>Ga0209792_1001482_pt1 | contig 11276 bp, 11 predicted proteins | sample EBPBio142005_DNA_FD_185860 | JGI IMG/M metagenome (GOLD analysis project Ga0209792, IMG submission 185860) | Wastewater treatment Type I Accumulibacter community from EBPR Bioreactor in Madison, WI, USA - Reactor 1_6/14/2005_ DNA (SPAdes)... | ecosystem: Engineered > Bioreactor > EBPR >...
AGTGCAGGAGTATTACACCTGGGAAGACATTGCGAATGCCTATGAGGCTTTGATGCACGCGCAATGCGGGGCCCAGTCTGCAGGGCGGCGTGCGGCATGACGGGTGCAGCACCGGCCAGCGTGCCGCAGTCCCTTTCACTGGTCGATATTCTGCTTGCCACATACAACGGTGCCAGGCACTTGGCTGAACAGCTCGATTCGCTGCTCGCGCAGACACACCAGGATTTTCGTCTGCTGGTCAGCGATGATGGCTCCAATGACGCCACGCTGGAAATTTTGAATCGCTACCACCCACGCTTTGGTGGACGCATGCGGCTGGTGCCACATGCAGCTGCGGGGCAAGGGGTAGTCCGCAACTTTGAAAATCTCATGGCTGCCAGCCTGCAAGATGGTGTGGCTGCCTGGGTCGCCTTCTGTGATCAGGACGATGTATGGCTTCCTGGCAAAATCGCAACCTGCCTGGCGCGGCTGCAAGGCCTGCAGGCACAGGTGGGCGCAGGCGTACCCTGCGCGGTGCATTGCGACCTGACCGTGGTCGATGGCGCGCTGCAGTGCGTCCATCCTTCCTTCGTGCGTCATCAGCATTACGATCCTGCCCGCTGCTCGGCCGAGCAGATGCTCAGCGTCAACCAGGTCACGGGCTGCGCACTCATGGTCAACCGCGCCCTGTTGGCGCTGGCACTGCCCATGCCACAGGCGGTTGTCATGCACGACTGGTGGTGTGCGTTACTTGCGGGCAGTGGCCGCCGGCAATTCGTCGATGAGCCGCTCATCCTGTACCGTCAGCATGGCGCCAATCAACTCGGCGCGAAGGGGCGCAGCCTTCCTGACAGATTGGCGCGACTGCTGCGCGATGCACCCGGCGTGCTGCACCGGGTGCGTTGGCTGGGCCGGGCCACCCAGGCACAGTCGCGCGCGCTGTGTCAGCGCCTGAGGGAGCGGGGACTGGACGATGGCTATGTGGCAAGCTACCTCGCCTGGCGCGAGCGCTCCGTGTGGCAGCGGCTTGCGGGATACCGGCGATATTTCACCGGCCCCGAATTGGATAGGTGCAGCCGCCTGCTGCTGTGGTAGTGGCTGGCGCTATGGGTGAATAAAGGCAAAGGTGATGGTGTCTTCTGAGAACATGGCCGACATGATCGGTGCAACTGCTGTGGCAGACGCGACTGGCGTGGTGCCGGCGCGGCCACTGCTCGGCGACATGCTGGTGCAGCAAGGCAAGCTCTCGCGCAACGACCTCGATCGTGCGCTGGAGGTGCAGCGCTCGATGGGTGGCCGCTTGGGCCGCCTGCTGCTCAGCCTGGGATTGGTATCCGAGGTCGATGTCGGCACCGCGCTCGCACGCCAGGCGGGTCTGCCCCTGGTGCGCCAGGATGACTTCCCGCAGGAGCGGCCCGAGCTGGGGCAGCTCAACACCAGCTTTCTGCTGGCCAACCATGTGCTGCCACTGGGGCCTGTGGACGGCCAGGTGTCGCTGTCCGGCTTTGCTGCGGCCGATCCGCTTGACCCAGCGGTGCAGGTCGCGCTGCGCCTGGTCTTCGGCCAGGTGCCAGGGCTGGCCTTCGGGCTCGAATCGGAGATCGCGGCGCGCCTGCAGCAATGGTTCGTGCAGGACGAGGCCCCGCCCGAGGAGCAGGAGGGCCAGGCCTACGGCGCCTCCGAATTCATCGAGCACCTGCGCGACATGGCCTCCGAGGCCCCGATCATCCAGCGCGTCAACCAGATCCTGGCCCAGGCCGTGGCCGCGAAGTCGTCGGACATCCACATCGAGACCTATGAGGAAAAGTCGGTGGTGCGCATCCGCGTGGACGGCGAGATCTTCCCCATCGACGAGATCGACAACAAGGACGCGCCGGCCGTCGTCTCGCGCGTGAAGATCCTGTCGCAGCTCGACATCGCCGAGCGGCGCATGCCCCAGGACGGGCGCACCAAGATCCGCGTGCACGGCAAGGAAATGGACGTGCGCGTCTCCACCGTGCCCACCGCATTCGGCGAGTCGGTGGTGATGCGCCTGCTGGAGAAGAACCTGGACCTGCTGTCGCTGCAAAGCCTGCACTTCACGCCGCCCACGCTGGCCGCCATGCGCCAGATGCTGGCCGTGCCACATGGCATCCTGCTCGTGACCGGGCCCACGGGCTCGGGCAAGTCCACCACGCTGTACGCGTCCATGCAGGAGCTGGAGGGCCAGAACCTCAAGATCCTGACCGTCGAAGACCCGGTGGAATACCGCTTGCCCTGGCTTAACCAGGTGCAGGTCCAGCCCCAGATCGGCCTGACCTTCGCTCAGGTGCTGCGCGCCTTCCTGCGCCAGGACCCCGACGTCATCATGATCGGCGAAATGCGCGACGGCGAGACCGCCGAAATTGCCGTGCAGGCCGCGCTCACCGGCCACCTGGTGCTGTCCACGCTGCACACCAACAGCGCCATGGGGGCCATCGTGCGGCTGATCAACATGGGGGTGGAGCCCTACCTCATCACCGCCTCGCTCGTCGGCGTGCTGGCCCAGCGCCTGGTGCGCCGGCTCTGCGGCGACTGCAGACAGCCGCTGCCGGCCGAACAGGGCCGCGCCGCCGCGGCGTCGCTGGGCGTGGCGCCCCCGGCCGAGGCCACGCTGTACAAGGCCGTGGGCTGCGCCAGCTGCCGCAACACCGGCTACCGCGGGCGGGTTGCCATCCACGAGCTGCTGCGGCTCACCGATGAGGTCAAGCAGCAGGTGCTCGAACGCGGCACGGCAGTGAACAGCGTGCAAAGTGCCTACGTCGGCGGGAACTTGCTGCAGGATGGCGCAACCAAGGTCTTCTCGGGCCTGACCACGGCCGAAGAAGTGCTGCGCGTCGCACGTCAACATGATTGAATTTCACTACGCCGGAACCCTCGCCGATGGCAAGCCCTGCCAGGGCTCGATTCGCGCCAGCGACGCGCAGGCGGCCCGGCTGCGCCTGCTCGGCCAGGGCATCACGCCGGTGCTGCTGCAGGGCGGCGACGCGGCCGCCGCGTCCGCTGGTGCGGGCGAACGGCCCGCCGTGCGCCTCAAGCGCAGCGACGTGCTGCTCTTCACGCGCGAGATGGCCCACCTCAAGCAGGCCAACATGCCGCTGGACAAGGCCCTGGCCATGCTGCGCGAAACCGCGGGCAACGAGCGTCTCAAGGCCTTTCTGGCCCGGGTGCAGGACGAGGTGCGCGGCGGCAAGTCCCTGTACCAGGCGCTGCAGCCCTTCGAGCGCGACCTGGGGCGCCAGTACCTGGTGCTGGTCCGCGCGGGCGAGGCCTCGGGCGCGCTGCACACCATCCTGCAGGAGCTGACCACCCAGCTCGAGGCCGACGACAAGCTGCGCAACTACATCATCTCGTCCATGACCTACCCGGTCATCCTGCTGGCCGTGGCCGTGCTGTCCGTGATCCTGCTGCTGGCCTTCGTGGTGCCGCAGTTCCGCCAGATCTTCGACTCCATGGGCGATGCGCTGCCGTACTCCACTCAGCTCGTGCTGCAGGCCAGCGACTTCGTGCGCGGCCACTGGATGGCGCTGCTGCTGGGCCTGGCCATCGCGGCCCTGCTGCTGTCGCGCTGGGCCGGTACGGCGGCGGGGCGCCGGCGCATCGACGCCGCCGTGCTCGCCATCCCGCTCTTGGGCAAGGTGCTGCGCAACCTGCAGTTTGCGCTGTACTTCCGCACCTTCGGCGTGCTGTTGCAGCGTGGCGTGCCGCTGGTGGACGCCCTGCGCATCGCCATCGATACACTCACCAACCAGGCGCTGCGCCAGGACATGGAGCCGCTGGTGGCGGTCGTCAAGACCGGACAGCGCCTGTCCTCGGGCCTCGACTCGCCGCATTTCGCGGGCACCAGCACGCCGCAGCTCATCCGCGTGGCCGAAGAAACCGGCCAGCTGGGCAGCACGGTGCTGAGCCTGTCCGCGCGCTACGAAGACGAGGGCCGGCGCACCATGGGCCGCGTGCTCGCCACCATGGAGCCCCTGATCATCATCGTCCTGGGCCTGCTGGTCGCCTTCATCATCGTCGCCATCCTGGGCGGCGTCCTGTCGATCAACGACACCATCTGAAAACCATCCGACAACCATCGATTCCAAGGAAGCATCCCATGCATTTCGCAAGCACCCTCCGCACCCCGCCGCAGGCGCGCCGCGCGCGCGGCTTCACCCTGATCGAGCTGCTCGTCGTCCTCGTCATCCTCACGCTGCTCGCCGGCCTCGTGGGCCCGAAGGTGCTCGACCAGCTCGGCGGCGCCAAGGCCAAGACGGCGCGCGTGCAGATCGGCGAGATGGAGCAATCCGTCGATCTGTTCAAGCTCGACGTGGGCCGCTACCCCAATGATGCAGAGGGCCTGCGCGCCCTGGTCGAGCGCCCCGCCACCGCCCAGGGCTGGAACGGCCCCTACCTCAAGAAGGGCCTGCCCGTCGATCCCTGGGGCGGTGCCTACCAGTACAAGAACCCCGGCCGCCACGGCGGCCCCGACATCTTCTCGTTGGGCGCCGACGGCAAGCCCGGGGGCGAGAGCGACAACGCCGACATCTACAACTGACCCAGTACCGACCAGCCTTGGGTGAGTGCATGCGACTTCGAACGCCCCGGCCAAAGGGGCGCTACCGTGGCTTTACGCTGCTGGAACTGCTGGTCGTGCTGGTGCTTGCTGGCATTGCCGTGGCCGTGGTCGGCGGCAGCGCCCAAGCCTACATGGAGCGTGCACGCTACCACCAAACCGTGCGCGACCTTGCCAGCCAGCTGGGCCATGCACGCGCGCTGTGCGTACAGCAGGGGCGCCAGGTCGTGGTCTCCTACGAGCCCCAGGTCCGCCGGCTGAGCGTGGACGGGCGGGCTGTGCTCGACATCCCGGATTCGCTCGCCGTGCGCTGGGAGGCGCTCACCCAGCCGTCGCACCAGGGCACGGCAGCCGGCCAGCCGCTGTTTGTGTTCAACGCCGAGGGCGGCGCCCGCGGCGGGCAGATCCAGGTCTCGCGCGGCGCGCAGGGCGTGCTGTTCCACGTCAACTGGCTGTTCGGCACGGTGCAGCAGACAGCGGTGGCCACACCATGAAGGCTGGGTTCCATTGCACGCGTGGCATGCGAGGCTTCAGCCTGCTGGAGGCGCTGGTGGCCATGGCCATCGCCTCCATCGCCTTCGCGGTGCTCTACCGCACGGTGGGCCAGAGCTCGTTCAACGCCAGCACGGTTGAGTCGCGCGCCCAGGCCGCGCTGGTGGCGCGTTCCGTGCTCGCATCCGCCATCTTTGCCGAAGACCTGGTGCAGCAGCCCGCGGGGCAGTCCGGGCCATGGCATTGGTCGGTGCAGGTGCAGCCCGAGCCGGTGGTGGTGCGCGATCTGGCTGCACGCCAGGCGCCCGAGCCCCTGCAAGCCGCGCGCGTGGAGCTCACCGTGCTACGCGACGACCGCATCGTCCTGTCCTGGACCAGCTGGAAACCCTATCGCGGCACACCATGACACGTACTTCGCCATCGCGCCAGCGCGGCTTCACCCTGCTCGAACTCCTGATTGCACTGGCCGTCACCACCGCCGTGGTCGGTCTGGTGTTCGCGGGTTTTGGCGTCATCGGCCGCAGCCAGGAACGCAGCCAGCAGCTCGTGGACCGCAGTGAGCGCATGCTCCAGGTGGGGCAATGGCTGGGCCGCAAGTTCGACACGCTGCGGCTGCTCAGTCACAGTCAGGGAGGGCAGTTCGTGCTTTTCTTCAGCGGCAACGCCGCTGGCGCCCTGTGGGTTGCGCCGTTGCCAGAGCGCGGTGAGGCCGGCGGCCTGTACGTCCTGCGCGCCTCGCCGTTGCGCCACGACGACGGGCGGGTGGACCTGGCCATCGAGGCGCTGCCCTATGGCGGCACCTTGATGGCGCTGGACTGGGCTCGTGCCGAGCGAGAAATCCTGCTGCCCGACGTGCGCACCCTGCAGTGGTACTACGAAGACGGTGGCACGGGCCAATGGGTTCAGCAGTGGGGCGCGAGCCGCTCCGGCTACCCCGCGCGCATCCGCCTGGCCCTGGGGGACGCCCGGGGCGACTGGCCAGACCTTGTCTTTGCTTTGACGAGTGCCCAATGAGGCGCTACCCGGGCGCCCAGCGAGGCGCGGCTCTGATACTGGTGCTGTGGCTCGTGGCCGCGCTTTCGCTGACCGTGCTCGCCGGCGCGCGTGGCATACGCCAGCAGACCCAGCGTGCCGCCATCGATCTGGAGCGAATGCGCATGGAGCCCGTTCTCGATGTCGCGCGCCAGCTGGCCGTTCAGCGACTGCTGCAAGAGGGCTCTCAGGCACGCGGCTACCGCGACTGGCAGGTTCAGCTTGGCCCCTACGGCGTGAGGCTGGAGATCATCCCCTCCGGCGGACTGGTGGACGTCAACGTCGCCAGCGACGCCTTGCTGCTGGCCCTGCTGCACAAGGTGGGCGGCCTCACGCCGGGCGAGGCCGCTATCATGATCTCGCGCATCCGCGATTACATCGACCCCGACGATGAGCCTGGGGGCATAGGCGGCGCCGAGGCCCCCCAGTATCGGGCCGCTGGCTGGCCCGTACTGCCGCGCAACGGCCCCCTGGACGACCTGTCGGAGCTGCGTTTCGTGCTGGGAATGACGCCTGAGCTCTATGAGATAATTTCGCCCTATTTGGGTATCAATGGGCAGCAACGCATCGAGATCGACGCCGCGCCTCCCGCGCTGATCGACGCGCTCACGGGCCAGCCCGGCCTGGGGGCGCAGATCCAATCATCCCCCCCCGAAATGCGCGCCGGCGGTCTGCTGTCCGGTGCGGCTGCGCAGATCTTCTCCTCGGCACGCATGGGTGGCGGTACCGTCAAGGTACGCGCCATGGTGCAGACCGATCAGGGGCACTGGTGGCAGCGCGAAGCATGGGTCGACCTGAGCACGCGCCCCAACTCGTTGACACCCTGGACAACGCTTTCGCTCGAGCCCACGCGCCGTATGAACCCGCCACCACAGGAACCCCATCCATGACCGCCAGGGAGCAGTTCAATCGCCGCCTGGAAGCGGCGCTCGACCGGCTCGCCTGGGGCTTTGGCGACGCCCGGCGCATGCTGGTCGAGCGCGGCCTCTGGCCTGCTGCAGCCACCGTGCTCACCACGGCCGACGGTGCTCGCTTTCGAGTCGCCGCAACGCGGCTGCGTGCTGCCGATGGCAATCCCAAGCCCCAGGGCCTGCTCGTGGCCGAGGCCGATAGCCTGTGGGGTAGGCTGGAACTGCCCGCCATGCCCCGGTTGCAGCTGGGCCAGGCTGTGCAGGAGGCGCTGTGGCGCGTGAGTCCGCTGCCGCCGGATCAGGTCTGGTGCGCCTGGCGCGCCACGCCCCAGGCGCAGGGTGGCTGGAGTGTCGAATGGGGCGCTTGCCGTCGTGACCAACAGGGCGAAGCGCTCTCGCGTGCAGGACTGTCCGCGCACGCTCCGCTCTACCTGGCCCGCGCGGGTCATGCCCTGCTCGTACGTGGCGCCGGGTGGCCAGCACTTCAAAGGCGCCAGCGCTGGTTCGATGGGCTGGCAGCGTTCGGGTTGCTGCTGTTGATTGCTGCACTGGCCATACCGGCGCTCATGCCTCTGGCGCTCAAGCGCCAGGCCGTTGTGCGTGCGGTGCAGCATGTGAGCGAAGTGGAGCCTAAGGCTGCTCCCCTGCGCCCGCAGCTCGATGAGCTGCGCCAGCAGGCCGGCGTGGCCGAAAGCCTGCGTCGTGCGGCGGCCGGCGTCGATCTGCCGCTCGCCAGCGTCATCGAAGCGCTATCCGATGTCTTGCCCGACGACAGCTGGCTTGAACGCGTCGAAATCAGCGGCAATGACATCCGCATTACCGGAGTGGCGGGCAATGCCGGCGATTTGGCCACGCGCCTGAGTCGCCACAGCGGTTTTGTCGAAGTGCGCGCGGCAGCCGCCAGCGTGCGCGACAACACCCTGGGCAAAGAGCGCTTCACCCTGGAGATGCGCTGGCGCTCGCCCCCGGCCGAAGGAGCCAAGCCATGAACGCGTGGACAAAATGGGCATTGCTGACTGCCTTGCTGTGCTTTATGGCCGTGGCAGGCAGCGCGGCGCTGATCTACAACGCGCTTTGGAGCCGCTATGACGGCGCCCAGTCGCTGCTCGAATCGCGCAGCGAGCGCATCGACGGTCTGGTCGGCGCCGGCAGCGACATTGCCACCCGGCTCGAATCCGCGCGCCAGGTCGTCGCTCCCTGGCTGCACCCGGCAGGCGAAAGTGCTGCCAACGACGCGCAGCAACGCCTGCGTGAACTCATCAGCACCTCGGGCAACACACTGGTGTCGTCACAGGTGGCACTCGAACCCGCCGCCGAAGGCGGACTTGCCAGCGTGCGCCTGACGGCCACGCTGACCGGAGACTGGCCCAGGCTCGTGCGCTTCATGCAGGACCTGCAGACGCGCATGCCGCCGTTGTGGGTGCGTTCGGCCAGCCTTGCGCGCGAAGGTGCCAACACCCCCGGGGCTGCGCAGACCGCTCGACTCACTCTCCAATTACAGGCGCCCCTGGCGCCGGAAAAGGGGCTGCCATGATCCGCCCCTGGCATCTCGCCCCCCTGCTGGCCGGCGCGGCTCTGGCCGCGAGCGCCTACTGGTGGCTTGCCGAAAAAGACCGCTGGCAGCCTCCGCCGGCCCTGCGCCCTGACCTGCCTCAGATCGTGCCGTTGCCGCAGCCCCCGCAGGCCAAAGTCCGAGAGACCCTGGCGCGGCCGCCGCTATGGGCCTCGCGTCGCCCGGTGGATGCTGGCGGCAAAAAAGGCGGCATGGAGCAGGAAATCACCCAGTCACGCCTGATGGCCGTATTCGAATCGGGCCGGCAGCGCATCGCACTGCTGCAGCGACCCGACGGCGGCCTGCTCAAGCTCACCTCCGACGCCAAGCCCTGGCGTCTTGAATCCTTCGACGGCCGCAAGGCCCTGTTTGTGAGCGAAGAAGGTGCCGGGCGCGTCGAGCGCCCGCTGCAGGCCGGTGGTGGCGCCCCCGCACCCAAGGGCACGCGTGCCGCGGTACGCAAACCCTGAACGAGACACAGCACACACGGAGTCCAGCCCCTATGAACATTCGGCCATCCCTCCTCGTACTGGCCCTGCTTGCCGCAGGTTGTGCCAGTACGAACGGCACGCCAGGCGCAGCCAGCCCCACGGCCGGCGCGCAACCCGCACAGCCCCAGCCTGCGCCCGTCAAGGCGCAGGCCGTTGAACCGCCCGCCCAGGACGCACAGCCGCAAAAGGCCGACGCGAGCGCCCCTGCAGACCAACCCGCGCCGAAAGTCACTGGCGCCAGTGCAGGTACCAAGCTGTACCCCGGCAACGACCAGCTGTTCAAGCGCGACCTCGCACCGCCCAAGGACCCGGTGCTCGCGCGTGGCGACCGCGTCAGCCTCAACTTCGAAAACGTCTCCGTCGCAGGTCTGGCCCAGGCCCTGCTGGGTGACCTACTCAAGCTCAATTACACCGTCGATGCCGGGGGCGACACCATGGTCAGCCTGCGCACCAGCCAGTCCCTGCCGCGCAGTCAGGTGCTCGACGTGCTCGACACCGTGCTGTTGCCGCATGACCTGGCCATCGTTCGCGACGGTGCCGGCGTCTACCATGTCACCAAACGCGCCACCACCGTGGGCGCGCGCCCCGTCGTGGGCTCCTCCAAGTTCAAGGACCTGGCGGGTAGCGGCACAGTCATCGTGCCCCTCAACCATGTCGGTGCCGCGGAAATGGCCAAAATCCTGGCCCCGCTTGCGCCGCGCGAAGCCATCGTCTACGTCGACACCCTGCGCAACCTGCTGGTGCTGCAGGGTAGCAAGGCGCAGTTGGCTGGTTGGCTCGAAATGACCCAGGCCTTTGACGTGGACTTTCTCGCCGGCATGTCGCTCGGTGTATTCGTGCTGGAGAACGCCAACGTCAACGTCGTGCGCGACGCCCTGCAGGCCATGCTCGGGACAGGCAGCGACAAGCCGGCCGACCCCTATGGCGGCAACGCCGGGGCAGCCCCTGCGGCAGCCACCGGTGGCGCCGCTGCACCCGGCGCAGGTGCTGGCGCTGCCTCGGCCGCATCGGGCAACAGTGCAGCCCAGGCTGCCGTCGGCCCCCTGAGCGGGCTTGTCCGCGTGTTCCCGGTTGAGCGCCTGAACGCCCTCGTGGTGGTAACGCCGCGCAGCCATCTGCTGCCCCAGGTCGAGAGCTGGATACGCCGCCTTGACCGCCCAACGGACACCATAGAGCCCAATCTCTTCGTCTATCCCGTGCAGAACGGCTCGGCCGTTCATCTGGCAGAAATGCTCAATGGCCTGTTCGGGGGCGTAGCCGCCGGTGCAGGCCGGCCCGGCGTGGCTGCAGGCAGTGCCCCTGGGCAGTTTGGCGCAAACACTCCCCAGGGTGCGTTGCCGGGCGGGGCCACGCCCGGCCTGACCACCATGTCGAGTGGCACCGGCGCGCAGGCTGGCGGCCTTGCGGGCGCGGGGCTTGGCATAGGCCAGGGCGGCATGGCAAGAACCACCACCGGCACGGGAATGCCGCTGTCGTCGGCGTCACAGCTCGAAGGCAATGTCCGCGTCGTAGCCGATGACAAACGCAACGCACTGCTCATCCGCGCGCCGCGCAGCGAATATCGGCGCATCGAGCAGGCACTGCGCGAGCTCGACAAGGCGCCCACCCAGGTGCTCATCGAGGCCAGCATCGTCGAGGTCAGTCTCACCGGCAACCTCAAGTACGGCGTTGAATGGTTCATACAGAACAGCCTGGGCGGCGACCGCACCGGCAATGCCGTGCTCAACATGAACGCCTCGGGCGGCATAGGCGCGCAGCAGCCGGGCTTCTCCTACACCATTCTCAACAAGGCTGGCGTAGTGCGTGCAACCCTCAATGCGCTCGCGGCCAATTCGCAGCTGCGCGTACTCTCCAGTCCCTCGGTGCTGGTGCTGGACAACCACAGCGCCACCATCCTTGTGGGCCGGCAGCAGCCCATCAAGCAGTCCACCACCGTTACCACCGGCAACCTGGTCACCGAATCCATCATTTATAAAGACACGGGCGTCCTGCTCAGCGTCACCCCCTCGGTCAATGCCGGTGGCTTGGTCACGCTGGACATCAACCAGCAGGTCACCGACGTGGGCGACGTGGATGCGGCCACCGGCCAGCGCAGCTTTCTCACCCGCCAGATCCAGAGCCGCGTGGCCGTGCGCTCGGGTGACCCCATCGTGCTCGGTGGCGTGATGAGCGAAAACCAGACCACTGGCAACAGCGGTGTGCCTGGTCTGCGCAGCCTGCCCTTGCTCGGCGCCCTGTTCTCC
>Ga0209792_1001483_pt1 | contig 11275 bp, 8 predicted proteins | sample EBPBio142005_DNA_FD_185860 | JGI IMG/M metagenome (GOLD analysis project Ga0209792, IMG submission 185860) | Wastewater treatment Type I Accumulibacter community from EBPR Bioreactor in Madison, WI, USA - Reactor 1_6/14/2005_ DNA (SPAdes)... | ecosystem: Engineered > Bioreactor > EBPR >...
TACGGGGAGAAGGTGTCACGAAGTGACGGATGAGGGGCAGCGCAAAAGTGTGAATGTGGCACTCGACCAAACGCAGACTCTTTGGACGATGAGGGACGGCGCGAACTTCTGAGACCTTGGCTCCGCCCCTCATCCGCCCTTCGGGCACCTTCTCCCCGTAAACGGGGAGAAGGAAAAAGCGCCCTAATCCGCCACTTTCCATTCCTCGCGGGAATCGCTGCGCGGGTAGACGCCGAGGATGCGGAATTCGCGAGAGAAGAATTTCAGCTCCTCCAGCGCCAGCTTGACGCTCGGATCGTCGGGATGGCCCTCGATGTCGGCGTAGAACAGCGTCGCGGTGAACGCGCCGAGCTGGTAGCTTTCCAGTTTCGTCATGTTGACGCCATTGGTGGCAAAGCCGCCCATCGCCTTGTAAAGCGCGGCGGGAACGTTGCGGACGCGGAACATGAAGGTGGTCATCATCTTCGCGTCGGGCGCGGGCCGTTCGACCCAATCCTTCTTCTTGGTCAGCACCACGAAACGGGTGACGTTGGAGTCCGTGTCCTCGACGTTCTCTTCCAGGATGTCGAGGCCATAAAGGCTGGCCGCCAGCCGGGGCGCGAGCGCCGCCATGGTCGGGTCACGCACCTCCGAGATCAGCCGTGCCGCACCCGCCGTGTCGCCCGCGACGATGCCTTTCCAGCCGTTCTTGCGGATGTATTTGCGGCACTGACCGAGCGCATGGATGTGGCTGTGCACAGTCTTGATCTCGGAGCGCTTCACGCCCGGCAGGACCATGAGCTGGAAATGGATCGGCAGGAAATATTCGCCGATGATGTGCAGGCGCGATTCCGGCAGCAGATGATGGATGTCGGCCACGCGCCCGGCAATCGTGTTCTCGATCGGGATCATGGCCATGTCGGCCTTGCCGGATTCGACCGCGTTGAACGCGTCCTCGAAGGTCGGACAGGGCAGCGGCTCCATCGCCGGAAACATATCGCGGCAAGCCGTGTCGGAGTTCGCGCCAGGCTCGCCCTGGAATGAGATGCGGTTGGTCGGCATGGACTATCCCTACTTCAAAATTTCACGCGCCCGGGCCAGATCCTCGGGCGTGTCGACGCCGAGCGGCACGGCGTCGACTACGGCCGCGTCAATGCGCATGCCCGCCTCCAGCGCGCGCAACTGCTCCAGTTTCTCGCGTTTTTCCAGCGCCGACTGCGGCAGCGCGACGAAACGCTCCAGCGCGGCGCGGCGATAGGCGTAGAGGCCGACGTGATGGTAGAGCGGCCCCTCCCCCCATGGCGCGGTGGCGCGGGTGAAATAGAGCGCGCGCAAACGGCCGGCGGCGACGGGCGAGCCGACGATCTTGACGACGTTCGGATTGGTCTTCTCGTCGTCGCGTGTGATCTCGACGCCGAGCGTGGCGATGTCGACGGCCGGATCGGCCAGCGGCCCGAGCGCCGCCTTGATGATGTCCGGATCGATGGTGGGGAGGTCGCCCTGGACATTGACGACGGTGTCAACCTTGCCGTCGGGGTCGATGGCCGACAGCGCCTCGAAGATGCGGTCGGAGCCGGACTGATGGTCGGGCCGCGTCATCGCCGCCTCGAACCTGTCGGCGCGCACGGCGGCGGCGATCTCGCCGGAATCGGTCGCCACGACGACGCGCCCGAGGCCGGATTCGCGGGCGCGGCGCGCGACATGGACGATCATCGGCGCGCCGTTGATGTCGGCCAGCGGCTTGCCCGGCAGGCGCGTGGCGGCCAGGCGGGCCGGAATGAGGATCAGGACGGACATGAAGTGGCAAAAGGTCTCACGTGGGAGCGCCCTTATAGGAGTTGCTATGAGAGTGCAAAAGACCTAGTTTCCGCCCGATTTCGGCCGGCTTGTCCGGTCGTATGAATTTCCGGGCCGGAAGCGGGACGCCGCGCCGCCCGCAGACGCCAGGGGAGCGCGGGACGCATGGACTCGTTCGAATACAACAAGATCATCGGAGCCATCCTCGCGACGGTCTTCGTGGTGTTTTCGATCAGCATCGTCTCCGATTCGCTGTTTGCGGCGCATACGCCTGAAAAGCCGGGCTTCCTGATCGAATCGGCCGACGGCGAGGGCGGCGGCGAAGTCGCGGCCGCGGCCGGCCCCGAGCCGATCGCGCCGCTGCTGGCGGCGGCGGACGCCGCAGCCGGCCAGAAGCTGTTCGGGCGCTGCGCCGCCTGTCACACCGACGACAAGGGCGGCGCCAACAAGATCGGCCCGAACCTCTGGGGCGTGGTCGACCGCCCGGTCGCCTCGCATGAGGGCTACGCCTATTCCGCCGGCATGAAGGAACATGCCGGCCAGCGCCCGACCTGGGATTACCAGCACCTGTCCGACTTCATCCTGGCGCCGAAGGCGACGGTGAAGGGCACCGCCATGAATTTTCCGGGCCTGAAGAAGGCCGAGGACCGCGCCAATCTGATCGCCTTCCTGCGCTCGCAGGCCGACAGCCCGGCCCCTCTGCCCGATCCGGCCGCTGCCGCAGCGCCTGCACCTGCCGGCGAGGCCGCGCCCGCCGGGGAAGCCGCTCCGGCCGCCCCCGCGACGGAAGCGCCGAAGCACTGACAAAGATTTCATCGCGCAATTCACGAAAAAGCCGGGTTCTGCCCGGCTTTTTCTTTTCCGGCGGATCGCCGCCAGCTAGAGTCGACGGGAAACGAGGTATCCGATTTGGCCCATTCACTCGCCCGCATGCTTTGCCTGTCTCTCGCCGTATCGCTCGCGCCGATCCAGGGCTTCGCGCAGGAATGGCGAACCTCCGACAGAATGGGCGAACCGTCGAAATATGGCGCGGATTTCAAGCACTACGACCATGTGAACCCGAACGCGCCGAAGGGCGGCACGCTCAACTCCGTGTCGATGGGCACGTTCGACAGCTTCAATCCCTTCATCGCCATCGGCACGCCGGCGGCCGGGCTCAATTTCCAGGGCGGGCTGCTCTGGGACTCGCTGATGGCGAAGTCGATCGACGAGCCGACGACCAACCACGCCTTCATCGCCGAGGCGTTTTCCTATCCGGAGGATTTTTCCAGCGCGACCTACCGGCTGAACCCCAAGGCGAAGTGGCATGACGGCCAGCCGATCACGGTTGAGGACGTCATCTGGTCGTTCGAGACGCTGAAGAAGATCAGCCCCGACTTTGTCAGTTATTTCGCCAATGTGAAGGAGGCGGTGAAGGTGAACGACCGCGAGGTGAAGTTCGTCTTCGACCAGACGGGAAACCGCGAGCTGCCGCTGATCATGGGCGACGTCGTCGTGCTGCCGAAACACTGGTGGGAAGGAACGAACGCCAAGGGCGAGAAGCGCGACATCACCCGCCCGACGCTGGAGCCGCCGCTGGGTTCCGGCGCGTACAAGATCGAAAGCTTCAGGCCGGGCACCGACATCGTGTGGTCGCGCGTGCCGGATTACTGGGCGTCCGACCTGCCGATCAATGTGGGGCGCTACAATTTCGACCGCCGGCGCTACCGCTATGTGCTCGACCAGACGGCCGAGTGGCAGGCCTTCATCCGCGGCGGCTATGAGGATCTGCGCGCCGAGAACCAGCCGCCGCGCTGGGTGCAGGAATACAATTTCCCTGCGTTCAAGGCGGGCGACGTCATCAAGAAGGAATTCAAGGACGAGTCCGGCGAGCCGATGCAGGGCTATGTCATGAACATGCGCCGCGAGCAGTTCAAGGACCGGCGCGTGCGGCAGGCGCTGACGCTGCTCTACGATTTCGAGACCTTCAACAAGACGCGCACCTTCGGCCTGAACACGCGCACCGACAGCTATTTCGTCGGGCAGGAACTGGCGTCGTCGGGGATACCGCAGGGCGCGGAACTGGCGATCCTGGAGCAATACCGGGACAAACTGCCTCCGGAAGTCTTCACGCAGGAATTCAAGCTGCCGGTCTACGACTCGCCGCAGTCTGAACGCACCCATCTGCGCGAGGCGGTGAAACTGTTCGCGGAGGCGGGATGGGTGATCAAGGGCGGCAAGCTGGTGAACGAGACGAGCGGCCAGCAATTCAAGGCCGAACTGCTGATCGCCAGCGAATATCAGGAATTCATCGGCATGCCGCTGGTGACCAACATGCGCAAGATCGGCATCGACGCGCCGATCCGCATGGTCGATGTCAGCCAGTATATCGCGCGGCAGAACAGCTATGATTTCGACCTGGTGATCGGAGTGATGCCGCAGTCGCAGTCGCCCGGCAACGAGCAGCGGACCTATTGGGGCTCGGCGGATGCCGACAGGCCCGGCTCGCGCAACTATTCGGGCATCAAGGACCCGGTCGTCGACGCGCTGATCGAGCGCGTCATCTACGCCAAGGACCGCGAGGACCAGGTCGCCGCGACGCATGCGCTCGACCGGGTGCTGCTGTGGGGCTACTACGTCGTGCCGCAATATCACCGGCCCGTCAGGTGGCTGGCCTATTGGAACAAGTTCGGCGTGCCGGAACCGCAGCCGACAAAGGTGATCGGCCCGGACATCGAGTCGTTCTGGATCGACGCGGAGAAGGAAAAGGCGCTGAACGCCAAATACGGCATCGCCAATTGATGGCGACAATTGGCCGACGGGGTTTCCTCGCGCTGGCCGGCGCGGCGGCAGCATCCCCCGCCTTGCCGCGCCTGGCCTTCGCGGAGAGCCCGGCTGGCGTGGCGCTTCACGGCCTGTCTGCCTTCGGCGACCTGAAATATCCGGCCGGCTTCACACATTTCGACTACGCCTCGCCCGAAGCGCCGCAGGGCGGCACGTTCAACTTCTCGCCGCCCAACTGGTTTTGGAACCAGAACACGGACGCGTTCAACACGCTGAACCCGTTCGTGCCGAACGGCGACTCGCCGCCGCGCATGGAGCTGTGCTTCAATTCCCTGATGGTGCGGGCGCTGGACGAGCCGGACGCGATCTACGGCATGCTGGCCGAGACGGTAACCATCCTGCCCGACCGCAAGACCTACGAGTTCAGGCTGCGTCCGAACATCCGTTTCCATGACGGCAGCGCGCTGACCGCCGAGGACGTCGCCTTCAGCTACCGGCTGTTCAAGGAGAAGGGCCACGCGCATCTGCGCCTGCCGCTGGGGCGGCTGCAGGAGGCGGTGGCGGCCGACGCGGCGACGGTGAGGCTCACCTTCGCCAGCGAGCAAACCGAGCGCGCGGTGCTGACGGCCGCGGTGATGCCGATCGTGTCGAAGGCGTTCTTCGAAGCGAATCCGTTCGACTCGTCCCAGCTCAAGGCGCCGCTCGGCTCCGGCCCCTACAGGGTCGGCCGCTTCGTCGCCGGCCAGTTCATCGAATATGACCGGGTCGAGGATTACTGGGGCAAGGACGTGCCGGCGGGGCGCGGCCTCAACCATTTCGAGCGCATCCGCGTCGAGTTCTACCGCGACCGGCAGGCCGCGTTCGAGGCCTTCAAGAAGGGCAATGTGCTCTACCGCCAGGAGTTCACCTCGCGCATCTGGGCGACCGGCTACGATTTCCCCGCGATCAAGGAGGGCAAGGTCGTCCGACGCGAATTCCCGCGCGAATTGCGACCCGCGCTGCAGGCATGGGCGCTGAACACGCGGCGCAAGCAGTTCGAGGATGTGCGCGTGCGGCAGGCGATCGCGATGTGTTTCGATTTCGAATGGACGAAGCGCAATCTCTTCTACGACGCTTATGAACGGTCGGACTCGCTGTTCCAGCAATCGGAGTTCGTCGCCGAAGGGCTACCCTCGCCCGATGAATTGAAACTGCTCGAACCGCTGCGGGGCAAGGTCAGCGACGAGGTCTTCGGCGAGCCGGTAATGCAGCCGCGCAGCGATGGATCGGGACGCGACCGCAACATGCTTCGCCGGGCAACGGAACTGCTGGCGCAAGCCGGCTACAAACGACCGGACCAGCCGGGACTGATCGGCGGCCTGATGTCGTCGATCGGACTCGCGGACGCGCCGCCCGACCCGCGCTTCGTGGTCAACGAAGACGGCGAGCGGATCATGCTGGAAATGCTGGTGGACGACGACGTGTTCGTCCGCGTCGACCAGCCGTTCGTCGACAATCTGCGCGCCATCGGCATCGACGCCTCGATCCGGCAGGTGGACGCCGCGCAGTTCACCGTGCGCCAGTCGGACTATGATTTCGACATGATCTCGATCGCCGCGTCGCTGTCGGCGACGCCGACCTTCGACGACCTGGAGGATTTCTTCCATTCGTCCGCCGCCGGCGTCAACGGCACGCGCAACCTGCCCGGCACGCGAGACGAGGCGGTGGACGCGTTGCTGGTCGCGGTGTCGAAGGCCGAGGACCGCGCGGCGCTGGTTGTGGCCATGCGGGCGCTCGACCGGGTCTTGCGCGCGCGGCGCGACTGGATTCCAAATTGGCATGCGGCGAATCACCGGGCGGCCTACTGGGACATGTACGGCTTCAAGGAACCGAAACCGGACTACGGTTTCCCGGTCGAGTCGCTGTGGTGGTTCGATGAGGCAAAGGCGAAGACGATTGGGAAAGCGTGAGGCGGCGGATGGCTCCCTCCCCCTTGAGGGAAGGGTGGCTCGCTCGGCGGCAAAGCCGCCGTATGCGAGCCGGGTGGGGTATCATCCATCTGGCTCGTCGTTTTCCCGGCGTTGCGTGCTCTCTCCGACGACCCCACCCGGCCAGCCAAAGGCTGGCCACCCTCCCCTCAAGGGGGAGGGAGCTAGCTGATGGCCGCCTATCTCGCCAGACGCCTGCTGCTGATGATCCCGACGCTGTTCGGCATCATGGCGATCTCCTTCGTGCTGATCCAGTTCGCACCGGGCGGACCGGTCGAGCAGGTTATCGCCCGCATCACCGGCACCGCCGGCGCCAACGACCGGCTTTCCGGCGGCGGCGGCGACATGGGCAACCAGAATTTCGACCCCGGTTCGGAAGGGTCGTCCAAATATCGCGGTGCGCAGGGTCTCGACCCGGAATTCATCAAGGAACTGGAAAAGCAGTTCGGCTTCGACAAGCCGCCGCTCGAACGCTTCGCCAAGATGATCTGGGACTACGCCCGCTTCGACTTCGGCGACAGCTTCTTCCGGGACGTGCGCGTGATCGACCTGATCCTCGAGAAGATGCCGGTGTCGATCTCGCTGGGCCTCTGGATCACACTGCTGGCCTACCTGATCTCGATCCCGCTCGGCATCCGCAAGGCGGTGTCGGACGGCTCGCGCTTCGATATCTGGACGAGCGCGATCGTCATCGTCGGCTATGCCGTGCCGGGCTTCCTGTTCGCGATCCTGCTGATGATCCTGTTCGCGGGCGGCAATTCCTTCCCGATCGGCTTCGGAATGAGCATCGGCTGCGACTGCTTCCCACTGCGCGGCCTGACCTCCGAGAATTTCGATCAGCTCTCGCTCGGCGGCAAGATCGTCGACTATTTCTGGCACCTGACGCTGCCGCTCACCGCGCTTGTGCTGGCAGCGTTCGCGACGGCGACGCTACTGACCAAGAACTCGTTCCTCGAGGAAATCCGCAAACAGTATGTCGTGACGGCCCGCGCGAAAGGCCTGTCGGAGCGGCAGGTGCTCTACCGGCACGTGTTCCGCAACGCGATGCTCATTGTCATCGCCGGCTTTCCGGCGGCGTTCATCTCGGCCTTCTTCACCGGCGCGCTGCTGATCGAGAACATTTTTTCGCTCGACGGGCTCGGCCTGCTCGGCTTCCGCTCCATCCTCGACCGCGACTATCCGGTGGTCTTCGCCAATCTCTACATCTTCTCGCTGATCGGCATGGTCACGACGCTGGTCTCGGACATGATCTATACCTGGATCGACCCCCGCATCGACTTCGAGCGGAGGGATGTCTGATGAGCGACATCACCGAGAAGGCCGAAGTGGAAACCGTGCGCGTCGCGCGCCGGCCGTGGCTGTCGCCGCTCAACCGGCGCCGCTGGCAGAATTTCAAGGCCAACAAGCGTGGCTACTGGTCGCTCTGGATATTCCTCGTCCTGTTCGTCCTGTCGCTGTTCGCGGAGTTCCTTGCGAACGATAAGCCGATCCTCGCCATGTACAAGGGCGAACTTCTGGTGCCGGCGCTGGTCGACTATCCGGAGGAGAAGTTCGGCGGGTTCTATGCCGTGACCGACTACCGCGACCCCGTGATCGCGGACGAGATCAATTCGAATGGCTGGCTGATCTGGCCGCCGATCCGCTACTCCTACCAGACCGTCAACAACAATATTCCCGAAGCCGCGCCGGCCAAGCCGTCATGGATGTACGACAAGGCTTTCCGCTGCCAGCGCTACCCGCTGAAGGAGGCCGACCCGAACTGCACGGTCGGGAACTGGAACTGGCTCGGCACCGACGACCAGACACGCGACGTGCTGGCGCGCGTGATCTACGGCTTCCGTATCTCGGTCATCTTCGGGCTTATCCTGACCGGCCTGTCGGCCGTCATCGGAGTCACCGCAGGCGCGGTGCAGGGCTATTTCGGCGGCTGGACCGACCTGCTGTTCCAGCGCTTCATCGAGATCTGGTCGTCGATCCCGCTGCTCTATCTCATCCTGATCATGGCGGCCGTGCTGCCGCCGGGCTTCTTCATCCTGCTCGGCATCATGCTGCTGTTCACCTGGGTCGGCTTCGTCGGCGTGGTGCGGGCCGAATTCCTGCGCGCGCGCAACTTCGAATATGTGAACGCGGCGCGCGCATTGGGCGTGCCGGACCGAACCATCATGTTCCGCCATCTGCTGCCGAACGCGATGGTGGCGACGCTCACCTTCCTGCCCTTCATCCTGAACGGCTCGATCTCGACGCTCACCTCGCTCGACTTCCTCGGCTTCGGCCTGCCGCCGGGCTCTGCCTCGCTGGGCGAACTGATGAAACAGGGCCAGCGCAACCTGTCGGCGCCCTGGCTCGGCCTGACCGGCTTCTTCACCATCGCGCTGATGCTGTCGCTGCTGATCTTCATCGGCGAGGCCGTGCGCGACGCGTTCGACCCGCGGAAGACGTTCCGATGACGGGCGCTCTTCTCCTCTCCGTGCAGGATTTCTCCGTCGCCTTCTCGCAGGGCGGCAAGGAGACGCTGGCCGTCGACCGCATCTCCTTCGACATCGCCGAGGGCGAGACCGTGGCGCTGGTCGGCGAATCCGGTTCGGGCAAGTCGGTGACCGCGCTGTCGGTGCTGAAACTGCTCGCCTACCCCGCCGCCAGCCATCCGACCGGAAAAATCATGTTCGGCGGGCGCGACATCCTCACGCTGGCCGAGCCGGATCTGCGCAAGGTGCGCGGGCGCGACATCACCATGATCTTCCAGGAGCCGATGACCTCGCTCAACCCGCTGCACACGATCGAGCGGCAGGTCGGCGAGGTGCTGAAGCTGCACCAGGGCATGGGCGACGCCAAGGCGCGCGCCCGCACACTCGAATTGCTGGAAGAAGTGGGTATCCGCGAGCCGGCCAAGCGCCTCGCCGCCTTCCCGCACCAGCTTTCCGGCGGCCAGCGCCAGCGGGTGATGATCGCCATGGCGCTGGCGAACCAGCCGCAATTGCTGATCGCCGACGAGCCGACGACGGCGCTCGACGTGACCGTGCAGGCGCAGATCCTCGAACTGCTGGCGAAGCTGAAAGCCGACCGCGGCATGTCGATGCTGTTCATCACGCACGACCTCGGCGTGGTGCGGCGCATCGCCGACCGCGTCTGCGTGATGACGAAAGGCAGGATCGTCGAGACGGGCAGGACGGCGGACGTCTTCGCCAATCCGCAGCACGCCTATACGAAACACCTGCTGGCGGCCGAACCGAAGGGCAAGCCGCCGGCCACCGACCCCACCGCGCCGGAGGTGCTGCGCGGTGAGCAGATCAGGGTCTGGTTCCCGATCAGGCAGGGTTTTTTCCGCCGCACGGTCGATCATGTGAAGGCGGTGGACGGCATCGACCTGGCGGTGCGCGCCGGCCAGACCATCGGCATCGTCGGCGAGTCGGGTTCCGGCAAGACGACGCTGGGGCTGGCGCTGTCGCGCATGATCTCGTCCAAGGGCCGCATCGATTTCACCGGCCGCGACATCAACACCTATTCCTTCAAGCAGATGCGGCCGCTGAGGCGCGAAATGCAGATCGTCTTCCAGGACCCGTTCGGTTCGCTCAGCCCGCGCATGTCGGTGGCCGAGATCATCGAGGAGGGACTGAAGATACACGAGCCGAAGCAGACGGCCGAGCAGCGCGACGCGGCGGTCGTGGCCGTGCTGAAGGAAGTCGGCCTCGATCCGGAGACGCGGTTCCGCTATCCGCACGAATTCTCCGGCGGGCAGCGCCAGCGCATCGCCATTGCGCGCGCCATGGTGCTGAAGCCCAGATTCGTGATGCTGGACGAACCGACCTCGGCGCTCGACATGAGCGTGCAGGCGCAGGTGGTCGACCTGCTGCGCGACCTGCAGAAGAAGCACGGGCTGGCCTACCTCTTCATCAGCCACGATTTGAAGGTGGTGCGCGCGCTGGCCAACGAGGTGATCGTGATGCGCAACGGCGTGGTGGTCGAGCGCGGGCCGTCCGAACAGATTTTCGGCGCGCCGCAGACCGACTACACCAAGGCGCTGATCGCGGCTGCGTTCGACATCTCCACCACGAAACAGGCCGCGGTAACGCAATGACCGGCGACCGCATCCTCCTTGCCATGAACGGCATGGATCGCGACCTGTGGGCGCGGCTGCTCGCGGGCAAGCGTCCGGTCGTGTTCGAGCCCGATGCGGCGGACGATCCGTCGATCCGCTTCGCGGTGGTGTGGAAGCACAAGCCGCGCTTGCTGGGAAAGCTGCCCAATCTGAAAGTGATCTTCTCGGCGGGCGCGGGCGTCGACCACCTCGCCAATGATCCGGGCCTGCCGGACGTGCCGATCGTGCGCGTGATCGATCCGAACCTGACGCAGCACATGGTCGACTATGTCGTCTGGCGCGTGACAGACCATCACCGGCAAGGCATGTTCTATCGCGCGCAGCAGGCCGAGCATCGATGGCATGAAGCAGACCAGCCGGTGTCCGGAGCAGTGTCGGTCGGAATCATGGGTCTCGGCAATCTCGGCCGCGCGGCGGCTCGCGCGCTGCTGGCGGTGGGCTACAAGGTCAACGGCTGGAGCCGAAGCGAGCGGCAGGTCGAGGGCGTCACCTGTTTTGCCGGCGAGGCCGGCCTGACGCCCTTCCTCAACGCGACCGACATTCTCGTCGTGCTGCTGCCCTATACGGCGGCGACGCATGGCATCATCGATCATGCACTGCTGGCGCGGCTGAGGCGGGACAACGGCCTCGGCGGCGCGTGCCTGATCAATGCCGGGCGCGGAAAATTGCAGAA
>Ga0209792_1001484_pt1 | contig 11260 bp, 13 predicted proteins | sample EBPBio142005_DNA_FD_185860 | JGI IMG/M metagenome (GOLD analysis project Ga0209792, IMG submission 185860) | Wastewater treatment Type I Accumulibacter community from EBPR Bioreactor in Madison, WI, USA - Reactor 1_6/14/2005_ DNA (SPAdes)... | ecosystem: Engineered > Bioreactor > EBPR >...
TTAATTTTGTCTGCGTCAATCTTGAAATACTTGTCGCATTGTTTGCACTGGCGACCCCAAAAGCCACCGTCAGTTGGAAATGATATTTTGAAATTTAGAGTGCTCATGTTGTATAGCAGCTAACGTTCGAGGCTTGCCGCAGGGCTGGTATTTTATAACTGTCTGCCCGGCAACTGAAGCCGATTGAAAAACTGATGATGAAGTTAACAACTAAAAGCCGAATAGAATTCGGTCAAGCCCGATATTAGCTGATAGTAGTACAACAGCCGATTGTTATTACGTCCGCCAGCCTTGCGGCAAACCTTTTGTTGTAAGCCGTTATTATGCACTTCAAATGTGTTTCAAAGAATTGGTTACTCTAAATATGTAAGGCATATATGTTCCCTTTTTGGAATACTCACAGGTAATTGTCAAATTAATTATTTTGCCTCGCTTAAATTGATTTATGGAATGGTAATATAATGTTTCGTCCGTAAAATACATGAAGTACGATTTTACATTGTTAATTGTAAGAAATCCTCTTTTAATTAGTGTAACATTCTCCATTCCATTTGCTTCAAGTTGATTTACAACCTCTGCGTCTGATAAGCTACCCATTTCTGTTATTTGTTCGTCTTTCACACCATCAGGTAATATCCTTACTGTGGTTACTATTGACGCTCCTTCTGAGTTTACATACTTTAAGTCAATATTTGCTCCAATTTTATCTTTAGCAGAATAGTCTGAAGGAACTTCAATAGTATAGTGGGCTTTGTTACCTCTTACAGTTTGAAAAGTTTTTTGTGCAATTGAGGTGTTTTGAATTCCCCATAATGCAAGAAAAATAATTGCTGATTTTGTGAATCTCTTCATGTTGATAGTAAAATTGAAAATAACAAATTCTGTCATGTGTTTTCTTTTTTCTTAGGTTGCCACATTAGCAAGAATATGCCTAAACCTAAAAAGAATATCCCATAACCGATGTCAGCCCCGGCATTGGGCCTGTTAGCTTGGGATTTTGCGTAATTGCCAATGAAATTCCCGATGCCTGCCAGAATAAAAATTACTCCGAAAATTTTCCGTACCATAGTTGATTATTTAAAAAGGTTAAAGGTTTTTGTCCGTTTCATTATTCCAAGTAACATTTGGTTTTAAACAATGAATCCAAATCATTGCAACGATTGGCATTACGAATCCAAAAAATCCCCAACCTCCAGTACTTCTGTTAAGTTCTTTGGCCTTATTTGAACATACAATAATTCCCGCAAGTCGAAGAATTAATTGAATGACAAGTATTGCTGGTTCACCACCGCCGGATTGTAGTAAAATCATTTTGTTAGTTTTAGATGGTTATGTTTAATTCAGTTTGGGCAATTTCCTTTAGCTCTAATAGTCTATTATAGTTTCTTTGATTTTTTGAAATTTCCTGAAATATTTCACTTGCCTTTTTATTTATATTTTCTTCAAGGAAACGGTCTGGATGACATTTTGTACTTAAAAGTTTATATAGTTCTCTTGACTTGTTGATGCTATTCATCAGATTGTCCATGTCAACGTTTGAATTTTTTGATTTATTTAATAATTCTTTCGTTGTGCTGTCAAGCATTACCTTTTGTTTTTGACGAAGTTTTGCTATTAGAAATAATATCAAACCTAATTCAGCGGCTGCAATCCAAAACCAATAATTTTCAGTCAAACTTGATTTAGATTTGATGGTTGTCATTTTGCTGCTGTCTGAAATGATTTGTAATAATATTTGTTTCATTGTAAAAACCCTCCAATTTTTGCATAATTCTTCAACGCCCACTTACAACCATGATAGCCTTTCACGTCGTGTACTTCTAAGGTGTCCCAACCTAATGCAACTAATTTTCTTACTAATTCTTCATTATCTAATACGACCTTACCTATTTCAATAAGTTCACTTTTTTGTAATGGTTTGCCTGAAAGTGCTTTAATTCTAAATCCGCCAGCTAAAAATTTGGAAAAGGCATGCTTGAACTCAGAAGAACCGATTGTTACTCTTGCTTCTAAGAGAGTTGGTGCTTGTCCAGCAATAAAAGAATTTTTTGCAGCTTTGTTGAAGTCTCTTACAAGATTATATCTTTCTCTCACTTCTCCAAACCAGTCAATCAGTCTATGCCACATAAAGTTAGTTTTGGTTTAATTGGGTAATTTATAAATATAGGATTTTTATTCTTTGCAAATTATAGAGTGTCGAACCAATGGCTTACAACGAGCAGGTATTTGCGAAGGCTGGGAAATAGACTTCCGTCTGCCCCGGCTACCTGAAGCTAAATTTATAAATAAATGTTGATGATTTGCACATAGCTAAATAGTTATTCGTCTGCCCGATATAAAGCTAAATTGAAAAACAAAAAGTTGAAACACGGCTTACGTCTGCCCAGCTTTTGCAAATACTTTTGTTGCCTGCTGGCATATCAGTAGAGACCTTAAACATTTTCGATTCTTGGTCTTGCGTTGTTACAATACCTGTGTGTCAACCTTGCATTTTCTGGAATTGTTTTTCCACCAGTCCAATACTGTTCAATATGGTCAACAGCAGAGTCGTCAATATTTCTGATTTTGTTTCCACAAAGAGCACAAGTGTCGTCTGTGTCAAAAAGTTCTTTCTTTAAATTGTAAGTAAAACATCTTGGTTCGGTCTGCCCAATGCCGAGAATGGTTTGTAAGGTCAAACGCCATTTATCAAAGCGATTAGTTACAGCCTTTACGCTACTTGTTGATAGCTCAATAGAATCTATAAAGACTTGGTCTGTTGTCATTAAATCAATTAAAGCCTCACGGATTCTATCAAGATTTCTATGCACTACATTTTTGTCTTCCCTTGCAAATGAATACATCAATATGTCAAACAGTGAAACATTGAATTTTTGAGTTTCCCATTTGCCGTTTTTATTCTTTTCATCACCACGGTAAAAACGTTTGAAAGCATTTTTGTCTAACAAGGTTTTTATGATTTGAACAGTATTTTTAAAAGCTATTCGTAATCCTTGTTCGTCTGCAATGGAAATGTCTTGGTATTTTTCCATTGTATGATTTAAGAAATTCTTTATCGGTGCTTTGTAGTTTAGATAAGTGCTAAAATGAAAAGAAGCAAAACGTAAAACAAGTTCCCTGTCTTTCATTCTTTTGTCTGCAACTGAAAGCCCCAACAAATATCTAAAATCAGCGTCCTCCGAAAGTTCTTTTAGTAGCACATTAAATTTGCCTCTATAAACACAGTTACGCAATTCCTGGTCATTTAACGGAACAGAACCAGTGTTAAGTCTTGCAAAAATTTCAAATTGTAAATCGCCGTCTGATTCCTTTTTAAATTTTATCGTCCGCAATTTGTAGTAGCGAATTTTGTCTTGCAATTCATCAGAAAGTTCGTTGTATTTTTTACCATTAAGTTCTGTAAAGACTTTTAAACCCGAAAGTTTAAAGTCTGAACCGTCAGGAAGTTTGCCAATGATAAAAGAGAAGAAAGAAGTAAGTCTTTGTTGTCCGTCAATTACATTTTCTTTTCCGTCTTTTTCTTCGGAAAGGTAAACAACGGGTAAAGGAATATCCAATAATGCAGATTCTATGAGCTTGCTTGATTTGACTTTGTCCCAAACAAATTGTCTTTGATATTCAGGCTGAATATTTAAACGACCTCTTTGATATTTTCCTAACAGAGATTCGATTTCAAGGTCGCCTTGCTCTGTATAGATTTTTCTTTTACCTGTTAAGTCGTCCAGTTCGTCGTTGTCAAGTTCATTGTCAAGTTCTATTTCTTCAATTGCTGTTTCTAAATTTTCTGTCATATGGTTAAATGATTAGGGTGTTCAAAATGCTTGCAGGCAACGACGTTCGAGTATTTGCGAAGGCAGGGAATTCATTGATTGTCCAGCCCGGTACAAATGCCCAATTGAAATATGTTGTTGAAGTTAAGAACTAAAGCTGAACATTGAACGTCGAGCCCGAACCGCTGCTGATGCTAGTACAAAGTTGATATTACATTGTCCAGCCCTGCTTTTGCAAATACTTTTGTTGTGCGTTCGCTTTTTGTCATTGCATGTAGTCTTGAATATTTCCACGAATTGTGTCATTGATTTGAACTTTGTATTTTATGTCAGGTCTATTTTTTACAAGATAGTCTGCAAATGAATAGTAGCAGCTTTCTGAAACTTTGCAGTCTAAAATACTTTCACTGTCCCAACGAATGTCGTTAAAGCAGTCAAAGTCCCAACGGGAAATATAAAAGTTTCCAAACTTAGGAATAGTGTCGCCTTTGTTTATAACTGAAATGTTCAAGAAATAGTTTCCGTTAACTGGTTTTACATATTTGTAAACAACAAGGTCATACTTTCCGTTTGGTGAAGTATGCTGATAAAAAATCTTTCTTGTAAATGATGCATCAATTGGGTCTTGGTGAATTACTTTAACTTTCACGCCGTTTAAAGTTGTGTCGCTCAATGGCGATTTGCCTTGGCTGATAAACTCTGTGAATTTGTCCTCAACAATAACGGTGTCATTGCCTTTCCAATAAACTTTATCATAGTCGTAGGAAGAGATAGAATATTTAATGTTGTCAGGCTTTACGCTGTCTGTTGAGTTCAGTATTGTCGTCAAGGTTGAACGTCCACCGTCCCATGCACCTTGAGCAAAGCTATACTTCAAAAGAAACTTTGAACTGTCTGGCGAATATGCTCTTGAAAACTCAGTAAATGTTCCTGGTGAAGTAAATGTGCATGAAGCAACTGTCACACAAGCAATAAAGAAAGTAAATGTTAGTCTTGCAATTTTCATGTTAAGGATGTCGCTCTAAAGTGACGCACAACGTTTCTGGGCTTTGCGATGGTGGGGCAATCGAAGCACAAATCTTCAATTTTGCACAAAAGTTGAACCGAAGAACTACCGTTGAACTTTGCAGTTTCGCCCCACTATTGCAAAACCCTTGTTGGCGGTTCGTTCTTGTCTATCCCAAATAATTTAACTTCTTTTCCACGTCTTCAACTTTCTGATAATTTCCAATTTGTCTATAGCAAATTTTTAAATTTTTCAGTGCATCGTCATTGTTCGGCATAAGAGCCAAAGCTTGTTCAAAATATTTGATAGCTGTTGAATAATCATCGTTCTCGTATGCGTCTGCTCCACGATTATTAATTACATCACTTTGCATAGCAATTTGCATTTTTTCTTGCATCGACATACTTGTATTCCATTTATGCGTAAAATTTTTAAAATTGTCAAAGTCAGAATATTGGTTTAAAGTTTCAGCTTGTTTTTTGTCTTCTGCTTTTACATAAACGATAGCGATATTTCTGTCGTGAATATGCAAAGTAACTTTGTTTACACTATTGTTTGATTTATGAAGTGTCAACCCATAATCAGCAAAAGACGCACCCATTGCATCTGTCCCAAAACCACGAAGAACTATTTTATCATTATTTTCTTCAATTATTTTCATTCGCTTTTCTGCCATTTGGATGTTATCGCCCCAAACTGGATGATTTTCATTCATATTGTACATTGTTACAAAAAAAGTTGCATTGTCGGAAGTTTTTACTCTAATTCCTCTCCAAGCACCTTTATTGTTAGCGGTTGTAGGTCGTCCATTTTCAATTCTTGTATGGTCGTCTGATAAAAATTTAAAGTCTGTCAAATCAATTGACGGTTTTTTGCTGTCGTCCGATTTAAAAAAGTCAAATAGTCCCATTCTATTTTGGTTAAGTTTTTTTACTTACTCTATTCGGTTTTCAGTTTCCCCGTTGTATTTAGCACGGTCGTCTTTAGAATGACCGCCAACGTCCAGGGCTTGCTGCTGTGCTGGGATTTGAAACTCGTCTGCCCAACCACAGAAGCCCAATAGAAGTTTTATTTATAAATATACCGAGAAATATTATTAGATGATGGTCTGCTCATAACCATAGCTGAATAGAAAACAGATGCTGAGAATTTATTCGTCTGCCAGCATAGCAGCAAACCCGCTGTTGTGCGTTGTTATTTAAATCTATGATCCTAACTATTGTCTTCTTTTTTTACATAAATCATAGGAGGGATGTCTCCAAATACAAATTCAGTCACTTGACATAACCACATGGTTCTATTTATTTCCTGTCCTTGGTATTCTTTCATAAGATAATACCCACCACCGATATATGGATCACATTTTTCTGTTAGAACTAAAAGGTCTGCACCATTAAATTTTTCCCTGTCAACCAAAACAGTAACTGTTTCCTTATGTTCGGCCATCATGTCAAGCATTTTGTCTGCACCGTCAACCATTTGAAGGTCACCAATGCTACCTCCTTGTTCAAGAAATTCGGGAAGGTCAATAAACCATTCTCTACCAGTTTTATAAAACTTATAAGGCTTCATGATTTGTATAACAGTTTACTTGGTCTTTTCTTCAAAAAAAATGTCGGAGTGTTACGTTACGAAAACTCTTTCTATCAATAACGCACAACGTTTAGCGGCTTGGCGATGTGGTGGTATTAGCATTCCCGTCGCCCGGTGCTGATGATGAATAGAATTACTGATGATGAATGTACAACGAAATCACGTTAGAATCGCGTCACACGAAACTGAAGTTGAATAATGATCCGATGATGAAGTTACCTGGTCAAGCCACCATATTGCCAAACCGCCTGTTATACACCGGCCAAAGTTAAACGACTTAAGAAACGAAAATATTCACCGGTCAGCCGAAAGTAACTGCTGCATTTTCTTTTACACGTATACCTGAAAAGATGTCCCTGCGCTTGATAGCAATGCTGCTTCAAAAACGAAAACTGTTCCGTTGTCCCCCGAATGCAGTACCCAACATGAAAAGAACGTTGATGATCGTTAGTAGTCCACCAGCTGCCACCCAACCCGAATACCTGCCCGTCCGCCGGTTAGCAGAAAGGTAGAATACAAAATACCTTAGCAACACGGTCTATCTAAGATGCTGCTACCAGGTTCTTGTCCAACGAAATTGAAGAACGCACCAATCTCCGGCATACGAGCGTGTCCAACCATGCACCAAGGCAGGAGTAAGAATGTCCGCCCGCAACAAAACGATCTGTGTCCTACAACGCCACAACGGAACACCGGCTAAACGAAAATCTTAGCACTCGTAAATTGTCCAACCCCGCAATGTGAAAAGAGGATTGTGATTCTGTCTTTGGCTGGTGTATAACGGATTAGGGCTTGCCGAAGTGGGGGCAATAGAATTCCGTCCGCCCCGGCTAACTGCTGCTGAATAAAGATAAAAAAGTTGATGATAAGAACTAAAGCTAAATTACTAACGTCAAGCTGGATATGAAGCCAAATTGAAAAACAAAAAGTTGAAACACGGCTTCCGTCTGCCCCCATTTTGGCAAACCCAATGTTAGCCGTTCGCTTTTCTCTCTGTCCGTTAGTAGTTTCTTTCTCTTAATAAACGCTCTAAGATTATACAAAATACGTCTGGTCGTTGTGGCAAGGAAAGTGTCGGACTTTTGCCTGTTTCTTTGTCAATTTCTAAACCGTCAGAGTATGGTGTAATGCTTAATATTTTGTCCAGCTTTATGTTTGAGTTTTTTTTAAGCCCTGTAAATATTATACGTTTGCTGGTTAAATACAAAGTGCCACTATCAATTAATTTCATTTCGTCTGTTGAATAGCTTCTCGGTTTGTAAGAACCTGAACGTAAATAAAAGCCCTTGGCAACTTTGAAACTTGTTGAATAGCCACTATAATTTACTCTTTGTCTTACACTTCGTAACTCATACCAGTTTACATTTTGAATAACGATATGACACTTTTCATTCTTTTGAAGGGCAATGTCGGTGTCAATGCTTTCAAGGTCTAAATTTTCTAACGCCCAATATTTTTTGAGCTTGTTGAATATTTCTTTGTTCTCGTTGTCAATTTTAATATCAATGTTTAGGCTTGCTGCAATGGCTTCCATTTCTTTTTCTTCGTCAGGCGACAACCTTTGGTCGGCAACAATTTGAGCAACATAGTTACTCATAAAACTATGTCGTGTTTCATTGGAAATTTTGTTTGCAAGTTCTTTTGGAAGGCGAAGTTCATTTTCCAATTTGTTCAAAAAGGCTTCTTCCTCTTTTGTTAATCGTCCATCAGATACGGCTTCTTGAAAACTTTGCTTATAGACTATTTCGCCAATTCTTGAATGTAGGTTGTCAATAGATTTGTCGTTGAGGTTAAGGATAGTTTTTAAATGCTTCAATTCTTTTAGTTCGTCATCGCTCAAACTTTTGTCTTTCAAACAATAGTTGAGATAAACTGCATAAAATTCTTCAAGATTGAGTTTAAACTGTTTTTCAATATTGACGGCATATTTATTTTCTATTGCTTCAATGTCTTGTTTTGAAATTTGCAATAGAGGTTTAGAAGCAAGTAAATTGTTTACTTCTTTGACAGCATTTTCCTGGGGATGCTGTTTAAATATTTTTTGAAAGAAACTTCTTTCTGATAGGGGTGCTTGTTTAAATAGGCTCATAGTTATTCGTACTTTCTATATTCTTCATAAACGGGTTCATTCCAATTTTTTACACCACCGTGATGAGAACAAGCACCGCTTCCCTTTGAACTTGAAGTTGAACCATCCCAACACCTTGTAACGTAATAAGAAACTCTTTTGCGTAGTGGATTTATTTTTTCGTGAAGTTTATTAGCTTCTTCATTTCCTGATTGCAACAAAGGTTTTAAATCTGTTACAGCTTCTTGGATTTTCCCTGTCTTGCTGTAACAAATTGCTCGGTTATAAAGTAAGTCGCTGTTGCTTGGGTCAGAAGAAAGAAAATTGTTTAATTCAGGAATTGCTGCTTGGTATTTTCCTTGTTTAACTAATGCAAAAGTCTTTGTAGCTAAAACGTGATTTTTTGCATTGGCAATTTCAGATTTTTCAGTTTCGGTAGGTGAGAAGTTTGAAGCATAACTTATTTTGCTAAGTGCTTCGTCAATTTTTGAACTTTTTTCAAGTGTCGCTGCTGCTTGTAAATAAAAACTTAAACTGTCTTTTCTTGCTTGCTCTTTTTTGTCTGCTGCAAGTTTGTCTGCTGCTTCTTTCTCTGTTTTTATTTTTAATTCGTAGGCTTCTTGTTTGTCAACCTTTTGGTAGTGTCCAACGAAAGGAACTGCTGTAACAAATAAAGCTGCACCAAAAACCGATTTGATTTTAGGTGTCAACCTAAAACGAAATTGCTTTTCTAACCATCTGTGTCCTTGTGGTAAAAGTATAAAACCGATTGAGCCAAAGAGAAGTGTCAGCAAAGGATGCTTAATGTTTACAATTGCAGCAATAAAGAAAATTGTCGCACCAATGTAAAAAAGAATTGATGCAGATTTGTTCTTTGTCGCAGAAGCATAAATGTTGCCTTTGAAATAGTTTGGCAAAACTTTTATGTCTTTTGGTATAAGGTCAGGTACATATCTCATAAACGGGATGTCTGTTTAAAGTGACGGCTAACGGACAGGGCTTGCCGAAGTACGGGAATTAGTATTCCGTCCGCCCGGTACCGATGATGATTGAAAAACTGAAGATGAAGATAACAACAAAAAGCTAAATAGATAATGTCGAGCCGGATATGAAGTACAATAGAATTACAAATGCCGAAGATAACTTACGTCAGCCCGTATTTTGGCAAACCCAATGTTAGCTGCATACCCTTCGTCGCTACCCACAACAAGATGTTCCTGATTGTATAGGCGGACACTTTACTGTTCCGTAACTGCAATAAACACAACAGTCGCCTTGTTTTGGTTTAAGTCGTGTCTTGCAACTTGCACACTCGTAAAAATATTGGCAAGCGTCTGTTGGCATTGTTTCTTCTTGTCTGTGTCCACAAACAGGGCAAGTGATTATTGATTGAAGTGTGATAGTTTTTGTCATTAGTTATTTGTTACGGTTTGTGAAATTACTTTGTAACCTGTGCTGTTAATGGCTGCTGCAATGCTGTCAACAGAAGTTTTGCTATTGTCAAACTTTACAATGCTGTTTGCATTTTCATAAGAAGTTTGAAATGCAACAATTCCTTTTACTTTTGAAATTTCGCTGTTTACGTGTTGGGTGCAACTTTCGCAAGTCATTCCTTTGATTTTAAAAACTGCTTGTTGAATATTTGTTTTGTCCACCACTACAACTTTTGGTTCTTGTGGTTTTGGATAAAAGGCTTTTGCATAATAAGGAAATGCAATTAGCAATGCTGCAACTACCGTAACAATTCCTAAAAATGATTTTGATTGCCAAAATGATTTTTTGTTGTCTGCCTCACAATCGCAGTCCACTTTTTTTTGTGGTTTAAGTTTTTGATACCACGCAAATGCAAAAACTAAAACGGTCAAACCAATTAAGTAAGGTCTAAAAGGTTCAATCCACGAAAATGAAGAAGCAAGTCCACTTGCACCACCCAACAATGCTAAAACTGGTGTGATACAACAAAGAGAAGCTGCAACTGCTGTCAACAGTCCTGCAACCCAACCTTTACTATTTTTTGTTGTCGTTGTCATACTGCTACCAAATTTTGTTGATTGATAATTTTAAAAAACGGTCTTAAAGTTTTTAAATGTTCGCTGCGTAAAGAATAGAAAATAGTTTGTCCTACTTTTCTGGCTTCAATGATGTTGCCGTCTTTTAGTTTGCGTAGATGTTGAGAAATGGCTGGAATGCTCATTCCTAAGATGTCGCTTAGGTCGCAAGGGCAAAGTTCATTTTCTTCTTCAAGCAGAAACATTATTTTCAGTCGCACCTCGTTACCTGCCAAAGCAAGAACTTGTCCCAACTGCAAAAATGATTTTGAGTTAGCCTTTAATTTTTCTCGGCAACTTTTAATTTGTTCTATGTCTGCCTGTAACCGTATGCAAGTGTCGTTTGCCATTGTCAAATTTGTTTGTCGGGTCAAAAGTAATGAAGATTACTTATTTAAGCAAATACTTAAATACAAAATTGTCAGCAAGGTTACAAAGCTCTTTTGAAGTGTCGCAAAAAATGTCCGTTTGAGTAAACGTGAAGTGTCCTACAGGGTTGCAGCTAACGTTCAGGGCTTGCCGAAGTGGGGGAAATAGAATTCCGTCCGCCCGGCTAACTGAAGCTAAATTTATAAATAAAAGCTGATGATTTGCACATAGCTAAATTAATAACGTCCTGCTGGATATGAAGCCAAATTGAAAAACTGTCTCGTCCTGAAAAAAGTTGACTGGTTTTGTTAATTAATACTGTTATTGTTTTACTAAGATAATTCATCCTGAAATAGGTTGAGTTGAAAAGTTGTAGGTTGTGAGCTGGCAATAAATATTTTTGTAG
>Ga0209792_1001486_pt1 | contig 11258 bp, 9 predicted proteins | sample EBPBio142005_DNA_FD_185860 | JGI IMG/M metagenome (GOLD analysis project Ga0209792, IMG submission 185860) | Wastewater treatment Type I Accumulibacter community from EBPR Bioreactor in Madison, WI, USA - Reactor 1_6/14/2005_ DNA (SPAdes)... | ecosystem: Engineered > Bioreactor > EBPR >...
CGCACGAGTCGGCGGCAGCGCTGTGGCGCTTGCCCGCTGTTGGAGCCTGGCCCGAGCGGGTGCACGTCCTGGTGCCCCGGGCGACGGGTGGCCGATCGTCGATGTCGACGGTCAGGCACGCGGTCGGAATCCCGGATGACGTTGTCACCATCAACGGCGTACGGGCCACGACACTCGCACGCACCGTGGTCGATCTCTGCCGCACTGGCCCCTTCCCGCACTCCGTGGCGGTCGCGGATGCCGCACTCCGGCGTACGGCCCACCCGGTGGCCGGTGTCCCGCGCACGACGCTCATGACTGCAGACCTCAGAGAGGAGCTCGTTGGGGTGCCGACGCGACTCGGCTCGGCTCGGGCATCCCGGGTGATCGAGTTCGCGAGTCCGCTGGCCGATCGGCCGGGCGAGTCGCTGAGCCGTGTCAGCATGCATCTCGCCGGAGTCGAGGCACCGGAGCTGCAGGTCGAAGTCAAAGGCAGCAGTGGCAGGCGCTATGTCGTGGACTTCTGGTGGCCGCGCTTCGCCACGATCGGTGAGTTCGACGGCAAGGACAAATACAGCGACCCGCAGTTTCTGAGAGGGCGGACTCCGGAGCGGGCCCTTCTCGATGAGAAAGCGCGGGAGGACGACCTGCGGGCCACGGGTCGCGGGATGTCGCGGTGGGGGTGGGCGATCGCAGTCTCCCCGCAGCGCCTGCGAACGCACCTCGCGGCGGCTGGCGTGCACTAGTTGTTCAGTGTGGCCTGACCGCGCGGGGCTTCGGTGACGGCGCGGGCGCTACAACGGCCGCGCGGAAGATGAACCCGCGCGCCGTCCACAAACGGGTGCGCGGCGGGGCGCAACGCGCGTCAGTCGGCGATGCTCAGCAACAGGTGGCCGGATGACACGGTCGCACCCACTGTCGCGTTGACTCCGGTCACAGTGCCGTCCTTGTGCGCGGTGAGGGGCTGTTCCATCTTCATGGCCTCGAGCACCAGGATCAGGTCGCCCTTGACCACCTTGTCGCCCTCGGCAACGGCCAGCTTGACCACGGTCGCCTGCATCGGGGCCTTGACGGCGTCTCCCGTGACCGTGCTGACGGATGCCGCGGCGTTGCGCCGGGGCGGGGCGGCCAGCGCCGTGCCGCCTCCCGCCGCGGGCACCAGCTTCGTGGGCAGCGACACCTCCACGCGCTTGCCGTCGACCTCGACGACCACGTTGTGGCGGGCCGGCGGAGCCGACCCGTCGGGCAGGGATCCGCTCCAGGGCTCGATGTCGTTGTCGAACTCCGTCTCGATCCAGCGGGTGTAGACGCGGAACGGGCTGTCGGTGAAGGCGGGGTCGCGCACGATCTTGCGGTGGAACGGCAGCACGGTCGGGAGGCCGGCCACCTCGAACTCGTCGAGGGCCCTGCGGGAGCGCTCGAGCGCATCCTCGCGGCTGGATCCGGTGACGATGAGCTTGGCCAGAAGCGAATCGAAGGCACCCGAGATGACATCGCCCGTGGTCACCCCGCTGTCGACGCGTACGCCGGGGCCGCCGGGGAAGCGCAGGGCGTTGACCGGTCCGGGGGAGGGCAGGAAGTTCTTGCCGGGGTCCTCGCCGTTGATGCGGAACTCGAAGGAGTGACCCTGGGGCTTCGGGTCGTCGTAGTCGATCGCGCCGCCCTCGGCGATGCGGAACTGCTCGCGCACGAGGTCGATTCCGGTGACCTCCTCGGAGACCGGGTGTTCGACCTGGAGGCGCGTGTTGACCTCGAGGAAGGAGATCGTGCCGTCCTTGGCAACGAGGAACTCGCAGGTGCCGGCGCCGACGTATCCGACCTCTTTCAGGATCGCCTTGGAGGACTCGTACAGGGCCGCGTTCTGCTCGTCCGTGAGGAACGGTGCCGGTGCCTCCTCCACGAGCTTCTGGTGGCGGCGCTGCAGCGAGCAGTCGCGGGTCGAGATGACGACGACGTTGCCGTGGCTGTCGGCGAGGCACTGGGTCTCGACGTGGCGCGGCTGGTCGAGGTACTTCTCCACGAAGCACTCGCCGCGACCGAAGGCCGCGACGGCCTCGCGGGTCGCCGAGTCGAACAGCTCGGGAATCTCCTCGCGGGTGCGAGCGACCTTGAGGCCGCGGCCGCCGCCGCCGAACGCCGCCTTGATCGCAACCGGCAGGCCGTGCAGGTCGACGAAGTCGAGCACCTCGGCGGCGCCCGAGACGGGGTTGAGGGTTCCGGGTGCCAGCGGCGCGCCGACCTTCTCGGCGATGTGCCGGGCGCTGACCTTGTCGCCCAGCTTCTCGATCGCGTCCGGCGACGGGCCGATCCAGATCAGGCCTGCGCCGATGACGGCCCGGGCGAAGTCGGCGTTCTCCGCGAGGAAGCCGTAGCCGGGGTGCACGGCGTCCGCGCCCGAGCGTCGGGCCACCGACAGCAGCTTGTCGATCACGAGGTAGGTGTCGGCGCTGGTGGTGCCGTCGAGCGAGTATGCCTCGTCGGCGAGCTTGACGTGACGGGCATCCCGGTCCTGGTCGGCGTAGACCGCGACGGAGGCGATTCCGCTGTCTTTGGCGGCGCGGATGACGCGGACCGCGATCTCACCCCGGTTGGCAATCAGAACCTTCGTGATGGGAGCCATAGTCACCTAGCCTATTGGGGCGGAGCGGCCCGCCTTTGGGCGATGCCGACAAAAACGGGAGAGCAGTCCTGTGCGAGGCTACAAGCCAGCGCGGTTCCACAGCGAGTGCCACGGAATGCCGAACTCGACCACGAGGTCGCGCAGCAGTGACACCGAGATGCCCACCACGGCGTGAGGGTCGCCCTCCACCCCCGTGATGAAGGCCGAGCCGAGGCTGTCGATCGTGAACGCGCCGGCGACGCGCAGTGGCTCTCCCGTGGCGACGTAGGCCGCGATCTCGTCATCGCTCAGGTCGGCGAAGCTCACCCGTGCCGACGAGACGCCGCCCCGACCGATCGCCGGTGATCCACCCCGGTGGTCGATCACCCAGGTGCCCGAGTGCAGGGTGCCCGTGTTGCCGCGCATCCCGCGCCAGCGCTCGACGGCGACCTCGGCATGATGCGGCTTGCCGAACACGGCCCCGCCGAGTTCGAACAGCGAGTCCCCGCCCACGATGAGGCCGTCGATCGGTTGACCGTCGACGAGGGTGCCCGCGACTGCCTCGGCCTTGGCCCGGGCGAGCACCTGCACCGCCTCGTGCACCGGCAGCGGTCCCGCGGCGGCGGCGACGGCATCCTCATCGACCGCCGGGTCGAGCACGATCGGTTCGATGCCGGCCGCCCGCAGGGTCGTGAGTCGAGCCGGGGACGTCGACGCGAGATAGAGACGCACGTGCGCTCCTAGGCTGGGGGGATGGGTGACTGGCTGGGCAGGACGATCGAACTCGACGTTACCAACATCGCGCACGGGGGCGTCAGCGTGGCGCGGTACGAGGGCCGCGTCGTGTTCGTCGCCGACGCCATCCCGGGCGAACGGGTGCTGGCACGGGTGTCGAGCGACTCCAAGAAGAGCTTCTGGCGTGCCGAGACCGTCGAGGTGCTCGAAGCCAGTGCGCACCGTCAACCGCACGTCTGGGATGCCGCGGCTCTCGATCGAGACCCCGTCGATCGCGCCGGCGGCGCCGAGTTCGGCCACATTGAGCTCGCGCACCAGCGCGAGCTCAAGCGCCAGGTCATCACGGACTCGCTCACGCGCATGGCGCGCATCGACCGGGAGGTGGTGGTCGAGGCGGTGCCGGGCGATGACCAGCGCGGCGGTACGGGATGGCGCACCCGCGTGCGCCTGCACGTCGACGACACGGGGCGTCCGGGTCCGTTCGCGGCGCGGTCGCACCGGGTGATCCCGGTGACGAGCCTGCCCCTCGCGACCGAGGAGCTCGCGGCATCCGCACCCCTGGGCGAACGCTTCCCCGGATTCGACACCGTCGATGTGCTGAATCCCTCCACCGGCGGCGTGCGCCTGATCGTCGGCACCCAGAAGCCCAGCATCATCACCGAGCGGGTGGGCGAGCGTGAATTCCGCCTCGCCGACAGCGGGTTCTGGCAGGTGCACCGCGGTGCGGCGGCAACCCTCACCGAAGCTGTGCAGTCGGCGATCGACCCGGACCGCTTCGACCCGCAGGCGGCCAACCTCGACCTGTACGGCGGTGTGGGACTGCTTGCGGCCGCGGTGGCCGATCGGTTCGGGACATCCACGCGAATCACGAGCGTGGAGAGCGACGCAAGGGCCACCGACTTCGCCGCCGAGAATCTCTCCGAGTGGCTCGGGGCGCGAGCGGAGACGGGTCGCGTGGAGCGCTGGGTGGCCGCGCTGGCGGCGTCCGCCGGTCCCGCCGAGCGTGATCGGCTCTCCCGGGCGACCGTCGTGCTTGACCCGCCGCGTGCGGGGGTCGGTCGCGACGTCGTCGAGGCCATCGCCGACCTGGGCCCGGCCCAGATCGTCTACGTCGCCTGCGATCCGGTCGCTTTCGCCCGGGATGCCGCGCTGTTCGCCGACCGCGGCTACGACCTCGGGGCGCTCCGGGCCTTCGATCTCTTCCCCCACACACATCACGTGGAGGCGGTAGGAACCCTCACACGGCGCTGATCGGCGGAATGTTGGCCCCGCTTTCGGGCGCACACGACAGTACGATGGGGTACAACCCCGCAGAATGGACGCGTATGGCTCAGGCATCTACGACGGAAGTCGGCAGCGATATCGCCGCACCGCAGGTGCGCGTCGCCGTGGTCGACGACCACGAGTCCGTGCGACTCGGCCTCAAGGCGGCCTTCCTCGCGGAGGGCTACGACTTCGTGCTGGCCGCCGCGACCGTGTCGGAGCTCGTCGAGGGGCTCGCCGGTCGCGAGGTGGACGTGGTCGTGCTGGACCTGTCACTGGGCGACGGATCGACAGTCACCGACAACGTCAAGCGTGTGCAGGCCACCGGTGCCGCCGTGCTGGTGCACAGCATCGCCGACCGGGTGGCGTACGTGCGTGAGGCGCTCGCCGCGGGTGCGGCCGGAGTCATCCCCAAGTCGTCCGCGACCAAGACCGTGCTCGCTGCAGCGGCGACGGTGGCTCGCGGAGAAGTGCTGAACAACCTCGAGTGGGCGACCGCGATCGATGCCGACCGCGACTTCGCCAAGGCGCAGCTCGGCCGGCGGGAGCGGGAGATCCTGCACCTCTACGCCTCGGGGCTTCCCCTCAAGCTCGCGGCGCAGCAGTTGGGCATCGGGTACTCGACGGCCCGGGAGTACCTGGACCGCATCCGCGTCAAGTACGTCGAGGTGGGTCGACCCGCTCCCACCAAGGTCGATCTCCTGAGGCGCGCCGTCGAGGATGGCATCCTGCCCGGGCTCGATCCGGATGGCGGAGATGCCCGCTAGCGCGACACCTGTCGCCGCTCCGCCGCAGTCCAAGCAGCCGCGGAATCCGATCAGCCGCAAGCAGGTCGAGAACGTCTTCGCACGCTCGGTCGCGGTCTTCGGCATCGTGTTCGGGGCCCAGACCATCCCGTGGCTGCTCGGCCAGCTCGACGAGGCCTACCCGCTGTGGCTGTGGATCGTGGTCCCCTCGCTGTTCGGGATGCTCGTGGTCGTGCTCATCACGTCGTTCGCGAAGGTGTGGGTGAAGCCGGCCCAGGGGCTGTTCGCGGTCCTGTATTTGGCCGCTCTGATCAGCTGGCCATGCACGATCCTCCCCGGGGTGGAGGTCTTCTCGGGCATCCACTGGCTCAACTACCTCATCACCGTGGCCACCGCCATGGCGGCCATCGCCTTCCGGCCCCTGATCTCGACGATCTACCTGTTCGTCTGCCCGATCATCTACGTGCTGGTGCGCATGACGCCGCTCGGCGGTGGAGCACCCCCGCTGCTCGCCGTGCTCGAGGGCATGTACGCGGTGATCCTCGGTGGGGCGATCATCATCATCCTCACGATGCTCCGCCAAGCCGCGAGCTCGGTCGACAACGCGCAGGCGGCGGCCCTGGATCGCTACGCCCATGCGGTGCGCCAGCACGCGACCGAGGTCGAGCGTGTGCAGGTGGACTCGATCGTGCACGACAGCGTGCTGACCACCCTGATCTCCGCGGCCCGTGCCTACACTCCGCAGGCCCAGCAACTGGCCGCGACGATGGCGACGAACACCATCGGCTACCTGCGGGATGCCGCGGCAGCGAGTCCCGACGACGGCACCATGGTTCGTCTGACCGCCCTCGCGGAACGGATCACCGAGGCGGTCGGGAGCTACTCGGGAGCCTTCGAGCTCCGCGCTCGCAGCGTGGGCACCCGTTCGATCCCCGCGCAGGCGGCCGACGCGATCTATGCGGCCGCGGCCCAGGCCATGGTCAACAGCTCCCGGCACGCGGGCGACGACAGCGTCACCCGATGGGTGGCGTTCCGCAGCGTGGCTCCGGGAGGAATCGAGGTCGTGGTCGGCGACACCGGCAAGGGCTTCGCGATCGAGGAGATCCCCGAGGAGCGAATCGGTGTGCGCGTCTCCATCATCGAGCGGCTCGCGAACGCCGGCGGGCGCGCGATCATCCAGTCGACGCCGGGGCAAGGCACCATCGTGAGCCTTCGCTGGCCGAATCCGGCAGGCACGGCAACGCCGGCCGGCGTCGACCCGGCGGTCGCGGAGGTGGGACGATGAACATCGGAGTGCCCCGCTACCTCGTGGTCGGCCTCGCGGCCCTGTTCTCCGCATACCTGCTCGTGCTCGCCCTGTACACGATCAACCAGCCGCGCCATCAGGCGCCCATCTACGTCGCCATGGCGCTGTTCGCCCTCGCCACGACCATCTCCCTGCTGCCCTACGGTCCCAAGCGAATGCCCATCTGGATGGGTGCCTTCAACTTCGCAATAGTGATCGCGATCACGCTGCTCGTCGCCAACGAGCTCGACTTCGCTCGCCCCGGCGGAACCGGCTACGCCAGCTGGTACGTCGCTGCCAGCGGCATCCTGCTCACAATCACGTCGACCCGGGGCCGTCACACCTTCGCCTGGCTCGGCATCGGCTTCCTCGTCGTGCACACGATCACCATCGTCGGGCCAGCGGGACCGGCCGGGCTGCTCTCCCTCGGCATCGTGGGCAGCGCCTCGTGGGTCGCCGTCTCGCACGTGATGAGCACCGCACTCACCAAGGCGTCGAAGGATGCCCAGCGCTTCGCTCTCGCCGAGCGCGAGGCGACCGACTGGCAGGCCGCCCAGGAGGCCCACGTCTACGAGCGCCAGTTCCGGCTCGGTCAGACCAGCGCGATGGCGCTCACCATGCTCCGCACCATCCAGGAGACCGACGGCGACCTGACCGACGAACAGCGTCAGGAGTGCCTCCACCTCGAGGGTGCGATCCGCGACGAGATCCGCGGGCGCAAGCTGCTCAACGACGCTGTGCGGGAGGAGGTGATGAGCGCCCGCCGCCGCGGAGCCACCGTCACCCTGCTCGACGAGGGCGGGATCGATGACCTCTCCGAGGAGGAGCTCGACCGCGTGCTCAACCGACTCGCGCAGGCCATCCACGACACCGACGCCGACAAGGTCATCGCCCGCACCGTTCCCGAGGGCTCGGATGTCGCGGTCACCGTCGTCGGACTGCGCAGCGCCGGAGACGGCCAGGCGGTCGCGCTGGGGCAGGACTCGTTGGAGGACGACGAGGTTGACCTGTGGTTGGAGATCCCGCGGGTCGTGTAGTCCGGGGGCGGTGTTCGCGCCGTGACGCACGAAGGGCCGGGAGCGTGGCTCCCGGCCCTTCTGCACGTTTCCGGGTCAGGGCGATAACCCGAATATCGCCCTGACCCGCCCCCAAATGATTGGCCCGCTTACCCTAGTCGGCCAATCACCGGTGGTGAACTCGATGAGTATCACCTAGCAGTTACCAGTCTCCCGCCCGGAACGAATGTGGAACAGTCGTCTCTTTGGGGGACCACTGGGGTACGTCTGTCCCTCGATCGAGCACACTCGCCCCCGGAATTCCGGGATTCTCTCCGAGGGTTCGGACGCTTTCAGGGGTACAGCGCGGGATTTTCGGCGGATTCAGCAGCAGAATACGGGTAGAACGGTCTGTATCCTCCGTGAGAGCTTCGGATTTCGTCGTATGGAACCATTCAATCGCTGGTTTCCGCGACTTTGCACCCCATTCGGGGGTGATACCGACCCTAGAACGACCGCCAGGCGCCCGGGCCGGGGGAGAGGGGGGCACGGAGGCCGCGCTGGCTCCGGTTCCATGCCGAAACGACGGGCCCGTCATCCGGACCGGAAGCGGCAGCGAGTTCGTCGAGGGCGGCCTTCAGAACCGCGCTCACCGCGGCGATCTCCTCGTCGGTGGCGTTCTTCGAGACGATCCTGATACCTGAGTCCTCGGTCACAGCGGGATGTTCCCGTGCTTCTTCGCCGGCAGCGTCGCTCGCTTCGTCCGCAGTGCGCGAAGCGCCTTGATCACGGCCACCCGGGTCGCGGCCGGCTCGATGACCCCGTCCAGCTCCCCGCGCTCGGCGGCCAGGAACGGGGATGCCACGTTGTAGGTGTACTCGTTGGCCAGCCGGGTGCGCACCGCCGCGACATCCTCGCCGGCCTCCTCGGCCGCCTTGATCTCGCCGCGGTAGAGGATGTTCACGGCACCCTGTCCGCCCATCACGGCGATCTCGGCCGTCGGCCAGGCGTAGTTGAGGTCGGCACCCATCTGCTTGGAGCCCATCACGATGTACGCACCGCCGTAGGCCTTGCGCGTGATCACGGTGACCAGTGGCACCGTGGCCTCGGCGTAGGCGTAGAGCAGCTTGGCGCCGCGGCGGATGACGCCGGTCCACTCCTGGTCGGTGCCGGGAAGGTAGCCCGGAACGTCGACGAGGGTGAGGATCGGGATGCTGAACGCGTCGCAGAAGCGCAGGAAGCGCGCCGCCTTCTCGCCGGCCTCGATGTTGAGGGTGCCGGCCATGGCCTGCGGCTGGTTGGCGATCACGCCCACAGTGCGACCCTCCACCCGTCCGAAGCCCACGACGATGTTGGGCGCGTACAGCGGCTGGGTCTCGAGGAAGTCGCCGTTGTCGACGATGTGCTCGATGATGGCCTTCACGTCGTAGGGCTGGTTGGGGCTGTCGGGGATGATCGTGTTGAGCTTGCGGTCCTCGTCGGTGATCTCGAGCTCGACCTCGCTCTCGTACACCGGCTGCTCGGCGAGGTTGTTGTCGGGCAGGAAGCCGATGAGGGTGCGGGCGTAGTCGAGGGCATCGTCCTCGTCGCTCGCGAGGTAGTGGGCGACGCCGGAGATCTTGTTGTGGGTCAGTGCGCCACCGAGCTCCTCCATGCCGACGTCTTCGCCGGTCACGGTCTTGATCACGTCGGGGCCGGTGACGAACATCTGGCTGGTCTTGTCGACCATGATCACGAAGTCGGTGAGCGCGGGCGAGTAGACCGCGCCGCCGGCCGCGGGGCCCATGACGATCGAGATCTGCGGGATGACACCCGAGGCGGCGGTGTTGCGGCGGAAGATCTCGCCGTACTTGCCGAGGGCGACCACGCCCTCCTGGATGCGGGCACCGCCCGAGTCGAGCATTCCGATGATCGGCACGCCCGTCTTGAGGGCGTGGTCCATGACCTTGATGATCTTCTCGCCGGCCACCTCGCCGAGCGAGCCGCCGAAGATCGTGAAGTCCTGCGAGTAGACGGCAACCTGCCGACCGTGAATCGTTCCCAGGCCCGTGACGACTGCGTCACCGTACGGACGGTTCTTCTCCATGCCGAATGCGTGCGTGCGGTGGCGCACGAACTCGTCGAGCTCGACGAAGGACCCGTGGTCGAGGAGCTGCTCGATGCGCTCGCGGGCGGTCTTCTTGCCCTTCGCATGCTGCTTCTGGATGGCGGCCTCACCGCTCGCGGTCACTGCCTCGTGGTAGCGCACCTTGAGGTCGGCGATGCGCCCGGCCGTCGTGGAGAGGTCGGCGGGGGTCGGGGTCGTCTTCTCGGTCACGCTCACACTCTACCGAGGGGGCGGGGAGCGGCTTTGGTGGTGAGCTACAGCAGTGTCGCCGTTTTCTTGGGCGCACCTACGGAAAGATGGTGCGGGTGAGAGTCACCGAACGCGAGATCACCGCGCCTGTCAGCCTGACCCTGCCGAACGGACGGCTCAACCCCGATGCGGTCGGCTGGACCCGTCGGCCGCTGCACGACACCTCGGGGGTGGCGACGCGCACCGGGTGGGGCCGCAACAAGCGATGGGAGTACTGGGCCGTGGTGAGCCCGACGCACCTGGTGGCTCTGACCGTGGCATCCATCGATTTCGCGGCGGTGAGCGAGGTGTGGATCTTCGATCGCGCGACCGGTCGCTCGGTGGGTCACTCCGCGATCCGTCCGTTCGGTGCCGGCGTCGTGCTGCCGCCGAGCCTGGCCGAGGGCAGTGCCAGCGCCCGGGCGAAGGGACTGACGATCGACATCACCGAGCGGGACGGCTCGACGCTGCTGAGCGCCGCAATCGACGGCGCGAGCTTCGAGGTGGAGGCCCTGCTGCCCCGTGATCACGAGCGCCTGGGAGTGGTCGTGCCGTGGAGCGATCGACGATTCCAGTACACGGTCAAGGATGTCGCGCGCCCCGCCCGGGGCTGGGTCGAGGTCGATGGCACTCGGCACACCCTCGACGCCGACGACACCTGGGCGGTGCTCGACCACGGGCGCGGAAAGTGGCCCTACGACGTGCACTGGAACTGGGGAGCGGGCAGCGGTCGCTCCCACGGACGGGTCATCGGCGTGCAGCTGGGCTCGAAATGGACCGACGGCACGGGCTCCACGGAGAATGCACTCGTCGTCGACGGCCGCCTGCACAAGAACAGCGAGGAGCTGGTGTGGGATTACCGGCCCGAGGCCTGGCTGGAGCCCTGGCACATCCACGGGGAGACCGCCGACCTCACCTTCGTGCCCTTCCACGACAAGGCCTCGAGCACGCAGCTCGGCATCATCTCCACACGCACCGACCAGCTGTTCGGACACTACTCCGGGTGGATGCTCGACGACTCCGGTGCACGCGTCGAGTTCGACGGGATCCTCGGCTGGGCCGAGGACGTGCACAACCGCTGGTAGGCGGTCAGGCGCGCTCGAACGCCGACGCCGTCGCGAACAGGTAGTTGCGGGTGCCGAGCGTGACCCCATCGGCGGCGACCCACGCCTCGCCCCGCCACGTGTACATGCCGTAGTCCGGCCAGCGGGTGAGGATCGACTGGGCGAAGCTGTTGCCGTCCTTGCCGTAGCGGGCGAGGTGGCGATCCTCGATCTCCAGCAGGAGGCTGGGTCGGTCGGACTCGATCGTCGCGATCGCG
>Ga0209792_1001487_pt1 | contig 11255 bp, 12 predicted proteins | sample EBPBio142005_DNA_FD_185860 | JGI IMG/M metagenome (GOLD analysis project Ga0209792, IMG submission 185860) | Wastewater treatment Type I Accumulibacter community from EBPR Bioreactor in Madison, WI, USA - Reactor 1_6/14/2005_ DNA (SPAdes)... | ecosystem: Engineered > Bioreactor > EBPR >...
GCGGCTTCAGGCAACTGCGCGAAGGTACCGATGGCGTCGATACGGCGGTCGAAGTCGTACAGCGAGGCGGGTCTCAGCTCGGCCACGGCGTTGAAGTGCGCGGCCGGCACGCCCTTGTCGGCGTAGTAGCCGCGCAGGCGGTCGAGGATGAAGTCGTAGATTTCAGCAGCTACTACATCATCAGTGGGCATATGCATGCCCCCAGTTTGAATGGGTGCAATAACGACGCCCTTCTCAGCAGCCTTGTCAGCTTCTTCGCTGCGTTTTGCAGCTACCGTGAAAATAATCGCATCAGCGTTCTGGTGAACAGCGGCCTCAACTGCATCGCGGATATTCAGAGCGAAGCCACTCTCGATAATCGTCCGCGCCAACCCCAACGCATTGCGCCGCAGCGCGAACGGATCCTTGTTGCCGGTCGGCTTCAGGCCCGCGGCGAAACCGCCGGCGAGCGTATCCAGGCGCTCGGCGATCGCCAGCACCTTGCCGACGCCGGACAGTGCGATGTCGTCGCCGGCGAAGCGCGGCTGGTAGGCCTCGTCGATGGCGAGCGCCACCTCGGCCGGCTCGTTCGCGCGCTGCGCGTAATAGCGGCCGGCGATGCCCTGCAGTTCCGGGAACTCGTTGACCATGCGGCTCTGCAGGTCGTTCTTCGCCAGCAACGCCGCGCGCTTCGCCAATGCGGCATCCACGCCGACCTGTGGCGCGATGGCTTCGGCCAATGCGGCCACGCGCTGCACCTTGTCGGCCACGGTGCCGAGCTTCGCCTGATAGGTGACGCTGGCAAGACCGGCGCCCATCGCCTCGATGCCTTGCTTGAGGTCCTCGTCGAAGAAGAACTTGGCGTCGGCGAAGCGCGGGCGGATCACCCGTTCGTAGCCCTTGCGGATTTCGCCCTCGTCCTTCGACTCGATGTTGGCGATGCCGATGAAGTGTTCGGTCAGCTTGCCGCCGGCATCCAGCACCGGGAAGAACTTCTGGTTGCTCTCCATCGTTTCGATCAACGCTTCCTGCGGCACTGCGAGGAATTCGCGCTCGAACGAGCAGGCCACGGCGACCGGCCATTCGTTGAGGCAGTTCACCTGCTGCAGGTTGTCCTCGTCGATGCGCGCGCTGCCGCCCACGATCTTCGCGGCAGCCTCCACTTCCTCGACGATGCGTGCGCGCCTCGCGTCGGCATCGACCAACACATAGGCGGCGCGCAACGCGTCCACGTATTCGCCCGGACGTCGGATCGACACCGGCTTGTCGTGCATGAAGCGATGGCCGCGGCTGCCGCGGCCCGAACGAATGCCGAGTGCCTCGACCTCCACCACCTCCTCGCCGAACAGCGCGACCAGCCAGTGCGCCGGGCGCGCGAAGCCGTAGAGATGATCGCCCCAGCGCATCGGCTTGGGGATCGGCATGCCGGCCAGCGCCTCGTCCAGCACCGCCTGCAGTAGGTCGCGGGTCTGCGCGCCTTCGCGGGTGGCGCGATGCACGAAGCGCTCGCCCTTGTTGTCGGACATGCGCTCGAGCTGCGTCCAGTCCACGCCGGCCTTGGCGGCGAAACCCTCCAGTGCGCGCGTCGGCTTGCCTTCGGTATCCAGCGCGATGTTGAGGTACGGGCCCAGGGTTTCGCTGGCCTGCGGCGGCTGTTCACTCGCCACGCCCGGCAGCAGCACCGCGAGGCGACGCGGCGAATACAGCGGCTTGGCATCGCCACGCTCAATGGTGATGCCGCGTTTTTCCAGCGCGAGGATCACGCCATCGAAGAACGCCTGCGCAAGACCAGGCAGCGCCTTGACCGGCAATTCCTCGGTACCGAGTTCGATCAGCAGCGGTTGCATGCTCATGCTGCGGCCTCCTGCGTTGCCGCCGGTTGTTTCAGCGCCGGGAAGCCGAGCTTCTCGCGCTGCGCGAAATATTCCTCCGCCACCGCCTGCGCCAGCTTGCGCACGCGCAGGATGTAGCGCTGGCGTTCGGTCACGGAAATCGCGCGGCGCGCATCCAGCAGGTTGAAGCTGTGCGATGCCTTGCACACCTGGTCGTAGGCCGGCAGCGGCAGGTTCAGCTCGATCAGCTTGAAGGCCTCGGCCTCGCAGGCGTCGAAGCGATGGAAGAGTTCGGTCACGTCGGCGTATTCGAAGTTGTAGGCGCTCTGCTCGACTTCGTTCTGGTGATAGACGTCGCGATAGGTGACCGGGGTGCCGTCCGGGCCATAGGTCCAGACGATGTCGAACACGTTGTCGACGTTCTGCAGGTACATGCACAGGCGCTCGAGGCCGTAGGTGATCTCGCCGAGCACCGGCTTGCATTCCAGGCCGCCGGCCTGCTGGAAATAGGTGAACTGGGTGACTTCCATGCCGTTCAACCACACTTCCCAACCCAGGCCCCAGGCGCCCAGCGTCGGGCTTTCCCAGTTGTCCTCGACCAGGCGCAGGTCGTGCACCAGCGGGTCGATGCCGAGCGCTTTCAGCGACTCGAAATACAGCTCGACGATATTGTCCGGCGAGGGCTTCATCGCCACCTGGTACTGGTAGTAGCGCTGCAGGCGGTTGGGGTTTTCGCCATAGCGGCCATCGGTCGGCCGGCGGCAGGGCTGTACATAGGCGGCATTCCACGGCTCCGGGCCCAGCGCGCGCAGGAAGGTGGCCGGGTGGAAGGTGCCGGCACCGACTTCAAGATCGAGCGGCTGGATCAGCACGCAGCCCTGTTCGGCCCAGTAGGCATTCAGGCGGGTGATGAGTTGCTGGAAGGTGATCGGAACGGCCATGGACGGGCGTGTTTGCAACGGGGCCGGCTAGTATAGAGGGGTCACTTTGGAGCCCCGGATGACCGCGCCCTTCCTCATCCTGCAGACCGGCCAGCCGGTCGCCTCGATGCGCCGGCACGGCAGCTTCGCCCATTGGATCCGCGTCGCCGCCGGTCTTGCACGCGACGAGGCGGTGGTGGTCGATGTCGAAGCCGGCGATCCGCTGCCGGCGCGCGAGGGCTTTGCCGGGGCGATCATCACCGGCTCGCCGGCGATGGTCACCGACCGTCACGACTGGAGCGAGGCCAGCGCGGACTGGTTGCGCCAGGCCGCGCACGAAGGCCTGCCCTTGCTCGGCATCTGTTACGGCCATCAGCTGATCGCCCACGCGCTGGGCGGTGAGGTCGGCGACAACCCGACGGGCCGCGAGATGGGCACCATCCAGCTCGACCTGCATCCGCCGGCAGCGGACGATCCGCTGTTCGCCGGCCTGCCGGCGCAGATCCCGGCGCAGGCCACCCATCTGCAAAGCGTGCTGCGGCTGCCGGACGGCGCCACCGTGCTGGCCAAGTCCGAGCAGGACCAGGCGCATGCCTTCCGCTGGGGCGATGCGGTCTGGGGCCTGCAGTTCCATCCGGAATTCAGCACCACCCACATGCGCGGCTACATCCGCGCGCGCAGCGAGGCGCTGGCGAAGGAAGGCCGCTGCGGCAAACGGCTGGCGCGCGAGGTCAGCGCCGCGCCGCAGGCGCGCAAGGTGTTGCGCCGGTTCGTGCGGCATGCGCGAGGATCGCGCCAAGGTTGAGTATGCTGGGCCGACTTCGGGGCTTTGCCCGGTCTGATCGAACAAACTGATCGAACAAAGGGGACACAAGGATGACGACGCGTGCGGTTTCGCCGGGCAGCGGTTGGCGCTGGTTCCGGCAGGCAATCAATCTTGGGCGCAACAACCCGAAAGCGGTGTTCGGCGCGGTCGCGTTGATGGCGCTGATCGCGCTGATTCCCAGCGTGATCCAGATGGTGCTGCAGTACGGCCTGGGGTTGAGCCCGGAAGGGGTGATGGTGGTGATCGGGTTGACCTCGGTGCTGTCCATCCTCATTTATCCGCTGCTGATCGGCGGCCTGCTGCGGGTGATCCACGCCGCGGAAAACGGCCAGCCCACGCATGCCAGCGCGATCTTCGACACCTTCCGCGCCGATAACGGCCGCGGCCGGTTGATCGGTTTCGGCTTGTTGATGACCGCGATCTACCTGGGTGTGTTCCTGCTGGTGATCAGCCTGTTCGGCAAGGACTTCATGAGCTGGTACTGGCAGCTGATCACCGCGGCGCAGGAGCAGCAGGCCGGCGGCGCGGCGATGTCGCCGGCATTGATGGCGTTGCCGGAGGGCTTCGGCACGGTGATGGCGATCGGTTCGCTGTTCGCGCTGTTCATGGGCGGTGTGTATGCCATCGGCTTCGGCCAGGTGGCGCTGGGCGGACGCAGCATCGGCCAGGCGCTGGGCGACGGCTTCGGCGGCACGCTCAAGAACGTGCTGCCGATCGTGCTGCTGGCGGTGATCGCGGTGATCGCGATGTTCGCGCTGGCGCTGGTGGTGGGCATCGTCGGCGGCATCCTGATGCTGGTCGGCAGCATCGTCAGCAAGGCGCTGGGCATGTTGCTGGTGATGCCGATCTATGTCGGCATGTTGCTGGTGGTCTACGTGGTGATGTTCGGCGCGATGTACTTCATGTGGCGCGATGTCTGCGGCGATGCGCCTGCGGCCGTGGCGCCGAGCGACGACCGCATCGAGCTCTAGTCAGAATCCCATCACCTGCTGCATGGCCGCTTGCATGGCGGCCTGCAGCCACAGGAACAGCCAGACGAAGGCGACCAGTGCCAGCAGCAGCTGTGCGCCGATCCATGCCTTCGCCGTGATCGGCAGGCGCGGTGATCCGGCGGCGCGCAACACGCGGGTATCGCTGATGCGGTCGTGCAGGGCCAGGTGCTGCGGTGGAAACAGCGCCATCGCATGGCCGAGATTGAGCGTCAGCCATGACAGGCCGGCGGCGAGATGGCGTTGCAGCGCATGTCCGGCCTTCAGCCGGCGGCCCTGCACATCGGTCACCTTCAGCCCGAACGCACGCATACCCGGCGTGGCCTGCCATGTGGATTGTTCGGACAGCACCGCCCACGGCATGGCCAGCACCGCATACAGCACGATCGGGGTGAGCAGGATGGCGCCGAGCGAGGCCTGCAGGTGGTCGACCGCGGATGCCATGGCCGGTTCGGCAAGCAGTCGCGCGGTCATCGCGGCGGCGCTCTGCTGCGTGCCCAAGGCCTCGCCGAGCAGGTGCGGCATTTCGCCGGCCAGCGTCTGCAGTGCGCCGCCTGCCTCGGCGAAGGCATGCGCGATCCTGGAGGTGCCGAACAGCACGATCAGCGGCAGCAACAGGGCTGCGTCCAGCGACCAGGCCGCGTAGCGCACCCAGAAGCCGGCGTGGGGCAGGCTCTCAGCCGGCGTTGTTGCCATCGGCGGGCGGGCGCGGCGCGACCATCGTGGCGGCGAGGATGCCGGCTTCGTACAGCAGGCACATCGGGATCGCCAGCATCAGCTGGCTGACCACGTCCGGCGGGGTCATCACCGCGGCGATCACGAAGATGCCGACCACCGCGTAACCGCGGCCTTCGCGCAACTGGGCCGGGGTCACCCAGCCGAGCAGGGCCAGGATCACCAGCGCCACCGGCAACTCGAAGCTCAGGCCGAAGGCCAGGAACAGCACCAGCACGAAATCGAGGTAAGCGCTGATGTCGGTCATCATCGCCACGCCCGCCGGGGTCACCTTGGTGAGGAAGCCGAACACCATCGGCAGCACCAGGAAAAAAGCGAAGGCGCAGCCGGCATAGAACAGCACCAGTGCGGAGGCCAGCAGTGGCAGGGCGAGTTTCTTCTCGCGCTTGTACAGGCCGGGCGCGACGAAGGCCCAGGCCTGGTACAGCAACCACGGCATCGCGATCAACAGTGCGGCGAAGAACGCCAGCTTCATCGGTGCGAAGAATGGCGAGGCCACTTGCGTGGCGATCAGCTGCCCGCCCTTCGGCAATTTGTCGAGCAGGGGCTGCGCAAGCAGGCCGTACAGCTTGTTGGAGAACGGCAGCAGGCAGGCCAGCGCCAGCAGCAGTCCGACCACGCCACGCAGCAGGCGCGAACGCAATTCCAGCAGATGCGCGACCAGCGGGCGTTCGCTGTCGGTGAGGGCGTCAGACATCGCGCGGCTCGCGTGGCGGTTCGGCATCGTGCGCGGGTTCGGGTTCGATCACGGCTGCGGCTTCGATCGCAGGTTCGGCGTCAAGCGCGGCTTCGGCTTTGATCGCAGCAGCGCCGGTCTCGATATCGCGGCGGGTATCCGCGGCCAGGTCGTGCAGCTGGCGCTCGGTCTCCTGAATCGCCTGCTTGCCGTCGTGCAGACTGCGCTTGAGTTCCTCGCTGGCCAGTTCGTTTTCCAGTTCGGCCTTCACCGAATACCACTGCGCGCGCGCCTTGCGCACCCACAGGCCGGTGAAACGCGCCGCCTTGGGCAGGCGCTCGGGGCCGAGCACGACCAGCGCCACCAGGGCGACGATCAGCATCTCGCCGAAGGAGAAATCGAACATCGGCGGACGCCGTGCGGTTTAGCGGGCGACGTCGTCGCGCTCGCGCGCGCTGTCGGAGGCCGTGCCATCCGACGAGGTCTTGTCGTCGTTGATGCGCGGGGCAGGCTTGTCGTCGTCGCCCTTCATGCCCTTCTTGAACTCGTCGACCGCCTTGCCCAGGTCGCGCGCACCACCGGTCAGGCGCTTGGTGCCGAACACCAGCACCACGATGAGCAACACGATGAGCCAATGCCAGATGCTGAAACTGCCCATGGATGCACCGAAGGTCGAGGAAGTTGTGCCGATTCTACCGCCGATCCGCCGCGACCCTGCAGATCAGGGTTTGCTGGCAGGTGCGGTTGCCGGTTGCAGCGGGGTGGTGGTGGCGGGGTTGTCGCTGGCCAGCGGCTGGACGCGGGCTTCGCCGGATACCGAAGTCCCGCCACTGGATTGGATGCTTTCGGTCGGCGGCTCCCGGAGCTGGCGCCCACGCGCCTGGCGGGCGGCCGCTGTGGCTTCTTCCAGCGCATCGCGGAAGCCGGTGATCGCGGCAGACGGCGCATGCGGTGCGCGGCCTTCGAACACCGCCCGCGGGGTGGTGCCCTCGCCATAAGCGGTGCGGTTGGCGCCGTTGTCGATGCTGAGCACGGCGCCGTCGAGCGCCACGCCGGCGAACAAGCCGCGCGCGCGCGACCACGACCAGATCTCCGCCTTCAGTTCGCCATCGGTGGCGGCCGACGCGTTACGGCCGACCGGGCCGGCGGCGATGCCGGCATCCGCGCCCAGGGTGATCTTGCCGTTGACGATGGAGTCCACGCCACGGTCGTTGCGGAACACCAGGATCACGTCGGCGGATTGCACGCCGGCCTGCAGGCCGAAGCTGGCGCCGGCGAGTTTCACGAACACCGGATTCGACCAGGTGCCATCGAGGGACTTCACCGACATCAGGCCCAAGCCGCGGCGCCCGCCGAGCACGAAGCCGGCCTTGATCGTATCGGGGACGACCACGATGGCTTTCGCTTCATCGAGCAGCCGATCAGGGATCGACGCCTCCGGGATCGCCTGGATCTGCCGCACCACCCGCACCGCATCGTCGGCGCGCACGTTTTCGCGCTCGCCGGCAACGGCGGCGGTGGCGGCCAGCAAGCCGGCAAGTACCAGGGCAAGGCGGGTGGGGGCGATCTTCATCGGAGACTCCGGCATGGGGGACGGCAAGGCCACATCGTGGCGGCATCGCAATGAATCGATCATAAGTCGCGGCGGGAGTTCCGTGGCGCATGCGATCCTATGCGCATGCAGGAATCTCACGACACGCCGGCGCTGCTGCTGGTCAACCTGGGTACGCCGGCGGCACCGACCGCCGCGGCGGTTTCGGCCTATCTCGACGAATTCCTGTCCGACCCACGCGTGGTGCAACTGCCGCGCTGGCTGTGGCTGCCATTGCTGCGCAAGATCATCCTGCCGCGGCGCAGCCCGATGGTCGCGAAGAAATATGCGGAGATCTGGCTACCTGGCGGCTCGCCGCTGGCGGTGCATACGGCGGCACTGGCCGATGCCGTGCGTGCGCGGCTACCAGGTTGGCGGGTGGAACATGCGATGCGCTATGGCACGCCATCGTTGGCCGATGCCCTGCAACGCTTGCATGAGGAAGGCGTGCGCGAGGTGCGGGTGCTGCCGCTGTATCCGCAGTATTCGACCACCACCAGCGAAACCGTGGCCGACGTGATCGCCGCGCATCGCAGTGGCATGCAGGTTTCCATGTTGCAGGACTACCACCGCGATGCGGACTGGGCCGCGGCCGTGGCCGCATCGATCCGCGCGCATTGGGACGAGCACGGCCGCGGCGAACGCCTGCTGTTGTCGTTCCACGGCCTGCCGCAACGCGTGGTGGATGCCGGCGATCCGTATGCGATGCAATGCGAGGCCAGCACCCAGGCGATCGCCGAGGCGCTGGGCATCGCCCGCAATGAAATCCTGTTGACCTATCAATCGCGCTTCGGCAAAGGCAAATGGCTGCAGCCGGATGTGGTGGCAACCTTGCAGCAGCTGGCGCGCGATGGCGTGCGCAGTATCGACGTGGCCTGTCCAGGTTTCGCGGTGGATTGCCTGGAGACGCTGGAAGAGATCGCCATGCAGGACGCGGCTCTGTTCCGCGAAGCCGGTGGTGATGCGCTGCGCTACATCCCCTGCCTCAACGCGGGCGATGCGCATGCCGAGGCGCTGGCGGCGCTCGCGCTACAGGATCAGGGCTGGCGTTGATGCACGAAATCGACATCGAGATCCCGTTCGGCCGCATCGCCGCGCTGCGGCAGGGCGATGCCGATGCGCCGAAGGTGATGGCTCTGCACGGCTGGCTAGACAACGCGGCCAGCTTCGTTCCGTTATCGGAACATCTGCACGGCATCGACCTGGTTGCCATCGACCTGCCCGGCCACGGCCGCAGTACGCACCTGCCGCCGGGCAGCGATTATTCCTTCGTCGGTGCGATGAACGCGGTGCTCGATGTCGCCGATGCGCTGGGCTGGGATCGTTTCGCCTTGCTCGGGCATTCGATGGGCGCCGGCATCGCCAGCCTGATCGCGGCGGCCTGTCCGCAGCGGATCGAGCGGCTGCTCGCCATCGAAGCCTTGGGTGCGCTGGCGGAAACGCCCGAGCGCACGGTGGCGCGCATGCGCGAGGCGCTCATCGCGCACCGCAACTTGAAGGACAAAAAATTGCGCGTGTTCCCCGACATCGACAGCGCGGTGCGCACCCGTCAGTACGCCAGCCTGGTGCCGGGCAGCGGGCTGGATGAGGCATCGGTGCGGTTGCTGGTCGAACGTGGTTTGCGTGAAGTGGAAGGCGGCTACGAGTGGAGCAGCGATCCGCGCCTGACCCTGCCGACCATGACCCGGATGACCGAGCCGCAGATCGAGAACCTGGTAGCAGGGATCGAATGCCCGGTGCGCGCGATCTTCGCCGACCCGGCGCAACCTTACCTGCCCGATGCGCTACGCCGTCACCGCGTGGCGTTGCTGCCGCTGGGCGAACTAATCGTCATTGCCGGCGGCCATCATTTGCACATGCAGCAGGTGGATGAGGCGGCGGCGGCGATCGGGGGGTTCTTCGGAAGCTGAACGCGGCGGGCGGGACTCAGTTCTCGCTGCCCGTGCGCACGGCAAGCTGGGTGCCGCCGTTATCGGCCTTCATCATCTGGTAGACAGTCTGGCGCTTGTCCTTGGTGTAGATCAGGGTAGCGCTATTGGCACTGCTCTGCATCGACATCTCGCGCTTCCAGCCCCGTGCCTGCATCGCCTTCTCCACGTCGGCCGTGACTTGCGCCAACGTGGCGCGGGTGGCGATGTTGACGGCCTTCATGCCGTCCATGTCGATCGCACTGCTGACCGTACCCTGTTCAGGCAGGAACACGTCGCTCGGAAAATCCGCGGGCAGGGGCACGCTTGCACTGATTTGCGCGACGGCAGTCTTCGCCTCGCTCTTGTCGCTCTCGATGCCGATGCCCTTGTCGTGCTGTTCGCTATCCATCGTGCTGTCGCTGGATTCGCTGGTGCGCTTGCACCCCGGCAGGGCGAACATGCAGGTGATGGCAATGGCCAGCAGCAGTTCCTGCAATGTCGAATGACGTGGCATTGGGCAATCGTCCTGCTGACACGTAGTACCCGAGCCAACGCCAAAGCACCAGTCAACCGGTCAGCAATGCGCGCAGGCGGCCCTTGAGCGCGCGGCCCTCTGAATGGAAATACGATCGTTCGTCCCGCCAGGCCGGAAAGCGGGCCTCCACCTCGCGCCAGAACCGGCGCGAATGATCGGCGTGCAGCAGGTGGCACAGCTCGTGCACCAGCACGTATTCGAAGGCGGACGGGCGCGCCAGTACCAGCGACAGGTCCAGCGACAGGGTGCCGTCCGGCGCCAGCGAGCCCCATTGGGTGGAGGTGCGCTTGAACACGATGCGGCGCGGAGGGCGCGGCAGGCCATTCATGTACTTCGGCAGCCAGCGGCCCACATCGGCGCGGCCTTGTGCTTCGTAGAAATCGCGCAGCGCGCGCTGCAGGGCGGCATCACCGGCGGAGGCGGGAGCGGTGAACAGTAAGTGGCCGTCGGTATCGAAATCGAGCCGGGTTGCACGTCCGCCTTGCCAACGCAGCGGCAGCTGGTCGCCACGCAGCGGCAGGGACGCGGTGACCTCGCGCTGCAGCTCATCGCCGGCATGCACGGCCTGTGCGATGAATTGCGCGGTCAGCCAGTCGCGATGTTCGTGCAGGAAGCGCTCGCCGGCGATCAGGCTGGCGCGGGTTGGCAGGGTCAGGCGCGCACCGCGTTCGTCCACGCTGAGTTTGACCCGCCGCGCGCGTGCGTCACGCACGCGCAGCACGTCGATGCGGCGACCATCGGCCAGCACAAAACCGATGGTGTCGCGCTGCACGGTGGCCGGTTTCGGCGCGGTGCGGGTGGGCGCGAGCAGGCGGAACAGCGAATGCATGGTGGAAGTCTATCGCCTGCACTGCCGTGGGCGCCGCGCATTCGCTGCGCGGCTCGAAATGCCGCTGCGCGAACGTCCGGCGCACATGGCAGTGCGTGGTGCTAGTCGGCCTTGCTGAGCTTGAACGCCTTCTCCAGCACGTTGAACAGGCGCTTGAACTCGCCGGCCATCAGCGCGAAGCGGGCATCCAGTTCCGCCGCAATATCGTCGCGGTCGGTGGATTCCAGTTGGTCCACCGCGCCGTCGAGCAGCTTGAACTTGCGCACTACCAGGTCCTCGCCAAGGACGAAGCTGACGTGGTCGTCCAGCACCAGCGCCAGGCGCGTGGCCTGCTTGCCGGCTTCCAGGTGCTTGTTGATTTCATCGCCCACCAGTTCCATGCGCTGGATCTTCACCACTGCGCCGGTGTCGGTGGGATCACGCAGTTCGCACT
>Ga0209792_1001488_pt1 | contig 11243 bp, 9 predicted proteins | sample EBPBio142005_DNA_FD_185860 | JGI IMG/M metagenome (GOLD analysis project Ga0209792, IMG submission 185860) | Wastewater treatment Type I Accumulibacter community from EBPR Bioreactor in Madison, WI, USA - Reactor 1_6/14/2005_ DNA (SPAdes)... | ecosystem: Engineered > Bioreactor > EBPR >...
TGCCGGCGCGTCCTACGAGCCGACCTATGCGGGCGCGCTGTCCTTCATGCGCCGCAAATATTCGAAGTCGGTCAAGGGCGCGGACGCGGTCGTCTGGGGCGTTCCCTTCGACGCGGCGGTGACCAACCGGCCCGGCGCACGCTTCGGGCCACAGGCGATCCGGCGCGCGTCCGCCATCATGGATAATGACGCGCAATATCCGTTCCACTCGGAGTTCATCGATACGCTGAAGGTGGTCGACTATGGCGACTGCCTGCTCGACAGCGGCAATCACAACAAGACGCCCGCAACCATCGAGCGCGAGGCGAAGAAGCTGATCCGCGACGGCGCGTTCCTGCTGACGCTGGGCGGCGACCATTTCATCACCTGGCCCCTGCTCAAGGCGCATGCCGAGAAATACGGGCCGCTGTCGCTCGTGCAGTTCGACGCGCATCAGGACACATGGGACGATGACGGCCGGCGCATCGACCACGGCTCCTTCGTGCTGCGCGCCGTGCGCGAGGGCGTCATCGACCCCGACACCTCGATCCAGATCGGCATCCGGACCCATGCGCCGACCGATTGCGGCATCAAGATCCTCTACGGCTACGACGTCGAGGAGATGCGCGCGGCCGACATCGCCTATGCGATCCTGGAGCGGACCGCCGGCCGCAAGACCTATGTCACCTTCGATATCGACTGCCTCGACCCGGCCTTCGCGCCCGGCACCGGCACGCCCGTCTCGGGCGGCCCGTCCTCGGCGAAGATGCTGTCGGTCATCCGCCAGCTCGACCGGCTCGACATGGTCGGCGCCGACGTGGTCGAGGTCGCGCCGGCCTACGACCATGCCGACATCACCGCCATCGCCGCGTCCAACATCGCGATGTACTATCTCGGCCTGCTCGCCGCCCGACGAGCACGCGCCTGACGCGTTGATTCAAGCGCCTGCCGGATTGATTCCGGCGGTCGTCATAACCATCTGATTTTCCTGCATTCGGGACGATAAGCATGAAACCGAAAATCTTCATCGACGGCGAGCACGGCACGACTGGCCTCCAGATCCGGACGATGCTGGCCGGCCGCAAGGACATCGAGGTTATTTCGGTGCCGGTCGAGCGGCGCAAGGACAAGGATGCCCGCGCCGAGTTCCTGAACAAGGCCGACGTCGCGATCCTGTGCCTGCCGGACGACGCGGCGCGTGAAAGCGTGTCGCTGATCGAGAACGACACGACGCGCGTCATCGACGCTTCGACCGCGCACCGCACCGCCGACGGCTGGACCTACGGCTTTCCGGAACTGGACGCCGGGCAGTTCGACGCCGTGCGCACGGCGAAGCGCGTCGCCAATCCCGGCTGCTGGCCGCAGGGGCCGATCGCCGGCCTTCGGCCGCTGATCGCCGCCGGCCTTTTGCCCGCCGACTATCCGGTCACGGTCAGCGGCATATCAGGCTATTCCGGCGGCGGCCGGCAGATGATCGAGGATTACGAGGCCAAGGGCGAGGACGCGATCGAGTTCCTGCCTTACGGGCTCGGCTTCAAGCACAAGCACATTCCGGAACTGAAGCTCTATTCGGGCCTGGCGCGCGACCCGATGATGCAGCCGGCGGTCGGGAACTTCGCACAGGGCATGGTGACCATGGTGCCGCTCCAGCTCGGCGGCCTGCCAAAGGTGCCGACCGGCGCGGAGCTGCACGCGGCGATCGCAGACCATTACGCGGCCCTACCCTCCAGCGCCGTCGAGGTCGCGCCGTTCGAGCAGATCGAGCGCACGCCCGACCTCGACCCGGAGCGCTACAACGGCACCAACCGCATGGTGCTGCACGTCTTCGCCAACGACGCGCGCGCGCAGGCCATGCTCGTCGCCGTCTATGACAATCTCGGCAAGGGAGCGTCGGGCGCAGCCGTGCAGAACATGGACATCATGCTGGGGCTTTGACGGCCGGGCTATCGATTGCCGGACAAGATGAACCTACCCCCACCCCTTACCCCTCCCCTCAAGGGGGAGGGGGATTCTGAGACGCCGGCGACTCCCTCCCCCTTGAGGGGAGGGGTAAGGGGTGGGGGTAAAAATTGGAACATCGCCGAAGCGACCCTGATGGCCGACGGCATCGGCGGCAGGGTCTGGTCCGCCCGGATGGCCGACGGCGAACGCGCCATCGTCAAGGCGCCCAGCGCGCTTGCGCTGGAGGACGGCGAGCCACCCCGCGCCGTGGACTTCATGCGCTGGCGCGATGGTCACGGTTGCGTGCGGCTGCTCGGCACGGATGGCGACCTGCAACTGCTCGAATTCGCCGGCGAACGCACCTTGCTGACTGAACTTGAGACGGTTGGAGACGATGCCGCCACCGAAATCGTCTGCGGCGTGCTGGCCGAATTGCATGCCCCATCGCAGAGCCCTGCCCCGCCGACGCTCCAGCCGTTGCGCGACTATTTCCGCAGCCTGTTCCTCAAAGCCGAGGCGGATAGGAACGCCGCCCTCGCCAGCCAGTTCACGGAGGCTGCGCCTGTGGCTGAGCGCTTGCTGGCGAAACAGCCCCCGGCCATTCCGCTGCATGGTGACATCCATCACGAGAACATCCTTTTCGGTCCGCGCGGCTGGCTGGCGATCGACCCGAAGGGCCTGATCGGCGATCCGGCGTTCGACGCGGCGAACCTGTTCTACAATCCGGTGGAAAGTGACCTGCGCTACAGCGCCAACCGCGTGGCGCGCATGTCCGAAATCCTGTCGCAGCGCCTCGGCATTGGTCGAACCCATCTGCTCGACTGGGCCTTCGCGTTCTCCGCACTCTCAGCATCTTGGCATGTCGAGGACGGCAACACGGACGAAGCCGAACGCAGCCTTCGCGTCGGCCGCACGGTGCGTTCCATCAAGGCGGGCTGACAATGCGCGGTGAGTGTACCGCTCGGCGTACACGGATCCTGTCTACCGAAGAAATACAACCGCGATTCCGGAGACAAATAAAACGAGTCCCGGAATACACCACCACCGAACCCGGGGGTCAGACAAGTCAACACCGGCAGTGTGACGCGCCCAGGGTCGCTTCTTGAAGTCTTCCCAAACTCGACGAATATCCTCATCGAGTTTCCTGGGATTATTGGCCAACTGGATCATTCCGCCAATCGTGAACATTAGAAGGCCAATCGCCACAGCCACTAAACCAGCGATGAGCGGGATGTCGGCCAGCACTTAGTTACCCTCCGATCTGCCCCATCGATTTGACCTCGACCACGCGCGTTTCGGGCGGATAAGGCCCGACCGTCCCGCGCCAGTGCGCGACGGCGAAGCCGAGCGTCACGATGGCGAAGCCGTGGTGCGCCAGCGCCCAGCCGAACGGCACGACGAGCACCAAAGCGGTGATGCCGAGCGCGGCCTGGACGATCACCAGCGCAAGCAGAACGCCAGCCCGTGCCGCGTGCAGCGTGCCGGGGTCCGCGCGCCGCGCCGCGACAAACTGCCAGATCGCGACCGCCAGCAGCACATAGGCGCCGAGCCGGTGCACGAACTGCACGGTCTTGGGGTTATCGAACAGGTTGGCCCACCATGGGTTCTGGATAAACAAATCCTGCGGAATGACCGCGCCGTCCATAAGCGGCCAGGTGTTGTAGGCCATGCCGGCGTCCATGCCGGCGACCAGCGCGCCCAATCCGATCTGCATCAGGATCAGCACGACCATCGCTCCGGCAAACCGCCGCGTCGAAACGGAGGACGGTCCTGCGCTATGCGGCGCAAGTCCGCGCGCGACCCACATGACCGCCGCGAAGATGATGCAGGCGAGCAGCAGATGCGTCGCGAGCCTGTATTGCGAGACGTCCACCCGTTCGGTCAGGCCTGACGTCACCATCCACCAGCCGACGAAACCCTGGAAACCGCCTAGAGCCAGAAGACCGAGCAGCTTCGGCTTCAGATGCCGCTCCAGCCGGCCGGTCAGCCAGAAGAAGGCGAGCGGCAGCGCCATCACGACGCCGACGCCGCGAGCGATCAGGCGATGCGCCCACTCCCACCAGAAGATCGACTTGAACGCATCGAGGGTCATGCCCTGGTTGATCGTCCGGTATTCGGGAATCTGCTGGTATTTGGCAAACTCCTCCTGCCAGTCGGCGTCGCTCAGCGGCGGGATGACGCCGTGGATCGGCTTCCATTCGGTGATCGACAGGCCGGAATCGGTCAGCCGCGTGCCGCCGCCGACGAGGAACAGGCCAAACAGAACCAGCAGCACGACATAGAGCCAATACCGCACCGCGCGCCGGTTCGCGGCTTCCGCGCCGCTGCGCTGTTCGATCGTGCTGTTGTCGACTTGGCTGGCCATGATGGCCCCCGGCGTATCGCGTTTCGGGAGCCAGCGCCGCGCGACACGCCGTCGCGCGGGCTATCCGCCCCTATCCCGGCACGTTATACGACGGGCGAAAGGTTTTTCGCCATGTCCGTCCGCATCCGGAAACTGATCGGCACCGTGCTGCTGATCGTCCTCGTTCTCGTCTATGCATGGTTCGCGACGACGATCGCGGTCGTACGGCTGGGCGAATCCGGACCGCTGGTCCACCTCGCCTATTTCCTGCTCTCCGGCCTGCTCTGGATCCTGCCGGCGATGTGGATCATCAAATGGATGGTCAAGGAGCCTAAACCCCGGGCCTGACGTCAGACCGTCACCAGCGCCTTGCCGCGGTTGGCCATGGCCGTGGTGATGCCTGAGACCATCGTCCTGACATGGCTGATCTGCTGGTAGCGGCCGTTGACGGAAATGCGCGGCAGCGCATGCAGATGGCTCGCGTGTTCAGCGCGCAGCACGCCGTGCCGCGTCGTCACGGCGCTGGCGAAGCCGACCTCCGCAGCGATGGCCACTTCTCGCGCGCCGGCGGCGCTCGCATAGCCGTATGGGAATGCGAAATGGTGCGGTCGCACGCCAAGCTCGCGTTCGAGGAAGCTCGCGCCATCGCGCATTTCATTGGCCACCGCCCCTTCACTCAGCCGCGCGAGATTGTAGTGGTTCAGCGTGTGCCCGCCGATCGTCACGAGCGGATGCACGGCGGCGCGGCGCAATTCGTCCCAGTTCATCAGGGTCGAGCGCGCCGGCGCGTGCGCATCGATGCCGGCCGACGCCGCCAGTTCCCGGATCACCTTGCGCTGGGCGTCCTCGGGCACTTCAGTCGTGAGGTAATTGTGGATCAGGGTGTTGGCGCGGAACTTGTCGCCCGGCGTCGCGCAGTCGATCGACAGACGGCCGCGCGGCGTGTCGAGCCAGATCTGGTCACGCTTCGTGACGATATCCTCGAGCACATCCCACCACAGATCGACAGTGCCTTCGATCAGCGCCGGCGCCACATAGATGGTGATCGGCGCGCCGTATTTTTCCAGCACCGGCAAGGCGTCGGTCAGGTTGTCGCGGTAGCCGTCGTCGGCCGTGATCGCGATGAATTTCTCGCAGTGTTTGCGCGCGCTGAGGCGGTCGATCGCCTCGTCCATCGAGACGAAGCGGAAGCCGAGTTGCGCCGTCTCCTTCAAAACCGCGTCGAGGAAACGCGGCGAGATCGACAGATGCCGGTTGAAGCCGAACGGTTTCGGCGCATCGTCGGTCACGCGATGAAGCATGAGGATCGCGCCGACACCCGCGGTGAAGCGGCCGGCAACGGCGCCGATGCCGCTGAAGCGCACGACGTTGAGAGCCAGCTTGCGTAACAGCTCCCCCCTGTCGATCATTGATTCACCTTTATGCCCTAACTTCACCGGGCGCCGAGGGACGCCAGTCGCGACCCTATCGGCTAAGGATTGAAGTATGGTTGACGCCACGGCCGGGTTGCCGAACGACGTCGCGGCCCGCACCGAACCGGCGCAGGCCGCATCGCCGCGCCGTGCGCCGACGACGCTCGCGGCCGATGTCGCGCGTTATGCAGCCTTCAGCGAAGGCCGCATTTTTTCGTCTGCGCAGTCGCCGGCATGGGTCGAGGCCTGGGTCGCAAACAGCGGGTCCGATAACGCAATCGTCATGGTCCGGGATGGCGAGGCGGAACTTGCACTGCCGCTGGAGATCATGCCGCTCGGGCCGCTGAAGATCGCCCGCTTCATGGGCGGCAGCCACGCCAACGGCAATCTGCCGCCCTTCTCCGGCGCAACCCGGATCGGCCGCGCGGCGATCGCGGAAGCGGTGCGCGCCGCCCGGCCCGACGTCGATCTCGTCCGGCTGGAGCGGCTGATGGACAGCCTCGCCGGCACCGCCAATCCGCTCATCCATCTCGCCTCCGGCGAAAGCCCGAACGTCTCGCTCGCGGTCGATCTCGCCGGCGGTTTCGAAGCGCTGCTTGACCGCACCAGCGGCAAGCGGAAACGCAAGAAGCACCGGTCGCAGACGCGCAAGTTCGAAGCCGTCGGCAGCTTCCGCCGCATCGAGGCATCGACGCCCGACGAGGTCGACCGCCTGCTTGGCGATTTCTTCGTCCTGAAGGGCAGGCGCTTCCGCGAATTCGGCCTGACGGATGTCTTCGCCGACGAGGGCGTGCGGCGCTTCTTCCGAAAACTGTTCACCGACGCGCTCGGCCAGACGCCGCGGCCCTTCGTGCTGCATGCGCTGGAAGTGGCCGGAACCTTGCGCGCCATCACCGGTTCGAGCCGGTCGCACGACAGGCTGATCTGCGAATTCGGCGCGATCGCCGACGACGATCTCGGCCATGCCAGCCCCGGCGAGTTCCTGTTCTTCGACAACATCCAGGAAGCCTGCCGCGACGGCTACGCCATCTACGATTTCAGCGTCGGCGACGAGTTCTACAAGCGGCTCTGGTGCAACATCGAGGACCGCCATTTCGACGTGCTGCTGCCGGTGTCGGCGAAGGGCCGCATGCTGGCCGGTGCGCTCGGGGCGGCCTCACGCACCAAGCGGGCGATCAAGAGCAACAAGGTGCTTTGGCCGCTGATCAAGCGGCTGCGCCGCTCGCGCGCGGCGGCCACGACGACCGCCGACGAGGATTAGGCCGCGCTGCGGCTCGGCAGCGGCGCCTGCGGCGGCTCGATCGTCTCGGGCTTCACCATCAGCACGCCGGAATAGCCGCCTTCGACCAAGTTCGCAGCCGTCGCGGCGATCGACGTATCTTCCAGTTCGAGCGCGCTGACGAAGACCTGCGTCCCGTCCGACACCAGCCGGCGGATGCCTTCCGCGTCGGCCGGACCGCACTCGACGATCACCATGTCATAGGCGGTCGTCAGCGATTCCATGATGATCGGCAGGCGGTCGGCGGCGCGCATCGCGCGGGCCGCGTTCGCCGTGCCGACCGGGATGACATGGCAATCGGAATACGGGTCGGCATGGATGATGTCGGAGAACTGGGCCTCGGCGCAGAGCAGATTGGTGATGCCCGGCAGCGTCGCATCCTCAAGCATCGGCGCGCCCGCCGCGCCCGACGACGTAAGGTCGAGCAGCAGCACGCGCAGGCCGGCATCCGATATCTCGCGAGCGACGAGGATGGCGCTTGCGGCTCCCTCGTCTCCTTCCGGCGAGATGAAGATCGCGCGGGACGCCCCTCCTGTGATCAGCCGCTCGGCGGCGCCGATGACCGTCAGACGATTGTCGTTGGGCGCATTGCGCACCGGCGCGACAGGCTGGCGTTCAACCACGCTGCGTGGCTCGACATAGGAGTTCGTCGCAGCCGGCATCTCGATCTGCTCGACCGGATCGAACACGCCGCCCGCGGCCGGACGCATGGCACGGCACGAGAACAGTTCGCGCAGCAGCGTGATGATCGCCATGATCAGCAGCGAACCGACGAAGGCTGCGCCGACGATCGGCAGGATCTTCGGGAAGTAGGGTTCGGATGGGATGGTGGCGCGCGAGAAGATGCGCGCATCCGCCGGCAGGTATTCGCGGTCGCCGCGCGAGGACGCCTCGCGGTAGCGGGTCAGATAGGATTCGAGCAGTTCGCGCTGGGCATTGGCCTCGCGCTCCAGCGCGCGCAATTCCACTTCCTTGTCGCCGACGCGGGCCGACTCGGCCTTGACCACGTTCAGGCTCGACACCAGCTTCGCCTCGCGCAGGCGCGCGGTCTCCGCTTCGGTTTCGAGGCCCTTGAGAATTTTCCGCGCCTCCTCGCGCACCTGGCTGTCGAGGTCGGCAAGCTGCGAACGCAGCGACTTGATGCGCGGATGGTTGCCAAGCAGCGTCGTGGAGAGGTCGGCGATGTCGGTGTTCAACTGCACCTGGCGCTCGCGCAGACGCTGGATCAGCGGCGAGGACATGACGTCGGGCATCGCATCGAGCGAGCCGCCATTGTTGATCGCGTCGCGCAGGCCCTGCGCCCTGGATTCGGCCTGCGCCCTGGCGGCGCGGACGCGGGTCAGTTCGGTCGACATTTCTGAAAGCTGCTGCGTCGCCAGCGCGGCGTTGTTCTGCCCGATCATCAGGTCGGATTCGGCGCGGAAGTTCGCGACCTTCGTCTCGGCGTCCTTCACGCGCTTGCGCAGATCCTCGATCTCCGGCTCCAGCCACTTCGTCGCGTCGGTGTTCGACTGCAGCTTGGCCGCCTGCTGCATCGCCAGATAGGCATCCGCAATCGCGTTCGGCACGGTTTCGGCGAGCTTCGGGTCTTCCGAGGAGAATTCAACGACAATGACGCGCGACTGCTCGACGCGGTAGACGCGCAGCTTGTCGCGCATCGTCTTCAGCACGCGGTCTTCCTTGGCGAGTTCGCCCGGATCGCTTTTCAGGCCGGACAGAACCATCAGCCTGCCGACGATGCCCATATTGGCTTCCTCGTCGAACTCCTCCAGCTTGCCGAGGCTGAGCTTGTCGGCCACCTGCTTGAGAAGGTCCGTCGAAGTGATCACCTCGACCTGGGACGCGACACCCACCTCGTCCAGCGCCGGATCGTTCGACTGGTCGCCGTTGGGATTAGGACGTGTGTAGATCGATTCGCGCGTCTCGATGAGGATGCGCGTCTCGGCGCGATAATGCGGCGTGGCCAGCCACGCGGCGACGAACGCCAGCGCGGTGACGACAAAGGCCACCGCGAAAATGCGCTTCCAGTCGCGCAATATGCTGGCGAACAGGGTTCCGAGGTCGACGTCGACATCGTTGGCCCGAGACGCTGCACCCGACATGCCATGCACTCCGATACGATCGGGCGAAACGTAAACGGCTATGGTTTCCGCCAAGTTAAGACGGCGCGCCGACCGAACCGGGCGCGCGCCGCGCCTTTACCCGGCATTAACCCTAACAGGACGATAACGGACGCGAGCCCAGCGCCTCGCCGGCGCAGTCTGGAAGGTTTCGAGTTCGCATGAAACGCACGTCCGTCCTGTTGACCAGCGTCGTTGCCGTGGCCCTGCTGTCCGGTTGCAGCAGCTACCGGCCCGCGCCGGCCGCCTTCCACAAGGCGCTCTCGGCCCCCTATCTGCTGGACTCGGGCGACCGGGTGCGCGTCACCGTCTTCGAACAGGAATCGCTGACCAACACCTACAGCGTCGACCAGTCCGGCTACATCGCCTTCCCGCTCGTCGGCGCGGTCGCGGCGCGCGGCCATTCGGTCGAACAGCTCGAATCGCAGATCGCCGGCCAGTTGCGCAATGGCTACCTGCGCGATCCCGATGTCTCGGTCGAGGTCGACCGCTACCGCCCCGTCTTCGTCATGGGCGAGGTCGGCGCGGCGGGCCAATACTCCTACGTGCCGGGCATGACGGTGCAGAAAGCCGTCGCCATGGCCGGCGGCTTCACGCCGCGCGGCAACCAGGGCTCGGTCGACATCACCCGGTCCGTCAACGGGAAGGTGATGACGGGACGCGTGCGAACATCGGACCCGTTGCTGCCGGGCGACACGGTCTACGTGCGCGAACGCCTGTTCTGACGCCGGCCGCCGCGTGACGCGCCCGCTTCGGATCGTCCATTGCTTTCGGTCGCCGGTCGGCGGCATCTTCCGCCATGTGCGCGATCTGACCGACGCGCAGGTCGCGGCCGGCCACAAGGTCGGCATCGTCTGCGACTCCTCGACGGGCGGCGACTACGAGGCGCGCCTCTTCGACCAGATGACCGGGCAGCTCGAACTCGGCGTCCACCGCACGCCGATGCAGCGCCATATCGGCCCCGGCGATATCGGCGCCGCGTTCAGAACTTACAAGCTTATCAAGGGATTGCAGCCGGATGTTCTACATGGGCATGGCGCCAAGGGCGGCGTCTATTCCCGTGTCTTCGGCTCACTTCTGCGGGTCTCCAGGTCACGCGTAGCCCGCCTCTATTCACCGCACGGCGGAAGCCTGCATTACGATGCCGACACGACGACCGGCCGCATCATCTTCCGCGCCGAGCGGGCGCTGGAGCTGCTGACGGACGAACTGCTGTTCGTCTCGGCCTATGAGGAGCGCGTCTACCGCGCCAAGATCGGCATTCCCCGCGCGCATTCCAGCCTCGTCTACAACGGCCTGCGCGACAACGAATTCGAGCCGGTTCCTCCTGCCCCGGACGCCGCCGACTTCCTCTACATCGGCATGATGCGAGACCTGAAAGGCCCGGACCTGTTCATCGAGGCGCTGCGCCAGGCCGAAACACGTCTCGGTCGCCGTCTGAGTGCGCACATGGTCGGCGACGGCGACGACCTGCCCGCCTACCGCCAGCAGGTGGCCGACGCCGGGCTGAGCGACCGCGTGACATTCCATCCGCCCATGCCGGCGCGAAAGGCCTTCGCCATGGCGCGCGCGATCGTCGTGCCGTCCCGTGCGGAGGCTATGCCCTACATCGTGCTGGAGGCACTCGCCGCCGGCATGCCGATGATCGCGACCGCCGTTGGCGGCATCCCCGAGATCTTCCCGGAAAAATCGCCGGCTCTCTCGCCGCCGGACGCGGACGAGATCGCGGCGCGAATGGTTCGGCTCGTGGAAGACCCGCACGGCTGGCGTGCCCTGATGCCGGACGAGGCGACGTTGCGCGCGCGGTTCGGGGCCGACGTCATGGCCCGCAACATCGAAGCGGCCTATCTGCGCGTGCTCGGCCAGGGCGCGTGAGAACGGCCCAACAGGCTCGAAAGCCGAGCTTCCGCATAAGCCTTTCTTAGCAGGTCCGCGCTAGGCTTCGCGCGAAGAAGCCCGGCCCATCACCATGAATGAAATCGATCCAAAACTGCGGTTTTCGATGAACGCGGTGCGCGCGCATCAGGACCAGTCCGGCAAGGCGAAGGATGGCGGCCTCAACCCGATGGCCCAGTACATCGCTTCGCATTACCGGCAGGACACGATGTCGCCGGTCATGGTCTCGGGCACGTTGCGGCTGGTCGAGTTCGGCCTGCTGGTGGCTGCCG
>Ga0209792_1001492_pt1 | contig 11229 bp, 9 predicted proteins | sample EBPBio142005_DNA_FD_185860 | JGI IMG/M metagenome (GOLD analysis project Ga0209792, IMG submission 185860) | Wastewater treatment Type I Accumulibacter community from EBPR Bioreactor in Madison, WI, USA - Reactor 1_6/14/2005_ DNA (SPAdes)... | ecosystem: Engineered > Bioreactor > EBPR >...
CGTAGTCGAGCGTCATGAGCGCGGTCATAAATTCGACCGGATAATTCGCCTTGAGCCAAGCCGTTTGATACGCGACGAGCGCATAGGCGGCGGCGTGGGATTTGTTGAAGCCATACCCTGCGAATTTTTCGATCTGTACGAAGATCATCGCGGCCTGTTCGGCACTTACATCCGAATGTTCCTTCGCGCCCTTCACGAACATTTCCTGCTGCGCGTCCATTTCCGCTTTGATTTTTTTACCCATGGCGCGGCGGAGAAGGTCAGCGCCGCCGAGGGTATAACCGGACAGGATCTGCGCCGCCTGCATCACCTGCTCCTGATAGACCATGATGCCGTAGGTTTCTTCCAGCATCGAACGGAGTTTTGGGTGCAGGTAGTCCGCCTCTTCCTTCCCGTCCTTCACAGAGCAGTATTTGGGAATGTTGTCCATCGGACCCGGACGGTAAAGCGCGACGAGCGCGATGATGTCTTCGAACCTGTCCGGCTTCATCCGGCGCAGCGTGTCTTTCATGCCCGAGCTTTCAAGCTGGAACACGCCGATGGAATCTCCGCGTGCGATCATCTCGTATGGTTTGGGATCGTCGAGCGGAATTTGCAGGATGTCGATTTTCTCGCCATGCACCTGTTCGATCAACTGCACGGCCTTTTGCACGACAGTCAGTGTTTTCAAACCGAGGAAGTCGAATTTTACAAGCCCCGCCTGTTCAACATATTTCATGTTGAACTGCGTGACCGGCATATCGGAACGCGGATCACGGTAAACGGGACAAAGCTGGTGCAATGGACGGTCGGAAATGACCACACCGGCGGCATGCGTGGAGGCATGGCGGTAAAGCCCTTCCAGCTGCAGCGCGATGTTGATGAGCTTCTGGCTGTTTTCGTCCTTGTCGGCCTCGGCCCGCAAATCGGCATCGCCGTCGAGCGCCTGTTGCAGTGTCACGGGGTTTGCCGGATTGTTCGGAATCATCTTGGCTAAACGGTCAACCTGCCCATAGGGCATCTGCAAGACACGCCCAACATCGCGCACGGTGTTACGCGCCTGCAACTTACCAAAAGTAATGATCTGCGCGACGCGGTCCTTGCCATAGCGCTGCTGGACATAATTGATAACCTCGTCGCGGCGGTCCTGACAGAAGTCGACGTCGAAGTCCGGCATGGACACACGTTCCGGGTTCAGGAACCGTTCGAAAAGCAGATTGAACTGCAACGGATCAAGGTCGGTGATTTTCAGCGCCCATGCGACAACAGAGCCGGCACCCGAGCCCCGCCCCGGCCCCACCGGGATTCCGTGATCTTTTGCCCATTTGATAAAGTCGGAAACGATCAGGAAATATCCCGGAAAGCCCATCTGGACGATGGTGTTCAGTTCAAATTCCAGACGTTCGCGGTATGGCGTGCGGTCGACATCGGCGGCGACATAGTTTTCAAGGCGCCATTCGAGGCCTTCTTTCGCCTGTGCGCGCAATTCCTCCACCTCGCCGCGCCCGCTTTCCGTTTTGAACGGCGGCAGGATTGGCTTTGTCGGTTTCAGGAGATAATGGCATCGCTGCGCAATGATACGGGTGTTGATGATCGCTTCGGGAAGATCGGCAAACATCTTCTCCATATCTTCGGACGATTTGAAGAAATGGTGTTTGGTAACCTTGCGGCGCTCTGTCTCCGTTACGTAACGACCTTCCGCGATACAAAGCAGAGCGTCATGCGCCTCATGCATCGACGGGTCGGCGAAATAGCAATCGTTCGTAGCGACCAGAGGGACATTGTGTTTGTAGGCGTAATCGATCAGCGCAGGTTCGGCCGCGTCCTCTGCGGGTAGATTGTGGCGCTGGAGTTCGATGTAGAAACGATCCGGAAACGCGCCACGTAGGAAATCAAGGCGGGTTTCATCGACAACGCCCTGCGTCGGCCCGCCGGAAAGGCAGATAATCCCTTCGGCATTCGCGGCGACCTCTTCATAACTCGCGACGAAGTCTTTGCCGCCGGCACCCCCCATATAGCCATCGCTGACAAGTTTGCAGAGGTTGAGATAGCCGCGCTCACTCTGGACGAGCAGAACGATTTGCGCGCCGTCTTCCATGGTGATTTGCGAGCCGATGATGGGCTGGATGCCGCTATCGACCGCGGCCATGGCAAATTCGAGTGCGCCGAAAAGATTGTTGGTGTCCGTCACGGCGACGGCGGGCATGTCGTTCAGTTTGGCTTTCTTCACCAGATCCTTGGTGCGGATCGCCCCTTCGGCAAGCGAATAGGCCGAATGAACGCGCAAATGGATGAAGGCATCGGAGGACATGGCTTCACATTAGCAATATGCACAGCCGAGTAAAAGTCCGGAAGCGGTTAATATCCCCCGCGTGTCAGTAGGAAATAATTCTTCCGGCCTTGAGTTCCAGAATGCGGTCCATACGCTCGGCGAGGTCCATATTGTGGGTCGCGATCATCGCGCCGATACCCGTGGAGCGCACGAGGTCGGTCAGCATTTCGAACACACCGTTCGATGTTTCGGGGTCCAGATTTCCCGTCGGCTCGTCCGCCAGAAGAAGTTTCGGGCCGTTGGCAAGCGCACGGGCGATGGCCACACGTTGCTGCTCCCCGCCTGATAAACGTGCCGGACGGTGATCGAAACGGTGGTCGAGTTTCAGATGGGTCAGAAGGCCGCGGGCGATGTCCTCGGCTTCCGATTTCTTTTTGCCTGCGATCATTTGCGGGATGACGACATTCTCCAGCGCGCTGAATTCCGGCAGAAGATAGTGAAACTGGTAGACGAAGCCAATGAACTGGCGGCGCATGGCCGTGCGGGTTTCATCGTCCCCGCCCGTTGCATCTTGGCCCGCGATGTAAACGCGCCCCGATGTCGGCTTGTCCAGCAAGCCCGCCATTTGCAAAAGCGTCGACTTGCCGGAGCCGGAAGGCCCCACCAACGCGACGATTTCGCCGGATTTGATTTCGATATCGGCGTTGTGAAGCACTGTCAGGTTCTCGCCGCCCTGATGATACACACGCTGAAGATTTTCGGTTTTAAGAAGGATCTCACTCATAACGCAGCGCCTCCACAGGGTCCAGACGCGAGGCACGCCAAGCAGGGTAGATTGTCGCAGCGATGGAAATGACCAGCGCCATGCCGACTACAACGATCACCTCTTCCCATTCAATGATGGCGGGAAGTTTGGAGAGGAAATAGATTTCATCGGCGAACAGTTCGGTGTTCGTCATATTTTCGAGGAAACGGCGTATGCCTTCGATATTGGTGGCGAACAGGATTCCAAGCAAAGCGCCAGCCATAGTTCCGGCCACGCCGATACTCATCCCCGTCAGGATAAAGATGCGCAGCATCATTGCGCGGGAAGCCCCCATCGTACGCATGATCGCGATATCCTTGCCCTTGTCCTTCACCAGCATGATCATGGAGGAAATGATGTTGAAGGCCGCAACGATGATGATCAGCGTCAGGATCAGGAACATCACATTCCGTTCGACGTTCAGGGCGTTGATGAAAGACTTGTTGGCGTCGCGCCAGTCATAAACCTTTGCGTCATCCTTGACCGCAAAAATAACATCCTGTTTCACACGTTCGATCGACATCGGCGAATCCGCCATGATTTCGAGCGTGTTGACAGTGTTTTCCATCTGGAAAAACTTCTGCGCGGCCTCCAGCGGCATAAAGACGAAACCGTTGTTGTATTCATACATGCCGACATCAAAGATGATGGAAACGGTGTAATTTCCCGAGCGTGGAACGGTACCAAAAGGCGATGCCTTTCCCTTCGGCGAAAGAAGCGTCAGGGAATCCCCCAGCCTCAACTCCATGCGCCGCGCCATTTCCGCACCTATGGCGACATTGTTGTCTTTGAAATCGGAAAGATTGCCTTCTTCGATCCCCGTCGAAAGGATGGGCTTCGTGGCGAAATCCTCACCGGTCAGGCCGCGCACCATCGCGCCGCTGGCCGCGCCGTTGACGGACACAAGAACCTGCCCCTCCACCATCGGGCGAACGCTCTGCACACCCGCGGTGTTTTCGATTTTGTCGACCATGGCCATGTAGTTGTAGATGGGGCCGTTTTGCCCATAGACGTTCAGGTGACCGTTCAGGCCAAGAATGCGGCCAACCAACTCCTCGCGGAAACCGTTCATCACGGACATGACGATAATGAGCGTTGCCACACCGAGCATGATGCCAAGGAAGGAGAAGCCGGCGATCACCGACACAAAGCCCTCGGCTTTGCGTGCGCGCAGGTAACGGCCTGCCATCATTCTTTCAAAGGGGGAAAATGCCATTAGTAGGACTTCGCAATCAGGACTTTGGCGCCCTTGTCTTCGAACGGCATGCAACGCGCCGTTACTTTGAATTCCTGCTTGACCTTTTCCAGCTCTGGGTCTTTCAAAACCTCGACCGGCACACGGACGAAGCCGATCCGCCCGCTTGCATAGAAATTGCGGATATCGGCGACGCTGTTGCCGTCGACCGTGTTGTCATGCAGGAATTTGCGGTTGCGCTCAAGCAGACCGTTGTGAATATCGTCAAGAACGCCCTGCGCCAGACCGTAGAATTCATCGACGGTGCAGGTTTTCTTGGAATCCTTGCCGAGGTCGCGGCGGACGAAAGTGACCGAATTCGCTTCCATCTCGCGCTGCCCGACTTCGATGCGGACAGGGATGCCTTTCTTGACAGCTTCCCACATTTTGTCGGGCGTGCGGATATCGCGGGAGTCTACCTTCGCGGCGAAACCGGATTTTTTCAGGTTGGCGGCGATACCGTCGCAGAATTCGATCAGCTTGGCGCCCGTGGCTTCATCCTTGATCACAGGAAGAATGATGAATTGAACGGGGGCAACGCGCGGCGGCATAATCATGCCGTCATCATCGCCATGCATCATGATCATGCCGCCAATAATGCGCGTGGAATAGGCCCAGGATGTTGTATGGACGAAACCTTCCTTGCCATCGCGCCCCTGAAATTTGATGCCGATGGATTTGGAGAAATTCTGGCCAAGATCGTGCGTGGTGGCCGCCTGCAAGGCTTTGCCATCCTGCATCATCGATTCGAAAGCGATGGTGTTGATGGCGCCGGGGAAGCGTTCTTCCGGTGTTTTCGGGCCGTGGAAGCCGGTCAGGGCCAAATATTCCTCAAAGAATTTCTTGTAGAGCCCCATGATGTGGAGCGTGTCGGCCTCTGCCTCTTCCGGCGTTTCGAAGGCGCAGTGGCCTTCATGCCAGAAGAATTCGGAGGTGCGGAGAAAGATACGCGTGCGCATTTCCCAGCGCATGACAGAACCCCATTGGTTCAATTTCATGGGCAGGTCGCGGTAAGATTGAATCCAGCGCGCCATCGCCTCGCCGATGATCGTCTCGGACGTGGGGCGAACGACATAAGGTTCTTCCAGTTCGGCACTCGGCGCGGGGATCAGGCCGCCCTTCCCGTCTTTTTCAAGGCGGTGGTGTGTGACGACGGCACATTCCTTTGCGAAGCCTTCGACATGCTCCGCTTCCTTTGACAGGAAGCTGACAGGAATGAGAACGGGGAACATACAGTTCTGGATGCCGTAATCTTTCAGCCATTTATCGAAGATGGCCGTCATGTTTTCCCAGAGAGCCGCGCCGTACGGCTTGACCGTCATAGACCCGCGCACAGGCGAGGTTTCGGCAAGGTCGGCGGCCTTGATGACTTCCTGATACCATTCGGGGAAGTCCTGCTCGCGCGTCGGGGTGATCGCGGTGCGGGCATTTTGTTTTTGCGCGGGATTGTTCATTGAACCCTCTAAAAATTAGTCTGCGTATTCCCCGCCTTCCAGCAATTCGCCTTCGACCGGTTTGGGCTCCTCTTTCGGCGCTTCTACAACGGGCGCGGGCGGAGGGGTTAGCGGCTTGGCGGCTGGTTTCGGGGCTATTTCCTTAACCGGCGCAGACTCTATGACATCGGGGGCGGTTTGTCTATCGGTCACGGGGACGGCCGAAGGCGCGGCTTCCTGCGACTTATCATCACATACCGCATGGAGCTGGGCGGTCAGATCCTGACCGTTATACAGAACCTTGCCGGACGGGCTGACCTCGAGATAACCGGGCGTGGCGTTCAGTTCGAGACCCTGCACATTGTTGTTCTGTAGGCGCTTGGCCAGATCAATGGTCAGGGGGATAACGATCGTTTGCTGTCCCAGCGCCATAGGCGCCGCGTTGATGTCCGCCGGAACCACAGGTTTGCCGCGCACATCCACGCCAGGCTGATAGGTAACGTCATTTGACGGCTTGTGGCTTTCAAGAAAGCGGCATTCGGGAGGGTATTTCCCGTCATCCTGCGCATAGGCGGCGGAAGGCAAGATTGCGAGCATTACAAGGACAAATTTCTTCACGGTTTCAAATCCTCCTGCGACATCGTGCGGGCGATCTGGTAAAAATCGATCACATCCATTTTGATCAATGCAAAAACGATGCCCCAGAGGATGGCGGCAACGACAGCGGTGGCGATGAATTTCTTTTTCAGGTTTGGATTGACGGGGGCGCTACCCGCATGGCCGACTGTCAGTTCATCCCCTTCCGGCGCGCGGTTGCCCCATGGCAACACGGCGAACAAGGCCACCCAGTAAATCATGAGATAGAGAACGATTCCGGTAAAAATGCTCATACGCCGTTGTAACAAAATGATACGAGGTTTGTATAGAAAAACCGCCTTTCCCGCCCTATCTCTTGGTGCATGAAAGCGATTATCTTTGATTGTGACGGCGTCCTGATCGACAGCGAGTTAATTTACAAATCCTCGGAACGAGAGTTTCTGGAAAAGGTCGGCCTGACCTATAACCCAGTGGAGTTTTTCCGCCGGTTTATGGGGGTATCCGAAGAGCATTTTTTTGAAATGGCCGGAAACGACCACCATGCCAAACACGGCACGCCCCTGCCCGCCGATTTCCGCACAAACCTCCTCGCCAACCAGAAGAAGCGGTTCGAGGAAGAACTGAAGACCATCGCGGGGATCGATGCGATGCTACACGACCTGAGTCATGTGACCCGCGCCGTGGCCTCTAGCTCCCCCATCGACAGCCTTCACCGGAAACTGGAGATGACCGCGCTGAAACCGCATTTCGGCGATCATATTTATTCCGCCAGTCATGTGAAGTTTGGAAAGCCAAAGCCGGATCTATTCTTATACGCTGCGGAAAAGATCGGCATGGACCCGAAAGATTGCCTTGTGATCGAGGACAGCGAGAACGGCGTTCTGGCCGGACTGGCGGCGGGCATGACGGTGGTCGGCTTTACCGGCGGCGGCCATTGCCACGATTTACATCATGAAAGCCTTAGCAAAACCGGCGCGCACAAAATCGCACACAGCGCCGCAGAGCTTCATACGATGCTGCTGGGCCTGTTTACACCCGCACCAGATGCACGGTTGTCTTTGGCTTGAGTTGTAATTTGTGCTGGACGTAGCGGCGAAGGCCAATGCGCATCTCTTCCGACACAAATTCGTCGTCGCGCAATTCCTTGTCCGTCATATCATCCAGAATGTCTTCGATTTCGACGATGATGTCTTCCTCGAACGCCTGTCCTTCTTCATCTTCGGGGTCGACGAGGCCGACCGTGCTGACCTGCGGGTCGGTCACCAGTTCGCCGTTCTTTTTCATGACAAGCGTGACATGGACGGTGCCGGAGAATTGCAGTTTGCGACGCTGGGCGATGGCTTGGTGGTCGGCGCGGATGATGCGGCCCGGCTCTACGGCCAGAAGGCCTGTTTCGATATGGTCGATCACGGACGGCGTACCGGGGTACAAGCGGATGACAGAACCGTTGTTCGGTACGATGGCAGTAGGAACCTGCAGTTCACGAGCAAGCGCAGCATGCGCTTCCAGCATGGTACGCTCACCATGGACGGCGATCACCGATTGCGGTTTGATCCACTGGAACATCTGGGTAATTTCATCCCGCGCGGGGTGGCCGGAAACGTGGATAATATGCTTTGTTTCGCGCGGTGAAACAATGCGCACACGGCTTGCCGCCAGATTGTTTTTGACCGCGATGATTTCTTTTTCGTTGCCGGGGATGGGGCGCGCGGAGAAAACGACCGTGTCGCCTTCCTTGAGCGTGATTTCCTGATGTTCGCCGCGGGCGATGCGGGCCAGTTGCGCGCGCGGTTCGCCTTGCGATCCGGTGACGATCATTATGACGCGGTCGTCGGGTATGTAGCCGAGTTCGTCTTCATCGATGAATTTCGGGATGTCGTTCATGTAGCCGCATTCGCGGGCTGCGCCCACCATATTGTGAAGCGATCGGCCCATCAGGGCGACCTGGCGTCCGCTTTCCTTTGCCGCAAGACAGATGGACCGCAGGCGACCGATGTTGCTCGCAAATATTGTTACCATGATACGGCCCGGGCATTCTTTAAACAGTGCCGTAAGGCCACGCTCGACATCGCCTTCGGAACCGGATGTGCCCTCGACCTCGGCATTCGTGGAGTCTCCGATATAAGCGAGAACGCCCTTCTCGCCAAACGCTTTGAAAGGTGCCGGATCGGTCGGCTCCCCAAGCGTTGGTTCAGGATCGAGATTCCAGTCGCCGCTGTGCAGAATATTGCCGACATCGGTTTCGATAAACAGAGCGGCGGTTTCGGGCACAGAGTGCGTGACGGGTGTAAAAGTAATTTTGAAAGGCTTCAAGTTCAGCGTTTCATTGGCGGTGATTTCCAGCACCTCGGCATCGCGGCAGGCCGGATTTTCCGAGAGCTTGCGGCGGAGGACAGCGGCTGTGAATGGCGATGCGTAGATCGGGCAGCGCAGGCGCGGCCACAAATGGGCGACGGCGCCGATATGGTCTTCATGCGCGTGCGTGATAATGAGGCCGAGCAGGTCTTTCTTGCGCGCCTCGATAAAGGCCGGATCAGGAATAAGAATATCGATGCCCGGGAACCGTTCATCCGCGAAGCCAAGGCCGCAATCGATGGCGAGCCATTTCCCCTGATAGCCATAGATGTTGAGGTTTACGCCGAATTGTTCGGCGCCGCCGAGGGGAATAAAATAGAGTTCGTCTTTTTTGAAGTTCATTAGGCTGCTTTGGCTTTCTTTTGGATATGATCGTAAGTTGCGATCAGACCCTTCATGGTTAAATCTTCGTCGAATTCATCAATAGCGTCGGTACCGCCCGTAAAAAGCGGTGACAGACCGCCGGTCGCCAGAACATAAGGCTTTGCGCCCATCTCGTCCGACAGGCGTTTGACCATCCCTTCGACAGAACTGATTACACCCCAATACATGCCCGATTGCATGGCGTGCACAGTGTCTTTCCCGATGACAGTATCCGTTTTCTGCACGGCAATTTTGGGAAGCGCGGCGGCGGCTTGGCGGAGTGCGGCCATGGAGAGATTTACACCCGGCGAAATGACGCCGCCGCAATGGTCGCCGTTTTCATCGATGACGTCATATGTTGTGGACGTTCCGAAATCGACAACGATGGCTGGATATTTGTAATAGCGTTTGACGGCCATGGCATGGAGAAGACGGTCCGCACCCATCTCCTCCGGCTTTTTGATTTTGACCTTGATATCGAGGTCGATCTTGTCCTGACCGACGATGATCGGCGTGATAGCAAAATGTTTTTCACACAGGCGGTTCAGGTTGAAATTGGCATCTGCCACAACCGAACTCACGATCGCGTCTTTTACCTTGCCAAAGGACAGATCGGCCTGAAGGAACAACGGATACAGCCATGAGGCATATTCATCCGCCGTGCGCGCAGGATCCGTCTTGCAGCGCCAGCTGTGCAGGATGTTTTTTCCGTCATAGAGCGCGAACACGACATTGGTGTTCCCTGCCTCGATTGCCATCAACATGTTACTTGTCTCCAAAATGGACTTCACCCGCGGTGAAGGTCCGTCTTTGTCCATCGACCTGCGCGATCAGGGTGCCGTTTTCATCGACCCCTTCGAACACACCACGATAAGTTATTTCCGGCAGGCGGATCGTCATCTCCCGCCCCAACCCGTGGGCCTGTTTTAGCCAGTCCTGGCGGATTTGTCCAAAACCATCGTTCTGCCACGATATATAGCGGGCCTGGAGCTTATCCAGATAGAGGTCGCGGAAGGTGTTCACGGCGAGGCGTTCTTTCTTAACGGAATCAAGGCCTATCGCCCCTTCCGGCGGCGCGAAGATGTTCACGCCGGAACCGATGATAAGATAGTCGATCCGCCCATGTTTATCGAGCTTGGATTCCAGCAGGATGCCCGAAACCTTCTTCCCGTCGATCAGGATATCGTTCGGCCATTTGAGGGTTTTTGTATGGCCTTCCTCGATCACGTTGTCGATGGCATCCGACAATGCGAGAGCGGCGACAAAGGCCATTTGGCCCGCCTTGTCCGCGCGGCAGGACGGACGCAGGAGTTTCGAGATATAGAGATTGCCCATGGGAGAAACCCAGTCATTGCCGTGGCGGCCCCTGCCCTTGGTCTGGATCAGCGATTGGATGGCAAGGCCTTCGGGTTCGCCGTTGTCGGCAAGGTCGCGGACAAGGTCCTGCGTGCTCGGCGCGGTGCCGAGAACCTGAACCCGCCAGAAAGAATCCTCAGCCATTGAAGAAGACGCTGACCGCGTCGCGGCTGATATCAACCACGGGCGATGGGAAGAAGATGAAAGCGACGATGAATGCCACCGATACGGCGACGACGGCGCGGCGCGTGAAAGGCGCGCAATCGAATTTCTCGGTCGCTTCTTCGAAGAACATTACCTTGATGATGCGAATGTAATAATAGGCCGCGACAACGGAGCAAAGGACGCCGAAGATGGCGAGACCGTAAAGTCCCGCCCCGATGGCCGCCTTGAACACCATGAACTTTCCGAAGAATCCCGCGAGCGGCGGAATACCGGACATGGAGAACATCATGATCGCCATCGCATACGCCATAGCAGGTTTTGTATGAGACAGGCCGGAAAGGTCGGAGATTTTCTCGAGCGGCTGGCCGGCACGGCGCATGGACAATACGATCGCAAAGGTTCCGGCCGTCATGATCATATAGATCAGCATGTAGACAAGAACGGAGGTCAGCCCCTCGACATTCGCGGCGACAAGGCCGACGAGCGCAAAGCCCATATTCCCGATGGACGAATAGGCCAGCAGACGTTTGATATTGTCCTGAATGAGCGCGGCAAAAGCGCCGACAGCCATGGAGAGTGCGGACAAGATCCAGATAATCTGTTGCCACTGCTCCATAGCGGACGGGAAGGCTTCGAACAGCAGACGGATAAGCAGAGCGATGGCCGCCAG
>Ga0209792_1001494_pt1 | contig 11227 bp, 9 predicted proteins | sample EBPBio142005_DNA_FD_185860 | JGI IMG/M metagenome (GOLD analysis project Ga0209792, IMG submission 185860) | Wastewater treatment Type I Accumulibacter community from EBPR Bioreactor in Madison, WI, USA - Reactor 1_6/14/2005_ DNA (SPAdes)... | ecosystem: Engineered > Bioreactor > EBPR >...
GGTCATCATCACCAAGGACGAGACCACGATCATCGAGGGCTCGGGCGACGAGGACGCGATCGCGGGACGGGTCAAGCAGATCCGTGCCGAGATCGAGAACACCGACAGCGACTACGACCGCGAGAAGCTCCAGGAGCGTCTTGCGAAGCTGGCCGGTGGCGTCGCCGTCATCAAGGCGGGTGCCGCAACTGAGGTCGAGCTCAAGGAGCGCAAGCACCGCATCGAGGACGCCGTGCGCAACGCGAAGGCCGCCGTCGAGGAGGGCATCGTCGCCGGTGGTGGCGTGGCCCTCATCCAGGCCGGCAAGATCGCGTTCGACGGCAAGGCCCTCAAGGCGCTGCTCGGTGACGAGGCCACGGGTGCGAACATCGTGCGCGTCGCCATCGACGCCCCGCTCAAGCAGATCGCGCTCAACGCCGGTCTCGAGCCCGGTGTCGTCGCCGACAAGGTGCGTCACCTGCCCGCCGGTCAGGGCCTCAACGCCGCGACCGGTGAGTACGTCGACATGCTTGCCGCCGGCATCAACGACCCGGTCAAGGTGACCCGGTCCGCGCTGCTCAACGCCGCGTCGATCGCTGGCCTCTTCCTCACCACCGAGGCCGTCGTCGCCGACAAGCCGGAGAAGTCGGCTCCCCCGATGGGTGACCCCTCGGGCGGCATGGACTTCTAGAAGTCAACACGACGAATGGGCGGTTCCCTCCGGGGAGCCGCCCATTCGTCGTTGTCGGCGTTAGCGCGCGAACAGCCTCGTGTTCGCGGACTCGATGTCGGCGTACTGCTGGCCCGCTTGGGTGAGAGCCTGGTTGATCGCCGCGAGGTTCTGCTCGACCTGCTGCTGGGTGGCCTTCCAGTCGGTCACGACGCTGGAGAAGGCGGTGGCCGCGGCACCCGTCCACGACCCCTCGAGCGCAGTCAGCTGGCCGTGCAGGCCCGCGACCTCGGACTGGATGCGGCCGATGGAGGTGCGCACCGCACCCGTGGCCTGGAGAACTGCTTCACTGTCTACCTGATAACGAGTCATGGGGTGACGGTAGCCCCGCGGCGTCGGCCGCCGGTGGCGTCAGCGAGCGGGTGGGGATGCCGCGGCATCCGTCGAGGCGGGGAGGAGCGGTAGCGACACCCGGAAGGTCGCGCCGCCGCCCGGCGTCTCGACGACCTCCACCTCGCCCTTGTGCGCCTCGATGATGGCCGCCACGATGGCGAGCCCGAGGCCGCTGCCGCCCGTGTCGCGGGTGCGGGAGGTGTCGGCCCGCCAGAACCGCTGGAAGATCTTGCCCCGGATCTGCGGCGGGATGCCCTCGCCGTGGTCGATCACGGAGAGGATCGCTCGCTGGCGGGCGGCATCCACCCCCACCCCGATCTCGATGGGGCTGGATTCGGGCGTGAAGCGCAGCGCGTTGCCGATGAGGTTCGACAGCACCTGCCGGATCTTGTTCTCCTCGGCCAGAACGACCGCGCGCAACTCGGCGGGCGGTGGCTCGGCAATCGTCACCGGTTCGCCCGCGGCCTGGTTGGCGCGGGCGCGGCGGGCGGTCAACCGGGCGAGGGTGGCGCCGGCGAACGCGATGGGACCGGTAGCGAGCCCGGCGCGCTGCGGCGGCGGGGTCGGCTCCACCACGGGCAGCGCGGCGGTCTGGGTCGTGGGCTCGGTGGGGGCATCCGTGCCGACGACGGTGACCACCCGGGTGGGTGCGCTGGCCATCGTGTCGAGGGCGGCGTCCTGGGCGAGGGGCACGAGGTCGACCTCGGTGAGCTGCAGGGGCTTGGCCTCGTCGATGCGGGCGAGCTCGAGGAGGTCCTCGACGAGTTCGCCCATGCGGATCGCCTCCTTCTCGATGCGATCCATGGCCTGGGCGACATCCTCGGGCTTGGTGAGGGCGCCCATGCGGTACAGCTCGGCGTAACCGCGCACAGTGACCAGCGGGGTGCGCAGCTCGTGGCTGGCATCTCCGACGAAGCGGCGCATCTGCTCGATGGTCTTGGCGCGTTCGTCGAAGGCCCGATCGATGCGGGAGAGCATCGAGTTGAGGGAGCGGTTGAGTCGCCCCACCTCGGTGTTGGGTGTGGCGCCGCCGAGCCGCTGGCTGAAGTCCCCGCCGGCGAACCGTGCCGCGGTGGCCTCCACCTCGCGCAGCGGTGCGAAGGTCGACGTCACGAGCAGTCGGGTGAGGGCCCCGCCGAGGATCACCACGGTGAGCCCGAAGAACAGGAAGATCGCCGAGTACCGCGTGACGATGCCGTTGGTGTCCTTGAGATCGAGACCGATCACCACCGTGTAGTAGTCGGTTCCGAGACGGTTGGTCGCGGGGTAGGCCACGACCCGCCAGGAACCACCGAGTGCGGTGCTCGGCAGCGTGAACGCGCCCTCACTGCCCGCGACCGCACCGAGGGTCAACGAGTCGAGCACCGGCCGCGCGGATTCCTCCTCGCGGTTGTTGCACATCAGGTTGCCGTTGTAGTCCAGCACGCCCAGGTAGTAGTCGTTGGGCAGGGTGGAGACGCTGCATTGCGGGTTGTCAGCAGTGCCCGCGAACAGGATGTTGCCCGCGAGCTTGTTGCCCGCTGTCGTGATCTTCGTGTCGACCTCGTCGAGCAGGTACCCCCGCAGCACGGCCATCGTGCCGAGCCCCGCGATCATCAGGCCGGCGGTGAGCAGCAGAACCGTCACGCCGGTGATTTTGGTACGGAGGGAAACCCGGTTCCACCACTCGACGATGTCGTGCATTGAGCCCTGAGTTTACCGTCGAGTGGCCGCGTCAGACCTTGGAGGCCTTGAGCATGTAGCCGAAACCGCGCTTGGTCTGGATGACCGGCTCCTCCGAGTACTGGTCGAGCTTGCGCCGCAGGTAGGAGATGTAGCTCTCCACGATGCCGGCGTCGCCGTTGAAGTCGTACTCCCAGACGTGGTCGAGGATCTGCGCCTTCGACAGCACGCGATTCGGGTTGAGCATCAGGTAGCGCAGCAGCTTGAACTCGGTGGGGCTGAGCTCGACCTGCTCGGTCCCGATGGTCACCTCGTGGGTGTCCTGGTCCATGGTGAGATCACCGGCGCGGATGATCGCCTCCTCGTCGTCGTGCATCGTGCGACGCAGGATCGCCTTGATGCGCGCGACGATCTCGTCGAGGCTGAACGGCTTGGTCACGTAGTCGTCGCCGCCTACGGTGAGACCGGTGATCTTGTCCTCGGTGTCGTCCTTCGCGGTGAGGAAGAGGATGGGGGCGGTGTAGCCGGATGCCCGCAGGCGCTTCGTCACTCCGAAGCCGTTCATGTCGGGGAGCATGACGTCGAGGATGATGAGGTCCGGCTCCTCCTCGAGTACCGCCGAGATCGCCTGGGCGCCGTTGCCGACGGCGCGCACAGCGAAGCCGGCGAAGCGCAGGCTCGTGGTGAGCAGGTCGCGAATGTTGGGCTCGTCGTCGACGATCAGAATCTTGGGTCCATCAGCCATGCGTACAAGTATCTGCGAGTTCTCTGAAAGGTTTCTGAGAGTCGTGTGGATGCCGCGGCCCGCGGTCATGAATTCGTCTCGCACCGGGTGCCGCAAGTCCACTAGATTCGGATCGTGCGCCGACCCCTTCTCGTGATCCTCGCCCTCCCGCTCGCCCTCGTGGGGGGCCTGCTCGCCGCTGCGCCCGCCCAGGCGGCGACTCAGCCGCTGTTCGGAACGACCGTGGACGTGACGCTGCAGCCATCCAACGACTCGCTTCTGGGCGGCACGGCCTACGCGCTCTCGTCCGGTGGCGGAGTGCAGGTGACGCTCGGTGCCGCGCTGGCCGCCGATGTCGATTTCGAGCTGTATGAGGGCGCGACCCTGATCGCCTCCTGCACTGTGGGCGCCAGCCTCACCACCTGCACGGATGGGGTCACCGCCCTGTCGGCGGGACCGCATTCGGTCACCGCCCGCTTCACCCAGTCGGCGGTGACGGTCGACTACACCGGCACGATCTTCACCGTGACCAACGTCGCCCCCACAGTGCACCTCGAGTGGCAGGATGCCTCGGGTGCCTGGATCGACGGGTCGGGAGCGGGCCTGCCGTTCTTCGGCGAGATCGCCGCCCGGTGCGCCGTGACGAACAACTCGAATGCCGCCTTCACCTTCTCGTCGTTCTCCGGCAGCGTTTCCCACGTTGGCGGCCCCACCGTCACCGCGATCACCGGCGACCTTGCCGCGGGTGCCACCGGACACTATCCGATCTGGTCGGGCAGCGTCTCACTGGCTCCCGCAGCCTCCTGCTCGGGAGGCGTCGAGTTCCCCGACGGCTCAGGCAGCGGCAACGGCACGGGCGGCGGCGTGATCCCGGTGACCGGCACGATCGAGGCCTCGCCCGCTCCCGCTCCGGGTCGAACCGTCACGATCACCGCAGCCGACCTGTTCCCGCCGGTGGCCTCGGACTACTACGTGACGGTGGACGGCGTCGATGTCGCTGGACCCTTCACCACTCCGGCCCCGGACTTCGCGTTCATCGCCGACATCGCCATCCCGGCGAACCTGGCCGCCGGCATGCACTCCGTAGCCGTATACGCCGTGTACGGAGAACGGAGCATCGTCTTCGCCTACTTCCCGTTCGAGGTGCCGGCACCCGCCCTCGCCGCGACCGGCACGGATGCCACGGCGCCCGTAGCCGTGGGCACCCTCGCACTGGCGCTCGGCACGCTCCTCCTGCTCGCCGCCCGACGCCGCCGCCCCGTCTAGGCTCCGCCGCGGCGGCACGACGACGTACGGTTGACGCATGCCCCGCATCGGCCAGCGCGACTTCGACTTCGATCGCCGGGTCGCCGTCATGGCGGTCATCAACCGCACGCCTGACTCGTTCTACGACCGCGGGGCGACGTTCGAGCTCGATCGCGCGATAGCTGCGGCGCTGTCCGCCGTGTCCGAGGGCGCCGACTGGGTCGACGTGGGCGGTGTGCCGTTCGGTCGGGGACCGGTCGTGACGGTGGCGGAGGAGATCGCGCGGGTCGTTCCGGTCGTGGAGGGGATTGCCGCGGCATCCGACGTCGTCATCTCGGTCGACACCAACAACGCCGAGGTCGCGCGGGCGGCGATCGCCGCAGGAGCTGCTGTGATCAACGACACCAGCGGGCTGGGCGACCCCGACATGGCTGGTGTGATCGCCGGGAGCTCGGCCCACGTCGTGATCACCCACAGCGTCGGGCCGCCGCGGGTGGAGAAGCCCGCTGCACACTTCGACGACGTGGTGCGGGAGGTCGTCGACTTTCTGCGCGGGCGGGTCGATCGCGCGCTGCAGGCGGGGGTGCCGGCCGAGCGGATCATTATCGATCCCGGGCACGACCTCGACAAGAACACGCTGCATTCGCTGGAGCTGACCCGTCGGCTCGAGGAGGTCGTCGCCGTCGGCTACCCGACCCTGGTGGCCGTCTCGAACAAGGACTTCATCGGCGAGGTGCTCGACCGCGAGCGCACCGAGCGGCTGGAAGGGTCGCTGGCCGCGATGGTCGTGTGCATCATGAAGGGTGCCCGCATCGTGCGCATGCACAACGTCGCGGCATCGGTTGCCGCCGTGCGGATGACGGAGGCGATCCTCGGATTCCGCGAGCCGGCGTATGTGCTGCACAACACGCATCCCACACTGAACGTATGAGCGCCCGCATCGACCTGCTCTGGCCCGAACCGGGCGACGACCTGAGCGACGACGACTTGCTCGGGGCGCTCGCGGTGACCGCGCCGACGCTGCGCACCAACTTCGTGTCGAGCATCGACGGCGCAGCCACCCGCGACGGTCGCTCCGGAGGGCTCTCGGGCGCGGCCGACAAACGCCACTTCGAGCTGCTGCGCCGGGTGACCGACGTGGTGCTCGTCGGCGCGGGAACTGTGCGCGACGAGGGGTACGGCCCGATGCGCGTCGATGATGCCTCGGCGCGCTGGCGCCAGGAACGCGGGATGACGCCCCACCCCGTGTTCGCGATCGTGTCGCGCCACCTCGACCTCGACCCGACGTCGCCGATCTTCACCGAGGCTCCCGTGCGCCCCATCGTGATCACGTCCACGGACAACGACGCGTCAGCCTTCGTCGACCTCGCCCACGTGATCGGCGTGACGGATGACGCGGCCGGCCTCACCGCTGCGCTCGCCGCCGTGCGCTCACTCGGTCACGCCCAGGTGCTGTGCGAGGGCGGCCCGTCCCTCTTCGGCGCGCTCCTGGCCGCCGACCTGGTGGACGAACTGTGCCTGACGGTGGCGTCGAGCCTCGAGGGCGGCGACGGTCCGCGGATCGTGAGCGGGGACATCCCGCCGCGCACCATGCGGCTCGCGCACGTGCTGCGCGGCGCCGACGGCCTACTGCTGCGCTACCTCCGAGCCCGGCCCGCCGCCTGAGTTGCCACGTGTGGCCGGTTCGGGTCACTGATAGCGGCCCGAAGTGGCAACTCGCGGCTGGCTGGGGATGGCCAGCGCGGGGCTGTGGCCGGCGCGGCATCATCGGTTCGTGCGACAACCGGCAGCCCTCCCGCCCAGCCTGCAGGGCCGCCCCTTCAGGGTCGACGAGGCATCCGCGCTCGAGGTCAGCCGTCGGCGGACCCGCGCCGGCGATCTCGCTCGACCGTTCCGTGGCATCCGGGCGCCAGCCGGTGCGCTCGATGTGGTCGGGCTCTGTCAGGCCTATGCACGACGCATGCGGTCTGACCACTTCTTCTCGCACGCGACTGCCGCCCGGTTGCTTGGCCTGCCACTCCCGGCGCGCTTCGATTCGGACCCGCGACTGCACGTGACATCAGTCTCGAGTAGACAGCCCAGGATGCGGGGAGTGGTCGGGCACCTCGATCGTGATGCCACCGTGCGGGTGACCTCAGTCGGAGTGCTTCGTGTCGCCAGCGCCCCGGATACCTGGTGCAGCCTGGCGTCGGTGCTGAGCCTGGACGAACTGGTCATCCTCGGCGATGCCGTGGTGCGACGCAAGCACCCGCTGGCGACGATGGCCGAACTCGGTCGGGCGGTCGCCGGGCACGCTGGCCGCCGCGGTTGCCAGCGACTGCGAGAGGCGTTCGTCGAGGTGCGACCGGGGACGGATTCGCCTCGGGAGACCCGTACCCGCCTGGTACTCGTCCGTGCCGGGCTGCCCGAGCCGCGAATCAACTGGCCCATTACGAACCGGCACGGCGCCTTCCTCGCGCTCGGGGACCTGGCGTACCCCGACTTCAGGGTGCTGATCGAGTACGACGGTGGCACGCACTTCGGCGACGACGCTCAGGCCTACCACGACATCGATCGACTGGATGCGGTGATGGCTGAGGGATGGCGGGTCATCCGTCTCAACAAGACGCACGGTGCCGCCGCGATCGTCTCCAGGGTGCTGAGGGCGCTGGTCGATGCGGGCTGGACCCCGTAAGCGCGAGTTGCCACTTGCGGCCGGTTCGGGGCGGCAGATAGCGGCCGAACGTGGTAAGTCGCGGCCGGGGTCAGGCCGGGGTCAGGCCGGGGTCAGGCCGGGGTCAGGCCGGGGGCGGGTTAGGCGACGAGCGAGTCCGCGTCGAGGATCGTGTAGCTGTAGCCCTGCTCGGCGAGGAATCGCTGCCGGTTCTGGGCGAAGTCCTGGTCGACGGTGTCGCGCGCGACGAGCGTGTAGAAGTTGGCGGGCAGGCCGCTCTCCTTGGGTCGCAGCAGTCGACCCAGACGCTGGGCCTCCTCCTGTCGCGAGCCGAACGATCCCGAGACCTGGATGGCGACCGTGGCCTCCGGCAGATCCACCGAGAAGTTGGCCACCTTCGAGACGACGAGCACCTTCGTCACTCCGTCGCGGAACTCCTGGTAGAGCCGCTCACGCTCGTCGATCGGAGTGGAGCCCGTGAGTTTGGGTGCGCCAAGGGCATCCGCGAGCTCGTCGATCTGGTCGAGGTACTGCCCGATCACGAGGATGCGCTCGCCCGCGTGCTTCTCGACCAGTGATCGCACCACCCCGAGCTTCGCGGGCGCGGTCGCCGCGAGCCGGTAGCGTTCGTCGTCGGCGGATGCCGCGTACTCGAGCCGCTCGTGCTCGGGCAGGTCGATGCGCACCTCGAAACAGCTCGCGGGGGAGATGAAGCCCTGCGCCTCGATCTCCTTCCACGGCGCATCGAAGCGCTTGGGACCGATGAGCGAGAACACGTCGCCCTCTCGGCCGTCCTCGCGCACGAGCGTGGCGGTCAGGCCGAGGCGGCGGCGCGCCTGCAGCTCGGCGGTGAGCTTGAACACGGGCGCCGGCAGCAGGTGCACCTCGTCATAGATCACGAGTCCCCAGTCGAGCGCGTCGAGGAGCGCGAGGTGGGCGTACTCGCCCTGCCGCTTGGCGGTGAGGATCTGGTAGGTCGCAATCGTCACCGGGCGCACCTGCTTGACTTGGCCCGAGTACTCGCCGACCTCCTCCTCGGTCAGCGTCGTGCGCTTGAGCAGCTCCGCTTTCCACTGCCGCGCCGACACGGTGTTGGTCACGAGGATGAGCGTGGTCGTCTTGCCCTCGGCCATCGCGCCGAGCCCGACGAGAGTCTTGCCCGCGCCGCAGGGGAGCACGACCACGCCGGAGCCGTGGGCCGCGAAGTTGCTGATCGCCTGGTGCTGGTACGGACGCAGGTGCCATGCCGACTCGTCCAGCGCGATGTCGTGCGGGGTGCCCGGGGTATAGCCCGCGAGGTCCTCGGCGGGCCAGCCGAGCTTGAGCAGCTCCTGCTTGAGCTGGCCGCGGGCCCAGGCCTGCACCACGAACGTGTGATCCCCGCGCTTCTCGAACAGCAGTGCCGCTACCTTGCGCGCTCGCGTGATCTCGCTGAGCACGGCGGCATCGGTGGCGGTGAGCGTGAGGGCACCGTCATCCGCCCGCTCGATCACGAGCCGGCCGTAGCGGCCGACGGTCTCGGTGATGTCGACGGCGACCGACTGGGGGATCGCGAACTTGGAGTACTTCTCGAGCGTCGCGAGCATGTCCTCGGCGGTATGGCCGGCGGCGCGGGCGTTCCAGAGTCCGAGGCGCGTGATGCGGTAGGTGTGGATGTGCTCGGGAGCGCGCTCCAACTCGGCGAAGACGGCGAGGTCGTGCCGGGCATCCTCCGCGTCGGGGTGGGCGACCTCGAGCAGCACGGTGCGGTCGCTCTGCACGATGAGCGGACCGGTGGCGGGCATCCCTCTAGCCTACGGCCGCTAGCGGTGGTCGAGCGTGTCGAGACCAGATCTCGACGAGCTCGATCACCGAGACAGATCTCGACGAGCTCGATCACCGTGGTCAGATCTCGACGAGCTCGATCACCGTCACTCCAGGGCCGGCGCCACAGCGACGATGCTCGTGAGCGGCAGGGTGCGCTCGATGTCGCTGCGCCGGTCGCGGGCGCGCAGGCGACCACCGCCGACGCTCGCGGGCTCGAGCTGGTAGTCGACCGCGGAGCCGTCGGGCATGCGCACGGTGACCGTGAGCCCGACCTTGCCCTTGATGGCGACGTCGAGCTGGCGCGCGAGCCAGGCCTTGCCCGTGACATCCGGGTCGGCCGAGCTGCCCAGCCGAAGTCGTTCGATGAGCGCCGCCGTCGTGTCGGGAGCGGCCACTGGCGTCGTGTTCGAGGCCGGTCGCCGCGCGAGTGTGACGATGCGTCCCTGCGGGTCCTCGGCTGCGACCGGGTAGCGGGCTTCGCTCAGAGACCAAAAGACGAGGTCGCGATCGAAGCGACTCTCCAGGCGGTCACCCGAGCGCACCAGCCCGAGGGAGGCGACGCTGTGGTCGACGACGAGCGTGCGAAGCAGCGTCGTGTCGGCGCTCGACACGTAGGCGCGGCCCTCGGGGGTCTCACCGACGCGCACCAGGCCGTACCGTTTCGTCGCCTCGCCGATCAGGTAGTCGAGCGGTTGCGGGATGCCCGTCAGCGCGATCACGCCGAGGAACTCGCGAATCGAACCCTCGGTCTCACCCGAAGCCATGGCACGCGAGAGGCTCGCGGTCGTGATGCGGTAGGTGCTCGCCAGCGCGCGTCCCTCCACATCGGCCATCGTGCGCAGCCGGGAATCCACGGGAGGCGCCAGCGGTCCGGGGGAGACGACCGAGAGATCGTGCTGCAGGTAGACCTGGTCGACCTCGGGCGGGAACAGCGCGGCCATCGCGATCGCGGCCGCAGGGGCGCCCTCGGCGAGCAGCGCCGTGCCGGGGGTGCTCGGAACGTTGTCGGCCGTGATGCCCAGCAACTCCGCGTCGCGGGTGTACACACGCACGCGATCCTGCATCCACTCGCCACCGGCGGGGAACAGCCAGGTCACGTAGTCCTCGAGGCGCTCGCCCCAGATCGCGTGCGACCGTTCCCGCAGGATCGTGCGGATGTCGGCGGGCAGCCGCTCCAGCCAGGCGTTCGCGAGCAGCGCCCAGCGCTCGCCCGAGGAGTCGACCATCCAGGTGCGGCTGGCCTCGGTCGGCAGCCACCGCCCGGTTTCGAGAGCGACCAGGCCGGCGCGGGAGGCGATGTCGAGCAGGCCCGCCACCCGGTCGAGGTCGACCCCCATCGCCGCGGCCAGGCGCTTGCTGTCGGGCAGCGCGATGCCGCCGCGCGCGAGCTCGCGAGCCGACTCGTGATCGAGGGTGGCGATGAGCTCCGCGATCGAGGTGGTGGTCTGGAACGCACGCTCGGATGCCACGGTGTCGGTGAACCGCGACTCCACGGGCGAGACCGGGGTGAGCGTGGCCGGCGCGGCGACCGACACGAGCTCGTCGAGACCGGGCAGGCCGAGGCTCGGCCAGAGCGCGAGCTGCTGGGCCACGGAAGCCGGGACCACCCAGCGGCCGAGATGCTCGGTGAGAAGGGCGAGACGCGCGGCGAGGGCGAGGTGTGCGGGCAGCAGGGACGCGTCGGCGCCGAGCGCGGTGAGGCGGGCCGCGGCATCCGCCTCGCTCACCGGACCGAGCTCGCCGAGCACCGCGACCGACGCGAGCGTGGAACGATCGAGGCGACCCAGCGCCTGCTGGATCGAGGTCGGGTCGAGGAGGGCATCGGCGAGATCGAAGAAGTCGCGGATGCCCGTGCCCCTGATCTCGCGTGCGCCGAGGAGCTCGGCGAGAGCCGCGTCGCTCAGTGTGCGCAACTGGCCCGCGAGTACGAGGGCTCCGTCGTTACTTGCTGGCATCCCTTGCTTCACGACCCCGACGCAGGCCGCTGACGATGATCAGGGCGATCATGAGCACGAGACCGATCGGCAGGCCGACCGCCGGAAGCACGATCGCCACCGGCCAGACGCCGCCGGAGAAGTCCGTCACCCCGACAGCC
>Ga0209792_1001496_pt1 | contig 11211 bp, 5 predicted proteins | sample EBPBio142005_DNA_FD_185860 | JGI IMG/M metagenome (GOLD analysis project Ga0209792, IMG submission 185860) | Wastewater treatment Type I Accumulibacter community from EBPR Bioreactor in Madison, WI, USA - Reactor 1_6/14/2005_ DNA (SPAdes)... | ecosystem: Engineered > Bioreactor > EBPR >...
TGTAGGTGTCGCTGCCGACGCCGTTCTGCCAGATGCCGTACAGCGACGTCAGATTGTCGTAGCTGCCGTTGACGTTCATCAACGTGTATTGGCCGGTGGCGATGTTGTAGATGAAGCCGTTGGCGCCGAGCAGGATGCCGCCCGGCCCGGAGATGTCGTAGTTGCCGACCACCAGGTTGCCCTGCGTGCTGTGCAGGATGGTGTTGGCGACCGTGCCGGGCACCGTGACGCCGCCCACGACATTGACGCCGTTCGAGGGAACGGTGATCTCGGTCCAGGTCCCGCCGATGCCGGTGATCGGGCCCTCGTAGATCATGCCGTGATTGAAGACGCCGGCCGGGTTCTCGGCGTACTGGTAGCTGCCGACCGCGCGGACGTTGCCGAGACCGATTCCCGGCGTGAAGATCGCCGTGTCGGGGCCGTAGAACGTGGCCGTCGTCACGGTCTGGCCGGCGAAGGTCGGGTCGAGGACATGGAACTGGCCGGCCGCCGTGTTGTTCAGCGGGCCGTGATAGAGATAGGCCTCGGTGCCGGTGGAGCCTTCGACGGTCTTGCTGCCGGTCAGGATGACGGTGCCGTCGAGGCTGGCGCGCACGCCGGTCGTGACGTTGCCGGGCTCCAGGATCGATTGATACTCGACCTGGGTGTGCGTGCCGCCCATCAGCGTGTCGGTGGCGGCCTGCGAATTGAACAGCGTCGTGCCGTTGGTGACGCCCGAGACCGCCGCCTGCATTTCGGCGAGGCTCGGCGGATCGAGCGGCGTGGAAGCGAAGGCGGTCGTGAAATAGGACGCCGCGAGGATCTTGGCGTTCATCGCCACGACGTCGTTGTTCTGCGCCGACGAGGCGATGTCGTAGACGAGATCGGAGAAGGGGATCGCGCCGTCGAAGAACGCGTCGCGCCAGATCGTCTGTTCCGAATGGGTGGCGGCGCGGCCGAACAGGTTGATGAAGGTCTGGTTGACGAAGCTGTTGGTGAGGGCGATCTGCTCCAGCGTCGGCGACGTGACCGGCGTGGTCAGGCTGGCCAGCGGTGCGTAGATGCCGATGGCGGGCGAGGAGGCGAAGCCGTCCGACGCCTTCAGCATCGCCGCGGCAATCGTATCGCCGTCCAGCATCAGGCTCAGGACCTCTTCCATGTCCTGCCGGAAGCCCACGGGGTCGGCGGCGCGGCCGAACCAGCCGATGAACAGCGCTTCGAGCTGTCCGGTCGGCGACTGCCAGGGCAGCGGCCCGTGCGCGCCGTTGCCGTAGATCAGGTTGACGCCGCCGTCGTTCTGGATCGTGCCGCCGCTGTTGGGCAGCACCGGCTGGGCCAGGATGTTGAGCCCGATATAGTTGTTGATGATGGCGTTGTAGTTGGTGCCGGGCTCCAGAGTGACGCCGGGGCCGGTATTGCCGCTGATGACGTTGTAGGAGACGGCGGGCGAGGGCAGCGGCGTCCAGCCGACCAGCGGCGAGCCCACGATGTTGCCGACGCCGGTGCTCGACACCAGCACGCCGCCCAGGCCGTTGGCGATCGCCACCAGTTCCTGGATGTTGGTGCCGATGGCGCTGTCGGCGATGACGTTGTTGTAGGCGGTGCCGGTGATCTCGACGCCGTAGCCGGCATTGCCGGAAACGGTGTTCTGGCGGATGACCGACAGGTTGCCGATGAGGTCGGTGCCGCCCACGAAATTGTCGTGCGCGTTGCCGGAGAAGACGATGCCCGAGCCGCCGTTGGGGAAGGCGCCGTCGCCGCGCGTGTCGAGGCCCACGATGTTGGGCACGATCGAGACGCCCCAGGCATTGCCGGAAATCTCGATGCCGTTGCCGGTATTGCCGGAGATGACGTTGGTCTGGATCGTGTGGTTGCCGCCGGTCGAGGTGACCAGGATGCCGTTGGCGCCGTTCGGGGCCGCACCGAAGAACGCCGTGGTGCCGCCGAAGGTATTGAGCGTGCTGAAGCCGCTCGCCGTATCGGCGACCTCGATGCCGTTCTGGACGTTGCCCGAGATGACGTTGCCGAGCGGAATGACGCCGCCCACCTGGGTGTTGCGCGAACTGCCGTCGATCAGCAGGCCGTCGAGCTGGTTGCCGACCATGGTGTTGTTGTCGGCGCCGAGGCCCAGGAAGTTGGCCTGGATGACGACGTTGTCGGCGCTGGTGACATGGACTCCGTTGCCGCCGTTGCCGCCGATGACGTTGTAGTAGATGAACGGATTGTCGACGAAGACGCAGCCGCTCAAGGTCACCGAGTCGGATTCGAGGATGGCAACGCCGTCGCCGTTGTTGCCGAGCGCGGCGAGGCCGTTGGCGGTGGTGCCGACGAAGTTGCCGCTCAGCGTATTGGTATTCGAGCCGGTGTCGATCTGGATGCCGTTGCCGCTATTGCCGGACACCAGGTTACCGAGCGGCGGCGTCACCACGACGACGTCGGCGGCGATGCCCTTGTTGCCCGTCGGATTGTTCTGGTTCCCGCTGGCGTCGTTGCCGGCGACGGCGCCGCCGATCATGTTGCCGGTCGCGCCGTTGGTCAGCCAGATGCCGTGGCCGCCGTTGGCCATCGCCGTATTGCCGTCGGTGCTGGTGCCGATCCGGTTGGACACGATGTCGTTGTTGTCGGCGCCGTTCAGCGTGATGCCGTTGCCGCCGTTGGCCGAGATGACGTTGGACACCACGCCGGTCGCGGGCTGGCCGTTCTCGGCCAGGGTCGCCGCCTCGGGGTTGAAGCCGAGATTGTTGCCGGACGAGGTGGCCGCCACGAACACGCCGTCGCCGGTGTTGCCGGCCGCCGAGCCATCGAGCGCGAGGCCGATATAGTTGTTGTTGAGGGTGATGCCGCCGGCATGGAGCGTGACGCCGTTGCCGGCCGCATTGCCGAGCGACAGGCCGACCAGTTCCGAACCTTGCGACCCGGCCGCGAAGACCAGGCCGGCATTGCCGTTGAAGTCGATCCCGACTGTCGGCGGGTTACCCGTGGCCGGATTGCCGGCGACGATATCGACCGGCCTCGTGAGCGACGGCAGGCCGCTCGCCAGGACGATCGTTCCCGTTACCGCGAATTCGATGCTGTTGGTGGTGCCGCCCGGTTCGGCGTTCGAGGCTTCGATCGCTGCTCGTAGAGAACCCGCGCCGCTGTCATTCAGGTTCACGACAGTGAAAGTGGCCATGCAACGCTCCGTCCGCTTACAGAACGATTCCGAGGCAATTCGGAATCGCGCGGGACGATATCACGGCAACATCACACGATGTGAGAGGTGATCGATGAAGCGTGTGCTTCTTTCGACGAGTACGCCCGTCGAATGCAAATCTGGCGGTCTTGTTTGCACGCTTCGATGCAAGAGTAACGTCGGATGGCGAACATCTCGTGGATGCAGTGCAATCTTCTCTTCGATTCACTGCATCGAGGACTCGATATGATGCAAGAAGGTTAGAGCGGATGGCGCTGGATCGAGCGGGCCAGCACCATCCGGTCAATCTGCCTAGTCGCGGAACGGGTCGGTCATGAGGATCGTGTCTTCGCGCTCGGGGCTGGTGCTGAGCAGCGCGACCGGGCAGCCGACCAGTTCTTCGACGCGTCGCACGTACTTGATGCAAGTGGCCGGCAGCTCGCCGAAGGAGCGTGCGCCGCGCGTGCTTTCGCTCCAGCCCTCGAAGGTTTCCCAGAGCGGCTTGATCTTGGCCTGCGCGCCCATGGTGAAGGGGAAGCGCTCGATGCGCTTGCCGTCCAGCTCGTAGCCGACGCAGACCTTGATCTCCGACATGCCGTCCAGCACGTCGAGCTTGGTGAGCGCGATGCCGTCGATGCCGTTCAGCTTCACCGCCTGGCGCACCATCACCGCGTCGAACCAGCCGCAACGCCGGCGGCGGCCGGTGTTGGTGCCGAACTCGTTGCCGCGATCGCCCAGGCCCTGGCCGATCTCGTCGGTGAGTTCCGTGGGGAAGGGGCCGTCGCCGACGCGCGTCGTATAGGCCTTGGCGATGCCCAGCACATAACCCACCGCGCCGTTGCCCATGCCCGAGCCGATCATCGCCTGCGCCGCCACCGTGTTCGACGAGGTGACGAACGGGTAGGTGCCGTGGTCGATGTCGAGCATCGTGGCCTGCGCGCCCTCGAACAGGATGCGCTTGCCGTCGGCGCGCAGCGCGTCGAGCCGCTCCCACACGTCTTCGGCGAAGGGCAGGATCTTCGGTGCAAGCTCGATCAGTTCCTTGAGGAGAGTCGCGGGATCGACCGTCGGGCGGCCCAGCCCCTGGCGCAGCGCATTGTGATGCGCCAGCAAGGTGTTGACCTTCTTCTCCAGCATGTCGGGCTCGGCGAGGTCGCCGACCCGGATGGCGCGACGGCCGACTTTATCTTCGTAGGCCGGGCCGATGCCGCGCCGCGTGGTGCCGATCTTGATGGTGCCGGGCACGTCCTCGCGCCAGCCGTCGAGGTCGCGGTGCAGCGGCAGGATCAGCACGGCGTGGTTGGCGATCTTCAGCGTCTCGGGCGTCACCGAGACGCCCTGGCTGGTGACCTTCTTCACCTCTTCGAGGAAGTGCCAGGGATCGACCACGACGCCGTTGCCGATGATCGAGAGCTTGCCCTTGCGCACCACGCCCGAGGGCAGGAGCGCCAGCTTGTAGGTCTGGTTGCCGATGACGAGCGTATGGCCGGCATTGTGGCCACCCTGGAAACGCACCACCACTTCGGCGCGCTCGCTGAGCCAGTCCACGATCTTGCCCTTGCCCTCGTCGCCCCACTGGGCGCCGATCACTGCCACGTTGGCCATTCCACTGTCCCTTCACACATGAAAACGCCTCCCCGGGGCCGATGCCGGAGAGGCGTGAGGTCGGATAGCACTTCCCCCCGGCTGGGGCGAGGTCAAATGCGTCCTCCGCAGGGGGTGGGGGCCCGGCCTTTTGGCGCAGCCACGCCCATGCACGGTCGCTGCCGGTTGCCGTCCCGTACGCCGCCTGCCTAGAGGTCGATGGCGAGGCGGAGTTTGAACATCTGCCGCTGGAACAGGGCCACATCCAGCGCCGGATCGAGGCCCGTCGTCTGCCCCCAGGCCTGAATGTTCCAGGCGCCGGACAGCGATACCCCCTTTCCCAGGGTGGCGTAGAAGGTCGGTCCCAGAAAGACGGCCTGCCCCGTCAGATTCCCGAAGGCGAGGGCATCGAAGCCGCGCCGGTAACGCACCTCGCCGCCCACATAGACGCCCTCCCAAAGCCGGGCGGTGGCTGCCGCCGAGAAGGCCAGTTCCGATCCATCGAGGTACAGGCCGGTCGAATAGTTGCGGACCTCTCCGAAACCGTAGGAGAGGTTGAGCGCGGCATATAGAATTCCGGGCACGATCTCGCGATCGGCGGCGATCAGGAAGAAGGTTCCCCAGCTGTCGCCCGGCGCTCCGGTCGTCGGATCGACGAAGCCCACGAACGGCATGGCGACGAAGGTCAGGCCGAACAGATGGTTCTCCCGGTCGAACGGCCGCAGGCGAAACTCGATCCCCAACTGTTCCAGGCCGATGCTGCCGCGATCCTCGATGTCCGACATGCCGGAGATGTCGAAGCGGCTCACGGTGACGGTCGGGGCGACGCGGAACCAGGAGCTGAGCGGATATTTCAGCGAGAGGCTCAAGGCCATCGCACTGTAGCTGCCGTCCGACGATCCGAACCGACCGACCAGTTCGCTCTCCAGTTCGGGCAGGAAAGGCGTGCCGATGTCGGTTCCTTCGCTGAAGCCGAACATGTGCTCGGTGTCTACTTCCGCCCGTGCGGGCGACAGGCTCGCGGCGAGCGCCGACAAGAAGGCGGCGCTGGCCCATCGGCGGAAAACGGAGAAGGTCGCGGACCTGGCCCGCTGCCGGTTTGCAGCGGCAGCAGACTTGATGGAGTCCGCGAGGGTGGATCCCGTGGGGGGTGAGCCCGGTCGACGCCGTACCGTCATGTGTTCGATCGTCCTGCGCAGAAGCGAAAGTCCGGATCGTCGCCGGCCCTGCTACAGCGGCACCGCCTCCTTGTCGATCAGGGCGTGGCTGCAGCGCAGGCGCTTGGCCTCGGCGCGGGCATCGGCGGCGGCCACGACGGCGCGCACGACGGCATAGCCCTTGGCCTGCCACGGGGCGGCGTCGCGCCACGGCGTGCCCATCCCGACATAGAGGCGCGGCCGGGCGGGCGGTGCCTCGGAGGCGGCCAGCACGGCGTCCATGTAGAGGGTGAAGCCGGTCGCCGGTTCGCTGACGCCATCCTCGGGATAGCCCGCCGAATAGCGGCCGCCGCGCGCCAGTTCCTCGCGGCCCTTCAGCGCGAACACGCAGAAGGAAACGCCGGTCTGATATTCGAGGCCGCGATACTCTACCGGGTCGATGGTGAGCGGCAGGTCGGGCTCGGCCGCCTGGATGAGCTTCACCACTTCGGCCAGCCGCGCAGCTTCGGCCGCCGCCGCAGCCGGCAGCTTCAGCTTGCCGAGCTGGGCGATGCCCTGATCGGCGGGACCCGCGGCGTGCAACAGGCCCGCGAACATCTCCGTCACCTTCTTGTCGGCGGAGGCCTTGGCGATGGCGCCCTCGTCCTTGCGGTCGAGCGCGCGGCGGAGCTTGTTCAGCGCCTCGGGCGGTTGCTTCAGGCCCGCCGCAACGGCGGCCACCAGCGTCGGCAGGTTGAGGTCCACCGAGAGTTCGACGACGCCGATGGCGCGCAGCGCATCGACCGTGAGCAGCACGGCTTCGGCATCGGCTTCGGCGCTGTCGACGCCGATCAGCTCGGAGCCGACCTGGGCGAACTGGCGTTCGGGCTTCAGCGCACTGCCGCGCACGCGGATGACGTTGCCGCCGTAGGAGAGGCGCAACGGCCGCGGCTCGTGCTTCAGCCGCGTCACGGCGATGCGGGCGACCTGCACGGTCATGTCGGGACGCACGCCCATCATGCGCTGCGAAACGGGATCCATCAGCCGGAAGGTCTGCGAGGCGAGCGCCGCGCCGGGACCGCCCAGCAGGGACTCCTCGAATTCGACCATGGGGGGCTTCACACGTTCGTAACCGAAGGCCGCGAAACGCTCGATGGCGATGTCGATGGCGCGGGCCTCGCGCGTCGCATCCGGAGGCAGAAGATCGGCGAGGCCGGCCGGCAGAAGGCCACGATGGTCGTTGTCGTTTGAAGTCATGGTGCAGCTTGATAGCCGATTGGCGCCGCGATGGGGAGCGGCAAGGGGAGGCGGGTTGAGGCGGCCGCACAGGGCCTGTACTGTCGTCCCTCGAAGCCCGCGACCTACTCCACCAACCTGGAGAATGAATGAGCCTGAAAGTGCTCATGGTCTTCCCTCGCTTCAACGAGAATTCGTTCTGGAGTCTGAGGGCGGCCTGCAAGATCTACGGGGCGCAATGCCCGACACCGCCGCTTGGCCTCATCACATTGGCTGCACTGCTGCCGCAGGAATGGACCATGCGGCTGGTCGATCGCAACGTCCGTACGCTGAAGCCGGCCGATCTCGCCTGGGCCGACGTCGTGATGACGGGGGGCATGCTGCCGCAGCGGGTCGATGCGCTCGACGTGATCCGGCTCTGCCGGGAAGCGGGCAAGCCCGTGGTGGTGGGCGGTCCCGATTCGACCTCGTGCCCGGAAATCTACGAAGCCGCCGACTTCCTGGTGCTGGGCGAGGCCGAGGGCATCGTCTCGGAATTCGTCGCGGCATGGAATCGCGGCGAGCGCAGAGGCCGGTTCCGGGCGGAGAAGTTCACCGCCGACGTCACCGCCAGCCCGGTGCCGCGCTTCGACCTGATCAACGCCCGCGACTATCTCTATGTCGGCGTGCAGTTCTCGCGCGGCTGTCCGTTCAACTGCGAGTTCTGCGACATCATCGAACTCTATGGCCGCGTGCCGCGCTCCAAGACCAACGAGCAGATGCTCGCGGAGCTGCAGGCGCTCTACGACACCGGCCATCGCGGCCATGTCGATTTCGTCGACGACAATCTGATCGGCAACAAGAAGGCGCTGAAGCTCTTCCTGCCGCTGCTGGAGCAGTGGCAGGAAGAGCGCGGCTATCCGTTCATGTTCTCGACCGAGGCGTCGATCAATCTGTCGGACGACGCGCAGCTTCTGCAGATGCTGGCGCGGGCCAACTTCTTCGTGGTCTTCGTCGGCATCGAAAGCCCCGACACCGACACGCTGGTCTCCACGCGCAAGAAGCAGAACACGCGGCGCAGCCTGGCCGAGAGCGTGCACAGGATCTACGCCGCCGGTATCTTCGTCATCGCCGGTTTCATCGTCGGCTTCGACACGGAGAAGGGCGATGTCGCCGAAGGCATGATCGACTGCATCGAGGCGACCAGCATTCCCGCCGCCATGGTCGGCCTGCTGACGGCGCTGCCCAACACGCAACTCTATCGCCGCCTCGACAGGGAGCAGCGCCTGCTGCCGTTCCAGAGCGACTTCAGCGGCGACCAGTGCACCGCCGGCATCAACTTCGTCCCGAAGCGGCCGCGCCGCGAGATCCTTGCCGACTATCGGCGGATCCTGGCCTCGATCTATGCGCCCGACGCCTATTTCGACCGCGTGCGCACCGTGGCGCTGGCGCTGCGCCGCCCGACATTGGGCGACGGCGCGCCGAAGAAGATCGGCTGGCGCGAGGCCGTCGCGCTCGCGAAGATCATGGTGCAGATGAACATCCTGCGGCCGCATCTCCGCCGCCCGTTCTGGCGCACCGTGACCGAGGTGGCGAAGAAGAATCCGGCGGCGCTCGAAGCCTGCCTGATCCAGCTCGTGCTCTACCTCCATCTCGGCTCGTTCGCGCAATACGTACAACGCGAACTCGACCGCCAGATCGCCGAACTCGACAACGCGCCCGGCGAAATCTATGAGCCGCAGGTAGCTGTCGCCGAGTAGCAGGGCAAAGCGACGCGCGACGCGCGCGTGCGCATTCGGGTAGATAACGTTCGCCTGACAGGCTGGAGTTAATTCCAACTTGTCGGTTGCTTCAGAGGCTGGAAAGCTAACCTGAAGACGGGTCGAGAAAACGGGCACCGTCAGAAATGCGAGCGCTGAGAAGCGCTATGTGGAGAAGTGGAGGCACATATCGTTGCGCTCCTTATGACCTGCTCTCCGCTTTCTTCTCGTTCAATCCAACGACTTGCTGCCTGTGGCGCCGTCGCATCTTAACCTCCGCAAATTCTTTCGGCCCGTAGCCGAACACTTTGCGACTCAGGCGCTTGTTCTTGAACCGTGCTGAAAGCTTGGCGATATTTTTGTGCTCGATGTGACAGTAGAGCTCAAACTCGCAGCCGAGTGCGCGACCATCGTTTTGTTCGCGCACCGATTCCTTCGACGCTGTCCAGCGGTCTGCGGGGGGCTTCTCGTACGTGAGTAGCAGCATTCGGTGCGGTGACAGTGGAAAGGTCACTTCCATCTTCTTGTGATGGAAGCCTAAGTCACGAGGCGGCGGCGACCCTGGTACGACTCTAAGTATCGGGTTATCTGAAGTGATATAAAAGCCACTGCCAGCGTCGACCAAGCTCCAATACGTCCGCAAGAAGATGTCCGTTAACTTATCTAGGACATGAAAGCCTGCGAATCCGAGGTTCTTCGGTAGAACCATGACAAAGCGCGAAGGGTCTAGCAATGACTCCCTGAGTTCTTCCTTTGCCTCCGGCGTAAGAGCTGCACCTCTCGCTTTCTCGTAGCTCGCAATGCCCTTCTCAAAAGCCTTTGAGTTTTCTGCATGTGCGAAGTGGTTTACTTGCATCATCTGACCAATAGTCTCAACAGACATGCGGCGCATTGTTCTGGTGCGCACATAGGCGAGGGCGAGGTACTGCGCGAAGTCGTACTTGTCTTGTGAGTGTGGCGGTATCTCTCCAGCGAGGAGCTTCTTGTAGACTGACGTTGCTTTGCTTTCGACGACCGTTATCCAATCGTCCAGCCGATTGTCCCATGAGCCATCGTCGCGCTCGAACGAATAGAAGTTGTTCTCGACGCTGACGTTATCTGGGTTGGCGGAGCGCGGCTTGTCGCTGCGGTTGTCGTAAACCCACACCTGCCCCTTCGGCATATGTCCTGCGAACTGCGCTATATGGAAGCGTTGAACGGTATGTTGGAGCTTTCCCGCCATAGGCTCGATGTGCCGCAGTGCGCTCCTCCCGACAAGGCAAAAGTGCGCTATTTACATGATCCATCGCCATTGAATTGGCCCACAGCTGGTGCTCTACCTCCACCTCGAATCGTTCGCGCAATACGTGCAACGCGACCTCGATCGCCAGATCACCGAACTCGACAAAGAGCCCGCCGAAGTCTTCGAGCCGCAGGTCGCCGTCGCCGCGCAGTAGTCAGCGACAAAGCAACCTCACCCTGAGGAGCCGCGCGAAGCGTGGCGTCTCGAAGGGTGGCGCGAGCACCATGCCTGAGGCCCATCCTTCGAGACGCACCGCTACACGGTGCTCCTCAGGATGAGGTAATCCTGCTTGCGACATTCATCCCACATTGACGGAACACGCCTCTCCCCGTATATCGGCGCCGGGCCACGCTCCCCCACCGGAGTGCAGCTCTTCTGTAAGGGAGAGGTTATGATGACTAAGCCGACCATGCGTCCGGCGCGTCCCGATTTTTCATCCGGACCCTGCGCCAAGCGTCCTGGCTGGACGCCCCAAGCTCTCAAAGATGCCGCCACAGGGCGGTCCCACCGATCCAAGCTCGGCAAGAAGAAGATTGTCGAAGCGGTCGATCGCACGCGCAGTGTACTGGGCATTCCGGCGGACTATCGCATCGCCATCGTGCCGGCGTCGGATACCGGCGCGGTCGAGATGGCGCTGTGGTCGCTGCTCGGCGCCCGGCCGGTCGACATGCTGACCTGGGAAAGCTTCGGCGAAGGCTGGGTCACGGACGTCGTGAAGCAGCTCAAGCTCAAGGACGTGCGCACGCTCAAGGCGCCGTACGGCCAGATCGCCGATCTCAAGGCGGTCGACTGGACGCACGATGTCGTCTTCACCTGGAACGGCACGACCTCCGGCGTGAAGGTGCCGAACGGCGACTGGATTGCCGACGACCGTGAAGGCCTCGCGATCTGCGACGCCACCTCGGCCGTCTTCGCCATGGACGTGCCGTGGCAGAAGCTCGATGTCGTGACCTGGTCCTGGCAGAAGGTGATGGGCGGCGAGGGCGCGCACGGCATGCTCGTGCTGAGCCCGCGCGCGGTGAAGCGCCTGGAGAGCTACGTGCCGGCCTGGCCGATGCCGAAGATTTTCCGCCTGACCTCGGG
>Ga0209792_1001497_pt1 | contig 11203 bp, 9 predicted proteins | sample EBPBio142005_DNA_FD_185860 | JGI IMG/M metagenome (GOLD analysis project Ga0209792, IMG submission 185860) | Wastewater treatment Type I Accumulibacter community from EBPR Bioreactor in Madison, WI, USA - Reactor 1_6/14/2005_ DNA (SPAdes)... | ecosystem: Engineered > Bioreactor > EBPR >...
CAGGAACACGAAATTGGTTTGCCGAGAGAGAAGATGGATCAACTCCTAAGAAGAAAAAAAACGAACATTCTGAACTAAAACGAAGCAGCTTTTGAGCATGGCCATTGACCTCTAAAATTTTCCACGAAGTGTATTGACACCCGCTTTCCTTCTCCAATTTTTAGATGAAAAATGAGAAAAAGTATTCTGTGCAGAAATTCTAAAGTGAAAAAAAGGAAAATGCTTTTTCAAGAACACGGGTACGGTACGTCTTCTCTTTATATTTTTCCTTCTTCTGCCTATTGCTCAACTGATGATTATATTCTTTCTGCATTTCCAGCCACAGATAATTCTGGATAAACCGTTCTTCAATACTTTGTCGGGTATTAATTTTCAAGGAGTGATACAGTTCCCTATTTTCATAAAGGCGGAGCATAGCATCTTCCAGTTTTTGGCTATTTTTAAGCGGTACAAAGAGCCCGTTATGGTGATCGGTAATAATTTCGTTGCAGCCGTTAATATCGGTCACAATGCAAGGAAGTTCCATGGCAGCTGCCTGTAACACCACGTTCGGGAAACCTTCGCGGTAACTTGGGAAAGCCAATGCGTTACTGATGGCAAAGTAAGGGCGCACATCATCTTGAAATCCTACATTAATAATATGTGGGTGATGATTGATTTCCTTAATGGTTTCAGGATGCAGTGGATCTAATTTTTCTTCATAATCGCCTACCAACAAAAGTTTGACACTCATTTTTGGATGATGTTGGGAAAGCGAAGTAAATGCCTTCACTAATTCATTAATGCCTTTATCCTTCACCAATCGTCCTACAAAAACAAAAACAAAATCGTCTTCAGAAATTCCCAACGAAGCTCTGTGCGCACTTTTTTGTATGGAAGTAATAAATGATGGACTAAAATGATCCAAATCGATACCATTGGAGCTGCCATTACCCAATACCTTCATTTTAGTATCCTTACAAAAACCATAACTGCTGATGATTTTTGCCATATTAAACGAATTGGGATAAACACCGTTTGCAAAAGAATAGGTTGTTCGCTCTGCCATTTTCAGCACCTGTCGTTTAATTCCGGAAGCCTCCATTAGTGGGAGACCGGCTACGGTATGCATCCGAATAGGAACGCCTGCAAAAAAAGCTGCCGACATCCCGATTAGTCCTGCTTTCGGGGTATGGGTGTGAACAATTTCTGGTTTATGTTTTTTAAGGAAACGGTAAACCTTCCACAATGATTTGAGGTCTTTCAGGGGCGTGATTTGGCGCGTCATTTCAATGTGGTGATGGTTAATACCATACTTTTCGGCAACCTTTGAAAGCGCTGCACGGTCCGAAGAAACCGCCGTAACATCATAATGCCTGTTCATAAAGTCGAGCTGATTGCCCAACAGTTTATCCAGTGATACCGGAACAGTGGTAATTCTTACAAGTTTTTTCACGTTTTAAAAAAAGGTAGTGATCAGTCTATAATTCACAATCAATTTGTTTTTATTTCTTTTGCCCACATCTAATTTGGGACTACAATATTATAAAAAATTTAACAACATCATCAAAAAAATTTAGAAAACTAACAAATTTCATATAAAACAATCATATTATGATATACAATAACATAACTTTCTAAAAGATGGTCTCACAAAAAATTTTCGCGCATTACTATTGATTAGCGAGATTAATATTCGTTAATTATTATTTGATTTGATTTCATTTCATTTCTGTATAAAGAACAAAGATGTTCTGACATGGCTTGTATGCTAAAATTCTTCTCTACAAAATCTTTAGCATGAACGGTTGCGTCTTCTATTTCCTTACTTTTCAAATCATCAATGAGGTTCTCTAGACTAATGATCGCTTCTTCAGTGGCAGTTGGTTTAAAAAAATATTTTCGGTAATCTGGATAGACTGATTCGTGATGGGGCATAATATCGGATGCACAAATCGGCTTATTAAAAAATTGCGCTTCGATAAGGACGTTTCCCAAACCTTCTTGTATAGATGGAAAAAAAAACAGATTTGATGCTTCAAAATATTGTTTTAAATGAACATCTTTACCTGCAAAAAGAACCTGGTCATCCAATTTCAGCTCCTTAACCTTTGCTTTAACTTTAGGTAAAAGTGAACCGTCTCCTACTAAGATGAGTTGTTTATTTGGAGTTTTTAGTTTAGCGAAAACATCCACCAGAAAAAAATGGTTTTTTTGATTTCTAAAACTACCAATATGCAAAATAACGATATGATTGCTCTTCAAAAATTGCAACAAACTATCTGATTGATATTCGTCTGAATTAATACTTTGAAAATTAACACCGTTATAAAGCAGCGAAAATTTATCTGAACTACACCATGCAGGATAATTTGCATCCAGATTTGCTTTGGAATGACCTATTATTCTGTCAGCGAATTTTTTAGTAATAAATCTGTGAATCCAAAGTTGTATGGTAAGAACACCTGAAACCACAGGGATCTTTTTTAAGCGCGCAAAACTTGAGGGAGAAGTGTTATGGATCGAAACGTAAGATTTAATTCCAACCATTTTCGAAGCCAAAACAAACCCTCCAGATGTAAACCCAAACCTACTGTGTACAATTTGATGTGGGTTTTTCCACAACAAGAACAGAAGCTGGATGAAATCTAAAATAATTAATCCCGTTTTTTTAATATAAAAAATTTGAACTCCTGTTTTTTTAAAATCCTTTTCTAAAACACCCCCTTCTTTGAAGCAACAAATATTCATCTCTACTTGTTTTCGGTCCATACGCTCTATGCAAGAAAGCAATGTCTTTTCAATTCCACCCATTTCCAAGGAGTTAACTATCGTTAAAACCTTGAGATTCTTTTTTTGACTATTTTTTTTCATATTCCAACCAACTCTGAAAAACCAAAACATCCCAAAGATAATTTTCCCAATTTCTTTTACCCGATTGATGTTCGTCCCAATATTGCCGTACCAATTCTACATTAAAAAGTTGCTGTTCCTTCAAAACCTTCTCATCCAACAAATTTTCTGCCCAGTCTTTCAAGTCATTCCGAAGCCACTGTGCCAACGGAACACCAAAACCCATTTTAGGTCTTTCAATTAAATTTTCAGGAACATATTGGTAAAGCACCTGTCTTAAAATCCATTTCATTTTGCCGTTTCTAATCTTATAATCTACCGGGAGCGATTGCGCAAAATTCACCACACGGTGATCAAGCATGGGAACCCTCGTTTCCAAGGAATTTGCCATGGCCGCACGATCCACTTTTACCAAATTATTATTGGGAAGGTAACTTACTTGATCAATAGCCATCATCTCATCGTAAAATGATGGGAAATGTAAATCATTTTCGGTGAAAACAGTCGACAGTTGCTTGGAGTTTAAAACCCATTGTTCCGCCTTCACATTGTGCGTCATGAAACCCTGCCCATAAAAAGATTTTCTCTCGTCGAAATGCAGCAAACCCACAGCTTTTACCAGTTTGTCTGCATAATTGAGAGGTTTACCCGTATTTTTAAAACCACTGAGAGGCTTTAGCATTCCGTACCAAAAATCGAAAGGCATTTTTTCGATGGAACTTCCGGCAAAACTTCTCAATAAGTAAGGAATCTTAGCGACCTTATTCCAAACAGAATTGGCAAGGCGATATCTTTCATATCCTCCAAAAAGTTCATCACCCGCATCACCAGACAAACAAACCGTCACATTCTGTTTTGCAATTTTCGATACTAAAAAAGTAGGAATCTGAGATGATTCCGAAAAGGGTTCTTCATAAATTTCAAACAGCTTCGGAACCACCTCAAGTGCATCTTTTCCGGTAACGTATTGTTCATGGTGTTTTGTCCCTAAGTGCTTGGCGACTGCCTTGGCAAATTCCGCCTCGTTGTAGGCGGGAACATCAAAACCGATGGAAAAAGTGTTAATTGGCGAATCGCTTAAACTTTGCATTAAAGCAGAAATTAAGGAGGAATCTACACCTCCTGAAAGAAAAGAACCAATCGGAACATCCGAGGAATGCATCTGAAGGCTCACTGCTTGCTTTAAAAGTAGATCCAACTCTCGAACGGCTTCTTCTTCAGATCCTTTAAATTGATCTTGTTGGTTTTTTTTATAATTTTCAGAGCTTGACCAATACTCTTTCGTGGTGACTGTACTATTTTGAAGATCAAACTTCAGAAAATGACCCGGCTGTAATTTGTTGATTTTATCATAGATGGAATAAGGGTCAGGAATAGCTCCGTGCCTCATAAAAAGCGCCACCGAATCGGGCGATATGGGATTGTTGAAACTTGGGAAAGATTTTATGGCGCCCAGCTCTGAACCAAAAACGAAATTTTTTCCTGCATATCCATAATACAATGGTTTTTCTCCCATGCGGTCTCTTATCAGATACAAAGCTTTTTCCTCGCGGTCATAAAGGGCAATTGCAAACATTCCTGTTAGGAGCGTTACTGTTTTTTCCAGTCCCCAAACTTCCAATGAAGCTAAAAAAGTTTCGGTGTCCGAACTCCCTCTCCAATTTTTCGTAAAATCTTTTTCAAGCAGCCTCCTGATTTCTAAATGATTATAGATTTCGCCATTGTAAACCACCACGTATCTTCCAGAAAAAGAAAACATCGGTTGATGGCCGTTTTCGGATAGATCGATGATGGATAGACGTGCGTGCGATAAACCTACTCCATAATCCTCATCAAAGAAAATCCCCTTGTCATCTGGACCGCGATGGTGCATGGCTTGTCCCATTTTTTTCAGAGTTCCCTGAAAATCTATTCTTTCTTGAGCGATAAAACCGGCAATCCCACACATTTCCTGCTTCTAATATTTAAATTAATTTCTGTTTTTATAGCGGATGTAAAAGTATAAAATAAAACCGAACGGAAGTGCTGCAATAGCCAAAACAGGATGTTGATGACCTCTAAAAATATTAAACTTTTTTAGCTGAATTCTTGTAGAAACCAAATGGATCATATTTCTGAACCTGTTTTTAAAATATTTGGTATGATTAATCGCGGTAAGCCTTCCAAATTCCCAACCTTGCGGATGTCTTCGGTATTGTCGGAACATATTTCGGGTAGAACCGTCCTGTTGATACTCGACGTTGACCAACACTTCATTAAGTAAAAGCAACTCGTAATCCTGGTCGATTTGAATAAAAAGTGAGCCGTGAGGAACAAAATTTTCCCCGGCAAAAGAAGGATAAGGCGGATATTTTTTTACAATTTCAGTGCGGTAAACCAATTTTTTATCCCCCGGAATTTGATGGATTTCATACAAATCTTCCAAGGTAGATGAACTCAATCCCTCAGGAAACTTTTTGCCGATAATATTTCCGTCGAAATCTGCATCTAAACCCACTAAACCTGAAAATTTCGAACTACCGTAGTTGTCCCAAAAACTCAGAATTTTCTCCACCGCATTTTCTGCCATATAATCATCGGAATCAATGCAGATGATTAATTCCGTGGTACAGTTTTCATAAGCCGTATTATAAGTGGAATGCATGCCGCCATTTTCTTGATAGAGATAAATAATTTCAATTACTTTCTCATCAACCCATTTTTGAACGGTTTCTTTTGTGTTATCTGTTGAACCGTCATCAATAATCATCCACAGAAAATTATTATTGTCCTGTTTAAGCAAGCTTTCATAAACACGCCCCAGCAAATGAGCACGATTGAATGTTGGTGTAAAAACTGTTAGTATTTCCATTTTTTATGTAAAAAATAATGGAATAAAAAATTGTAAAAAGCCCAAAATCTATAATTTTTGAATTCGCGAAAAAAAACATTCTTTTTCCTAATAATTTTTTCTCTAAGAAATTTGCGTTTATAAATTGATTGGTCTTTATCCAAATTATTTAATCCAAACTCATCAAAAAGAGAATATAAGTCGGATTCATCTTGAAATGGTTTTATTCCTTCAACAGTTAAAACAAACTTTGAAGTAACCTTTTCAACTTTTAAGTTCCGTCTCATAAAGTGTATATAAAAGAACTCTTTTAAACTAACACTATTATTTTCAAGTGTTGCAATGTATATTTTACCATTATCCCAAATTATCAGTTGAGGTTTTTTTGGTTGACCGTCACCAACTGCTAAATTTCTAAAGTTTATATTTACACAATGAAACGGCGCATTATGCGGATCAGGAATGAAATTGGCGCCATTTCGCTCCAAAATTTCATTGAAATAAACCTCATCGAAATGACAAGGAATTGTTGTCCTACCAACAAATTCAATATTGTAATTAATGCTTCGATCCAAATACAAATTATTAATCTTAATGTTATTCTTAAATAAAGAAAAATGTCCATATCTAAATAATTTATCGAAGCCTTCATTTACATATGGTTTTATGTATTTATCTATATCACCAAAAATAATGTCTATATCGCAAAATCCCCAATAATCATAATTTACAAGATCCTTGGAAAATAATTTCCCATAAATTGGTCTATAATCACATAATTTATAGGGATGATCCAAATAATAACCTTCTTCTAAATTACGGAAGAAATCTTTAAAATTTTCAAAATCTAAGTATTTCACTTCAAAATTTTCAGGGTACTCATATTTAGATTTATCATCTGTATACAAAAGAAAATCCAGCACTTCAGAATAACAAGAATTCAGAAATAATTGAAACCATGAAGGTAGTTTCCCAAAATATGGTATTATTATACGTGCTTTTTTCATCTTTATCCTTTCAAAAACATAAAATAGGTAAACAGATAGTACAGAGAGATAATCACTCCTACTTTCTTATACTGGTCATCCCAAATTTTATAACGCAACATCGGATAGGCTATAACAGCCGACATTAAAAACCACGATACATAAGCAAAACGGTTCGAAAAGTTGGCGCGGATGACCAAAATCCAGAAAGCATTCGCAATCATATAGATGCCCCAGAGATGAATATAGAATTTATCGGTAATATTTTTTTTAAAAATAAAATACCATCCTGCCAATACGGCAAAAGACGAGTAAAATAAAAAATCCCACCGAAATCCTGTATAAGCAAATTCATCATTATTCACATTTCCTTTGGTTAAATAATCTGCAGCACGGGTATCGTCTCCAAACCCAAAACGGCCGAAAAAACCTTCCCAAAAACCACCTCCAATTAATGATAACGGAATAGCGGCAAACCAAATATAAAGATACGCTTTTGGATTTTTATAAATTCCTGATACCAAAAACGCGGCAATCGGAATAATCAAGGAGCTGTGGATACCAAAAGAAAGCCCCATAATAACGTACATCATCATTTTTCGATCATAAAAGCAGAGTGCCCATATAAACAGTGCAGTCCCCATTCCGTTCCGAATTCCATTGGTACCAAAAGGCCAGAACATATAAGAGGCTACAAACATAAAGAACACATAAAACCAATAGGATCCACAATATTTTTTGGAAAACACGTAACACGGAACGGTATAAATTAATGCACAAACAAAGAAAAAAGTTCTCATGCCCATCATCTTCGTACAGAAAACCAAAAAATAGTTGAAGAGAAAGTCGCGATTAATCAATGGCTCTCCGCCCGCCTGAATGCGCCGGAAATGTTTAGCGTAGGTCACCATATCACCAAAACGGTAGTTCACTGGTCTGGTTCCTAAATAAAACAGGATAAATACAAAAAGTACCAAACCAAAACCTCGCGCAAAAGAGAGCGTGCCAACATCAAAAAAATTGTTTTGATAAGCATGAAACAAAATAATAAGCATCACCAACATCATGATATTGTAATAAACAGGCGTATAGTTGCTTATGGGAATCCAGTCGAACAAAATTTATAAATGATAATTGATAATTGATGATTGATAATTATATTGACGCTTACATTAACGACTCGAAAAGAAATTTCCACTGACGCATTATTTGCGATATTTCAAATCGTTGTGCGTTAATTTTGGCGTTCCCACCCATCTCTTTCCGCAGGTTTTCATTAGCCATTAGCTGTCTTAATTTTTCGGTAAAAATATCCAAATTTTTGTAAGGGACAACAAATGAATCACTATTATCGGTTAAAATATGTCGCGGCCCCGTTGGTGAATCATAAGAAACAACGGGTAAGCCTATAGAAAGCGCTTCCAGCAAAACCATAGGAAAGCATTCGGTTTCGGAGGTCATTCCATAAATGCTGTATTGCTGCATCTCGCTCTTTAAGTTACTGCTTACTCCCTTGAAAAAAATTTGATTCTGTTGCGTAAGATGGTTAATCTTTTCCTGTAACAATTTTCTGGTACCCAAATAGTCTTCACCAAAAAAATGCAGTTCCCACTCTGGGAAATCGTTGGATAATTTTGAAAATGCGTCAATTAAATCCCCAAAATTTTTGACGGGCGAAATTCGTCCTGCGGCAAGTATTTTCTTCGAGTGCACATCAGAAACACCAGTGTCAAACTCCGTAGGGTTCGGAATAACAACAACATGATCGGCGTTATAATATTTCTTTTCGTCGGGATTGAGTACCGCAATGGCATCGTACTTTTTCTCTACCATTTCCCCCAATTTCCTGATAACTTTCTTTTTGATTGAAGGTTGTTGCGAAGAAAAGAATCGGGACGCATGGAATTCTTTAATTTTCGGAACTTCTTTTCTAATAAAAGGAAGAAAAAAGAAATCAGTACCAAAACTGCAGCTTACCAACACATCAGGTTTAATGAACTTTATGGCTTTACTGAGTTTTGAAATATGCGTAGGTATTTTCTTCAGATTTTGGGGATGGAAATAACTTTTCTCGATGTTGTAATTAATGTCAAGATCCTGAATGTTGATCTTGTCACTAAACTGATAACAAGGCTGGTTACCGTTTTGGTTGGTTGTTAAAATAAATACCTCATCACCCAAAACTTCGGCAAGATAATTTGCCTTCTGTGAAAGCACTTTTTCAATGCCGCCATGGAGAAAAAGCTGGTCCGTGGTGTAGAGGATTTTCATAGAGTACTGGTTCTTGACAATATTATCTCATCGTCTTAAAAAGATTGTCCCAAGTTTTAAGAATATTTTCTGGCAAATATTCTAACGCTTTTTTCCTTGCCTCTTCTCCCATTTTTCTCCTTAAATCAAAATCAAACAGGAGTCTTTTCAATTTTTCTTCAAAGTCATCAACATTTTGATCCTCAACCAACAATCCATCTTCACCGTCAGTAATAATATCTGCAGGACCATGAGGACAATCAAAGCTCACCACAGGAAGTCCGCAACTCATTGCTTCAATCAGCACCATTCCAAAACCTTCCGAGCGTGAGGTGAGTACAAAAACGGAAGATTCCAAATACTTCTCCAAAATATGGCTTGTTGCTGGATAAAAATATACATTCTTAAGCTGCAGTTCTTTAGCCTGTTTTTCAAAAATATTTTCAGGATGTGGTTTCCCATAAATTTCAAGCGACCAATGAGGGAATTCGGCTTCCACTTGCTGCCAAATCTGAAGTAAGAGGTCTGTACCTTTATTGAATCCCTGACTTCCTACTGCAATTACTTTATTTTGGTCGAGCCTGGAAATTTCTTCGGGATAAAAAGAAACCGGATTTGGAATCACACACAGATTTGCGGCACTTCCCCATTCTTTTAGATTTCCTTTTGTGAGTACCACAAATTTGGTAAAATCCTTCACTCTTCTCTGCATTAGGAAATGCTTTATCTTTTTGACGAACTGCGATTTCACGTCCTCCTGTGTCGAAATATTAACGGAAGCATGTCTTTCGTAAATAATAGGAATTCGGGTATTTAAAATTTTAGGCACATAAAATCCCTTTAGTCCGTCATCACATACAATAATCACGTCCGGCTTGATATCGGAAACAGCTTTCTTTAATCCGGCTTTGTACCGCCGTAAATATTCCAAAGGATTCCCATATACAGCCAGATTTCTTCGATTGACTTTTGATGAAAACTCAAAGAACGGGATCTCATCTGGTTCCTCATTCACAGCCAAAATATGCACCAGGTAATCCATTTTTTCTGCAAACCAGAAAGTTTTCGTAGCAAGAACCCTTTCAAGTCCTCCTGAACCGCAAATTCCGTTGGTGATGTAGAGTAGTTTCATTTAGATTTTAAAATCATTATATTTTGTAGTATCGAAAATTAAGGATTCCCTCAAAAAATCTAGTGCATTTTGCTTTTCCATTTCAACAATATCACTGATTCCGTGGAAGTTCATCGAAAATAAACCTTCGTTTTCAGCGTTGATCTCAAAACGATCTTGTAAGGAAAACTTTTCCAAAATATGCGTAATTCTGGTCTGCATACTTTCTCCCCCCACTCTTTTATATACCGCAAAAGGAGTATGCATAAGAATTGAAAAAACCACACCATGAAAAGAATCGGTTAAAAACAAAGTGGCACCATTAATATAATCTACCCACTCCGAAGGGTTAATAGCGTAGTATTTTGATACCTCCAGATTATTTAATTCAACAACTTTATAATCTTTACTGTATTTCGATAAGATATTGTTGACCTCACCATTTTTTTCTCCTAAAAAGTAGGTCAAGATGTATTTCGCTTTTGGCTTTTCCTGATGAGTTGAGGAGAAAGCAAGCCATTCTTCCCTAGAGAGACACATCGTGGGATCGCATAAAACCACCGCCTCTTTCCCCGTAAATTTTTCCACTAATTGTGCACCACTTTTTTCTCGTACGCTTATCGTGTTAAATCCATTCAACCCTTCGCTAAAAACTTTACGATATTTCTGGTCAATTTTTGCACTGCCAAAACTGGGTGCAAAAGCAAGTCTCTTCGCTCTTGGTGCAAATTTTAAAAAAACAAATTCAGCGATATCAGCGTTAAACCATCCCCAAACTTGATCGCTACCTACACTAAAAAAAGAATAATTTTCATGGAATTTCGCATCTATTTTAAGTGGATCAGCAAAATTTGCAGACTCTTTATAAAACTTTAATGCATGTTTTTTAAAGTTACGAATCCGTAAGTTTTTCAGTGTTGCTACAGCTAGGTTTGTCCGCAGATTTAATACATAGTGGACAAAAACCTTTACCCTAATTGGTAAAGGATCCTTTGTTGTTGGGTGTATGTATTTGATGATTTCGGAATCATAGCCCAAATTTTTATAAACCTGCTGAACCGCATACAATTGCAGTCTGTTGCCGTAATTGTTATAGCCGAAAAGTGATATGATGCCTATTTTTTTCATCAAATGTATTTTATTGAGCGCTTAACAGTTCCTCTATTGCACGGTAAGACCTCTCATTGTTTATTT
>Ga0209792_1001500_pt1 | contig 11190 bp, 17 predicted proteins | sample EBPBio142005_DNA_FD_185860 | JGI IMG/M metagenome (GOLD analysis project Ga0209792, IMG submission 185860) | Wastewater treatment Type I Accumulibacter community from EBPR Bioreactor in Madison, WI, USA - Reactor 1_6/14/2005_ DNA (SPAdes)... | ecosystem: Engineered > Bioreactor > EBPR >...
GCCGGTCATCGGCTAAAGAGCCCTGGCCAGTCTCCGGCATAAAACAAACCCTTTATGCCTCCGCTGGTTGCGGGTTCTCGCAGGAAAAGGCAATCTCAGTTCCAAGCAGTTAGGTCAAAGAGCCCCGGCTTCAGCGGCCTAACAATTCGTTCAAGCCGAGCCCGCTTCGCGGTCTCGGGCGCAGCCGAGTCGCATCGCGCGGGCCGGCTTAACTCAGGCGTTAGGTGCCCAGTACAATCCATTTTATCCACCTTCAAAGGAGTGAAGATATGTCCACTGTTGTTTGCCCGCACTGCCACACAAATGTTCCACACGGCGCAAAGGTATGTACCGGGCGCCAAGCAGAAGTTGAGTATGGAGCACCCGCTGGAGCACTACTTGTAGCCATCATCGCTTCTGGATTTTTTGGTTTGAAAGCAGGCACCGCTACATATCCCGTAGTCGGGTGGATAGTTTTTGGAGTATTGACCGCAGGATCACTTTATGCCTGCTATCGTATTTTCAAAAATCGAATCAACTTCAAACGCATCTACAAAACCAGGTAGAGCGGGCACCTAACAATTCGTTCAAGCCGAGCCCGCTTCGCGGTCTCGGGCGCAGCCGAGTCGCATCGCGCGGGCCGGCTTAACTCAGGCGTTAGCCATGTGCCGTACATTCCTGCTATTGGCAATTTCCAGCCTGCTGTTGACTTCATGTGGAGTCGCGGAGTGCATTGACGGGGCCATCCCTCGCTCAACCTCTGCCGTTGGAAGCCACCGCGCCGAGATCCGGTATGGAGAACAGGCGCCCTTCGCTATCTCCTTCTCTTGCGAACGCTACTACGATGCGCAATGTTCGGAACGCGGTAACTCATGGCGGACTCGTCAATCGGGAACTACAGATGAGCCAACAATGGCCTCTTACTTGACGGTCCAAGACCCCGATCTTGGCCGGATTGAAATCCCCAGACCTCGTTGCATAGATACTGTCAATCTTCACCCGGCTGATTTTGGGTTCGTACAAGTGAACTCGGTCCCGTATCGATTGGTCAGCTATCAAGGCACGTCATTTAAGTACAAACGCGCCGCCTTAAACATTCCCGGAAGGCCCGATCATCCTGGCCCAGAAGTAGTTGAAATTAGCTATCGCTTTTACTGGAACAGTAAGGAAACTCGACCACACGGCTAACAATTCGTTCAAGCCGAGCCCGCTTCGCGGTCTCGGACGTGCCGAGTCGCATCGCGCGGGCCGGCTTAACTCAGGCGTTAGGCGGCGCCAGACAAAGATCTGGTAATCGTGAATAGCACGCCACGCGCCATCGCAATCTGCGGTTCTAGTCGGCCACATACTCCGTGCAGCCTGAGAGCGACTGCACTCCGTCTGCGGTCATGGGTTCTCGTGAACAGCATTGCCGGCGCACAGAACCAGTTCTGTGCAGCGGGTTCGGGTGTCATCGCTGAAGTGTGAAAAATTCACAGCGTCCAAAAAAAAGCATCGCTGGTCAGCCGCCTAACAATTCGCTCAAGCCGAGCCCGCTTCGCGGCCTCGGCAGACCATGGCAAGATTGTGGCCCGCCGTGGCCGCAAATCGGTCCGGCTTAGCTCAGGCGTTAGCTGAGTGCAGACACGCTTTCAGTAGGTCAAGGCTAGAAGCTCGGAACAGCTGTTGGAACAACCAGTAAGATTCGGCGGGTCATTGGTTGGAATATCGCAAGAGCGGCTTGCCGGCCCTTGACCAAAGGTGGTTCCGGACTCGTTACGTGAACTGGGGTAGAACTGCATGCACAATTCCACAGCTGCCACCTCAGCTAACGATTCGTTCAAGCCGAGCCCGCTTCGCGGTCTCGGACGCAGCCGAGTCGCATCGCGCGGGCCGGCTTAACTCAGGCGTTAGGCCACAGAGGAGGCAACATGAGCACTTCGATTCTCTTGCTCGGCGTTCTCTTCAGCTCTGTAGGATTTGGCTATTTCTTATATGCCAGAAAGCAGAGAGAGCCCTTCCCGCTTGTATGTGGAATGGTTCTAATGGTAATCCCCTACTTCTTCTCCAATGCCATTGCGCTTTTTGTTGTCGGTGCACTTGTGTCTGTCATCCCGTGGGTCGTTCGCTTCTAGAAGTGCGGCCTAACAATTCGTTCAAGCCGAGCCCGCTTCGCGGCCTCGGACGTGCCGAGTCGCATCGCGCGGGCCGGCTTAACTCAGGCGTTAGGCCTTGCCAGTGAGACTTCAGTAGAAAAGACCACTCAACGTGGCCTTCTCGCAATGTTCTGCGCCGCTGCGCTCGCGCTCCACTCGCCACAGCTCACCTTCGGATCGTCCAGGACTCGGCCCGCCAGATGTTCATCAGGCGGTGCCTGCGTCGTCTCTCGCTTCGTCGCTTGGCTCCTCGCGTTCGCCCGCAGGCGCACGCGGCAACAAGCCCTGCCGCGCGTACCTGCGTGCGAGCGTGAGATTTTTACTAAAGCATTGAACGCTCTCAAAGAAAGCGTCATCGGGCAAGAGCAAAGGCTGGTCTACGGCCTAACAATTCGTTCAAGCCGACACCGCTTCGCGGCGTCGTGATAGGTTCTCGTTATTGAACCATCGCGCCGCCACAAAGCGGTGCGTCTTAACTCAGGCGTTAGGCGGCACGCACACATCAATGCGATCTGAAATGACAATTTTCCTGTGTGCTCTTGGCTTAGCCCTAGTGGGATTTTCGGCCTGGATTCGCTACATGCAACGAAAGGCGTCATCTTGGCCTTTTGTAAATGGTCTGATCGTAGAGTCAGAACTTCGCCACACAATTGATGAAACGTCTGCTCATATCGCCTATGAATACAGCGTCACTGGCAGGCGCCATAAGTCGAGTCAGGTGTCCTATTCGGGGATGTCAAAAGCCTCGTCAGAGCGAGAGGCTTTAATCTCGCGCTATCCGGTTGGCGCCGAGGTAACGGTCTACTATGATCCGACCAACCCGTCGCAGGCCGTTCTCGAGAACAAGCAGTCGATTACTTGGCATATCCCTCTGGCAATTGGGTTAGTCGTGCTCGCCGGCGGCCTTCTCACCGTAGTTGTGAACGGCTAAGTGCCGCCTAACAATTCGTTCAAGCCGAGCCCGCTTCGCGGTCTCGGACGCGCCGAGTCGCATCGCGCGGGCCGGCTTAACTCAGGCGTTAGGCCGCACCAGACTTCAATTTCGCATTCAGGAGGACACGACATGCAAACCAAGTCGAGCGCCATCTCCTACCAAGGCAAGCGAATTGTGGTGACTGCTTCGCAGGCCGGCGCTGAAAATTCCGCTCAAGTTACGTCAATTGAGATTGACGGTGAGCCTCTAGCGTTCGTTCCCGGCGACATTGAACCAGGTGACACACTTGATGACGCCATTGAAAATGGCATTCGCACCGCTATCAGCATGGTGGATTACTGACAGCGGCCTAACAATTCGTTCAAGCCGAGCCCGCTTCGCGGTCTCGGGCGCAGCCGAGTCGCATCGCGCGGGCCGGCTTAACTCAGGCGTTAGGCCGCTATGCCAGCAACATTCCTGCTCGTTCTACTGATTCTTGCCCTCGCACTTGCGGCTGTCCCGCTTGCGCTCATTGGAATCATCTTTGCGTGCACCCGAAAGTTCCGCCGATCCGGCGCTCTCAGTCTTGCTACCGGAGTGGTAGTCGGCGGAATCGCTCTCGGTTGCTGGCTACTGCTGTCATATCTCTTCCCCGCTCCGGTCTATAGCCAGTGGCAGTCAATTGTCATCATATTCGGCGCAGGCTTTACCATCGGAGCTGGGCTCGCGTTCGCTTGGCAATTTTTCACTCGTACGCGGCCTAACAATTCGTTCAAGCCGAGCCCGCTTCGCGGTCTCGGGCGTAGCCGAGTCGCATCGCGCGGGCCGGCTTAACTCAGGCGTTAGGCACCATGCAAGTTCAAGTCGCCCCTCCAAATCCTAAGTGGACTTCCTGGTTCCGTGACGAAGAACTACTCCTACGCGACGCCCTTCACGACATCGACTACGAGATTCACCACATCGGAAGCACAGCTATCCCGGGCATATTCGCCAAACCAGTCATTGATATCCTTCTTCTCGTGCAAGATCTCGAATTGCTGGATTTCCGCAATAGCAAGTTCCGACTTCTTGGATATGAATCAATGGGAGAGTTCGGCATTCCCGAACGGCGATACTTTCGCAAAGACTCACCGCAAGGCATACGAACACATCAGGTCCATTCATTCACACAAGGTAGCCTTGGCGCAACAAGACACCTTGCCTTTCGCGATTACATGAAATCGCACACTGAAGCAGCCAACGCTTACAGCTTGCTCAAGCAAAACCTCGCTTCATCTTTTCCAGACAACATGCAGGCATACATTGAGGGCAAGGATGAATTCGTGAAGCAACATGAAGATTTGGCACTCACCTGGATATCGCACATCCGGAGAGGTGCCTAACAATTCGTTCAAGCCGATACCGCTTCGCGGCGTCGTGATAGGTTCTCGTTATTGAACCAACACGCCGCCGCAAAGCGGTGCGTCTTAACTCAGGCGTTAGGCCTTGCCAGTGAGACTTCAGTGGCAAAAGCCACTCAACGTGGCCTTCTCGCAATGTTCCGCGTCGCTGCGCTCGCGCTCCACTCGCCACAGCCCACCCTTCGGATCGTCCAGGGATTGGCACGCCAGATTTCATCAGGCGGTGCCTGTGTCGTATCTCGCTTCACCGTTTGGCTCCTCGCGTTCGCCCGCAGGCGCACGCGGCAACAAGCCCTGCCGCGCGTACCTGCGTGCGAGTGTGAGATTTTTACTAAAACATTGAACGCTCTCAAAGAAAGCGTCTTCAGGTAAGAGCAAAGGCTGGTCTACGGCCTAACAATTCGTCCAAGCCGACACCGCTTCGCGGCGTCGTCAAAGTCCCGCTAAGATTGTGACTGTGCCGCCGCCGCAAATCGGCGCGGCTTAACTCAGGCGTTAGGTGCGCATGAAAAATTTCAGCAGCCGAATGACAAAGCTCGAAACCGCGCTCTATGCTTGGACAGCGCTGAACGTTGCCATTGGCACTTGGGTTCTCCTTACCGGGCAGATCCACACCTTCGGCTCAGGCCTAGCCGCCTGGATTCCACTCCTGATTGGCCTTCCTTCTGCTGGATTTCTGCTCTACCGTTTGCGCAAACCCACTCGCGCCATCCTTCTATTTGGCACCTTGTTCTGGGTGCTACAGACAATCAGTGTCCAAGTGCCTGATGCGCTCTACAAATTCAGGCTTGGAATTTCGTTTGACTTTCGGCTTACCGACAATCCGAACTATGTTGTCACTATCAATCTATTCGCCATTGTCGTTTCCATCTTGTTCGCAATCGCAGCCGCAGACCGTCCTGCATCAGCTAACCAAGTAGCAACGGCATGAAGTGCGCACCTAACAATTCGTTCAAGCCGAGCCCGCTTCGCGGTCTCGGGCGTAGCCGGATCGCATCGGGCGGGCCGGCTTAACTCAGGCGTTAGGGCCCTAAATCATCAATGTCAGCAGTCAAAGAAACCGCTATCAGCCCACTGGTCATTTGTGTTGCTGCTCCGTTCTATGCGGCGTGGCTCTACTATCAGACGACATCTGCCCTCCCAACCTCACCCGCCAGCTTTGCAATCATCATGCGCATCGCCAGCACTTGGGTAATGCTTTTTCTGCCGATCGCCTACATCCTGATGTTCACTTACGGACAAGTCTTCCAGCGCATTGCCACGACCAAAGGCTGGACAAATCCCTTGCCATATTTGCTCGCGGGGATTGCACCAAGCCTTCTGGCGCTTGCCCTTCCCTTCTCATGGAAAGAGGCGTTCGTGCCTGCGGTCCTGTTCGGCGGTCTGACTGCGTTAACCTTTTGGCGTCTCACTAGGGCTTCTCGCACCGGGCCCTAACAATTCGTTCAAGCCGAGCCCGCTTCGCGGTCTCGGACGTGCCGAGTCGCATCGCGCGGGCCGGCTTAACTCAGGCGTTAGGTCTGGCATCAAGTCTTTCGCCTCTTGACCAGACGTATCCCTTCGGATACATTGCCGTATGAGCACTTTCCTCCGAACCCCGGAGTTCGATACATGGCTGAAGGCTTTGCGAGACCCAATCGCAAAGGCCCGTGTCATTGCCAGAATTCGCTCGGCTGAAGCGGGAAATCTCGGGGACTGCGCTCCCGTCGGTGATGGCATCTCGGAAATGCGGATCCACGTCGGCCCTGGTTATCGGCTGTACTACTGCCGAAGAGGCGAAATCACCTACTTGCTCTTGTGTGCGGGAGACAAATCCTCCCAACCAAAAGACATCCGTACCGCTAAGGCTCTCCTCAAGAGCTTGGAGGCTTCATGAAGAAAATCGCTGCATTTGACGCTGCTGACTACCTCGACGATGACATCGTCATTGCCGAGTACCTGAATGCTGCGCTAGAAGACGAGAACCCTAACGTCTTTCTTCAAGCAATCGCTGACGTCGCCAAGGCTCGCGGCATGACCAAACTTGCAAAAGATACGGGCCTCGGCCGCGAGAGCCTCTATAAGGCACTCGCCCCTGGTGCAAAGCCGCGGTATGACACCATCATCAAGCTTGTCCGCGCGCTCGGCGTCGAACTGCATACCTCGCCAATTCACGCGAGCCAGACCTAACAATTCGTTCAAGCCGAGCCCGCTTCGCGGTCTCGGACGTAGCCGAGTCGCATCGCGCGGGCCGGCTTAACTCAGGCGTTAGGGCTCAAAGCACATGACTTCAAGACTGTTGGTCATCGCGCTCCTAGCTTTATCCGCAGTTGTGAGCTGTAGCTCAGGTACAAACAACCAGGGCCCTGCCAATTCACGTGTTGACCCGAATTCAAAAAATTGCATTCGGCGTGGTGAAGATGGCCAATGTGCGCAGGTTTGCAACGTTTGGCGGGGAGACACTTGCGTTCACAGTTGTACTGTTGGCGTACCCTGTGATTGAACTCGGGCTTCTGAGCCCTAACAATTCGTTCAAGCCGAGCCCGCTTCGCGGTCTCGGACGTGCCGAGTCGCATCGCGCGGGCCGGCTTAACTCAGGCGTTAGGCGCCACTGAAGATCATCGATTTTTTAAGAGAACAATGATGCGCAAGGCAAGAATTCTCGTATACACCTCCTCTGCCACGAAAATTCCGCTTAAGGAAGGTGGAACCCACGACGTCGGCGTCTTCCTCGGAGAATTGGTGGAGCCAATTGAGCCGCTGATTGAGGCTGGGCATACCGTGGAGTTTGTGAGCCCGAATGGAGAGGGCTGCGTAATTGATAAAGCCTCATACAAGTTGAGCAACTGGGGGCTCTCCAAAAGCAAGATGGAGCACGCAAAGCACTACTTTGAAACCACACTTCAAGACCTTGGAATCAGCACGCCTGGAAAGCTATCCGAGCTGCTATCTGACGCATCGAAGCTCAACAGCTATGACGCACTGTTCATTCCGGGCGGCCATGCCCCAATGACAGACGTGTTGCACAGGAACTGGCTTGAAGGAAACGAGTACAACCACGAAACAGGTGCATTGCTGTTGCACTTCCACAGCAATAACAAAACAACCTCAGCCATTTGCCATGGTTCTGCGGCATTAGCGACCGCCCCAGAACAAGACGGAAAGTGGATTTATTCTGGCTATGACATGACTTGCGTCAGCATGGCTGCTGAGAGACTCACCGAGGACATCCCCTGCTTCAATATTGGCGGACATATGCCGGATTACCCGGTGCACATCCTTGAAAGACTTGGAGGCAAAGTGCACACCAAGATGCTTGGCAAAAGTAATGTAGTTGAGTGCAGGGAGCTCATCACAGGCCAAGATCCGTACAGCGCTAAAGAGCTCGGCGGGAAGCTTCTACTTAAAATTGAGCGTCAGATGGATGCTCTCGCATGATGCCCTTGCTAGCACTCAGAGCGGTGGCGCCTAACAATTCGTTCAAGCCGAGCCCGCTTCGCGGTCTCGGACGTAGCCGAGTCGCATCGCGCGGGCCGGCTTAACTCAGGCGTTAGACAGCATGAAAGACTCTAGCGACGACCAAAAGAGCATCAAGGGCCTAGATCGACCCGACTACATGGCCGCACTACTTCGTTCAGTCGCTGGTGCCGTGCCATTTGCCGGCGGATTTCTTACAGAAGTACTTGGAGCGATTATTCCAAGACAACGTATTGATCGCTTAGCTAAGTTCTCAATCGCTCTAGGGAACCGCGTTTCCCACCTGGAGGAATCATTTGTACTTGAAAAGATATCTCAAGACAGTATTGGAGAACTTGTAGAGGAAGCAACACGTCAGGCCGCAAAATCTACAAGCACAGAAAGGCGTGACTATTTGGCCAATCTCGTCTCCGCTGCACTGACCAGTGACGAGCGAGAGTCGAATGATGAAAGGCATTTACTACGCATACTTGGCGAACTGAACGACAAAGAGATCATCTGGCTTAGATCGCATGCAGTTCCATGGTCCAGTCTTGATGAGTTCAGAGAACTACATGAAGATGTCCTTGATACTCCATTTGTAATGTTCGACTCCCCGGATGAAGTAGTTGATACGGCAACACTTCATCAGAGCTATAACAGCCACCTTGTTTCACTCGGGCTACTCAAACAAGAAATTCGAGATGACGGATCCAACCAACCAGAATTCGACCGCAACAGAGGACAGTTTGAGCTAAAGCCCCCTGAAATAACGCGACTTGGTGAAATGATGCTTAAATTGATTGGCCTACATCCAGAGCAACAAGTTGCTGTCTAACAATTCGTTCAAGCCGAGCCCGCTTCGCGGTCTCGGGCGTAGCCGAGTCGCATCGCGCGGGCCGGCTTAACTCAGGCGTTAGAGCCCAAATGAAAATCCCCCGATGACCAAAGAAGAAAAGACTCAAAACGCCGTTGGAAGAATCATGATTATCGGCGGGCTTGTCGGTGCTGTTTTCACACTTGCAATGTGGCACAGACTTGTTTTTTTAGCGCCTATTGGCCTCATGTTAGTCGGAACAGGGTTCCTAATTTCGGCTCCGACAAGAGATCGGGACAAACGCCTGTACAAAATAGCGGGAATCGCCATGTTCTTTGTCGCAGCCATACTACTGATAGCAAAAATCTCTGGGCTCTAACAATTCGTTCAAGCCGAGCCCGCTTCGCGGTCTCGGACCAGCCGAGTCGCATCGCGCGGGCCGGCTTAACTCAGGCGTTAGGCCTCTCTTATGGGATTGATCGCAAGGCAGAGATCTACAAAGCGTCTATTGAACATCTTCGACTTCAAACAGCCGAGGAAAGAAATAGACCAGAAAGACATCGAGTGCCATTTGTGCGAGGGCGACCTCATCATCAAAAGCGGGATGATGCGAATGAAGCATTTCGCTCACAAACCATCAGCGCCATGCAAATGCGACTACGCGCGTCACCCGGAGAGCTACGAACACAACTTCTTCAAGAATCTCCTATCCAAGCATCTTGGAGAAGAATTTGAAGAGTACCTACACGCAGAAGCACAACAAGAATTCCCCGTTCATGAAGTGCGGCGTGTCGCGGACATTGCGTTTACGTTCCCTGGCGGCTGGGTTGTAGTGCATGAAGTTCAACTCTGCAAGATCACCACTCACGACCTTGAAGCACGAACAAATGACTATCGAGACGCGGGTTACGACGTTGTTTGGTGGATTGGCAAAAATGCAGACACGGAAAGCAATCGAAAGTGGCTGCTCGAAAACTTTGGAGAATGCTTCCGTCTTGATTACCAGATGGCAAGCGAATCCAACCCAAGCAGAAGTAGGCTCTGAGCGCTCGTTCCTTTGGCAGACGACTCACTCAACTCATGGCTGGCACCACCGACCCATATTGTTCTCGCCGAAGGAATACTCCGGCTCGTTCTTGTGGCAGTACAACTTCATCAAGAAATTCGTTTTCTACTTCGTAGCCACCTGGGGTGGGAATGGAAAGTTCAGCCAAGAAAAGCTATGCCATGCTTTCACGCCACTAGCCCTCAGCAACTCACTCCTATCGAGCGTAAGTGCAAATCTGAACTCCGGCGTTGCACAAGGCCTCTACCAGAAAAGCGGAGCTGGAAAGGATGCAAGGTATTCCCTTGCCAAAGAATTCCGCCTATCAAAGCAACTCAGGCAAATTCGCTTTGTTCCATCTCAAGCTGCAATAGCTATCGCCCGAGCAAGAGCACACGAACATGGCAGTAGAGAGGCCTAACAATTCGTTCAAGCCGACACCGCTTCGCGGCGTCGGCAAAGTCCCGTAGGATTGTGACTCTGCCGCCGCCGCAAAGCGGTGCGGCTTAACTCAGGCGTTAGGCCTCATTGGGAGAGTTAGGATGAAGGCGACTTTTGTTGGACTTCTTTTTGCCGCATCTGCTGTGGCGCACGCCTCTACTCCAGCGGAGAAAGCTGAACAATTTTTGCAACAAGTTGCAACGCAAGAATCAGATCAAGCGGTTGACCAGCTATTCGCGGGATCCAATTTCCCCAGTAAAAATCCTGAAGTTGTGGCTACACTGAAAAATAATGTACTGCTTTCTATGCGGCTAGCCGGGAAGCCGATCGGCACTGAAAAAGCCGATGAGAGTGATTTAACACCCTCAGTAAAGAGGCTTATCTATATTCAGAAATTTGAGACGCAACCTACGCTGTGGACGTTCTATTTCTATAGGGCCCATGACGAGTGGATGATCACAGGCATTAGCTTTACCGACAATATTCAGGCAGTTCCTGGTCTAAAGTGGTAGCGGCCTAACAATTCGTTCAAGCCGAGCCCGCTTCGCGGTCTCGGACGTGCCGAGTCGCATCGCGCGGGCCGGCTTAACTCAGGCGTTAGCCACTATGTGCAAATACTTCGCGATTCTTTTCGCTTTGTTTATGGTTGGCTGTAGCCACCAACCCAAGCCCGCAGCCAAGACGAACAACTGCGTAGAAAAACAGGGCATCCCGCAAGGGAACCTACTTCTTTTTGGTGAATTGCACGGATCGGTAGAAGCTCCAGCGCTGATTTATGACCTCGCCTGTAACCTTTCAAGCTCAGGCGAAGTTGCTATTGGCCTCGAAATTCCGTCCCAAGACCAGTCCTTGCTTGACTCCTTCATGCAAAGCCGTGGAGCGCAATCTGACATTGATGTGCTGACGTCCACCAGCTTTTGGCAACGGGGTCGCGACGGAAGATCAAGTATTGCCATGCTCAAGCTAATTCAGGACATTCGATCGCTCAGGATCGACGGGAGACCTGTCACCTTATTTGCATTCGA
>Ga0209792_1001501_pt1 | contig 11184 bp, 13 predicted proteins | sample EBPBio142005_DNA_FD_185860 | JGI IMG/M metagenome (GOLD analysis project Ga0209792, IMG submission 185860) | Wastewater treatment Type I Accumulibacter community from EBPR Bioreactor in Madison, WI, USA - Reactor 1_6/14/2005_ DNA (SPAdes)... | ecosystem: Engineered > Bioreactor > EBPR >...
GCCGCTGGCGACCATTTCGGAAACCACCAGCCCTGCGCCATGCGCATAGGCGCGGTCGCGGAACGGCTGATCCGTGATGCCGGACATCGGCGCGAGGAACACGCGGTTGCGGAGGCGGACATTGCCGACCATAAGCGGGTCGGCGAGCTTGCTGAGACTTGTCATGCACAAAAACCGGGCATCTATGATGCGTGCCTATTGGATAGCCACAATTGCGCTGCAGCGCAACACATATCCGTGGCGCAGCGCGCCGCGACAGTTCTGCGCAGATTGTAGAACTGGCCATACAGAGCGCCTTCATTTATCGGAACTGGATTCCAGTTCGTGGTGTCGATGAATCTCAACTCCGAAACAGCTGTGGTGATCGTCGCCGCCGGGCGCGGCGAAAGGGCCGGCAGCCCGGAATCCGGCCCGAAGCAGTATCGCCATATCGGCGGCGAGCCTGTGATCCGCCACACGCTACGGACCTTTTCGAGCCATCCCGGCATCGGGCGGATCGTCGTCGCGATCCATCCGGACGATCACGACCTCTTTGAAGCCTGCGCCGGCGAGTTCGCCGGACGCGCCATCGTGGTGACTGGCGGCGCGACGCGACAGGAATCGACGCGGCTGGCGCTGCATGCCCTTCTCGACCGGCCGCCCGGCATCGTGCTGATCCACGACGCCGTGCGCCCCTTCGTTCGCCACGACCTGATCGACCGCGTGATTGTCGGATCGCGTCATGGCGGCGGACTGCCGGCGATGCCGGTGGCCGACACGATCAAGCGCCAGACGATCGAGGGCATCGAGACGGTCGACCGGTCGACGCTGCATTCGGCGCAGACGCCGCAGGGTTTCCCCTTCGCGGCGATCCAGATCGCGCATGAGCGGGCAAAGGAATCGGGGCGCAGCGATTTCACCGACGACGCCTCGATCGCCGAGTGGGCGGGGCTGAAGGTGATGATCGTCACCGGCTCGCCCGAAAACGTGAAACTGACCTTTCCGGAGGATCTGGCCATGGCCGAGCAGAGATTTGTGCAGGCAGCGCCGGCTTTTCCGGACGTCCGGACCGGCAATGGCTACGACGTGCACGCCTTCGAGCCGGGAAACGCCGTCGTCCTGTGCGGCGTGCGCATTCCGCACGACATGCGCCTGTCGGGTCACTCCGATGCCGATGTCGGTCTGCATGCCTTGACGGACGCCCTGCTCGCCACATGCGGCGCCGGCGACATCGGCACGCATTTCCCGCCCTCCGAAGCGAAATGGACAGGCGCGGCGTCCAAAATCTTCGTCGAGCATGCCGCCGCGATCGTGCGCGAACGGCACGGACGCATCGCCAATGCCGATGTGACGCTGATCTGCGAGGCGCCTAAGGTCGGGCCGCACCGCGAGGCGATGACGGATGCGATTGCCGGGATGCTCGGCATCACGCCTGATCGCGTGTCGATCAAGGCAACCACAAACGAGAAACTGGGTTTCATAGGACGCAAGGAAGGCATCGCGGCGATCGCGACCGTCAGCGTGGTGTTTCCCGGGAGCCTGCCCGAATGAGCGATCTCGCAGCCCTGTCTATCCGTTTTCTCGAACGCTGCCGCGACCTCGGCATTTTGGTCGCGACCGCCGAATCCTGCACCGGCGGCGGCATCATAGCGCTGATGACCGACATGCCGGGCTCGTCCTCGATGGTCGACCGCGGCTTCGTCACCTATTCGAACGAGGCCAAGATGGACATGCTCGGGGTGAAGAAGGCGACGCTCGACGCCTACGGCGCGGTGTCGGAGCAGACGGCGCGCGAGATGGCTGAAGGCGCGCTGGCGCATTCGCGCGCCGGCATCACGCTGTCCGTCACGGGCATCGCCGGCCCTGACGGCGGTTCGGCCGAAAAGCCGGTCGGGCTGGTGTGGTTCGGCGTCGCGGGCAAGGGCATCGAGACAATCGCGACGAAGCGGATCTTCGAGAACAAGGGCCGCGACTACATCCGCAAGCAGACGATCCGGACCGCGCTGGAACTGGGGCTCGAGGCGCTGGGCTGACGATCAGGCCGGGCTGACCTGACCGTCCACGGCGGTCGGTTTGCCGTACACCTGCTCCGCCCTGGCCTCGAACGCGCCGGCGAACAGGCGGAAGGCCCGGTCGAACACCGCGCCCATCATCGCGCCGAGGATGCGGCTCTTGAACTCGTAGTCGATCTCGAACTGCACGTCGCTGCCGCCCGGCGCGGGCACGAAACCCCAAGTGTTACGCAGATATTTGAACGGGCCGTCGAGATATTTGACGTCGATGCGCAACTCCTCCGGCCGCAGCACCACCTGGCTGGTGAAGGTCTCGCGGATCGCCTTGTAACCGACGCTCATGTCCGCGACGAGCACCGTGACGCCATCGCGCTCCTTGCGCGAGCGCACGGTCAGGCTTTCGCACATCGGCAGGAATTGCGGGTATTTCTCAACGTCCGCGACGAGGGCGAACATCTGCTCAGGCGTGAAGTTCACGCGGCGAACGGTGTCGAAACGAGGCATCAGGCGACGGCTTTTGCCCTGGCAAGCGACTTTTCGCGCGCGGCGCGCAGGCGCGCGAAATCCTCGCCGGCATGGTGGGACGAGCGCGTCAACGGGCTCGCGGACACGAGCAGGAAGCCCTTGGTGTATGCGACCGTCTCATAGGACTTGAATTCATCCGGCGTCACGAAAGCCTTGACGGGATGGTGCTTCCTCGTCGGCTGGAGATACTGGCCGATGGTGAGAAAATCGACATCGGCCGAGCGCAGGTCGTCCATGAGCTGCAGCACCTCGTTCCGCTCCTCGCCCAGGCCGACCATGATGCCGGACTTGGTGAAGATGGTCGGGTCGAGCTCCTTCACACGCTGCAGCAGCCGGATCGAATGGAAATAGCGCGCGCCGGGGCGCACGGTGAGGTAGTTCGACGGCACCGTTTCGAGATTGTGGTTGAACACGTCGGGCTTCGCCTCGACCACCACCTCCAGCGCGCCGTCCTTGCGCAGGAAGTCGGGCGTCAGGATCTCGATGGTCGTCCCCGGAGCCGCCTTGCGGATGGCGCGGATGGTCTGCGCGAAATGCTCCGCGCCGCCGTCATCGAGGTCGTCGCGGTCGACGGAGGTGATGACCACATGGGTCAGGCCCATTTGCGCCACGGCGTCGCCCACGCTGTCGGGCTCTGCCCGGTCGAGCGCGTTCGGCCTGCCGGTCGCGACATTGCAGAACGAACAGGCGCGGGTGCAGATCTCGCCCATGATCATGAAGGTGGCGTGCTTCTTGTCCCAGCACTCCCCGATATTCGGGCAGCCGGCCTCCTCGCAGACGGTGACCAGCTTGTGCGAGCGCACGATCTCACGCGTCTCGGCGTAGCCCTTGGAGGTGGGCGCCTTGACCCTGATCCATTCGGGCTTGCGCAGCACCTCCTGATCGGGCCGGTGGGCCTTTTCGGGATGGCGCGACCGGGGCCGCGAAATCGTGTCGAGGACGGTGACCATGGTGATTATGCCCTGCCCTGCACCTTGCCCCAGACCCACAGCAGGACGATCGCGCCGACGGTCGCAACCAGCAGGCTACCGAGAAAGCCGTAGAAGACGATGCCGACGAGATTGGCCAGCGCACCACCGACGAAGGAGCCGGCGATGCCGACGAGGATATTCGTCAGAGCGCCGTGGTCGCGGTTCATGGTGCGCTCGGCGATCCAGCCGGCGAGAAAGCCGATCAGCAGCATACCGAAGAAGCCGACGCCGGGCATGGCCATGATGCCATAGGTCTCGTTCATCCTCGTGTCCTCAGTTTATCAGCCGGGCGACAACGACGACTACGACAGCGCCGATCGTCGAGGTGACGATCTGCGATACCAAAGCATTGCCGATGCCGAGATTGATGTTGAAGCCGCGCAGGACGAACGGCCCGACGAATGCGCCGAGCACGCCGCTGACGAGATATTTGATCAGCCCGCCGCCCCCGACGATGAAGCTGGCGAGCCAGCCGGCAACCAGGCCGATCAACAGAAAGACGATCAGCGATCTTGCGTCGATGTCCATTTCTCACTCCGTCGTCTGCGGCTTCATGACGGACCTCATATAGGCTGATTGTCCGTCGCCGAACAGGAGCCCCGATGCAGGGCCGCTATGCGTTGAGCACTCGCCCATAGGCGTCGAGCACGCTTTCCTTCATCATCTCCGACAGGGTCGGGTGCGGGAAGATCGTGTGCATCAGCTCTTCCTCGGTCGTCTCCAGATTCATGGCGACGACGAAACCCTGGATCAGTTCGGTCACTTCCGCGCCCACCATATGCGCGCCGAGCAATTGGCCGGTCTTCTTGTCGAAGATCGTCTTGACCAGACCCTGGTCTTCGCCGAGCGCCACGGCCTTGCCGTTGGCGACGAATTGGAACCGGCCGACCCGGATGTCCTTGCCGGCTTCCTTCGCCTTGGCTTCGGTCAAGCCCACCGATGCGACCTGCGGGTTGCAGTAGGTGCAGCCGGGGATGAGCAGCTTGTCCATCGGATGCGGATGCAGGCCGGCGATCTTCTCGATGCAGATGACCGCTTCATGTTCCGCCTTGTGCGCCAGCATCGGCGGTCCCGCGACGTCGCCGATGGCGTAGACGCCCGGCACATTGGTCCTGCAATAGCCGTCGATGACGATCGCACCGCGATCCGTCTTCACTCCGACCGTCTCCAGCCCGATTCCCTCGATGTTGCACTGGACGCCGACCGCCGAGATCATCCGGTCCGCGGTGATCGTCTGCGTCTTGCCGTCCTTTCCCTCAAGGGTCGCGGTGATCGAATTCGCGCCCTTCTCGACCTTGGCGACCTTGGTGTCGAGGAGGAACTTCATGCCCTGCTTCTCAAGCTGCTTCTGCGCCCATTTCGAAATCTCGGCGTCCTCGACCGGCATAATCTGCGGCATGATCTCGACGACCGTCACCTCGACGCCCATCGAGCGGTAGAAAGACGCGAACTCGATCCCGATCGCGCCCGAGCCCATGACCAGCAGCGATTTCGGCATGTCTTTCGGCACCATCGCCTCGAAATAGGTCCAGATCAGCTTGCCGTCCGGCTCGATGCCGGGCAGCGCGCGAGGACGCGCGCCAGTGGCGATGACGATGTGTTTGGCGGTATAGGTGCCCTCGCCCTTGGTGTTCTTCGGCACCGGTCCGACCGGTTCCATCGGCTTCTTCGACGGCTTGCCGACGACGATCTCATTGGGCTTGGTCAGCCTGGCCTCGCCCCAGATCACGTCGACCTTGTTCTTCTTCATCAGGAAGCCGACGCCATTGTTCATCCGGTGCGCGATGCCGCGCGCGCGGTCGACGATGCCTTTGAGATCCGGGACGATCTTGCCTTCAAGCTTCAGCCCGTAATCCTTCGCGTGTTCGCCGAGGTGCAGAACCTCCGCGGAGCGCAGCAGCGCCTTGGTGGGAATGCAGCCCCAGTTCGAACAGATGCCGGCGAGATGCTCGCGCTCGACGATCGCCGTCTTCAGGCCCAGTTGCGCGGCACGGATCGCAGCGATGTAGCCGCCGGGGCCGGAGCCGATGATGATGACGTCGTAGCTGTCGGCCATTTTTGTCTCCTAAAGTCCCAGCATCACGCGCACGATCGGCTCAAGGCCCCGACCGATGGCGCGCGTGCTTGCCGCATCGAGATGAACACCGTCCAACGGCGTGGTTTTCGCAACCGAACTCGCGTCGAAGAAGCCGCAGGACGTCTGGTCCGCAAGGTCGGAATAGAGGCTGGCGAGCATGCGCGACTGCGCGACGCCGCCCTCGAACATGGCGGCGAAGTCGGGATCGCCCGTTTCGCTGAGCGGCGGCGGCGCGACGATCAGGATGTCGGGCGCTTCCGCCGCCATCGGATAGGCATGCCCGCGCACGATCTCGACAAGCCGGCTCATGCCTTGTTTCGAGGCGATCGCCTTGCCCGCCACCCACGGCTTCATGTCGTTGGCGCCGAGGAACAGGATGATCAGGTCAATCGGCGAGTGCGTGGTCAGGAGGGTCGGCAAGAGCCGCGCGCCGTTCCGGTCGGCCGAACCCAGATGGTCGTCAAACGCCGTCGTGCGGCCGTTCAGCCCTTCCGCGATGACGCGGACGCCGTCACCGAGGGCCGACTGGAGCACGGTCGGCCAGCGATCCTCGTAGCCATGGCGGCCCGGTCCCTCGGCATCGTAGCCCCAGGTCAGCGAGTCGCCATAGCAGAGCACGGTCTTCATCAGCCGGTCCCAGCCCCGCGCCCGAACTGGGGCTTGGGTGCGTTGCGCATCCGCACGATCGTCCACTGCGCCAGCACGGTGACGATGCCGGGCAAGGTCAGCCCCGCGATGACCGGCCAGCTCTTTGCGATCATGCCGTGGTCCGGGTCCGACAGCAGGTCGATCGCGACCAGCCCGACGACCGCCACGAGCAGCAGCACCAGCAGCACGCGCGCGACGACCCCGGCCGCCGCCCTGACATTGCTGAAGAACAGGGTGGCGATGAACGCGACGGAGCAGAGCAGGTAGATCGCAGCGAAGATCGCAAACACCACGATGAATTCCTGGTCGGCGCCCGTCCCCACCGCGATCCCCTGCGCGAGCAGGCCGCCGGAGAAGAAGCCGGCGATCAGGATCAGGAACGCGGTGAAGATGGCGCGCATCGGCGCTCAGACCAGCATCGCCATCGGGTTCTCGATATAGCGCTTGAACGCGCCGAGCAGTTCCGCGCCGAGCGCGCCGTCAACCGCGCGGTGATCGGTCGAGAGCGTCACCGACATGACGTTGGCGATCCTGATCTCGCCGTTCTTCACCACCGCACGCTCCTCGCCCGCGCCGACCGCCAGGATCGTCGCGTGCGGCGGATTGATGACCGCGGCGAAATCCTTGATGCCGAACATGCCGAGGTTCGAGACGGCGGTCGTTCCGCCCTGATACTCCTCGGGCTTGAGTTTCCGGTTCTTGGCGCGGCCGGCGAGGTCCTTCATCTCGTTGGAGATGGCCGACAGCGATTTCTCCTCGGCTCGACGCACGATCGGCGTGATCAGCCCTCCAGGGATCGAGACGGCGACGCCGACGTCGGAATGCTTGTGCATGACCATCGCGCCCTCGGTCCACGACGCGTTCGCCGCCGGCACGTCGCGCAGGGCCAGCGCCATCGCCTTGATGACCATGTCGTTGACCGACAGCTTGTAAGCGGGAACGTCGCCTTTGTCCGTCTTCCTGACGGGCGCTGCGTCGTTCAACTGCTTGCGCAGCGCCAGCAGCGCGTCCAGCTCGCAATCGAGCGTGAGATAGAAATGCGGAATGGTCGACTTCGCCTCGACCAGCCGGCGCGCGATCGTCTTTCGCATGTTGTCGTGCGGCACGAGCTCGTAGGAGCCTTCCGCGAACATTTTCAGCACCGCGTCGTCGGACATCGGCTTGACGGCAGGTGCGGCGGCAGGCGTGCCGGCGGATGCCGGGGCTGCCGCCTTCGGCGCGACGCCGCCCTTGATCGCGGCCTCAACGTCCGCCTTGACGATGCGCCCGTGCGGACCGGAACCGGTGACCGCGGAGACATCGACACCGGCGTCCTTTGCGATGCGCCGGGCCAGCGGGGACGCGAAGGTGCGGCGTCCACCCTCCCCTTGAGGGGTGGGGTCGGCGCGAAGCGCCGGGGTGGGGTGACCACCCTTTTCGCTCTCTTTCTCACCCCCACCCGCGCCTGCGGCGCGACCTCCCCCCTCGGAGGGAGAGGTGGGAGCCTTTTCCTGCTTGGCCTCCGCCTTGGCGGGCTCGGCCTTCGCCGGTTCGGCCTTAGCCGCCGCCGCGGCATCCTCGCCCTCGCCAGCCAGCACGGCGATCAGCGAATTGACCTTCACGCCCTCGGTTCCGGCCGGGACGACGATCTTCGCCACGACGCCCTCGTCGACGGCCTCGACCTCCATGGTAGCCTTGTCAGTCTCGATCTCGGCGATCACGTCGCCCGGTGAAACCTTGTCGCCTTCCTTGACCAGCCATTTGGCGAGGTTGCCCTCTTCCATCGTGGGCGAGAGAGCCGGCATGGTGATGTTAATGGGCATGACTGGCCTCCGGTGACGTGTTCCGCTCGGCATAATCGAGCTGGATTCCGCCAATATTCTTTCCAAGTGAGCTCTCGAGCACGAACTTCAGAACTACGAAATAGACTACCGCGCTAACAGCATAGGCAACGTAGGTGACGCTTCGCAGCATTACCTCGGGCGACATGCCAAAGCCCATGAGCAGCGCCGGCAAGAAAAATGAAAGAACGACATTGACGACAACGCCAACAATGATTCCGCCAACCGCAGTCTTCCAGAATACCGACCACGCAAAGCGCCAGACATTCCCGCTATGAGTCATCTTTAGCCTCGATACGTCACGGCCTTCACCGCCGCGATGACTTCCGCGACGTTGGGCAGCGCGAGCTTTTCGAGGTTGGCGGCGTAGGGCATCGGCACGTCCTTGCCGGCGACGGTGATGACCGGTGCGTCGAGGTAATCGAAGGCGCGCTGCGACACCTGGTTGGCGATGAAGTCGCCGACGGATGACTGCGGGAACCCCTCCTCCACGACCACGAGGCGGTTGGTCCTCTTGACCGACTCGATGACCGTATCGAGGTCCATCGGGCGGATGGTGCGAAGGTCGATGATCTCGGCGTCGATGCCCAGCGCCTTCAGCTCCGGCTCGGCCTTGATCAGATAGGACATGCCGATTCCGAAGGAGACCAGCGTGACGTCGGACCCCTTCTTGTGAACGCGCGCCTTACCGATCGGCAGGACGAAATCGTCCAGCTTCGGCACGTCGAAGGTCTGGCCGTAGAGTATCTCGTTCTCGAGGAAGATGACCGGGTTCGGATCGCGGATCGCAGCCTTCAAGAGGCCCTTTGCGTCGGCGGCCGTGTAGGGCTGGATGACCTTCAGGCCGGGAACATGCGAATACCAGGCGGCGTAGTCCTGGCTATGCTGGGCGGCGACGCGCGCGGCCGCGCCATTCGGCCCGCGAAACACGATCGGCGCGCCCATCTGGCCGCCCGACATGTAGAGCGTCTTGGCGGCCGAATTGATGATCTGGTCGATCGCCTGCATGGCGAAGTTGAAGGTCATGAACTCGACGATCGGCTTCAGGCCGGCCATGGCCGCGCCAACACCCACGCCGGCGAAACCGTGCTCGGTGATCGGCGTGTCGACCACGCGCTGCGGCCCGAATTCCTGCAGCAGGCCCTGTGTGATCTTGTAAGCGCCCTGATATTCCGCGACCTCCTCGCCCATGACGAAGACGTCCTTGTCGCGGCGCATTTCCTCCGCCATCGCGTCGCGCAGCGCCTCGCGCACCGTCGTCGGCACCATTTCGGTGCCGGCCGGAACATCGGGGTCGGCCGCGGCCGACGATTTCGGAGCGGCGGGGACCGGCGCGGCGGTCTTACCAGCAGTTTCCGCCTTGGGCGCTTCCTCGGCCTTCGCCGGCGCCGCCTCAGCCTTCGGCTTTGCGGCTGCATCAGCGCTTTCGCCTTCCTGCAGGAGCACAGCAATCGGGGTATTGACCTTCACGCCTTCCGAACCCGCCGCGACCAGGATTTTTCCCAGCGTGCCTTCGTCGACCGCCTCGACCTCCATGGTCGCCTTGTCGGTCTCGATCTCGGCGATCACATCGCCGGGGGCGACCTTGTCGCCCTCATTCTTCAGCCATTTGGAAAGATTGCCCTCCTCCATGGTCGGAGACAGCGCGGGCATCAGGATATCGATCGGCATAGTGCGGAACTCCGGAAAAGTCAGCGCGAGGAGCGAAGGTCAGCTTTCGACATAGATGTCGGTGTAAAGCTCCGACACGTCCGGCTCGGGATCGGACTGCGCGAAATCGGCCGCATCGGTGACGATGTCGCGAACCTCCTTCTCGATCGCCTTCAGATCGTCCTCGCTCGCCCACTTCTTCTCGAAGAGGCGCGCCTTCACCTGCTCGATCGGGTCATGCTCCGAGCGCATCTTCTGCACCTCGTCCTTGGAGCGGTATTTCGCCGGATCGGACATGGAATGACCGCGATAGCGGTAAGTCTGCATCTCGAGAATGATCGGACCCTTGCCCGAGCGACACCAGTCGGCGGCGAGGTCGCCGGCCGCCTTAACGGCGCGGACATCCATGCCGTCGACCTGGATGCCGGGGATCTTGAAAGATATGCCCCGGTGCGAGAAATCGGTCTCCGCCGAGGAGCGATGGACGGCGGTGCCCATCGCGTAACGGTTGTTCTCGATGACGTAGATGCAGGGCAGCTTCCACAGCGAGGCCATGTTGAAGCTCTCGTAGACTTGGCCCTGGTTGGCCGCTCCGTCGCCGAAGAAGGTCAGCGATACATTGTCGTTGCCGCGATATTTGTTGGCGAAGGCCAGGCCCGTGCCGAGCGAGACCTGCGCGCCGACGATGCCGTGGCCGCCGTAGAAATGCTTCTCCTTGGAGAACATGTGCATCGAGCCGCCCTTGCCTTTCGACAGGCCGCCGCGCCGCCCGGTCAGCTCGGCCATGACGCCGCGCGGCGACAGGTCCATCGCCAGCATGTGGCCGTGGTCGCGATAGGCGGTGATCATCTGGTCGCCTTCGATCAGCGACATCTTCAGGCCGGTGACGACGGCTTCCTGGCCGATGTAGAGGTGGCAGAAGCCGCCGATGAAGCCCATGCCATAGAGCTGGCCGGCCTTTTCCTCGAAGCGGCGGATGAGCAGCATGTCGCGATAGGCGCGCAGTTCCTCGTCCTTGGTGAATTCGACAGGCTTCGGAGTTTTCGGCGCTGCGCCCGCGCTATCGGGTTTCGACCTGGACGGCGCTTTTTTGGCGGCGGCTGCCATTCATCACTCCCTGGGCTGTCTCTTGACGGACATGCGAGGACGAGAACCGGCCTCGATTGGGAATGACGCTACCACAGCGTGCAAGGTCACGCTACGGCAAAAATAAGGCCGTCTATCTGATCTAACTAGCTGAAATAAAGGTATATTTCGTCAATTAACACGAATTCAGTTAATTGCGTCCGGATGGGCGCATGATCGTGATCTCGTCCGGTTTGGTCAGGTTCAGCGCGCGCCTCGCCTGCTCGTCCAGCATATCCTTCTCCAGCGTCCCATCATGCATCAACAGGACGCGGCTTTCCAGATGGGTGCGCTCGGCTTTCAGGCCGGCAAGTTTTGCCTCAAGCGCGGCCTTTCGGTCGACGAGCGCGTAGCTGGAATAAATGCCGAATTCGCCG
>Ga0209792_1001502_pt1 | contig 11178 bp, 8 predicted proteins | sample EBPBio142005_DNA_FD_185860 | JGI IMG/M metagenome (GOLD analysis project Ga0209792, IMG submission 185860) | Wastewater treatment Type I Accumulibacter community from EBPR Bioreactor in Madison, WI, USA - Reactor 1_6/14/2005_ DNA (SPAdes)... | ecosystem: Engineered > Bioreactor > EBPR >...
ATTAGCGGCTCAGCTGCTTGAACGCCGCACCTAGGCGGTCACGGCACATCGGGGTGTAGCTTAGCCTGGTAGAGCGCTACGTTCGGGACGTAGAGGCCGGAGGTTCGAATCCTCTCACCCCGACCAGACAAAAAACGGAAAAGCCCAAGTGAATCAACCACTTGGGCTTTTTGCTTTGAATCGTCATTCATGCCGATTCAGAGTAAATTTGTCCCATCGTTGTCCCAAATTTGTCCCAAATTTCCGCAACGACATGAGTACAACCGTGCTGTGCCGTTCGCACTGGCCTTTGACAGCCCGCAAATTGCTCGGTACTGTTATGCACAAGCATGCACATCTCGCCTTTCACCCTCATACCTAAGCAGGTTCGGCGCGACTGTCGCCAGCTTGCAATGGAGATTGGTGTGTGCTGCTTGTTGGCTGGCGTGCTATGCGCAAGCTTGATGTTTTGGGTCGCGCCATTAGCACCCGACGCGCTCCTCACGCCCCTAACTGAACTGCTTGGCGACTGGGTCTTCACTTTCATCCTCGGCACGCTGGCAGCCATCTCGTGTGCGTGGGTTCCGGCGCACGATGATCTGATTCGCCGCAAAGACGAACCTTTCTACCAAGGCGTGCACGTTCGGCGAATCATCCTGATTTGCCGGCTGTTCTCGATCTCTCTTCTTCGGGCTACCCCGCCCCCTCGACCCCTCCATCGCTGAACTTGCGCGCAGCGCGGTCGTGCGCTGCAAAGGCGACTCTGTCGCCCAATGCTTTCAGGATGGTGAAGAAGATGAGCAAAAAATCAGCCGCTCCGAGCAGCGGCACTCCCCGGCGTCTCCACATTGAAGAAACCTCAGCATTGATCGGCAAGGCTGAGACAACGATCAGGACTTGCGCAACAAACGAGAAATATCGGCACCTGATCCCTCCCCCGTTTAAGCTCCCCGGCAGCCGACGCCTTTGCTGGTGGGAGCATGAAGTACTCGCTTGGATGCAGGCCAACCGGCCCGCCGAGCCTCCACCGCCCAAACGACCACGAGGGCGGCCTACCAAGACGGAGCAGCTCGCCCGCGCGCGCTGGCAGGAGCTAAATGCGTCCATCCACCATCGGACGCGGACGGTAGAACTAGCCGAGCCGCATCCGTCCACACGACCGCAAGAACTGCCCATCCAGGCCGAGCAGCCTGAGCACGTGCGCTTGCACGGGAAAAACCCAACAGTCCAACATCGCGCAAGGGGCAAAAAATGAAGTCCCAGAAGTTGCTCGATAAGCTGTTGGCGGATGGTGAACTGATCCGTGCTACCGCGCCTGCCGGTGACGACCTGGCCTTTCACCACTCCCTCTTGTGCTCGCTTGGCCTTCCGCGACGCCCGACTGCGGCCCGAGAATTTATGCGGCAATCAGGCGAGGGATGGTTGTATGTTCAAGCTGGGGCCATTGACCTTGGCAATGGCCCCATTCTTCAACCTGTCCCTCATGGGGCTGTACCAAGGCTCGCGTTGATCTGGATATCGACTCTCGCCAGACGCTCACGCCACCCGGAAATTTTCATTGGCCGAAGCGCATCGGAGTTCCTCCAGATGCTGGGGTATGACACACAGGGGCACTGGTATTCCACGTTACGAGACCAACTGCATGCGTTAGCCGCGTCCCGGCTACAGATGGGTTTTTGCGGGCGCACCGTCAACGAGACCGTCATCAAGCGCATTGACGCATGGCTTCCGGCCGATCACACGCGACTTACAACTTGGCCTGGAGCGCTCATGCTGGATCCCAGTTTTTTTGATGAACTGGTGCATCACTCAGTCCCGCTTGACGCTCGTGCCTTGCATGCACTTCGCGGATCAGCGCTGGCGCTGGATGTTTACGTCTGGCTCGCACATCGCCTTCACCGCCTCAACCACCGGCCGATGTGGCTTTCCTGGCGGACGCTCAAATGCCAGTTCGGCCACGAATATCAAGGCGCGCACGGGCACGGAGACTTCAGTACCAGTTTCAAGCTCGCCTTGAAAAAGGTATTGATCGTTTACCCAGCAGCGCGGGTGGCCATCCAACGCGGTGGAATCGAGTTGCGTCAATCAGCGCCGCCCGTACCACCCAGGGCCTGGCTTGGGGTTTCGCATGTTGCGCGAAGCCGATCTGCTCTCGGCGCAGCACCTCATCCAGCCAGCACTGCCCAGCCCTTACCTGGCGCAGCTCCTGGCGCAGCAAGGGCCAGAGCAACTGCTGATCTTTCCGGCAACTGATATGGACATACAAAGGTGGCTGACATGACCCCAAAACTCAGCCAGAAAATCAGCCAAGCACCACTGGCCCAGCGGTTTGAACATCTGCTGGCGGTCATGAGCAGCGAGCGCTTTTTGCACATGCGCGGGCTCAACAACGACCTGCCCTTCTACATCTGCGAATTTCCCGCCAGCCAAGCCACCGACACCGAGCGCCTGCAGCGCCAGCTCATCAACACCCTGCAAGGCTTGAGCGTGCCAAGCCTTGGCGGGCGCGGCGTCAAGGTGCTGGAGATCAACCTCTACGACCTGTGCATCGAGCTGCTGCAAACCCGCGAAGGCAGCGGCGACAGCACCAGCCTGTGGGATGACATCCTCCGCATTGAAGCCGATGTGGACAAAGACAACCTGCTGGAGCTGCTGCAAAACGTGCTGGGTATCGAGGACTACCTGATTCCGGCTATCACCGAGCGCCTGCGCGGCAGCGACCACGACGTGCTGTTTCTGTGCGGCATTGGCGAAGTCTTCCCCTATATCCGCTCGCACAACGTCTTGAACAACCTGCAAAGCACCGCCAAAGACAAGCCCACCGTGCTGTTCTTCCCTGGCGAATACCGCCACTCGCTGGCACAAGGCGCGTCGCTGGAGTTGTTCGGGCTGCTGCACGACGACAAGTACTACCGCGCATTCAACATTTTCGAGACCCAGGCCTGAGGAGCACTGCACCCATGGAACTGCACCGCATTTTTGAGCAAGCCGTCAGCCGCCCCATTGAAGGCGTGATCAAGGCCGACGACGAATCCCACCTGTTCACTGAGCTCAGCGAGTACGTGCTGACCGACGAAGTTGCCAAGCGTCTGGAACACTTCCTGGACGCCTACAACCACTACCACGGTGCCAACGGCGTGTGGCTGTCGGGCTTCTTTGGCTCCGGTAAATCGCACCTGCTCAAGATGCTGGCCTTGGTGCTGGAGAACCGCAGCATTGGTGACGTGAATGCACTGGAGATCTTCCTGCCCAAGATTTCCGCTGACGATGAGCTGCTGCGCGCCGCGTTGAAAAAGGCCGTGGCCATCCCTTCGCAAAGCATCCTGTTCAACATCGACCAGAAAGCCGACATCATCAGCAAGAATCAGGTCGATGCCCTGCTATCGGTGTTCGTCAAGGTCTTCAACGAGATGTGCGGCTACTTTGGCAAGCAAGGCTACATCGCCCAGTTTGAACGCGACCTGGACAGCCGCCATCAGTTCGCCGCCTTCAAAGACGCCTACCAACGCCTGGCCAGCAAACCCTGGGAGCGCGGGCGCGAACAGGCCCTGCTTGAAGGCGGCAACATCGCCCGCGCCTACGTTGAAATCACGGGGGAAGACCCCGCCCTGGCCAAAGGCATTCTGGACAAATACCGAAGCCAATACAGCGTCTCCATTGAAGACTTCGGCAACCAGGTCAAAGCCTGGCTGGATCAAAAGCCTGCCAACTTTCGCCTCAACTTCTTTGTGGACGAGGTGGGCCAGTACATCGCCGAAAACACCAAGCTCATGACCAACCTGCAAACGGTGGCCGAAAGCCTGGCCACCAAATGCCAAGGCCGGGCCTGGATCATCGTCACCGCCCAAGAAGACATGAACTCCGTGCTGGGCGACATGAGCAAGCAGCAAAGCAACGACTTCTCCAAAATCCAGGCCCGCTTTGCCAACCGCCTCAAGCTCACCAGCGCCGACGTGGCCGAGGTCATCCAGAAGCGCCTGCTCACAAAAAACCAGATCGGCACCGACCTGCTCATCCAAACCTGGCAGCAGCAGTCCAACCACTTCAAAACCCTGTTCGACTTTGCCGATGGTGGCCAGCAGTACCAAAACTACCGCGACGTAGAGCATTTCGTTTACTGCTACCCCTTCGTGCCTTACCAGTTTCCGCTGTTCCAGTCCGCCATTCGCGGGCTGTCGCAACACAACGGCTTTGAAGGCAAGGCCAACTCGGTAGGCGAGCGTTCCATGCTGGGCGTGTTCCGCGACGTGGCCATCGCCATCGAGAACGAACCCGTCGGCCAATTGGCCACGTTCGACCGCATGTTCGAAGGCATTCGTGGTGCACTCAAAAGCGCCATCCAGAGCGCCATCAACAACGCCGAACGCCACCTGGGCGACCCCTACGCCGTGCGCGTTCTCAAGGCGCTTTTCCTGGTCAAGTACGTCAAGGAATTCAAGGCCACGCTGCGTAACCTCAGCGTGCTCATGCTCGATGGCTTTACCCAAGACCTGCCCGCCCAGCGCAAGCAGCTTGAAGCCGCACTCAACCTGCTGGAGCAGCAAACCTACATCCAGCGCAACAGCGACACCTACGAGTACCTGACCGACGAAGAAAAAGACATCGAAGAAGAAATCAAGGCCACCGAGGTGGAAAACACCGACCTGCTCAAAGAGCTGGAGGCCCTGCTGTTCGACGGCACCATCCGCCAGCGCAAGATCCGCCACAGCAACGGCCAAGACTACGCCTACACCCGCAAGATGGACGACCGCGCGCTCAGCCGCGAGCACGAACTGGCCATCCACATCACCACACCGCTGGCCGACAACTTTGACAGCAGCGAGAGCTTTTTGACCCTGCAGCGCATGCAAAGCATGGGGCGCGACGAGCTGCGCGTGGTCTTGCCCGCCGATGCGCGCTTCATGCAAGACCTGGTCATGCACAAGCGCACCGAAAAATACATCCGCCAAAACAGCAACACCCAGCAAGAAGCCGTCAAACGCATCCTGGACGCCAAGGGCTTTCAGAACACCGAACGCTTCAACGAACTGCAGGTGCGCGCCCGCGAGCTGCTGGGCCAGGCCACGCTCATCATCAACGCGGCCGACGTGCCCGTCAGCAGCGAAGACGGCCAAACCCGCATCCTCAAAGGCTTTGAACACCTGATTCAAAGCACCTACCCCAACCTGCGCATGCTGCGCGACGTGCCCTACAACGAGGCCGACATCGGCAAACACCTGCGCATGGTGGAAGACGGCTTGCTGGTCAACGACAACGCCAACATCACCGAGCCTGAACAGGAGATGCTGGCCTTCATCCACACCAACGCACAAAGCGGCACGCGTACCACCGTCAAAAGCCTGCTGGAGCGCTTTGAACGCAAAAGCTACGGCTGGTACTACGCCGCCATCTTGTGCAACCTGGCCCTGCTGTGCGCGCGCGGCAAGGTCGAGGTACGGCAAGACACGAACACCCTGGAGCATGACGCCCTGGAGCGCAGCCTGCGCAACACCAACGCCCACGCCTCCCTGGTGCTGGAGCCCCAGGTCGAATTCACCGCCTCGCAGGTGCGCACGCTCAAAGACTTTTTTGCCGAGTTTTTTGACAAACCCGCCACCAGCAACGAAGCCCGCGCCTTGGCGCACGAAACCATTGCAGAGCTCAAAGACCTTGAAATTGAGCTGCTGCAGCTGCAAGCCCAAAAAGCCGAGTACCCGTTTCTCAGCGCCCTCGACCCCGTGCTCGCGACCCTGAAAGAAGTGGCCGCCAAGAACCCCCACTGGTTCCTCACCGACCTCAGCCGCGCCGAAGACACCCTGCTCGACACCAAGGAGAACACGCTCGACCCGCTGCGCCGCTTCATGCGCAGCCCGCAAAAGGCCATTTATGACCAGGCTCGCCAGCTGCTGGCCGAGCAGGAAGACAACTTTGCCTACCTGCCCCAGGCCCAGACCGAAATTGCGGCCCTGCGCAGCCTGCTGGCCGACATCCACCCCTGGCAGGGCAACCGCCTGCAACAGCTCAAACCCCAGCTGGACGCCCTGCAGCAAAGCATCGCCAACCAACTGGCCAGCGAAAAAGCCAACGCCAGCACCCGCCTGGACGAGCTTGAACAGCGCCTGCAAGCCGCCGCCGAATACCAGCAACTGCAGCCCAGCCAGCAAGCGCAACTCGCCCAGCCCTTTGCCGACGCACGCGCAGGCTTGGGCGCACAGCAGCGCATCGCCATGATCCGCGATGCACTGCGCCGCTTTGAAGACGAGCGCTTTGCCGCGCTGCTGCTGCAACTGGAGCAACTCAGCCGACCCGCACCTGCACCCGCCACCGCGGCACCCGCAGGCATAGCCCCGCCTGCCGATGAGCCCGCCCCCACCGTCGCCCGCGTCGTGCCCGCCCGCAGCATCCGCGTGGCTTTTGCCCGCCCTTGGCTGGCCAGTGAGGCTGATCTGGACGACTACCTAGCGCAACAACGCGCTGCCTGGCTCCAGGAAATCCGAGCGGGCAACCGGGTACAAATTTAAGTCCGCTTGAATACTCCAAAAGTCACAGTAAAGTATGTTTTAATTTAACTTTTCGTATCAAACCACTCTTTACATGCCACGCACCACAGGCCGCTATGCCGTCACCACCACGCTAGGGGAAGCGGTGCGGGCTTTTGTGCCCCGCCCCCTGCCACCGGCAGAACCACCGCTGGCCAAAGAGTGCTTTTCTGATCTCAACCGCCAGGCCGAAATGGCCCTGGCCCGCCTGGCCGGGGTGTCTGGCCTGGCCCCGTCGGTCGATTGGCTGCTCTACAGCGCCATCCGCAAAGAGGCGCTGCTCACCTCGCAAATCGAAGGCACCCAAGCCACCCTGACCGACCTGTTTGACAAAGAGGCCGGCCTCAAGATCCACAACGCCGACGATGTGCAAGAGGTCACCAACTACCTGCGCGCCTTTCGCTGGGTGCAGGCCCAGCTGCACGACCCACAAGGCCTGCCCATCAGCGTGCGGCTGCTGTGCCAGGCCCACGGTTTGCTGCTCGACGGCGTACGCGGCGCGGGCAAACAACCCGGCCAGCTGCGCCGCTCGCAAAACTGGATTGGCGGCACCCGCCCCGGCAACGCCGCCTTTGTGCCCCCGCCGCCTGACGAGGTGGCCGAACTGCTCGGCGCGCTGGAGCACTTCATCCACCAGCCCCACCCCGAGCTGCCCCCGCTGGTCAACATTGCCCTGGTGCACGCCCAGTTTGAAACCATCCACCCCTTTCTGGACGGCAATGGCCGCATAGGCCGCCTGCTCATCGCCGCCCTGCTGCAAGCGTGGGGGCTGCTGCAAGAGCCGCTGATGTACCTCAGCGGCTACCTCAAACAACACCAGGGCGAGTACTACCGGCGCCTGTCCGCCATCCGCAGCCACGGCGACTGGGAGGCCTGGGTGCAGTTTTTTCTGGAAGGCGTAGCCAGCGCTGCCAGCCAGGCTGAGGGCAACATCATCCAGACCGCCAGCCTCATCGCCGCCGACCGCAAACACCTGCTGCAGCAACCCAAAGCCAGCCCCCTGAGCTACCGCCTGTTCGAGCTGCTGCCCATGATGCCCCGCTTCACCGCCGAGCATGTGCGCCAGCAACTGCAAACCACCTTTCCCACCGCCAGCGCCGCCATCCGCAGCCTACAAGACGCTGGCATCGTCACCGAACTCACCGGCCAGAAGAAAAACCGCATCTACAGCTACCAGGCCTATGTAGAGCTGCTCAGCCGCTGAACTTTGGAACCAAGATCAACATGGACACCAGCAAACTCAAAAAATTTGCCCAATACGCCCGCCGCAGCCTGCGCGATCAGGTCAGCACCAAGCTGGCCCTGGTGCTTTCCGCAGGCAGCGCCGCGCGGCGCGAGCACCCGCAGGCCGTCAAAAGGCTGGAACAAGCCATTGCTGACAGCGATGCGTGCGAAGACGTGGAGGTCATCGGCTGGCTCTACCAGTTCTACATCTCCGAGAAGAAAGACGCCGTCTTCGAGGGGCTGAAGAACAACCAGAAGATCACCCCCGCCAACATCCCCGCCGCCACCCAGCTCTTCACCCCACACTGGATCGTGCGCTACACCTTCGACTTCATGGCGCTGACCACGCCCTACAACGAGCGTGACATTGAGCGCCAGCTCACCCAGCACATCACCCAGTTTTTGCTGGAGCTGGGCAAGGGTTTTGCCTTCATGGGCCGCCAGTACCCCCTGGAAGTGGCTGGCAACGACTACTACCTGAATCTGCTCTTCTACCACGTCACCCTCAAGTGCTATGTGGTGGTCGAACTCAAAAACCGCCAGTTCATCCCCGAGTACGCAGGCAAGCTCAACTTCTACCTGTCAGCGGTGGACAGCCTGCTGAAAAAAGCTGACGACCAGCCCACCATTGGCCTGCTGCTGTGCCGCGACAAAAACAACATCGAAGTCGAGTTTGCCCTGCGCGACCTGAACAAGCCCATGGGCGTGAGCGAATACACCCTGATCGAAAACCTGCCCGAAAACCTCAAAGGCGCGCTGCCCACAGTGGAGGAGATTGAGCAGGATTTGCAACAGCTGCAGGAGAAGCCAGACGAATGATTTCCCGCCTCCACCTCAAAAACTTCATCGCCTTTGCGGACCTGGGCATCGATTTTTCGCCGGGCATCAACATCGTCATCGGTGAGAACGGCACGGGCAAAACCCAGCTGCTCAAGGCCATTCTGGCGCTCAGTGGGTCAGCCGCCTGCGAAGAGCAAGCGGGGGAACAACTGGCCCGCAAGCTGTGTCGGCTCTATCACCCGCTGAGCAATCAAGTCGGCGACCTGCGCTTTGCCCTGCTGATCTGCAGCGAGCTGACCAACATCAGCCACCGCGCAGCCCTGCGCGGCAAGGTCGATGCCCTGTTTGTGCCCGAGTGGAACCAGGACACCGAAACCTTCAACGCCCTGGTGGAATCCGCCGCGCTGGATATGCACGCCTACATCATCCAGTGCAACGACCGCCAGTACGGCGACAGCCGCATTCGCGCCCCCGCCAAAGACAGCTGGGCGCGCGATGTGCTGCGGGTCAAAGGCGGCGTGACCGACTATTGCGTGATCGGCGAGATCGACGTGCAGGCGCTGCGCCAGTTCCAGAGCAGCCACCGTTCGCCGGCGAAGCCGTTCAAACCGGTGCCGGATGGATTTGAAATAGATTTTGGCCGCAAGGTATTGGCGGCGGGAGAGTAAGAATGAGTGAGAACCAGAACAACAGCCAAGAGCAAGGCATGGGTAAATATTTCTACCGCGTCTCTGCATTTAATTTCAAGAAAATACCAAGTGAGCCAATAGCTTACTGGTTGAGCGAGAGTTTTTTAAACCTGTATGAAAATCATCGGCTTGATCAAGATTTTTCCGTAAAGGAAGGGGTTGGCACCCGGAATGATGATGTATTCATGAAAATGTGTTGGGAGGTTTCCACTTCAGTCATCGGACGGAATAGGAGATGGATCCTGACAGACAAGGCTGGAGATTTTAGAAAGTGGTACATGGGGCCAGATTTTCTTATGGATTGGGAAAATAATGGCGAAAGAATAAAAAACTACCGAAATCCAGATGGATCACTACGATCAAGGCCTCAAAATTTAGATTTCTTGTATAAAGAGGCTGTTACATGGGGCCTTATTGGCTCTGGGGTAACCAGTTTCAGATGGCGACCTTCAGGATATGGATTCACTAGTGCTGCGCCCAGTCTTTTTGGTGAGAATGTCTTCTCTACGATTGGTCAAATGAACTCAGTAATTCTGCGTGAATTACTGAAAGTACGTGGCGCGACATTGAATGTGACATCGGGAGTTGTATCCGAGCTCCCATATTTAAAGCTCCCTTCATCGCTTGCCGAGAAGGTTATAAAAGCAGCGGAAACCGCTGTTAGCTCAGCAAAATATGACTGGAATAGTTTTGAGCCAGCTTGGGATTTCACCGATCTCCCGCTACTACACCCAGACCACCGCCAACCCTCCCTCAAGGCCAGCTACCAAAATCTCCGCACCCACTGGCGCGAGCTGACGCTGGAAATGCAGCGCCTGGAAGAAGAAAACAACCGCATCTTTATCGACGCCTACGGCCTGCAGGACGAGCTGACGCCCGAGGTGCCCCTGAGCGAGATCACGCTCACCTGTAACCCGCACTACCGTTACGGCGGCGACAAGACCGAGGAAGAGCTGGAAGCGCTGCTGCTGGCCGACACGATGCGCGAGCTGGTGCGCGCGTTCCTGAGCTGGGCCAATGCGCGCCCGTCGCGCTCGCCAGCCACGATGGCTCGCAGGATCCTCTGGCCCGTCTCACCGGCTACGTCGGAGATGACGTTGGCCAGTTGGATGTTCATCTGGGTCAGGGCCTTTTGCATGTGCTGTACGAAGCGGCCCTGGCTGCGCAGCAGCATGGTGCGCTGGCGGCTGAGCGAGCGCAGCACGCAGACCTGATCGGCCGGGCGGAAGGCGCCGCGCAACAGGCCAAAGCTCATGAGCTGCTGCAGCCACTGGCAGTCCAGCACGTCGCTCTTGCGGCCCGAGACGTTCTTGACATGGCGGGCGTTGACCAGGAGAACGGTGAAGCCGCGCGATTCGAGCAGTTCGTACAAGGGTATCCAGTAGACCCCCGTGGATTCCATGGCTACGGTGTCCACGCCGCAGGCATCGAGCCAGTCGGCCAGGCGGTGCAGGTCGGCGGTGAAGCTGGCGAATTCGCGCACAGGCTCATCGTCGCGCTCTGGCGGCACGGCCACGAAGTGCGCGGCGCTGCCGATGTCGATACCGGCGGCGTTGGGGTGGGTCAGGGTAATGGCCGCCTGTGTGGCGGGCCGCTTGCGTTGTGCCATGGCATCCTCCATCATGAGAAGTGGAACGTGGCACCGGCTCGGGTACGTCGTCTTGATCACTCTCTCAAACGGGATGCCTGCGCCAGACCAAAGCGATCTGGCACAGGCTCACCAATGTCGATGACGCAGCCCATGACCACGCTAACATGCGGGCAATGTGCACCATTGCTACTTCGGTCTTCGCCGGTGCCGCGTTCCACCTTCGCACATTGCGCGCGCTTACGCCACGTGTTTCTTCGGTACGGCTTGCGGCGCGCTCGGGCCGATTACTTCGCTAACATCACATTCGCGCATCGGTGCAAGCGCTGATTGCCTGGCCAACGACCGGAGCACTCAAAGTACAGTGATGACTCCAGCCTCGCCGACGTTCTTCCAGGGC
>Ga0209792_1001505_pt1 | contig 11164 bp, 9 predicted proteins | sample EBPBio142005_DNA_FD_185860 | JGI IMG/M metagenome (GOLD analysis project Ga0209792, IMG submission 185860) | Wastewater treatment Type I Accumulibacter community from EBPR Bioreactor in Madison, WI, USA - Reactor 1_6/14/2005_ DNA (SPAdes)... | ecosystem: Engineered > Bioreactor > EBPR >...
CAGCGCACAACAGCAGCAGCCGGCAGACCAGGCCACGGGCACCAGCAACGCCGGCACGGCAAGCACGGCCGTGCCAGAGCGCAGCGAACGCGCTCCACGCAACGGCGAACGCCGTGAACGCGGCGAGCGCGGCCCGCGTGCCGACGAGGCCACAACGCCGGTCGCCGACTTTGCCGATACCGCGCCACTAACTTCGCTGCCCGACCTGGATCTGACGGTCAACGAAACCGCCCCGCCCGCGGCCGATGCCGCCAACGGCGGCGAGGAGCGCCGCGAGCGCCGCTCGCGCGACCGCTATGGCCGTGACCGCCGCGAACGTGGCGAACGTGGCCCGCGCAACGCCGAGGCCGCGCCCGCAGCCCCACTGATGGACTTCGACCTGTCCGCAGAGCCGGCCGAGGCTGCAAACGCAGAGCAGGCGCCTGAACCCGCACGCCGCAGCTACTTTGCAGCGCCGCAAGCGGCGCCCACGGCAGCCGTCGAGCCAGTGGCCGAACCCGCTGCCGAAGCCGCCGCCATGCCGGCAGCGGCCGAGCCCGCGCCGGCCCCTGCAGCCGTGCAAGCCGCGCCGGTAGCGGCCGTGGCCGCGCCAGCGCCCGCCAGCGAACCCGTGGCAGCCCCTGCAGCCCCTGTCGCGCCTGTGGAGCCGGTAGCGGCCGAGCCCGCACCCGCCGGCGCCCTGCCGCGCGTGCAGGCCTTCACGCTGCCCATCGCATCGCTGCAGCAGATCGCCCAGGCCTCGGGTCTGGAGTGGGTCAACTCCGACGCCGAGAAGATCGCCGCCGTTCAGGCCGCCATCGCCGCCGAGCCCCAACCCGTCCACGTTCCGCGCGAGCGCCCGCCCGCGGTGGTGCTCGACGAAGGCCCGCTGGTGCTGGTGGAAACGCGCCGCGATCTGCGCGAGCTGCAGTTGCCGTTTGAGAAGGAAGGCACGGCCGCCTAAAGTACGGCCTCGCACCATGGCACCGGGGGCGACAGCCCCCGGTTTTGTTTGATCAAGAAATAACTCGCTGCTCGGCAACAGAGGCCGGTTCTACTCCTTCCCCCCCCTGGGGGAAGGCTGGGATGGGGGCTGGAGCGCCGGCATCTTGCCGGCAAAAAAGTCCAGGCCTTGCTGGCCCCCACCCCAGCCCTCCCCCAAAGGGGGAGGGAGTAACGGCCGGCCTATCGCCTGAGCAGTTAGAAAAACAGAGCTGCCAACGCTTGACACATAAGGCTTGAGGGCCGATTTGGCTTGAAGTTGGCGGCCAGGAGTCACGCATGCTGTTCCTGCTCTCCCCCGCCAAGTCGCTGGACTATGACACCCCCTTGCCCGAGGGCCTGCCGCACACGCTGCCGGCCTTCGTGCCCGAAGCGCAGCAGCTGATCGCCGTGCTGCGCGAGAAGTCGCCGCAGCAGGTGGCTTCGCTGATGTCCATCAGCGACCCGCTGGCCGCGCTCAACGTGGCGCGCTATGCCGCCTGGCAGCCGCAATTCACGACCGCCAACGCGCGCCAAGCGGTGCTGGCCTTCAACGGCGATGTGTACGAGGGGCTGCAGGCGCACACCCTGTCGGGCGAGGATCTGGACTGGGCGCAGCAGCACCTGGCCATCTTGAGCGGCCTGTATGGCGTGCTGCGCCCGCTGGATCTGATGCAGCCCTACCGCCTGGAGATGGGCACGCGCCTGGCGACCGATGCGGGCGCCAACCTCTACCGGTTCTGGGGCACGCGCATTGCCGAGCACCTGAACCAGCGCTTGGCGCAGGACATCTCGCCCGTGGTGGTCAACCTGGCGTCGCAGGAATATTTCAAATCGGTGGATCGCAAGGCGCTCAAGGCGCGCGTCATCGAATGCGTGTTCGAGGATTACAAGGGTGGGCAGTACAAGATCATCAGCTTCTACGCCAAGCGCACGCGCGGCCTCATGGCGCGCTATGTCATAGAGCGGCGCGTCACCACCCCGCGCCAGCTGGAAGGCTTTGACCTGGAGGGCTATGCTTTGCACCCCGCCGGCAGCACGCCCGAGCGCCTGGTATTCCGCCGCAAGACCGCCTGAACGAGCAAGACCGCCATGCCCGCAACCCAAGCCATCACGCCCGAGCTGCGCCAATGGCTCATCGACCAAGCCGGCGCCGGCGTCACCGCACCGGCGCTGATAACGGCCATGGGGCAATCCGGCTGGGCCGAAGACGTGGCCGTGCAGGCCGTCGAAGAAGTGCTGCGCGCCCATCTGGACGGCGTGGCACAGGCCCAGGGCCTGCCGCCCGCCCGGCCCGTGCCCGACCCGGCGATTGCCGATTCGCCCCTATTCCTGGACGCGGGCGACCGCCAGGTCGAGGTGCTGATGGCCATGGCCAACCCGCGCGTGGTGCTGCTGGGCAACCTGCTGTCGCCCGAGGAATGCCAGGCCATCATCGACGCCGCCCGCCCGCGCATGGCGCGCTCGCTCACCGTGCAGACCCGCACGGGCGGCCAGGAGGTCAACGCCGACCGCACCAGCGACGGCATGTTCTTCGAACGCGGCGAGACCGAGGCCGTGGCCCGGCTGGAGCGGCGCATTGCGCGCCTGGTGAACTGGCCCGTCGAGAACGGCGAGGGCCTGCAGGTGCTGCACTACCGCCCCGGCGCCGAGTACAAGCCGCATTACGACTACTTCGACCCCGATCAGCCCGGCACGCCCGCCATCCTCCAGCGCGGCGGCCAGCGCGTGGCGACGCTGGTGATCTACCTGAACAACCCCGCCCGGGGCGGCGGCACCACCTTCCCCGACGTGCCGCTGGAGGTGGGCCCGCGCCAGGGCAACGCCGTCTTCTTCAGCTACGAGCGCCCCCACCCCAGCACCCGCACGCTGCACGGCGGCGCCCCCGTTACCGAGGGCGAGAAATGGATCGCCACCAAGTGGCTGCGCGAACGGGAATTCAAGTGAAACAGGCCGCTAGCGCCCACCCACCGAGCGCCAGTAGCTATTAAATAAGTAGTAAACCGTGACCACGCCCGAACAATCCCAGCTCGGCCGGGCATCCGCCTACGCCGACCAGTACGACGCAGCCCTGCTCTTCCCGCTGCCGCGCCAACCCAAGCGCACCGAGATCGGCATCACCGGCACCATCCCCTTCTTCGGCGCCGACCTGTGGACGGCCTACGAGCTGTCCTGGCTGAACGCGCGCGGCAAGCCCCAGGTAGCCATCGCCCACATCACCGTGCCCTGCGAGACGCCCAACATCGTGGAGAGCAAGTCCTTCAAGCTCTACCTGAACAGCTTCAACGGCACGCGCTTCGCCAGCCTCGATGAGGTGCGTGCGCGCATACGCCAGGACGTCAGCGAGGTCGTCTGGCGCGGCGCCCCCACGGCAGGCACCGTGGGCGTGCGTCTGGTCACGCCCGAGCAGTTCGACCAGGAGCGCGTGCACGAGCAGGACGGCCTGCTGCTCGACCGCCTGGACATAGAGTGCACCCAATACCAGCCCGCGCCCGAGCTGCTCCGCGCCAACCATGACGAGGCCCCGGTGACGGAGACGCTGGTGAGCCACCTGCTCAAGAGCAACTGCCTGGTCACGGGCCAGCCCGACTGGGGCAGCGTGCAGATCGCCTACAGCGGCGCGCAGATCGATCAGGAGGGCCTGCTGCAATACATCGTGAGCTTTCGCGGTCACAACGAATTCCACGAGCAATGCGTGGAGCGCATCTTCATGGACATCCGGCAGCGCTGCCGCCCCATCAAGCTGGCCGTGTACGCGCGCTACACGCGCCGCGGCGGGCTGGACATCAACCCGCTGCGCACCAGCCACCCCATGCCGCTGCCGGACAACCGGCGCACAGCGCGGCAGTAACCTCAGAACAACGGCGCGGTGAACGGATCGGCGTGCGTGTCGCGCCCCTGTGCGGCCGCCGCCTGCTCGCCCACGCGGGCCAGCGCACCCACGCGCACACCCAGGAGGCGCAGGCGTTTTTGCAGCGGCACACGCTTGAGGCACTGCCCCGCCACGCGGCGGATGGTGGCCGCGTCCTGGGTGAACTCGGCCACGGTCTGGTCGCGCGTGGCGATCTTGAAATCGTCATAGCGCAGCTTGATGCCTATGGTCTTGCCCACATAGCCTTTGCGCTGCAGATCGCCCGCCACCTGCTCGCACAGTGCGGTGAAGATTTCACCCAGCAGCGCTTTGTCGCGCACCGCGTGCAGGTCGCGCTCGAAGGTGGTCTCGCGACTCATGCTCACGGGCTCGCTCTCGGTCACCACGGGGCGCTCGTCGCGGCCCCAGGCGGCGTCGTGCAGCCAGGCGCCGCTGCTCCTGCCGAAATGCGCCACCAGCCAGTCGCGCGGGCGCGCCGCCAGCTCGCCAATCGTGGCTATGCCCTGCGCCGCAAGCCGCTCGTTGGTCTTGGGGCCTATGCCGTTGATCTTGCGGCAGGGCAGCGGCCAGATTCTTTGCTGCAGATCCTCGGCAAAGACGATGGAGATGCCGTTGGGCTTGTTGAACTCGCTGGCCATCTTGGCGATGAGCTTGTTGGGCGCCACGCCGACGGAGCAGGTCAGGCCCGTGGCGTCGAAGATGCTTTTCTGGATCAGCCGCGCCAGCACGCGCCCGCCGTCGCGCTGGCCGCCGGGTACCTGCGTAAAGTCGATGTAGACCTCGTCCACGCCGCGATCCTCCATGACCGGGGCGATGTCGGTGATGATGGCCTTGAACGCCTTGGAGTAGCGCCGGTATTCGGCAAAGTCCACCGGCAGCAGGATGGCGTCAGGACACAGGCGCGCGGCCTTCATCAGCCCCATGGCCGAGCCCACGCCAAAGGCGCGCGCGGCATAGGTGGCGGTGGTGATCACGCCGCGGCCCACGTAGCCCGACAGGCGCGGGAAGGCGGCCAGCGGAATCCCGTCCAGGCGCCCCGCATAGGCACTGATCAGCGCATCGTCCTCCTGCCTGCGCCCGCCGCCTATGACCACGGGCAGGCCGGTGAGCTGCGGGTAGCGCAGCAGCTCTACGGAGGCGTAGAACGCATCCATGTCGAGGTGGGCGATGCGGCGAGGTGGGTCGGTGGCAGTCACGCCCGCCATTGTGGCCCGTGGCTTACACGCCCTGCAGCGTGATCAGCACCAGCCCCACTACCATCAGCGCCATGCCCATCTTCTCGGGCCGGGTGAACGATTCGCTGAGCAACCGGCGCGACACGAGGTAGCTGAACACCACCTCCACCATGCCCAGCGTGCGCACCTCGGCCGCGCCCTGCATGGCGTAGGCCGTGAACCAGGCGAGCGAGGCGGCCGCGCCCATGCTGCCGGCCAGCAGCGACAGGCGCCAGGCCGGCCACAGCGGGGCCAGGCCCTTTTCCGTGCGCAGGGCCACCCAGGTGCCCAGGCCCAGGCTCTGCAGCAGCTGGGCGATGAGCACGCCCCAGGCGCCGGACAGCCAGGGCGTCTCGGCCCCCAGCGCCAGCGCACCGCCGCGAAAGCCGACCGAGGCAATCGCAAAGCTCGCCCCGCAGCCCAGGCCGTAGAGCGCCGGGCGGCTGGCCCAGGCCGACAGTGACAGCAACTGCCCGCGCGGCGGCAGCGACAGCAGCAGCACGCCCAGCGTGGCCACCACCATGGCCAGCAGGGCCAGCGGCGTGGGCAGCTCGTGCAGCAGCAGGGTGGCGAACAGCGCCACCTGCAGCACCTCGGTCTTGGACAGGGTCACGGCCACGGCGAAGTTGCGCTCCGTCATGGCCAGCAGCAAAAAGGCCGTGCCGGCGATCTGGAAGAACGCGCCCAGCGCAATCCAGCCCAGGTAGGTGATGCTGAACTGCGGCAGAGCCGGCGCCCGATCGGGCCAGCAGTACAGCAGCGCCAGCCACAGCGCCGCAAACGGCAGGCCATAGAGAAAACGCACCAGCGTGGCGGGCAGCGTGCCCAGCTCCTGGGTCAGCGTGCGCTGTGCCGTGTTGCGCGCGGTCTGGGCCAGAGTGGCGAACAGCACCACCGGCACCCAGAGCCAGGAGAGTGCGTCAGTTGCTTGGGGCATCGAAGGGCGGCATGAGCGAAGCCCAGGAGCATAGCCAGCGCCCGCGCCATGGGCCTCGCCCATTGGCGAAGGCCGCCCGAGCGCATCACGATGGCATCTCCAACGCATCGCGCAAGTGGCGATATATGTTTCCGTCATCCCCGCGAAGGCGGGGATCCAGGTGCCACCCACGCAGTTGCTTCGTCACTGCTGTGGATCCCCGCCTTCGCGGGGATGACGGGGAGGGAGCGCTGCTTGGTCCGCCTCAACCCTGCGGCGCCACGGGATAGGTGCCAGGCACGAGGATGGAGCGGTCCACGTTCTGCAGGTTCGTATGGCCGCAGAAGGCCATGCTCACGTCCAGCTCCTTGTGGATGATTTGCAGCGCCTTGGTCACCCCCGCCTCGCCGAACGCGCCCAGGCCGTAGACCATGGCGCGGCCAATCATGGTGCCGCGGGCTCCCAGCGCCCAGGCGCGCAGCACGTCCTGGCCGCTGCGAATGCCGCCGTCCATCCACACTTCGAGCCTGTCGCCCACCGCGTCCACGATGGCCGGCAGCGCATGGATGGAGGATGGCGCGCCGTCGAGCTGGCGCCCGCCGTGGTTGCTGACGACGATGGCGTCGGCGCCGTTGTTCGCCGCCAGCATGGCATCTTCCACCTCCATGATGCCCTTCAAGATCAGCTTGCCGCCCCACTGCTCCTTCACCCAGCGCACATCCTCCCAGGACAGTCGCGGGTCAAACTGCTCGTTGGTCCAGGCGGCCAGCGAGTTCATGTCGGACACGCCCTTCACATGGCCCACCAGGTTGCGGAAGGTGCGCCGCTGCGTGCCCGCCATGCCTAAGCACCAGCGCGGCTTGGTCATGAGGTTGAGGATGTTCTTGAGCGTGGGCCGCGGCGGCGCGGTGAGTCCGTTCTTGATGTCCTTGTGGCGCTGGCCGATGACCTGCAGATCCAGCGTCAGCACCAGGGCGCTGCACTTGGCGTCCTTGGCGCGCTGGATCATGCGCGCCATGGCCTCGCGGTCGCGCATCATGTAGAGCTGGAACCAGAACGGTGCGCTGGTGTTCTCGGCAATGTCCTCGATGGAGCAGATGCTCATGGTCGAGAGCGTGAACGGTATGCCGAACTTCTCTGCCGCGCGCGCGGCGTGGATCTCGCCGTCGGCATGCTGCATGCCCGTGAGGCCCACGGGCGCGATGCACACCGGCATGCTGGCCTGCTGGCCGACCATGGTGGTGGCGGTGCTGCGGCCCTCCATGTTCACGGCTACGCGCTGGCGGAACTTGATGGGCGCAAAGTCACTTTCGTTGGCGCGGTAGGTGCCCTCGGTCCACGAGCCAGAGTCGGCGTAGTCGTAGAACATGCGCGGCACGCGGCATTCGGCCACTTGGCGCAGGTCTTCGATGCAGGTCATCTTGGAGAGGTCGGCCATAAGGTATCCAGGGTGTTGCTCGGGCAGGCGCGCATGGTAGCCCGGTCGTCAGGGCGTGGGTTGAGGCGTTTTGCGCGGGGCGTGAAACTTTTGCAATCCGCGCCTACCATGCGGGCCATGATCACCCTCTACACCGCCGCCACGCCCAATGGGCACAAGGTCTCGATCGCACTCGAAGAACTCGCCCTGCCCTACGAGCTGCGCGTGCTCGACCTGGCCGCAGGCGAGCAAAAGCGCCCCGGGTTCCTCGCCATCAACCCCAATGGGCGCATCCCGGCCATCGTGGACCATGCGGCGGGCGACTTCGCGGTGTTCGAGTCCGGCGCCATCCTCATCTACCTGGCCGAGAAGACCGGCCGGCTGATGCCGCAGGACGCCCAGGGGCGCTCGCGCGTGCTGCAGTGGCTGATGTTCCAGATGGGCGGCGTGGGCCCGATGATGGGGCAGGCCAATGTCTTCTACCGCTACTTTCCCGAGAAGATCCTGCCGGCCATAGACCGCTACCAGGCCGAGGGCCGGCGCCTGTTCGAGGTGCTCGACGGCCATCTGGCACAGCACGAATGGCTGGCCGGCGACTATTCGATCGCCGACATCGCCAACTGGGCCTGGGTGCGCACGCACCGCTGGTCTGGCATCTCCATCGACGGCCTGCCCCACCTCAGGCGCTGGCGCGACGCCATCCGCGATCGCCCTGCGGTGCAGCGCGGGCTGGAGCGCCCGCCGGCCCCACTGCGCCTGGTTGAAGACGGCAGCGACGATGCCCAGGCCCAGGCATTTGCAGAACGCGCCCGCACCATGGTGGTGACGGGCAGGCCACACCCCCCGCTGGAGACTTAGATCATGAAACTCTATACCGCCCACCGCGCGCCCAACCCCCGGCGCGTGCTCATGTTCCTGTATGAAAAGGGCATAGAAGGCATAGAGATGCAGAGCGTCGACCTGAACGCCGGCGAGCACCGCGCCCCCGCGTACCGCGGCAAGGTGCCGGTGGCGCGCGTGCCGGCGCTGGAGCTCGACGACGGCCGCTGCCTGAGCGAGACCCGCGCCATCTGCACCTACCTGGAGGGCCTGCACCCCGCGCCCAACCTGATGGGCCATGACAGCGAGGAGCGCGCCTTCATCGAGATGCACGACCGGCGCGTCGAGTGGTACTGGCTGCTGCCCATCGCCAACTGCGTGCGCCACACCCACCCGGGCCTGGCGGCGCTGGAGCAGCCGCAGTTTCCCGACTTCGGCCACGCCCAGGGCGAGAAGGTGCGCGAGTCGGCGCGCTGGCTCGACGAGGCGCTGGCGCAGCAGCCCTGGGTGGCGGGCGAGCGTTTCACGATTGCCGACATCACGGCCTTCTGTGCGCTGGAGTTCGCGCGGCTGATGAAGTTCGACGCCGGGGCAGAAGGCTTTGCCGCACTGCAGGCCTGGCGCGACCGCATGGCCGCACGCGAGAGCGCCCGCGTGCAATAGCACTCATCGCAGACCGGCGCCGCGCACCTCGAACTGCAGCTGATCGAGCAGCTGCCCGCCCGCATCGCGCAGCTGCAGCTGGTGGCGGCCGGGCCAGGGCAGCCACGCCAGTTGCGGCCCCCGGCCGATCAGGCGGCCATCGACGAACCAGCGGAGCCCCGGCACCGCCCCGGCCGCCTGCAGTTGCAGGCGCTGGTGGGCGGGCGGAATGTCGGGGTCCAGGGCAATCACGCTGCCGGGTGCAGGCGCCACGATGCGCGCCGCAACGCCCTCCGGTTGCGCCGTGCCTTTATTCAGGTGTTTTTGAGCTGTAGCGCTTGCTGTATAAGTGCTGGCAGCTTCACTATGCATAGCAAACAGCTGCTGCTCGGTACCGCGCAGAAACCATTCCTCCCGCGCCCCCTCGGCACCTTCGGCAAAGGCCACGCGGGTGCGCACGACGCCTGCGGGCGGCTGCGGGGCGCGCCCCGGATCGCGCCGGTGCAGGAACTGCATGACCTCGGCCCAGACGGGTGCCGCGCCGCTGATGCCGCTCACGTCGTGCATGGGGCTGCCGCTGGCGTTGCCCACCCACACGCCCATGGTGTAGCGCGCGGACCAGCCCAGCGCCCAGTTGTCGCGCATGTCCTTGCTGGTGCCGGTCTTGACGGCCGTCCAGAAGCGCGTGTTCAGCACGCTGTCGCTGCCGAAGGTGGGCACGCGGGCGTTGGCGTCGGCCAGCATGTCGGCCACGATGAAGGCCGCGCCCGCATCGAGCGCCTGCGTGAACGCGGGGCGTGCGCCAGGCGCGGCCACGGCATAGGCCACGGGGCTCAGGCGCCCGCCGTTGGCCAGGGCACGGTAGGCGTTGGTCAGGCGCAAAAGCGACAGCTCGCTGCTGCCCAGCGCCAGGCTGTAGCCGTAGTAGCCTCCCGACTCGGCCAGCGGCAGACCCAGGCGCTGCAGCTGGCCAAAGAACGCATCGGGCGTGACCATGACCAGGGTGCGCACCGCCGGTACGTTGAGCGAGGCCGCAAGCGCCTGGCGCACCGACACCCAGCCCTTGAAGCGCCGGTCGTAGTTCTGCGGGATGTACAGGCCCCCCGCCGTGGCGATCTGCGCGGGCGAGTCGTCGATGAGCGAGGCCGCCGTCAGGCGCCGCTCGGCAATCGCCTGGGCGTACAGAAAGGGCTTGAGGGTGGAGCCGGGCTGGCGCGGGGCGAGCACCGCATCCACCTCGGCGGCCTGGCTCAGGTCGCCGGAGGAGCCCACCCAGGCCAGCACCTCGCCGGAGGCGTTGTCCAGCACCACCAGGGCGCCATCCTCCACATGCCGGCCGCGCAGCTCGCGCAGGTGGCGCGCCAGGGCTTGCTGCGCCACGCGCTGCAGCGGGGCGCTGATGGATGAGCGCAGGCGCTGCGCCGCATCGCCCTGCGCCACCGCCCCTGCCCGCTGGCGCAGCAGCTGGCGCGCAAAGTGCGGGGCCATGCCCTCGCTGGGCGCATAGGCGCGCCGCTGCAACGCGGCGCTGGTGAACAGCTCCAGCGCATCGCAGTTCGCCCCCTTGTGCATCTCGCGCAGCACGCCGCAGGCGCGGCGCGCCACCTGCGCCGGCGCGGCATTGGGCGCGCGCACCAGGGCCGCGGCCACGGCGGCCTCACGCGCGTCCAGCCCGTGGGCGGCCTTGCCAAACAGCGTGCGCGCAAGCGCGTCCAGGCCCACGATCTCGCCGCGAAACGGCACCAAGTTCAGGTAGGCCTCCAGGATCTGGTCCTTGCGCCACAGGCGTTCGAGCCGCTGCGCGGCCACGGCCTGGCCGAGCTTTTGCGCCACGCTGCGCCCGCCGCTGCCGCGGCGCCAGTCCTCATCGAGCAGGCCGGCAAGCTGCATGGTGATGGTGGAAGCCCCGCGCGTGCGCCGGTTCCACAGATTGGCCCAGGCCGCGGCCGACACTGCCGACCAGTCCACCCCGCTGTGTTCATAAAAGCGCCGGTCTTCGCTGAGCACCAGGGCGCGCCGCAGCGCGGGCGAGATGTCGGCCAGCTGCAGCCACTGGCCACGGCGCACCTGGGCATCGGTGCGCAGGCGCTGCACTACCTCGCCCTCGCGCGAGAGCACCAGGGTCTCGGACGGGCGGAAGTCCGCGCGCACCTCGTCAAAGGCGGGCAACGCCAGCGCCGGCAGGGCCGCCAGGGCCAGGCAGAGGGCGGCGGCCACCCGGCGCATCAGCGATCCACAGGCTGGCCGCACGGCAGTGCCAAGGGCGCGATGCCTTGGCACGGGTGATGCAGGCGACTGGCGGCTGGGCCCATGGGCATGCTGGC
>Ga0209792_1001506_pt1 | contig 11146 bp, 9 predicted proteins | sample EBPBio142005_DNA_FD_185860 | JGI IMG/M metagenome (GOLD analysis project Ga0209792, IMG submission 185860) | Wastewater treatment Type I Accumulibacter community from EBPR Bioreactor in Madison, WI, USA - Reactor 1_6/14/2005_ DNA (SPAdes)... | ecosystem: Engineered > Bioreactor > EBPR >...
CCAGTTCATCTTCCAGGACCCGTTCGCCTCGCTGGACCCGCGCCTGACAGTGGGCTTTTCCATCATGGAGCCGCTGCTGGTGCACAAGGTTGGCACGCGCGAGCAGGCCCAGGCGCGCGTCGACTGGCTGCTGGAGAAGGTGGGCCTGCCGCGCGAGCATGGCCAGCGCTACCCGCATGAGTTCTCGGGCGGCCAGCGCCAGCGCATAGCGATTGCGCGCGCGCTGGCACTGAACCCCAAGGTTGTCGTCGCCGACGAATCGGTGTCGGCGCTCGACGTGTCCATCCAGGCGCAGATCGTGAACCTGATGCTGGACCTGCAGCGCGAGCTGGGCGTGGCCTTTTTGTTCATCTCGCACGACATGGCCGTGGTCGAGCGCATCAGCCACCGCGTGGCCGTGATGTACCTGGGCCGCATCGTCGAGATCGGGCCGCGCCGCGCCATTTTCGAAAACCCCCAGCATTCCTACACCAAGAAGCTGATGTCCGCCGTGCCCATCGCCGACCCGGCGCGCCGGCACCTGAAGCGCGTGCTGCTGGAGGGCGAGATCCCCAGCCCGATCCGCGCCGTGGGCGACGAGCCCGTGGTGCCGCCGCTGCAGCAGGTCGGCCCGGGGCATTTCGTCGCACCGCCGGTGGTTTGATGTTGAAACCGGCTGTAACGCGCGATGAATAATCGCAATAAGCTATTGTTTTTATAGTATTTACCGTTCTTACACCCACCCGGAGACCTCCCATGCAAAAGACCTCTGTCACCTTCCGCCGCAGCCTGCTGGCCCTGGCCATCGCGGCCGCATCCACGGGCGCGCTGGCTGCCGGCAATGCCGTGCTGGCCATTGGCGGTCAGCCCGAGACGCTGGACCCCTACAACACCAACACCACGCTGACCACGGCCGTGACCAAGACCTTTTACGAAGGCCTGTTCGAGTTCGACAAGGACCTGAAGGTCAAAAACGTGCTGGCCGAGAGCTACGAGATGTCCAAGGACGGCCTGGTCTACACCTTCAAGCTGCGCCAGGGCGTGAAGTTCCACGATGGCACCGACTTCAATGCCGCCGCGGCCAAGGCCAACCTCGACCGCGTCATGAACCCCGAGAACCGCCTGCTGCGCGCCACGCAGTTCAACCGCATCGCCAAGGTCGAGGCCGTGAACCCGCAGACCCTGCGCGTCACGCTGAAGGAGCCCTTCGCGCCCTTCATCAACTCGCTGGCGCACGCCTCGGCGGCGATGATCTCGCCCGCCGCGCTGCAGAAATGGGGCAACAAGGACATCGCCTTCCACCCCGTGGGCACGGGCCCATTCGAGTTCGTCGAGTGGAAGCAGACCGAGGCCATCGTCGGCAAGAAGTTCGCCGGCTACTGGAAGAAGGGCTACCCCAAGGTGGACCAGGTGAGCTGGAAGCCGGTGCTGGAGAACGCCACGCGCGCCGCCATGGTGCAGACCGGCGAGGCCGACTTCGTCTACCCCCTGCCCTACGAGCAGGCGGCCAATCTGAAGAAGAACGACAAGATCGAGGTGGTGAGCACGCCGTCGATCATCGTGCGCTTCCTGGCCATGAACGTGCTGCAGAAGCCCTATGACAACCCCAAGGTGCGCCAGGCCATCGCCTACGCGGTGAACAAGGAAGCCATTGCCAAGGTGGCCTTCGGCGGCTACGCCTTCCCGGCCCAGGGCATCGTGCCCCAGGGCATCCAGTACGCGGTGAAGATGGACCCCATCCCCTACAACCCGCAGAAGGCGCGCGAGCTGCTGAAGGAGGCCGGCTACCCCAACGGTTTCGAGTCCACGCTCTGGGGCGCCTACAACAACACCACCACGCAGAAGGTGCTGCAGCTGGTGCAGCAGCAGCTGCAGCAGGTGGGCATCAAGCTGCAGGTGCAGGCCCTCGAAGTGGGCCAGCGCACCGAGTGGGTGGACGCCTGGCCCGACCCCAAGACCTCCAAGGTGCGTCTGTACTACACCGGCTGGTCGTCTTCCACGGGTGAGGCCGACTGGGCGCTGCGCCCGCTGTTCGCCACCGAAGCCCAGGCGCCCAAGCTCAACAACATGTCCTTCTACAGCAACAAGGTGGTGGATGACGCCATCGCCAAGGCCTTGGTGACCACCGACAGCACCGAGCGCGCCAACCTGTACAAGACCGCGCAGGAGCAGCTGATGCAGGACCTGCCGCGCATTCCGCTGGTCACCGACGAGGGCCTGTATGCGCATGCCAAGCGCCTGTCGGGCGTCTACGCCATGCCCGACGGCAACATCAACAGTGGCGAGATCGCGCTGAAATAAGCCCCGGCGCCTTGCCGCCCGGCCCCGGTGGCCGGGCGGCAACTCCTTTTTGAATCGCAAGATTGGCTGCCGCGGGCAGCGCAACCCATGCTGAACTACTTCCTCAAACGCCTGCTGGGCCTGCTGCCCACGCTGCTCATCGTGGCCGTCCTGGTGTTCCTGTTCGTGCACATGCTGCCCGGCGACCCCGCGCGCCTGGCTGCGGGCCCCGATGCCGACGAGGCCACGGTGCAGCTGGTGCGCAAGGACCTGGGCCTGGACCGGCCGCTGCCCGAGCAGTTCGTGCATTTCTTCTCGCGCATGGTGCAGGGCGACTTCGGCACCTCGATGCGCACGCGCCGCCCGGTGGCGGCCGAGATCGGCGAGCGCTTCATGCCCACGCTGCTGCTCACCCTCTCCAGCATGGCCTGGTCGGTCATCTTCGGCATGGGCATAGGCATCGTCTCGGCCGTGTACCGCAACCAGTGGCCCGATCGATTGGGCATGACGCTGGCGGTCTCGGGCATCTCGTTTCCGGCGTTCGCGCTGGGCATGATGCTGATGCAGGTTTTCTCGGTGCAGCTGGGCTGGCTGCCCACCGTGGGCGCCGACACCTGGCGCCACTACGTGCTGCCCTCGCTGACTCTGGGCGCGGCCGTGGCGGCGGTGATGGCGCGCTTCACGCGCGCCTCCTTCGTCGAGGTGGTGCAGGAGGACTTCGTGCGCACCGCGCGTGCCAAGGGCCTGAACGAGCGCGTGGTGGTGCTCAAGCACTGCCTGCGCAACGCCCTGATCCCGGTGATCACCATGATGGGCCTGCAGTTCGGCTTCCTGCTCGGCGGCTCCATCGTCGTCGAGGCGGTGTTCAACTGGCCCGGCCTGGGGCGCCTGCTGGTGGACGCCGTGAACATGCGCGACTACCCCGTGATCCAGACGCTGGTGCTGCTGTTCTCGCTGGAGTTCATTCTGATCAACGTGCTGGTGGACATGGCCTATGGCTTCATCAACCCCACCATCCGCTACAAGTGAGCCGCGCATGAGCACGATCTCTTCCGCACCCGTGGCCGTCGCCACCAACAATGCACCCGCCATCCGCACGCCCTGGCGCGAGTTCTGGCGTAAGTTCAAGAAGCAGCATGTGGCCGTCGTGGCCCTGGTGTTCGTGCTGCTGCTCGTGGCCGTGGCCGTGCTCGCGCCCTGGCTGACGCCGTTCGACGCCGAGAACTTCTTCGATTACGACCGCCTGAACGAGGGGCCGTCGGCCATGCACTGGTTCGGCGTCGATCCGCTGGGGCGCGACATCTTCAGCCGCATCCTGATGGGCGCGCGCATCTCGCTCGCGGCGGGCTTCCTGTCGGTGGCCATAGGCTGCCTCATCGGCACCACGCTCGGTCTGCTGGCGGGCTATTACGAGGGCTGGTGGGACCGCATCGTGATGCGCATCTCCGACGTGCTGTTCGCCTTCCCCGGCATCCTGCTGGCGCTGGGTGTGGTGGCCATCCTGGGCAGCAGCATGACCAACGTCATCGTCGCCGTGGCGGTGTTCAGCGTGCCGGCGTTTGCGCGCCTGGTGCGCGGCAACACCCTGGTGCTCAAGCACATGACCTACATCGAGTCGGCGCAGAGCATTGGCGCGAGCGACTTCACCATCATCACGCGCCACATCCTGCCGGGCACGATCTCCTCCATCGTCGTCTACTTCACGATGCGCGTGGGCACCTCCATCATCACCGCCGCCAGCCTGTCGTTCCTGGGCATGGGCGCGCAGCCGCCCACGCCCGAATGGGGCGCCATGCTCAACGAGGCGCGTGCCGACATGGTGAACGCGCCGCATGTGGCGCTGTTCCCCAGCCTGGCGATCTTCCTCACCGTGCTGGCCTTCAACCTGCTGGGCGACGGCCTGCGCGACGCGCTCGACCCCAAGATCGACTGCCAGACATGATGGACCAGCCCCCCCGCATCGGCCGCCTTGAAAGCGGCGCGCGCGATGCCATCACCGACGTGGCCGGGGTCACCGTCGGCCATGCCACGCTGGCAGACGGCGCGGTGCAGACCGGCGTGACCGTGATCCACCCGCATGCGCGCGATCCGTTCCTGCACAAGGCGCCCGCCGCCGCCGCCGTCATCAACGGCTTCGGCAAGAGCCTGGGCCTGCTGCAGCTGGAAGAGCTGGGCCAGCTGGAGACGCCGATCGCGCTGACCAACACCTTTTCCGTGCCCGCCGTGGCCCAGGCGCAGATCGCGCGCTGCATCGCCGCCAACCCCGAGGTCGGGCGCGCCTGGTCCACGGTGAACCCGCTGGTGCTGGAGTGCAACGACGGCTATCTCAACGACATCCAGCGCATGGCCGTCACGGCGGCGCATTACGACGCCGCCTGTGCCGGCGCGGATGCCGAGGTGGCGCAGGGCGCAGTGGGCGCGGGGCGCGGCATGTCGAGCTTTCAATTGAAGGGCGGCATAGGCACGGCCTCGCGCCGGGCCGCCTTGACCAGCGGTGCGCAGTACACCGTGGGCGCGCTGGTGCTGGCCAATTACGGCGTGCAGGCCAATCTGCTCTGGGACGGCGCCCCCCTGGGCCGGCGCCTGGCGGCGGCGCAGCAGGCGCAGATAGAGGCCGAGAAGGGCTCGATCATCATGGTGCTGGCCACCGATGCGCCGCTGGACGCGCGCCAGCTGCGGCGCCTGGCGCTGCGCACCGCGGCGGGCCTGGCGCGCACCGGCTCGGTCTACGGCCATGGCAGCGGCGACATTGCGCTGGCGTTCTCCAGCGCCTACACCCTGCCACAGCAGCCCGGCGCGCCCATGCCCGCCGTGGCCCTGGTGCACGAGGCGCTGCTCGACCCCCTGTTCCAGGCCGGCGCCGACAGCGTGGAACAGGCCATCGTGCATGCGCTCTGGCATGCCGAGGCCGTGACCGGGCGCGACGGCCATCGCCGCGAGGCGCTGCGCCCGCTGCTGCAAGCTATGAATAAATGAGCTGCTTGCGCAGATAAAGCAAGCGTTTCATGCCATTTTGATCTTGAATTCAAGGAATGCCATGAAGATCCTGATTTCCGTGGATATCGAGGGCGTGGCCGGGGTCTACCACCCTGAGCAGACACGTGCCGGCAACCCCGAGTACGAACGCGCGCGCCGCCTGATGGCGGCCGAGGCGACTGCGGCGATCGCCGGCGCCTTCGACGCCGGCGCCAGCACGGTCTACGTGAACGACTCGCACGGCGGCTTTCGCAACCTGCCGCCGGACCTGCTGGATGCGCGCGCCCAGGCCATCCAGGGCAAGCCGCGCTACCTGAGCATGGCCAGCGGCGTGGAGCTGGGCGTGGCCGGCATGGTCTGCATCGGCTACCACGGGCGCGCCCAGGGGCGCGGCATCCTGGCACACACCATCAACAGCTTTGCCTTTGCGCGCATCGCCTTCAACGGCCAGGAGCTGGGCGAACTGGTCATCTACGGGCTGCTGGCCGGCCAGTACGGCGTGCCGGTGATCGCCGCCTCGGGCGACGACCAGTTCATCGCCGAGCACCAGGCGCTTTTCCCGGCGACACGGTTCATCCAGGTCAAGCAGGCCCAGGGCGCGCACAGCGGCGTGAGCCTGTCGCCCGAGGCCGCCTGCGCCGCCATCCGCGCGGGCGTGGCCCAGGCCGTGGCGCAGGCGCCCGGCGCGGCGCCGCTGACCATGGCCGGCCCCATAGTCGTCGATCTGCAGACGCAGACCGTCGCCCTGGCCGACCTGTTCTGCCAATGGCCCACGCTGGAGCGCCTGGCGGGCGACGCGCTGCGCTTCAACGCACCGGATACCGAGAGCGCGGTGCGCATGCTCAACGGTCTTTCTGCCATGTCCAGCATGCTCCGATGAACGCTACCACTCCACCTACTCCTCACACCGTCGGCATCCTGGCCGGCATGGGCCCGGCCGCGGGCGTGGACTTTGCGCGCCTGTTCGTCGCCGCCTGCGAGGACTGGCTGCGCGGCCACGGCCAGGCCGTGTGCGACCAGGCCTATCCCGCGCACTGGATGGCGCAGCTGCCGATTGCCGACCGCACGCGCGCGCTGACCGACGGCGCGGCGCCCCAGCCGCTCGACGCCATGGCGCAGGGCCTGGCGCAACTGGCCGGCCTGGGCGCGCGCGCCGTGGCCATGCCCTGCAACACCGCCCATGCCTGGCATGCGGCCCTGCAGCAGCGCGTGCCCCAGGTCGAGCTGCTGCACATGCCGCGTGAGACCGCGGCCGCGCTGCGCGCCCGGAGTCTCACGCGCGTGGCCCTGCTGGCCACCGAGGGCAGCTACCGCATCGGTCTGTACGAGCAGGCCTTCGCGGCAGAAGGCATCGGCTGCGTGCTGCCCGACGCGCAGGCGCGGCATTGGCTGATGCAGGGCATCTATGATGGGGTCAAGGCCGGTGACCTGGTGCTGGCGCAGCAGCGCTTTGTCGCCGTGGGCGAGCAGCTGCGTGCCGAGCATGGCGACATCGCTCTGGCCATGGCCTGCACCGAGATCCCGCTGGCCCTGCCGCAGGCGCGCGCGGCGCAGGGCTGGACGCTGATCGATCCCGCGGACATCCTGGCGCGGGCGCTGGCGCGCCGCGCCTACGGCGCCTGATGGCGCGTGCCCCCTCTTGCGCCGCGGCCTTGCAGCGGGCATGGTGATGCCCCATGCGCCTGCGCCACATCGAAGTCTTCAACGCCGTCATGCTCACGGGCAGCGTGAGCGCGGCGGCGCGCCTGATGAACGTCACCCAGCCGGCCGTCAGCCGCATCCTGGCCCATGCCGAGCTGCAGCTCGGGTTCGCGCTGTTCCAGCGCGTCAAGGGCCGGCTCGTGCCCACCCAGGAGGCGCAGACCCTGTACCCGCAGGTGCAGCAGCTGTTCGCCCAGCTCGATGAGGTGCAGCGCCTGGCAGCCAGCCTGAAGAACCCGCAGCGCTGCGACGAACTGCGCATCCTCACCGTATTCGCCCTTAGCGTCGAGCTGCTGCCGCGCGCGTTGCGCGCCTTCCGCGCCCGGTATCCGGGCGTGGCCGTGACCATCGATGCACTGCACTCGCCGCAGATCGTTGCCGCGCTGCTGCGCCAGGAGGCGGACCTGGGCTTCGTCTTCACTGCCGCCGCCCACCCTTCGCTGGTGCAGGAACACCTGGCCGATGCGCACATGCTGTGCGTGGCGCCGCGCGGCATGCTGCCTGCGGCGCTGGTGGCGGGCGGCAGCCTCGCGCTGCCCGACCTGGCGGCCCTGCCCCTGGTGCGCCTGGCGGCCAGCGACCCCATAGGCACCCTGGTGAACCATGCCTGCAGGCAGGCCGAGGTGAGCCTGCAGGCCTTGTACACGGTGCAGACCTACCACGCCGCGCTGGCGCTGGCCCACCACGGCCAGGCCGTGGCCCTGGTCGATGCCTGCACGGCCGTATCGGCCGAACGCGACAAGGTCGATGTGCTGGCCGTGCAGCCACCCATTGCCGTGCCTGTGCAGGCGCTGCGTCCGGCGCACCGCCCGGCGTCGTTGCTGGCCGACGCCATGTTGGGCTGCATGCGCATGGTGGTGGCGCAGTCGCTGGGGACTTGAGCCTCACACAGCATCGGCCACGGCCGCTGCCGTGCCAAAGGCCAGCGTGAAGCCCAGCGCGCCATGCCCGGTGTTGAGCAGCAGGTTGGCGGGGCCGCGCGCGTGGCGCCCCACGATGGGCAGGCCGGTGGGCGTGGCCGGGCGCAGGCCGGCCCAGGGCTGCAGCTGGCGCTGCATGCCGCTGTGCGGAAACAGGGCGCGCGTGGCCGCGCACAGGCTGTCTATGCGCGCCTGCGGTATGTCCAGACCGTAACCCACGAGCTCGGCCATGCCGGCCACGCGCAGGCGCCCTCCCAGGCGCGCGAACACCACCTTGCGTGCGGCATCGGTCACGCTCACCTGGGGCGCCGCGCCGGGTTCGGAGGCGGCGTCGAAGGTGATGCTGTAGCCCTTGAGCGGATAGACCGGCAGCGCCAACCCCAGGCTGCGCGCCAGCGCGTGGCTGCCGCTGCCCAGCGCCAGCACGAAGGCGTTGGCCTCGATGGCGCCCGCGTCGGTCTGCGCCGCGGCGATGCGGCCCGCCGACTGCGTGAGCGCCGTGATCCTGCTGCCCAGCACGAAGCGCACGCCGCGCGCCTGCAGCCGGGCATGCAACCCCTGGCAGACCTGCAGGCAGTCGGCCGCGCATTCGCCGGGCGTGTGAATGGCACCCGCGATCCGCGCCGCGTAGTGCGCGAGCGCGGGCTCGATCTGCGCGCAGCGCGCGGGGGTGACGGCCTCCTGCTCGCAGCCCCAGGCGCGCTGCAGCTCCAGCTGGCGCTTGGCGTCGTCGAGCGCGGCCTGGCTCGCATACAGCACCAGCTTGCCGGTACGCGAAAAGTCGCAGGACAGCTGTTCAGTGGCCAGCATCTGCTCGAAGCCCTGGCGGCTGCGCGCCGCCAGGGCCAGCAGCGTGGCCGTGCCGTGCTCGGAGGTGCGGCGGTTGCAGGCGCGCAGGAAATCCAGCCCCCAGCGCCACTGATGCGGGTCCCACCGCGGGCGCAGCTTGAGCGGCGAGTCGGGCGCCAGCACCAGCTTGGGCAGCTGTGCCCAGATGCCGGGGTCGGCCAGGGGCTGTACGTAGCTGTAGCTCAGCTGCGCGCCATTGCCCCCGCTGGTCCCCGCGCCGGGATGGGCCTGATCGACGACTGTGACCTGAAATCCCCGGCGCTGGAGTTCGTAGGCCGTCGCCAGGCCCACGATGCCCGCGCCCATGACACATACATGCATTGCGAACTTTGGCAGATTGCGGATTGCCCCAATGTAGGGCGGGCGCCGGCAATTGAACAATGCCAATCCAGGCGCGGGACATGACGGAAAGTTATGCCCCGGCCCCGCCCCCGGTTCAGGGCTCGCGGCGGCAGTGCATGACTTTTGTGCATACCCCCTGCCATGAACGGCATTGTTCAAGTGGCTGCATGCTTCCTACAGTAGCGCCGTGACCTGTCGTGACAAACCACTACCTCGATAAAGCAAAGGAGACACCATGAAACCCACCACCATCCTCGCCGCAGCACTGGCTGCCTGCGCACTGGCCGGTACCGCCGCCCAGGCCGACACCCTCAAGAAGGTCGCCGACATGGGCAAGATCACCGTGGCCTACCGCGAGGCCTCGGTGCCGTTCAGCTACCTCGCGGGCTCGGGCGGGCCCGTGGGCTTCTCGGTGGAGATCAGCAATGCCATCGTCGATGCCGTGAAGAAGGAGCTGAACAAGCCGGCCCTGAAGGTGGACCTGCAGGCCGTGACCTCGCAGAACCGCATACCGCTGCTGCAAAACGGCACCATAGACATTGAGTGCGGATCGACCACGAACAACACGGTGCGCGGCAAGGACGTGCAATTCGCCATCAACTACTTCTACACCGGCACGCGCCTGCTGGTGAAGAAGAATGCCGGCATCAAGAACTGGGCCGACCTGGCGAAGAAGAAGGTCGCCAGCACCACCGGCACCACCAACGCCCAGGTGATACGCAAGTACAGCAAGGACAACAACCTGGACTTCGACATCGTGCTCGGCAAGGACCATGACGACGCCATGCTGCTCGTCGACGCCGGCCGCGCCGAGGCCTTCGCCATGGACGACATCCTGCAGTTCGGCCTGAAGAACAACGCGCGCAATCCGGCCGACTGGGACGTGGTGGGCGATGCGCTGCAGGTCGAGCCCTATGCCTGCATGATGCGCAAGGACGACCCGCAGTTCCAGAAGCTCGTCAACGGCGTGATCGGCGGCATGATGAAGTCGGGCGAGTTTGAAAGGCTGTATGCCAAGTGGTTCACCGCGCCCATCCCGCCGAAGAACCAGGTCATAGGCCTGCCCATGAGCCAGGAGCTCAGGGACAACCTCGCGGCGCAAAGCGACAGGCCTGCCATGTGAGTGCGCACGGGCTGCTGCGGGGCGGCCCAGCGTGAATAATGCGTGCTGCCCCTCTGTTGAAAGAACCGCCCATGCTCGCTCGCCACCAAGACCCCATCGCCGCCATCGCCACCGCCCCCGGGCGCGGGGCCGTGGGCATCGTGCGCGTGTCGGGCCGGGGTCTGGCCGCCTTCGTGCAGGGCCTGCTGGGGCGCACCCTGCAGCCGCGCCAGGCACATTACCTGCCCTTTCCCGACGCCGCCGGCCAACCCATAGACCAGGGCCTGGCGCTGTTCTTTCCCGCGCCGCACAGCTACACCGGCGAGGACGTGCTGGAGCTGCAGGCCCATGGCGGCCCCGTCGTGCTGCAGCTGCTGCTGGCGCGCTGCCTGGAGGCGGCCCAAGGCCTGCTGCCGCGCCTGCGCCTGGCCGAGCCGGGCGAGTTCACCGAGCGCGCCTTCCTGAACGACAAGATCGACCTGGCCCAGGCCGAGGCCATCGCCGACCTGATCGACGCCAGCACCGAGGCCGCGGCGCGCAGCGCCGGCCGCTCGCTGTCGGGCGCGTTCTCGCAGGAGATCCACGGCCTGCGCGACGCGCTCGTGCACCTGCGCATGCTGGTCGAGGCCACGCTCGATTTTCCTGAGGAGGAAATCGACTTCTTGCGCAAGGCGGACGCGCGTGGACAGCTCTCAAATTTACAGCAAACCCTGGGCGCCGTGATGCGGCGTGCCGGCCAGGGTGCGCTGCTGCGCGAGGGCATCAAGGTGGTCATCGCCGGCCAGCCGAATGCCGGCAAGAGCTCGCTGCTGAATGCGCTGGCCGGGGCGGAGCTGGCCATCGTCACGCCGATCGCCGGCACCACGCGCGACAAGGTGCAGCAGACCATACAGATCGAGGGCGTGCCGCTGCACATCATCGACACCGCCGGCCTGCGCGAGAGCAGCGACGAGGTCGAGCGCATAGGCATAGCGCGCGCCTGGGAGGAGATCGCCGG
>Ga0209792_1001508_pt1 | contig 11132 bp, 8 predicted proteins | sample EBPBio142005_DNA_FD_185860 | JGI IMG/M metagenome (GOLD analysis project Ga0209792, IMG submission 185860) | Wastewater treatment Type I Accumulibacter community from EBPR Bioreactor in Madison, WI, USA - Reactor 1_6/14/2005_ DNA (SPAdes)... | ecosystem: Engineered > Bioreactor > EBPR >...
GCCTTCATGGTGCTGCTCTGGCTGCGGCGGCTGGACGACGTGAAGGCCGCGCTTCGTTCGCCGCGCATGCTGGCGCAATCGGCGCTCGCCGCCGCGTTCGTGTCGGTCAACTGGGGCATCTATGTCTGGGCGATTTCGGTCGACCGGACGCTGGAGGCGGCACTGGGCTACTACATCAACCCGCTGATGACCGTGCTGGTCGGCGCACTGGTGCTCGGCGAGAAGATGACGCGGGCGCAGATGCTCGCCATCGGCTTGGCGACCGCGGCGGTCGCCATCCTCACCTGGGAAAGCGGGGGCCTGCCATGGGTGTCGCTGGCGCTGGCTGGCACGTGGTGCATCTACGCCTTCCTCAAGAAGACGCTGCCGGTCGGGCCGGCGCAGGGGTTCCTGCTCGAAGTATCGTTGCTGTCGATCCCGGCGCTGGCCTATTTCGCCTACATCCAGACGACGGGGCAGGGCCATTTCTTCGACAATGGCGGCTATGAGGCGGTGCTGTTCATGGGCTGCGGGGTGGTGACGGCGGTGCCGCTGATCCTCTACGCCAATGCGGCCAAACGGCTGACGCTGTCGACCATCGGCCTGATGCAATACATCGCGCCGACCATCGTGTTCCTGATCGCCGTCTTCGTCTTCCGCGAACCGTTCAGCACCACCAAGGGCATCGCCTTCGCGCTGATCTGGGCCGGGCTGGCGATCTACACAAGCGCCATCATCAAGGCCCGCGCGAGCGCCCGGCACGCGTGACCAGGTAGAGGACGGAGAGCGCGGCGGCGATCGCGAGCGCGCTGACGATCCAGAAGCCGGCCGGTCCTTCGGCGAAGGGAATGCCGCCGACATTCATGCCGAACAGGCCGGAGACGATGGTCATCGGCAGCAGCACGGCGGTCAGCACCGAAAGAAAGTAGAGCAGGCGGTTCGACTGCGCCGTCAGCTTCGCCAGCAGTTCGTCCTGAAGCAGACGCGCGCGCGATTGCAACTGCTCGCAATCATGATGCAGCGCCAGTGCCCGCGCCGACAACCGCGACGCCATGTCGGAAACGGTTTGCGGCAGGTCGTCGTCATGCGCCTGATCGAGATGACGGAATATCTGGGTGACCGTGGCGACCTGGCGGGTCAGCGCCACCGCGTCGCGCCGCACGGCGGTCAGCGCCTCGCGCTCGCCATGCCAGCGGTCGCCGACGACCTGGTCCTCGATGCGGTCGAGCATTTCGGCGGCCTTGCCGATGTCGGCGCGGAGCTGGTCGAGCGACTGGCCCATGATCTGCTCGACCAGCGCCAGCGGTGATTTCGCCTTGCGCATGCCGCGCTCCAGCCCCTGGCGGATTGCCTCGATCGATTTCAGCGGCTGGCGCCGGCCGCTGAGGAGGATCGCGTCATTGGCCGCGAAACGGAAATGCCCGATCTGGCGGATGTCGGAGTAGTGCTCATGCGCGATGTCGGGCAGGTCGCCATGCAGCCAGCCATCGTCATAGTCGAGATGGCAGGCGTCCGCGCCTGAAAGGAGCATCTGCCGCACGGGCTCGGGCAGGGCCGGATGCTGTTCGATCCTGCGCCGCGCGCGGCCGTCTGTCAGCGAATAGCTTTTCCAGATCCAGGCGCTGCCCTCGGTCGCGATCCGGGCCGAGCCGTCGGCGTCGAAGCCATAGGCGAAGACCAGGCCTTGCTCGTCAGGGTGTTGCGCAACGGCGAAATCAGCTTCCATTCCGCCATTTTGCGACGGTTTTACATCCGTTCGATGACAGCCTTGTCGCCGGCCGGCGCGGACGGTGCGTGCGCCAGGATCGCCTCGACGATGCCGGCCGGATCATCGACCACGATCGGCTGCACCAGATGCGCGGTATGGACGAAGCCCTCCTTGCGCATGTGGTCGAGCAGCGACAGCATCGGATCCCAGAAGCCGTTCACATTGGCGTAGACGATCGGCTTGCGGTGGCGGCCGAGCTGCGCCCAGGTCATGATCTCGACGATCTCCTCGACCGTGCCGATGCCGCCCGGCAGTGCGACGAAGGCGTCGGATTCCTCGAACATGCGGTGCTTGCGCTCATGCATATCCTCGGTGATGACCAGTTCGTCCAGGCCCGAAAGGCCGGCCTGGGTCGCCTCCTTGTTTATCAGGAAGCGCGGGATGATGCCCATGACCTTGCCGCCGCCCTCGCGCGTTCCGGCCGCCACCGCGCCCATGATGCCGCGCGTGCCGCCGCCATAGACGAGGCGCAGGCCCGCTGCAGCCATTGACAGGCCGAGCGTTCGGCCCGCCTGCATGTAGACGGGGTCGAGGCCCGGCGAGGAGCCGCAATAGACGCAGACGGATCGAATCGGAGACATGAAACCGATTGCGTATGGCGAACGTGTCTTTGGTCAAGGCATGGAAAGGCCTTTTTCTTGTGACACCCTGCGATTCAGGCTAGAGCAGCGGCACCAATCATGGGTCCGGCTAAGGAACTCCGGCAATGTCGAGCGATCCCTTCAAGGTGTTTCTGTCGGCCGTCGGTCTGACGCTCCTGGCAATTATCGGGGCCTATCTATCGGGGGCGCTCGATCGTTTCATCGACGCGCCGCCGGCCCAGATCGCTTCTCTGCCGACAAATCCGCCGGCGCCCGCCGCTCCGCAGGGTGAGGCGAAGTCGGACCGCGTGGGGCAGCCGGAGACACCGAAGCCGGATCTGCCGAAGACGGCCGACGAGACCGGGAAGCCGAAGATCGTGCCGCCGTCCTTCGACATCGTTCGCGCCGAGCCGGACGGCTCGCTCGTCATCGCTGGCAAGGCGCCGGCAGGTTCCATAGTCGAGATCATCACCGGCTCGAAGACGCTCGGCCAGACGAAGGCCACCCCGGAAGGCGAGTTCGCCGTGGTCCTGGACAATCCGCTGGCGCCGGGCGACTACCAGATCGTGCTGCGCGCCACCGACGAGAACAATCTCGTGGCGATGTCGCCGGAGACGGCGGTCGTGTCGATCCCCGACAAGAAGGACGGCCAGGTTCTGGCGCTGGTGGAGCAGCCGGGCCAGCCGAGCAAGCTGATCACGGTTCCGGAACCGAAGCCGGCCGAACCGCCGCAGGCGACGACCGTGCCGACCGCTCCGGAGCCGGCAAAGCCCGAACAGCCGCAGGTCGCCGTCGCGAAGCCTGAGCCCGCACCGGCAAAACCGTCCGCAAAGGCCGACACGATCGCGGTCAAGGCGATCGAGATCGAGGGCAACAAGGTCTTCGTCGCCGGAATCGCGACGCCCGACAAGCTGGTTCGCGTCTACGCCAACGAACTGATGCTGGGCGAGACGAAGGCCTCGCCGAGCGGCGAGTTCCTGGTCGAGACGATCCGCGAGCTCGCGGTCGGCGACTACATCGTCCGCGCTGATTTGATCGCGCCGAACGGCACCGATGTGCTGGCGCGCGCGCAGGTCCCGTTCAGCCGGGTGCCCGGCGAAACCATCGCGGCGGTGGCGGCCGACAAGCCCGCGCCGCAGCCTGCGCCTGAACCGGTGAAGCAGCAGGCCGATGCCCCTGCCACACCGCCCCAGCAGGTCGCCGGAGGCGTCGACACGGGCGATCCCAAAGGCAACAAGCAGGCCGAGCCGATCGTGAACGTCCCGGCGCCCGATATGGCGCTGTCCAAGACGCCGCCGGTCGTGACCGCCGAGCCGCTGCAGCCTGTGAACTCAGCGGTCATCATCCGCCGCGGCGACACGCTGTGGCAGATATCGCGGCGCGTCTACGGCCGCGGCGTGCGCTACTCGACGATCTATCTGGCCAACCAGCAGCAGATTTCCGACCCGAACCGCATCTGGCCGGGGCAGGTCTTCTCTGTACCCGACAAGACCGACGAGGGCGAGAACGCCGACATGAACGCGATCGGCGACCAGAAGACGACTATGGATCCGGCAAAGCCCGGCACGGCGGCCGAGGCTGCCAACCAGAGCGTCGTGCGCTGAAGGCTTGCGGAGAGACCTTTCATCGTATATCGCCGATATACGATGAAGCCAGCCGACACCTGTTGTCCCTATCCTGATCTCGCGGTCCAGGCGGCGGCGCTGTCGCACCCGTCGCGGCTGATGATCCTGTCGCATCTGGCGGGGCAGGGCGCCTGCTGCTGCAAGGACGTGGTGGAAAAGCTCGACCTTGCGCAGTCGACGGTATCGCAGCATCTCAAGGTGCTGGTCGATGCCGGGCTGGTGCGCTTCTCGCCCGAGCGGCAGCGCTCACGCTACACGGTCGACGCCGAGCGCGTGGCGCAGGTCTCGGCGGCGCTCAGCGACTATCTCGGCGGCTGCGCGTCCGCCGCCCGCAAACTCTGAACGGCATCATGGCAAACAACAAGACCGTATCGGCCGAGTCCGGCTCCCTTTGGCAGACCCTGTTCAACCTGTGGCCCTACATGTGGCCGGAGGGCAGGCCAGACCTCAAGATGCGCGTCGTCTGGGCAACCGTCTTCCTGGTCGTCGCCAAGGTCGTGCTGATCCTGGTTCCCTATTTCTTCAAATGGTCGACGGACGCGCTGGCCAGGGACGGCGGGCCGATGCCCGACCTGCCGCCGATCCTGCTCGCGCCGGTGATGCTGGTCGTCGCCTACAATGTCGTGCGCATCGCGCAGTGGGGCTTCAACCAGCTACGCGACGCGCTGTTCGCGCGCGTCGGTCAGCACGCGGTGCGCCAGCTTGGATTCCGCACGTTCGTGCACATGCACGAACTGTCGCTGCGCTTCCATCTGGAGCGGCGCACCGGCGGCCTGTCGCGCATCATCGAGCGCGGTGTGAAGGGCATCGAGGCGATCGTGCGCTTCACCATCCTGAACAGCCTGCCGACCGTGCTCGAATTCGCGCTGACCGCGGTCATCTTCGCCGTCGCCTATGGCTGGATCTATGTTGCGGTCGTCGCGGCGACCGTTGTCGCCTACACCTGGTTCACGGTGTGGGCGTCGGACTGGCGCATCGCCATCCGCAAGGAGATGAACGACTCAGACACGGACGCCAACACCAAGGCGATCGACTCGCTCTTGAACTACGAGACGGTCAAATATTTCAACAATGAGGAGATGGAGGCGCGGCGCTTCGACAAGTCGATGGCGCGCTACGAGTCGGCCGCGACAAAGACCTGGACCTCGCTCGGCTGGCTGAATTTCGGCCAAGGCGTGATCTTCGGCATCGGCATGACCGCCTGCATGATCCTGTCGGCGATCGCGGTGCAGAACGGCACGCAGACGGTCGGCGACTTCGTCTTCATCAACGCCATGCTGATGCAGCTTTCGGTGCCCCTGAACTTCATCGGCTTCATCTATCGCGAGATCAGGCAAGGCCTGACCGACATCGAGAACATGTTCGACCTGCTCGACGTCGCACCGGAGGTGGTGGACAAGCCGGAAGCCAAGCCGCTCGAGGTGAAGGCCGGCGCGGTCAGCTTCCGCGACGTCCATTTCGCCTATGACCCGAACCGGCCGATTCTCAAGGGCGTGTCCTTCGACGTGCCGGCGGGCAAGACGGTGGCGATCGTGGGGCCGTCCGGCGCGGGCAAGTCGACGATCTCGCGGCTGCTGTTCCGCTTTTACGACATCCAGTCGGGCTCGATCACCATCGACGGTCAGGACATCCGCGACGTGACGCAGTCGAGCCTGCGCGCGAAGATCGGCATGGTGCCGCAGGACACGGTGCTGTTCAACGACACGATCCTCTACAACATCCGTTACGGCCGCATGGATGCGAGCGAGGAGGACGTGCGTCGCGCCGCCGAACTGGCGCAGATCGCCGGTTTCGTCGAGGCGCTGCCGGATGGCTATCAGTCGATGGTGGGCGAGCGCGGCCTGAAACTGTCGGGCGGCGAGAAGCAGCGCGTGGCGATCGCGCGCACGATCCTCAAGGCCCCGCCGATCCTCATGCTGGACGAGGCGACCTCGGCTCTGGACACGCAGACCGAGCAGGAGATCCAGTCGGCGCTCGACCTCGTCAGCCGGGGCCGCACGACGCTGGTCATCGCGCATCGGCTCTCGACCGTCATCGGCGCGGACGAGATCATTGTCTTGCGCGACGGCCAGATCGCCGAACGCGGCACACATCGGGCGCTGCTCGACAAGGGCGGGCTCTACGCGGCGATGTGGGACCGCCAGCGCGAGGCGACCGAGGCCGAGGAGCGGCTGCGCCGCGCGCGGGAAACAGACGAACTGGGCGTCGTGGTCCGCCGGCGAACGGACGAGGTCGCGGCGGAGTAGCGGTACAGCCCAAACGCTGTTGTTTACCACCCCCACCCCTTACCCCTCCCCTCAAGGGGGAGGGGGATTCTGCGACATTGCCGCCCCCTCCCCCTTGAGGGGAGGGGTAAGGGGTGAAGGCGAATTGCGCATTATGGCTCCTTCGTTGCTCCTTTTGCCGCATTCCTGTAGTCAGACCGTTCTTCGAACGGTGACCTGATTTCATGAGCCTGATCGACAGCGTCAAAAGCGCCATGGTGCCGGTGCACAAGGAGGGCTACGTCTTCGTGGCTGCCTTCGCCGGCGCGGCGGTCGTGCTTGGCCTGTTGTGGCAGCCGCTGTTCTGGATCGGCGCGATCCTGACCGCCTGGTGCGCCTATTTCTTCCGCGACCCGCAGCGCGTCACGCCGGTCGACGACCGCCTGGTGATCAGTCCCGCCGACGGTATCGTCTCCGCGGTCGGGCCGGCGGTGCCGCCGCGCGAACTGGGGCTTGGCTCGGACGAGATGCTGCGCGTCTCGGTCTTCATGAACGTCTTCTCCGTTCACATCAATCGCGCGCCGGTGCGCGGCCGCATCACCCGCATCGAGCACCGGCCGGGAAAATTCCTCAACGCCGAACTCGACAAGGCGAGCGAGGAGAACGAGCGCAACGGACTGGTGATCGAGAGCCCGAATGGCACGGTCGGCGTCGTGCAGATCGCCGGCCTCGTGGCGCGGCGCATCCTCTGCTGGGTCGAGGCCGGGACGGCCGTATCCGTCGGCGAACGCATCGGCATGATCCGCTTCGGCTCGCGCGTCGATGTCTTCCTGCCGCGCGAGGCGAGGCCGCGCGTCGCGGTCGGGCAGACCTCGATCGCTGGCGAAACCGTCATTGCCGACTTCACCGGCGCGACCGATTTCCCGCTCGTGAAAGTGTCCTGAGGTGGAGCCGCCATTCCCGCCCTTCGAGCCGCATGGCGAGCCGGGCCGTCCCGGCGCGAAGATCCGCAACATCCCGATCCGGCGCATGCTGCCGAACCTGATCACGGTGCTGGCGATCTGCGCCGGCCTGTCCGGCATCAGGCTGGCCTTCGAGGGTCGGTTCGAGATCGCGGTGGTGATGGTGCTGATCGCGGCCTTCCTCGACGGCATCGACGGCCGGCTGGCGCGCATGCTGAAGGCGACGTCGAAGTTCGGCGAGCAGATGGATTCGCTGGCCGACATCGTCAATTTCGGCGCGGCGCCCGCGCTGGTGCTCTACGCCTTCCTGCTCGACCGCGCGGGGCCCGTCGGCTGGATCGCGGCGTTGCTGTTCGCCATCGCCTGCGGGCTGAGGCTCGCACGCTTCAACGTGCAGCTCGAGGACCCGGATCGGCCGGCCTGGATGTCGGACTATTTTACCGGCGTGCCGGCTCCGGCGGGCGCGGTGCTGGTTATGCTGCCGATCTATCTCGGTTTCCTCGGCCTCGACCGCACCACCCTGCTGGCCTATCTCGGCTCGGCCTATGCGGTCGCGATCGCGCTGCTGCTCGTCTCGACCCTGCCTGTTTATTCGGGAAAGAGCGCGGGTTCGAAGATCCGCGGCGACTTCGTTGTGCCGCTGATCCTGCTGGTGGTGTTCTACGTGCTGCTGCTGGCGAGCTATACGTGGCAGACGCTGGCGGTGAGCACGGTGGCATATCTGGCGCTGCTGCCGGTGAGCGTGAACGCCTTCGCCAACCGGCGCACGCGTGAGCAGCGTGACCGTGATGTCGCGCGCACCAAGGCGAGTTCGGCGAACGAGTAGGCGCGCGCCCTCTTTCCTCTCCCCGTTTACGGGGAGAGGGTGGCTGAACGAAGTGAAGCCGGGTGAGGGGCTGCGCGCACCTTGGAATGTCGAGTGCCGACATCGACGGAACTCTAGTCAAATCTGGCAGTCGCAGCGAGGAACGGCGCGAACCTTGCAAGGCTGGCTCCCGCCCCTCATCCGGCCTTCGGCCACCTTCTCCCCGTAAACGGGGAGAAGGAAAGGGCGCTACGCCATCTTGTCCATCGCCATCCTCTTCGCGGCTCCGTAGTCGACCTTGCCGGTGCCGAGCAGCGGGATCGCCTCGACGGCTATGACCGTGTCGGGTACGGCGATCTCCGCCACGCCGGATTTCTTCGCGGCGGCGCGCAGGGCGTTGCGGTCGGCGGCCGCATTTGTCGTCAGCAGCGCGACGCGCTCGCCGCGTTTCGGATCGGGGACTGCGACGGCGGCATGGCGCTCGTCGGGCCAGACGCCCTGCGCCAGCGCTTCGACCGCACCGAGCGAGACCATCTCGCCGGCGATCTTGGCGAAACGTTTCATTCGGCCGAGGATCGACAGATAGCCGTCCGCATCGAAGGCGACGATGTCGCCCGTGTCGTGCCAGCCGTCCCTCGGCGCGGCGATGTCGCCCGGCCTGCCTGGCGCGATATAGCCGCGCATCACATTGGGCCCGGAAACCCAGAGCCGGCCGCCACTCTCGATGCCCTCGACAGGCTCGAGGCGGACGCGGATCGACGGCAATATCCGCCCGACCGTGCCGTCGCGCGAATGGCTGCGCGAATTGACCGCCACCACGGGCGAAGCCTCGGTGAGGCCGTAGCCCTCGACGATCTCCGCGCCGAAGCGCTCTCGCCAGACGCGGCGGGTCTCCGCCTGCACGGCTTCGGCGCCGGCGACGACGAGGCGCAGGCTGGCGAAGTCGCCGTCGTCGGCGGTGCGGGCATAGGCGGCCAGGAAGGTGTCGGTGCCGAACATGATCGTCGGTTTCACCTGTGAGGCGATCTCGGGGATCTGCTTGAAGTGCAGCGGCGAGGGATAAAGATAGAGCCTGACCCCGCTGAGCAGCGGCAGGATGGTGCCGCCCGTCAGACCGAACGAGTGGAAGGCCGGCAGCACGTTCATCAGCGTGTCGGCCGGCGAGAAGCGGATGCGCGCCTCGATCTGCGCGACATTGGCGAGGATGTTCTGGTGGGAGAGCAGTACGCCCTTCGGCGCGCCTTCCGAGCCCGACGTGAACAGGATGACGGCGGTGGCGTCGGGCTTGGCCCGCGAATGCGCCCAGCGCCACATCAGCGCGCCCGACGCTTTTTCGAACCGGTTCAGGCCTTTGCGGATGTCTTCCAGCCAGAGCAGGCGCGCCCCGGCCTGCTCGACCGCCGTGACGATGTCGCCGATCTGCGCCTTTTCGACAAAGGCGCGCGAGGACACGACGGTGCGGATGCGCGCCATGGAGATGGCCGCCGTGACGCCCGCCGGCCCAGCGGTCCAGTTGATCATCGCGGCCGCGCAGCCGGCCGATTGCAGGCCGATGAAGGCGCTGGCCAGCCCGACCGAATTGGGCAGCATGAGCCCGACAGCCTCGCCGCCGCTGGAGACGGAGGCGAACCGACCGCCGAGCACGCGCGCTGCGACCATCAATTGCCGATAGGTGAGTGCGCCGGAGACCGCGTCCTCGACGATGATCCGCTCCGCGCCGAAGCCGCGCGCGGCGCGGGAAAAGGCGGTGAACAGCGTATGCGGCCGGCCTTTCGCGGCGACGCGCGCTTCGGCCACGCGGTCGAACAGCGCGTTCGCCGATGAGGACGGCGGGCGACCGCCCCGGCCCGGCATGGCCTCGAGCGCGATGGGATCGAGCGAGGCGACGACCAGCTTCGGGAATTTCCGGCGTGGCGCTTCCGATTCCGGCGAGCGTGAGGAGGGGAGGAAGCGCGAGCGGCCGACGAAGACCGGCACGATGTCGGCGCCGGCGCGGATGGCGATGCGCGAGACCGCGCGGTAGAGGCGCATGGTCTTTGCATCCGGCTCCACCGTTTCGGGGAAATAGACCGCGAGCCGGCCTTTGCCGCGCAAATGGCGCACGAGGCGGCGCGAGACGAAGACATGCGCGGCGTTGAAGGTGATGGTGCGGGCGAGCGCCCGGTAGGGCTCCAGCCAGGGCGAGGCGGCCGACGCCTCGTCAAGGATATGCAGTGTGTCGTCCGGCAGCAGCGTCAGCATCAGCGCCGGGTCCATCTGCGACTGATGGGCCACGGCATAGACGACCGGAGGACCGGCATTGCGCGCCTTGCGGATACGCCCGTCCGATACCCGCCAGATCAGCTTCAGCGGCAGGTAGAACAGCGCCTGGCGGAAGCTGATGCCGATCCGATAGGTCTGAGTCAGCGCGCCGGCCAGATAGGCGACGATCAGGGCTCCGAGGATGGTGCCGGTGAGGATCAGGCTTCGCCTCCCATTGTCCGCCGCGTTTGAAGGGTAGCGCCTTCGGGCGTCGCGTCAATCGCCGGCGCGCATGAGTTTGGGCCGACGCACGCGCTCGGCGACGATGATCATGAGCCCCGCCGCGACGATGAGCGCCGCCCCGACGAAGACTTCCGGGCGCGGGACATCGCCCCAGATCAAGTAGCCGAGCGCGAAAGCCCAGACGAGCGATGTGTATTCGAAGGGCGCGATCACCGAGGCCGGCGCATGCTTCATGCCTTCGAACAGGGCGAACTGGGCGAGGCCGCCGATCATGCCGGCACCGACCAGCATGACAAGGCCGGGGAGATCGGGCGTCTGCCAGACGAAGAGCATGGGCACGCCGGCGGTGATCAGGAAGAAGCAGTTATTGAGCATCATCTGGACGATGGTCTTTTCCCGCAGCGCGATCTTGCGCAACAACACCACCGACAGGCCCCAGCCGAATGCGGCGAACAGCACCAGGAGCACCGGCAGCGACAGGCCGAGATCGGCGGGATCGCAGGCGATGAAGACGCCCGCGAAGCCGGTCAGCACCGCGATCCAGCGGAAGAGGCTGACCTGTTCGCCGAGGATGAACACCGCCAGGACCGTGACGATCACCGGCGCCGCGAAGTAGATGGTGGTGAGTTCGGCGAGCTGAAGGTCCTTCGCGGCCGTGTAGTAGCTGAGCCAGGCGGCCAGGATCAGGAAGGAACGCAGGAACATCGGCCTGATGACCGGTGAA
>Ga0209792_1001510_pt1 | contig 11107 bp, 12 predicted proteins | sample EBPBio142005_DNA_FD_185860 | JGI IMG/M metagenome (GOLD analysis project Ga0209792, IMG submission 185860) | Wastewater treatment Type I Accumulibacter community from EBPR Bioreactor in Madison, WI, USA - Reactor 1_6/14/2005_ DNA (SPAdes)... | ecosystem: Engineered > Bioreactor > EBPR >...
GCGAGAACCTGCGGGCGCCCGGCTTCCCGCCGCGCCTGGAGGCATGAGACGGGCCGTTTCGCGGTTCGCGGAATCGGCTATGATCGCGCGTCGAACAGGGGACCGACCATGACGCTGATCCAGAAACTCGGCATCGCCTACGCCATCATGTTCTTCGCCGTTGTGGGGCTGAACTACCTGCCCTTCATCCATGACGAGAACCACATGATGTTCGGCCTGTTCTCGCTGCAATGGTACGACGATCTCGTGCACGGGTTCTCCGGACTGTGGGTTCTGGCGGCAGCCCTGATCTCCCACCGGGCGACCGTTCTGTTCTTCAAGATATTCGGGTCGATTTACCTGTTCGACGGCATCCTCGGGCTGGTGACGGGTTCCGGCTGCCTCGATGCCGGCATCTTCATCGATGGTTTCCGCTCATTGGATGATGTCGAATTCCCGGGCCGTTTCTTCGCCAACCTGCCACATCTGATCATCGGCGGCAGTGCGGTCTATATCGGTTTCGTGCTGGCCAGGCGCGTCAGCGACCGCCTCGTCACGGCCTGACGAAAAAATGCTTCGTTTCATCAAGCGGGTCGTCAAGGCGGTCCTGATCGTCATCGCGATCGTCGTGGCGATCCCGGTCCTCGGCCTCGCCTACGGCTACCTGACAACATCCGCCCCGCCGGCTCTTGAGCAGCCGCAACGAAGCGCGCAGGCGCAGGAGATGTCGTCGAAACTCGCCGCGGAAATTTCGGGCTACAAGCGGCCGGAGGAATCCACCTACCTGACCTATCCGGAATGGGCGATCGTCTATGCCGCCCGCGAATATGCCGATTTCGTTCGCGACAAAAGCCCCAGCGGCTTCCCCTATTTCGCCTATGTCGGCCGCTTCTGGCAGGACTACGCGGCGATGATCCGCGCGAGTTCCGCCTACGGCTTCAACTTCCAGAACCATCTGATGCTGATGGTCATCGGTATCAGCCACACGATCGAGCACGTCATCCAGTCGGTCTACGAGAACACGGTCGGCCGCATCAGCGGCCTGTTCGGCTATCCGGCCCCCGAGGATACCTATCAGGCCGCCGCCGCCGCGGAATACGCGGCTTTCCTCGATCAGGTGCCCTGGTATCGTTTCCCCTATGCGGAGAAGCGCGCCGGCCTGTGGGCGCTGCCGTCCGGAGACGGCGCGACCGTCGTGCGTTCCTGGGAGCGCAAGCTCGGCTTCGGCCTCTCCTATTCGATCAAACAGGGCTATGCGGACCTGATCAAATCGGGACTGGCGGCGACCTCCGACGCGGCCTTCCTCGACATCCATGTCTGGGGCAAGGGGCCGGTCGCGGCGGCCATCGCCGGCGAGGCGGACACCACGCTGGAAAAGGATCTGGGCGCGGACGGAGCCGTCTTCGTCACGAAGCGCTACCAGGTCTTCACCGACATGATCCCGCGCCTCATCGCCCGTGGCATGCAGTTCGAGGAAATCGGCGGCAATGACGATGTCCTCGTCACCGTGCTCTCGAACGATGAGCCTGTCATGCCGGACGGCGCGGCCGCGGTGTTTTCCTACGCGCTGCCGACGGACCCCGCGGTCGTGCGCACCGGGCTGACCGCGTCGGTGCCCAAACTGCACCTGATCCTGCCGGCGCTTGCCGCGGCAGGCGCGCGGCTGGAGCATGTCTACGATTATTGATTGTCAGCGACCGAACAGGCCGGGTCTGGCGCGAGCCAGCAGATAGAGCGGCACGCCGATCACCAGAGTCAGCCCTGCCGCGATGATCGCGAAGTCCAGCCGTACATCACCGGTCAATGTGATCATGACCGGCCCGCTCAGGAACCAGATCGAGGCGGCGATGCCGATCCCGGCGATGATCAGCAGGCCGAGAGCCGTCGCCAGCAGCGAAAAGCCCGCAACGGCGCTGTCGACCGCGAACATCGCGCCGACGATGATCGCGCACAGGGCGATGATGTTCGGGCTTGGGATGTAGGAGCGCAGATAGTTTCCGTCGATGTCGGCAAAGGCGATGCGGCCGGCCAGCATCGGCACGAAGATCGCCACGATGTGCAGCAGGCCGAACAGCAGGATGAAGGTATAGATGTAGCGCCGCAAGCTGGGGAGTTGCGCGTCGCCGCCGGGGCCCGACTGAGAGCTCATCTACAAATCCATTTCCGTCCAGACCGGCAGATGGTCCGATCCCGATGCCGACGAATCAATCCAGGTTCGACTGACCTTGTCAGCCAGTGTCCCGCCGACAAAGCAATAGTCCAGCCGCCGCCTCTGAAGCGCGCCGCGCAGCATACGCTCATGGCTGTTAAGAAGCGATGGATCAACGCCGGCCGCCACCGCCGCGTCGACGAACGCATCGGCATAGGCCGCGGCGGCGTGGTATGGATTGCGTCCGACGATGCGGCTGTATTCGACGCTGTCGGGTTCGCTGTTGAAATCGCCCATCCAGATCGCTGCCAGCGGCGCATCCGGTTCCGCCTCGCCGTTCGACCAGTTGCGCGCCGGCTCGTCGTCAATGCCGCTCCACGGCCCGCCTTCCAGCGGCACGCGCCGGTGGCGCGCCAACAGGAAATCGATCTGCTCCAGTCGCTCCTCGACCCCGATATGCGCTAGGTGGATGGAGAAGATGCGCACCGGGCCGGATGGCGTGCGGATCAGCCCTTCCAGCGCCGGATTCTGCGTGTTGAGCGGCCGGACAACCCGGCGCATCGGCAGGAGATGCAGCCGCGACCAGAGGATCGGCGTTCGCGACAGCAGCATCGTGCCGAACTGCCGGCGCCGATTGACGACACGGCCATCCGCACCGCGTGAACTGGCGTCCATGTCGAAGGCCGGCCCGTAGACCCAATAGTGCCCGGGCAGCAGTTTCGAGATCAGCTCCGGCTGGTCGTCATTGTTCGTGCGCGGCCAGTTTCGCTCGACCTCCTGCAGCGCGATCACGTCCGCATCGGCGACCGCTACGATGGCGCGCGGCAGATCGTAGACGCCGTCGCGGCCGAACCCGTACTGGATGTTGTAGCTGACGAATTTCATGCGCCCCCAACGGGTCAGGACTTGGCCGATTGATAGACGCGAAACGATGGGACGAGCAATCGCCCTCTGCCGCGATTTCTCCGCGATTGCATCCAAATGCCGCCGCCTTGATCAGACACCTGTCCGGGACGGAAGGGATCACCCATGATCAAGGAAAGCCTCGTCGTGATGGCGCTGGTCGGCTGCGACTGCGACGCCAAGACATGCGACTACATCAGGACCGCCGAGACCGGCTGGGCCACGAAGGCGGAGTGCGAGGCGGATATCGCACGGCGCATCGTCACGCAGCATGAAAACTACCCGCTGGTCATCGCCGTCTGCCGCGACGGGAGAGAAGCCGCGACCGTCGCATCTGACGCATCTGCGCCTGCGGCGGCAGCGACCGAGCAGGTCCGGCTGGCGGTCGGCGACCTCTCGGAGGCGTCACGCGTCGGCGACGTGTCGCATGACGCGCTCGGCCGCGTCACCACCCTGTTCAGAACGGTCGACGGCTACATCTCCGTCCGCGAGAAGGCTGGGTCGCTGGCCAGCGCATCGCGCCAGGCGCGCGACACGCTGACCCGTCTCGCATCGTCGGTCACGCCCGACTGGTTCTAGGCGACGCCGGCCGCCGCCTTCAGCCCGCGATAGAATGTCGAGGTGAACAACTCGTCCGGGTCGTATTCCCGCTTCTTCGCGAGAAAGGCCGGCAGCTCAGGATAGGACGCCATCAGTTGCGCCTTCGTGTAGTGCAGTTGATAGGGCAGGAAGAAGCGGCCGCGATGTTTTAGCGTCAGGTCGATCAGTTCGCGCGTCAGCACCCGCATTTGGGCGTTGCCGTCCTCGTCGGTCGCCTGGTTGACGTAGAGCACCAGCGAGAAGGCGTCCTCCTTCGCATAGGTCAGCGCCACGTCCTCCTTGTGCACGACGCGCACCGAGGCGTTCAGCAACGGCAGCGGGCTCTTCGCCAGGATCTCGCGAGCGCCGGCGATAAAGGCGTTGTATTCGGCACGCGGGAAAAAATATTCGTGCAGGATGTCGGTCTCTTCGGGCAGGTCGTTGAAGAGATATGGCACGGAATCGTGCATCGGATTGTTGCGCGAGACGAAGCATGCCTCGCCCTCGCCCATCGCCGCCGTGCGCGCCACGGTGCAGCTTTCGAACTTCGGCTCCAGTTCCTTTTCCATGAACCATTTGAAGCGCTGGAAAATATCGCCGCGCTTGGCGAGGTTCATGATGACGCGCTTGACGCCGACCATGCCGGGTTCACCCAGCGGCCCCATGTCGGCCGGCGCAACATCGGCCACCTTGTCGTAGCGGTAGACGATCATGTCTTCCAGGAAATTGCCGGGCGCGGTCGACAGATGACCGTAGAACAGGCCGAGATTCTTGTCGGGCGCCATCTCCTTGTCGAACAGCGCCGGGAATTCCTCGGATTTGATGATCGCGCGTGACGTCTGGTAGACAGCATTCGGCACGATTTCGAGCGTAGCGCGCAGCACGACGCCGAACAGGCCGTAGCCGCCGACGACATGGCGGAACAGGTCGGCATTGTCGACCGGCGAGCACGTCAACTTCGTCCCGTCGGCGAGCATCACTTCGAGCGACTTGACCGACCCGACCACAGAGCCAGCCTGATGGTCCATGCCGTGCGCGTTGACCGAGATCGACCCCCCGACCGAAAAAATGTCGGTCGACTGCATCGCTTTCACGGCGAAACGTGGATGCAGCACGTTCTGGATGTCGTGCCAGCGCGCGCCGGGTCCGACGGTGACGGTAAGCCCCGCCTCGTCCACCTCGATCGAATTCAGCCCCATCATGTCGAGCACGATGGCGTGGTCGTCAAAGGCGTGGCCGCCCATCGAATGGCGCACCGCCGCGATCGAGATGCCGAGATTGTTGCTGCGGGCGAAGGCGAGCGCGTCGGCGACGTGCTTTTCCTCGATCACCTTGATCACGCCATAGACCGGCGTCTGCGACAGCGCGCTGACATCGTTGATGGTGCCGCCTTGCGAAGCCCATGGCAGCGACGGATCGAAGAACGGCTTGTCGAAACTGGCGTCTTGCGCGAGCGCAACACCGTCGAGATCGGCGATGCGCCCGGCGTTCTTCGGACCCGACGGGGCGCGGGCGAAGCGGGCGATCGTCGCGCCGCTCCATGCCACCGCGCCGGCCACGACGGCCGTTCCGATCAATGCGCGGCGCGAAAGCCGAAAACGCCTGCCTGCCTCAGCCATAGGCTCCCCCCGCGGCCCGAATCTCCGACAAGGTTAGAGGCAAACCGGCATGTGCGGAAGATGATGGACCGGAACGCGCCCGGTCGCCGTTGACAAGCGCCGCCGCGCTACGGTTAGACGGAAGAAGCTCAAGGAGGAATGAATATGAACCCATCAGGACAGGTCGCGGTTGTTACGGGCGGCGGCTCGGGCCTCGGCGAGGCGACCGCACGCGCGCTGGCCGCCAAGGGCGCCAAGGTCGCCGTCTTCGACGTGCAGACCGAAAAGGCCGAGAAGGTCGCCAAGGACATCGGCGGCATCGCGGTCAAGGTCGACGTGTCGAGCGCCGATGCCGGCGAAGCGGCCTTTGCCGAAGTCGAGAAGAAACTGGGCGCCGTGCGCATCCTCATCAACTGCGCCGGCATCGGGCTGGCGCTCAAGACGACCGGCAAGGACGGCGCACACCCGCTCGACAGCTTCCTGAAGATCATCAATGTCAATCTGGTCGGCACCTTCAACATGATCCGCCTCATGGCGGTTCGTGCCGAGAAGCTCGATCCCCTCGCCGGTGGCGAGCGCGGCGTGATCGTCAACACGGCGTCCGTCGCGGCCTATGACGGGCAGATCGGCCAGGCCGCCTATTCCGCCTCGAAAGGCGGCGTCGTCGGCATGACCCTCCCGATCGCACGTGACCTGTCGCGCGCCGGCATTCGCGTCTGCACCATCGCGCCCGGACTGTTCAAGACGCCGCTGCTGGCCAGCCTGCCGGAAGAGGCGCAGGCGTCGCTCGGCGCCCAGGTGCCGTTCCCGCCGCGGCTGGGTGATCCTGCCGAATATGGCGCATTGGCTGTCCAGATCGTCGAGAACCAGATGTTGAACGGCGAGACGATCCGCCTCGACGGTGCGATCCGCATGGCGCCGCGCTAAGCAGGACTTGCAACAATCGCGGGACGCGGCAATAACAAGACTGCTTTAGTCAGGAATTGCAGGCAGTCATGAGCGAACAGACCAAGGATGTCCTCCGCCCCACCGACGCGGAGGCCATCCGGACCTCCAAAACCCTGCTGCGGGCGTCGCGCTACGGCGCGCTCGCCGTCATCGACAAGAATACCGGCGCGCCTCTCGCCAGCCGGGTCGGCGTCGCCTCGGACACCGATGGCGCGCCGCTGATCCTCGTATCGGGACTGGCGGCCCATACCGGTGCGATCATCGCCGACCCGCGCTGCTCGCTTTTGCTGGGCGAACCCGGAAAGGGCGATCCGCTCGCCCATGCCCGCATCACCCTGGCATGCCGCGCGCAGAAGTTCGAGCGGGGATCGCCCGACTGGGAGCGCGCCGAACGCCGCTACCTGAACCACAATCCCAAGGCGAAACTCTATGTCGGGCTGGGCGATTTCTCCTTCTTCCGGCTGAACGTCGAGAAGGCGAGCCTCAACGGCGGCTTCGGCAAAGCCTATGCGCTGACCGCGTCGGACCTGCTGTCGACCGGCACGATGGCCGACTTCGCCGCGTCGGAACAGTCCGCCGTCGACCACATGAATGAGGACCACGGCGACGCGGTCGCGAATTACGCCGCGCATTATGCCGGCATCCCGGACGGCCAATGGCTGCTGACCGGCATCGATTCCGACGGCATCGACCTGGCCGACGGCGACCGGGTGCTGCGCATCTTCTATCCCGAGCCGCTGACCGTGCCGCGCGATGCACACATGCGCCTCGTGCACATGGCCAAGGAAGCGCGGCTCGCGCTTGGCGACAAGGCGGCAACGCCGAAGAAACATCACGAGCACGCCTCTTGACCTGAAACCGTCACGCCGGCCATCTGCCGGCATGGCGGAAAATGCGGAAGACAAGGCGCGGTTGGTCCGCATCGACGATCCGGACGATCCGCGCATCGGCCCCTATCGCGACATCCGCGAACGCGACCTTGTCGGACGCCAGGGCCGCTTTGTCGCCGAAGGCCGGGTCGTCCTCAACGTGCTCTTTTCGGCGCGACGCTTCGAAGCCGAGTCCGTCCTTCTCCTCGAGAACCGGGTGGACGGCAGCCGCGACCTGCTCGACGCCGTTCCCGACAGCGTCCCCGTCTACGTGGCGCCAGCGCATGTGCTGGACGCCATTGCCGGCTTCCACATGCATCGCGGCATTCTGGCCATCGGCAGGCGGCGGCCGAACGAAACGGTTTCCGATCTGCTCGCCGCCCTGCCCTCCGACGCGCTGGTCGTGGCGCTGGCCGGCATCGCCAACCACGACAATATGGGCGCGATCTTCCGCAACGCCGCCGCCTTCGGCGCGGACGCCGTCACCATGGACCCGACCTGCTGCGATCCGCTCTACCGCAAGGCGATCCGTGTCTCGGTCGGCGCAGCGTTGAAAGTGCCTTTCGCCACGGCGCCCAGCCTGGACGATCTGGTGGGCAAGCTCGGCGGTGCGGGTTTCAACCTGATTGCGCTGTCGCCGCAGGGCGATGTCGACATTGCCGATCTCAAGCCGGGCCGCCGGCGTGCACTGTTGCTCGGCAGCGAGGGCATGGGATTACCGGCAGCGCTGCTGGCGCGACTGACCTCGGTCCGTATCCCGATCGCCAGCGATTTCGACAGTCTGAACGTGGCGGCCGCCTCGGCGATCGCGCTGCATCGGCTGTCGAACATCGGCTGAATTCAGCGGGCCGACGCCGCTTTCTGCAGGGCGCGGACGCGATCGGCCAGGCTGACAATGCCTTGTCCTGCCGCAGCGGGCCTGGCCGCGTCGTCCGCCAGGATCGTATTGATCGGCGACTCCGGTCCGTCGAGCATCGCAGTAAGATGGACCACCTGCGCGGCGAGATCGTTGATCTGCTCGCGCAGGACGGCATTGTCGCGGCGCTCATCGCTCCAGCCTTCCGTGCTGGCGCGCTCCAATGCCTGGAGATCCGTCTTCAGCTTCTTGTTTTCGCGCAGCAGGACCGTCAGGCGCTCCTCCTGCCGGTCCTTTTCGGCGTTCAGCCGCGCCATCGCCTTTTCGACATCGCCGCCCGTCGCGCCCGAAAGCAAGGTCGACATCTGAAGCTGCATGTCGGCCAGTTCGGCCTCGAGCTTGACCCGATCGGCCTGCGCCTCGGTCAGCCGCGCGTCGAGATCGGCGCCCTGACGGGAACCGCTGCGGTGGCTTTCGCGCAGCCGCGCCAATTCCGCCTCGCGCTGCTCGAGCTTCGTTTCGCGGTCCGCGACCGTGGCGAGCAGACGCTCGACCTTGCGGTCGAGATCGGCTGAGCGCTTGCGCTCGTCCTTCAGCGCATCCTGCGCCGCCTTCATGTCGGTCTCCGCGCCGCGCATGCGCTTCTCGGCTTCCTTGCGGCGATTGCGCATGTCGCCGACATCGTGCGACAGCCGCTCGAATTCGGTTTCGCGGGCGACCAGTTCGATCTGTCTGCTGCTGGAGGTAAGCGCGGCCTCGTCATACATGCGGCCGAGCCGCTCGACTTCCATCGCCTTCTCCTCAAGCGCCCGGTCCGCGTCCGTCAGCCGCGCCATTAGTTTCTGAAGCTCGTCCTCGCGCCGGCGCAGTTCGGCCCGCAATTCCGCGCTCCGCGCTTCAAGCTCCGAAGCGCCGCGATCCTTCTCGGCGCGCTCGTCGGCCAGACGGCGCAGTTCGTCGCGATTGCGGTTGATCTCGATCAGTTGCGCCGACACCTTCTCGCGGAAGGCCGCGACGCTCATTTCCAGACGACGCGTGGACATGGCGAATTCGGCGCGCATGCGGTCCTTGTCTGCCTGGATCTCGTTCATGGTAAGCGGCACCGACGCCTCGATGCGCTTGCGCGTCAGCGCGACCGCGCGTCGCCAGATCGCCGGCGCGACCATCAGCGCAAGAAAGCCGGCCGTCAGAAAACCGAGCGAAAAGAACAGGATGGACTGAACCACGGCACCGATCCACAACGACGGCGCACCGCGCCGCGCGGCCCGCCGGGAGGCCGTATGTGCCACGCCGGGACAGGATAAATCCAGCCCCGGCGCGATTTACATTGCCTTAACCCTAATCGTGGCGACGATCAGAACGGGTTCCAGGTCGGGCGCTGCGTCATCTTCAGATAGCCGACATTGACGCCGAGCCGCGCGCCGACGCCGGTGCGCACCGGAACCAGCAGGACGCGGCCGTTCTTCATCACGTTGAAGCCGAGGCCGGCGATCAGATAGGCCGAGCCGGCGACGCCGCCGAACCGCTTGTAGAGCGCTTCGACCGTGTCGAGATTGTAGACGAGGATCATGGTGCGCGAGCCCTGCCCGCCATAGTCCCAGCCGACCGACGGACCCTGCCAGAAGACCTTATGGTCGCCGGCGTTCTTGGTGTAGAGCATGCCCTCGCCATAGGTCAGGCCGCCGATGATGGCGCCCGACCCTTCTTCGCCGAGCACATAGCCGTTCGGCAGGCCGTAGGATGCGAAAATCTTCTCGACCACGGTGCCAAGGCCGCCCGAGGTCGCGCCGAAGAAGCGATGCCCCGAATCAACGATCTCCTGCGCCGTGTAAGTGTCGTTTGCGCGCGCCGCGCCGGTGGCCAGCGTCCAGGTTCCAAGGACGACCGCGAGCGCCGCCAGAACGCGCGCGGCGCGGCCAATGAATGAAGACATGGGTTTAACTCCCTTGCTGGGAGCACTCCGGATGACGCCCTGGGGCGGCGGCTCTGCGGCCGGCTCGCCCGAGTGAGGGAGCCTAAACCCTAATCCTTTTCTCAACCTTAACGGATGGTTCATCAGCACTGCGGTTGGTCCGCCACGTTTCTTGCCGGTTTGCGACACCGTGTGTATCCAATTTGCGCACCGACGATTTGATTCGGCGCTGCCTTGCCGGTGAATTCATTCTTGATATGGGGATTTTTTGCGAATGGCGGATTCGTTTACGCTGACGGCGCCGGAATTGGCCGCGTTGCTGTGCAGCCGTGTGTGTCACGACATCATTTCCCCGGTCGGCGCGATCAATAACGGGCTCGAGCTTCTGGACGAAGGCGGAGCCGACGAAGACGCCATGAACCTGATCCGGACGAGCGCGCGCAATGCCTCGGCCAGGCTCCAGTTCGCCCGCATCGCCTTCGGCGCGGCCGGCTCGGCCGGCATGCAGATCGATACGGGCGATGCGGAGGCCGTCGCCACCGCCTATGTCCGCAACGAGAAGCCCGAACTCGAATGGGTCGGCAAACGCGCGCTGCTGCCGAAGAACAAGGTCAAGCTCCTGCTCAACCTCATCCTGATCTCGATCGGCGCGATTCCACGCGGCGGCAAGATCAAGGTCGTCCTCGACGATCTGGAGAGCAATCCGGTCTTCACGATCACGGCGACCGGCCCGATGGTGCGTGTCCCGCCGAAATTCCTGGAACTGCATTCCGGTCAGAAGCCGTCCGAGCCGATCGACGCGCACGCGGTGCAGCCCTATTACACCCTGCTTCTGGCCCGCGAAGCCGGCATGGAGATCAGCATCCGCGCCGGCGCCGAAGAGGTTGTCTTCTCCGCGCGCTAGAGCCGCTAGACCGTCACCATCGGGCTTGTCCCGAGGGTCTGCTGACGGTGGAGGTCTCGGCGCTATCGCCAATGTCAGCGCCAAGTTCTCCAGCGGTGGCAGACCCTCGGGACAGGCCCGAGGGTGACGACGTGGTTGGCTTTGGCCCACGCCGAAAAACCCTTTCGGGTTCAGCGGCTCGGTTTCTTCAAAGAACGCTCCCGGTTGGGAGAGGGAAGCCGGACGCGGAAGTGCGCGGTGGTTTCCTATGAGTGATACTGTAGCGCGGTCTCCCGCGCCCGGCGTGCGTTTCTCACCTCGGCTGGGTGGGCGGGCCTGAATCGTTTCCGATCCTTCCCGCTCTGACTTGCCCGAGGCCCAGGTCTTGGCGATCGACTCGCTAAGCCGCGGGAACCAACCCGCGACCGTCC
>Ga0209792_1001512_pt1 | contig 11088 bp, 10 predicted proteins | sample EBPBio142005_DNA_FD_185860 | JGI IMG/M metagenome (GOLD analysis project Ga0209792, IMG submission 185860) | Wastewater treatment Type I Accumulibacter community from EBPR Bioreactor in Madison, WI, USA - Reactor 1_6/14/2005_ DNA (SPAdes)... | ecosystem: Engineered > Bioreactor > EBPR >...
CCCCCGGCCACGCCGACTTCGGCGGCGAGGTGGAGCGCGTCCTGAATATGTGCGACGGCGTTATCCTTCTGACCGACTCCGCCGAAGGCCCACTGCCCCAGACGAAGTTCGTTCTGGGTAAAGCCCTGAAGCTCGGCATCCGCCCGATCGTCATGATCAACAAGATCGACCGTCAGGACGCCCGTCCGGACGACGTTCTGAACGAAATTTTCGACCTCTTCGTTAGCCTCGATGCAAATGATGAACAGCTCGACTTCCCCGTTCTCTACGCCTCCGGCCGCGACGGCTGGTGTGCAGAGAGCCTCGAAGCCCCGCGTGAAAACCTCCACCCGCTGCTCGACCTCGTCATGCGCCACGTGCCAGCGCCGAAGGTCAATCCGGATGCGCCTTTCACCATGCTGGCGACCCTCCTCTCCTCCGACAGCTTCCTTGGCCGCGTTCTGACCGGAAAAGTTTATTCCGGCCGCCCGAAGGTCAACATGGTCGTGAAATCCATGTCGCTCGACGGCAAGACGGTTGAAAACTTCCGCCTGACCAAACTCTTCGCCTATCGCGGCATCGACCGCGTGCCGGTGGAAGAAGCCGTGGCGGGCGATATCATCGTCGTCGCCGGTATGTCGAAAACATCGGTGGCTGATACGATCTGCGATCCTGCAGTCACAGAACCTGTGGCAACACAGCCGATCGATCCGCCGACCATGGCCGTCACCATCACGGTTAACGATTCGCCTTACGCCGGTACGGAAGGCAAGAAGCTGACCTCCACCATGATCCGCGAGCGTTTGATGGCCGAGGCCGAAACCAACGTCGCGATCAAGGTGACGGAATCTTCGGGCCGCGACGCTTTCGACCTCGCTGGCCGCGGCGAACTCCAGCTCGGCGTTCTGATCGAAACAATGCGCCGCGAAGGGTTCGAGCTTTCAGTATCCCGTCCGCGCGTTCTTCTGCAAAAGGACGAGAACGGCAACCTGACCGAGCCTTATGAAGAAGTCATCTGCGACGTTGACGAAGTCTATTCCGGCTCTGTTGTGGAGAAGATGTCCCTTCGCAAGGCAGAACTCCGCGATATGCGCCCGTCGGGTGCAGGCAAGACCCGTATCACCTTCCTCGCCCCGTCGCGCGGATTGATCGGATACCAGTCCCAATTCCTGACCGACACGCGCGGTACGGGTTTGATGAACCGCCTGTTCCACAGCTACGGCCCCTACAAGGGCGAAATCGCGGCACGCCGTAACGGTGCGCTTATCTCGACGGACAAGGGCGACGCCGTTGCCTATGCTATCTGGAAGCTGCAGGACCGCGGCATCATGTTCATCGGCCATGGCGACAAGGTCTATTCGGGCATGGTCGTCGGCGAACACAGCCGCGAGAACGACCTCGAGATCAACGTCCTGAAAGGCAAGCAGTTGACCAACGTCCGAGCCTCCGGCGCCGACGAAGCCGTCATCCTTGTTCCGCCGAAGAAAATGACTCTGGAAGAGATGATGTCCTATATCAACGAGGACGAGCTGGTCGAAGTAACCCCGAAAGGCCTGCGCGTCCGTAAGAAGCACCTCGACAGCAATGCGCGCGAAATTGCCAAGAAACAGGCAAAGAAAGCCGCTGAAGGCTAAGAACCAAAAAGCCCGCTGCGAAGCGGGCTTTTTTATATCCTTGTTTCAGCGAACATCTATCTGAAACAGGTTAAGCCTGTTTCCATCCGGGTCTTGAAACAGGCAGACTTTGAATCCCTGGCTGACATAGATGTTGCCGTTTTTGTCGAAGCCTTCTTTTTCAAAATCGACGAGCGTCACGCCTTTATCCAGAAGTTCCTGCGCGAGCTGTTCGATATTGTCCTCGACTGCCCATGTGGCGACGACCATGCCGCTGACAATCGGCAAAACGGTTTTATAAACGAAAACACGCCCGTCCCCTGCCTTGTAGATCGTCAGAAGATCGCCCATCGTGCCATCGAGGACAAGACCCAGTTTTTCTTCGTAGAATTTCCGCGCCCTGACCATATCCGAGACCGGGATGGTGGCGACGACATCATTGTGACCAAGCATGCAATTCCCCCTTTTCTGACAACAAAACAATAAACCGCATGCGGGCAGTGAACAAGCGCCGCAGACCTTTTAGGACGCGTAATGCAGGAATGAATGGCAGAAAACCAAAAAAACCCGCCTTTCAGCGGGTTTTTTGTCGTCTGTCGTTATTGTTGCGGTGCTTCGTTCATGCCATTGGATGGCGCTATCGTGCCGGAACCGGTCGTGGTATCGGCCGTGTTGCCCGACGGTACGGTGGTTTGTTCCATCGCCGTAGTGCCTGCCGCGGGCTCAAGACCTGTTGCATCGACATTGCGGTTTTGCATGAAGAAATAAGCGCCGACAGCGACAACGATTGCAAGCAATACGCCGAGCACGACGCCCATGCCCGAGCTTTCGCGGGGCGGTTGGTTATATGGTGGTTGTTGATTGTAATTCTGGGCCATGATTCAAATCTCCTTTGTTTGTATGACGGTTTGCAAACGGATGGCGACGGCATCGGTTCCCGAAATACAAAAAGGCCCGCTTCAAGCGGGCCTTTTCCGTGATTTCACCAATTAGTAAGCGCGCTTTTTGGAGCGGCCTGCGTGACCTTCCGAGCGGGCACCGCCATCCTTGCGGAAGGAGCTGCGCTCGCCGCGCGGCTTTTGTCCGTCGCGGGAGAAAGGCTTTTTGAAAGGGCGGTCACCGGCCGGACGGTCCGCGCGATTGTCATCGCGTTTTACATACGGCTTCTTGAAGCCGCCTTCGGCACGTTGCGGACGATCACCGTCGCGGAACGGGCGGTCGGAACGCGGTCTGTCGGACGCATTTTCGTCGCGGCGGAAAGGTTTCTTGAATCCGCCATCGCGGTTGCCCTGATAGCCTTCGCTACGCTGTGGACGGTCGCCATCACGGTTGTACGGCTTTTTAAAACCGCCTTCCGAACGCAGGCCGCCTTCGGCGCGGTCATCGCGGCGGAATGGTTTTTTGAAACCGCCGTCGCGGTTGCCTTGATAGCCTTCGCTGCGTTGCGGACGGTCGCTGTTCCATTCGCGGCGGCCTTCATTGCCACCTTCGGCGCGGAACGGTTTCTTGACCCATGGCTTTTTAAAGCCGCCTTCCTTGCGGTCGCCGGAATTGGTGCGTTTATAGCTGTCCGGGTTGCTGGCGAAATCATCTTCGCGTTTTTTAAAAGGCTTCTTGAAACCACCTTCGCTGCGCTGCGGACGATCGTTGTAGTCACGGCGTTGCGGGCGGGCATCGAAAGCACCTTCGGTTTGCGGCTCGCTGGTGCGCTCGGCAAATCCGTTGTCCGGATCCCATCCGCCTTCCTTGCGGTCCTTGCGGTCGGCGCGGCCGAAAGGTTTGCGGGCCTTGAAGCCGCCCTCTTTTTTCGGGCCGTAATTGCGTTCGCCGCCACCAAAGGAGGGTTTGCCGCCGAATTTCTTGCCGCCGGAGGGTTTTCTTTTGCCATAGCCGCCTTCGCGCTTGTCGCTGTTCGCGGCTTCGGGGTTCAGCATGCGTTCGATATCGCGCCACAGGTGTTTTTCACCGTTGGAGATAAAGGAGACAGCCTGCCCCTTCGCGCCCGCACGCGCGGTGCGGCCGATACGGTGGACGTAATCTTCGGCAACCTGCGGCAAGTCATAGTTGATGACATGTTCGATATGCGGAACGTCAAGGCCACGGGCGGCAACATCGGTCGCCACGAGGATACGTACCTGCCCTTGGCGGAACATGCGGATTACCTTGTCGCGTTGACGCTGGCGGAGACCGCCATGGATTGCTTCGGATGTATATTCATCGCGGTTCAGCTTGACGGAGAGTTTGTCCGCGCCGTGCTGCGTGCGGACGAAAATAATGACCGAACCTTCGCGCTTTTGAAGCTGCAGCATCAGTTCGTCATATTTTTGCTCCTGTGCAACGTTCACGGATTCCTGCTCGATATTCTCGCCGGGCTTCGACTGGATACCTGCGGAAACACGTTCCGGATTGTTCAGATATTGTTTGGTGAAACGCACGATCGTGTCCGGGAAGGTCGCGGAGAACATCAACGTCTGGCGCTCCAGCGCGGTTTCGGAAAGGATGGAGTCGATCTGCGGCGCAAAGCCCATATCGAGCATGCGGTCTGCCTCGTCCAGAACAACGAAGGATACGCGGTCGACAAGGTCGCCGTTGGAACGCAGGTGGTCGTTGATACGGCCGGGCGTGCCGACGATCAGACGCGGGCGGCGGTCGAGCTGTGCATATTGTTTGCCGATCGGCTCTCCGCCGATCAGAAGCGCGGTCTTGATCCCTTCGGGGCCTTTCACGACATCGCCGATCATCTGGCGGGCAACGGTGTGCACCTGGCTTGCCAGTTCACGTGTCGGGAGCATGACGAGGGCATGCGCCTGCGGATTGTTCATCAGGAAGTTTATCATCGGAACGCAGAAGGCGCCCGTCTTGCCCGTGCCCGTCTGGGCGGAGCCGATAATATCGCGGCCTTCCAGCGCGAAGGGGATTGCCATCGCCTGAATCGGCGTTGGCGTTTCAAATTTCATCTTCTCGAGGGAGGATTGCAGCGCAGGGTTCAGCGCAAACTCTTTAAAGTTCGTGGTCATAGTTTTTCTTTCATCATATATAAGCGCGCCCCACTTTGGAGCGTGCGTTAGCGGACATTGGCCGCGGTTCAAGCATCTGGGCTGATACTGAAAACCGCTTGTGCCGCCCGATATGATGGGGGAAGAGGATCGCTGTATCGCGGGACAATCTGGCTTTTGTTCTTGATTATCAATGGTTTGCCAGAAACCCATAACCTGTTTGCGGGTGTGTTATCTCACAGTTCGTATCGGAATGTCAAGGAAATCAGCCGCGCCCTTTTTGCACACCTACATTGTGCATTTGCAAAAAAATACTTGCCTGCGCGCAAGCATTCATGGTTCCATGATCATTATGAAACGCAGTCAGATGATTGATACGACCAATATTGCCTTTGCCCCGGGGTCCCTCGGCGCAAAGGAAGAGCCGTATTATCAGCTGATAGCGTAGATTTTTTCACACTGTCAGCCCCGAAAAGAAAGGCTGACAGGACATCTCCCCCAAATATCCAGAGACTCCCGTCCGCCTTTCGAGAAACGAAAGGAGAGAGATTATGTTTGTGCGGAAGTTTGAGGCCAGTGACTGGGCATTTTACAAGACGATGCGGCTGGAAGCGCTGCAACTCCACCAAGACGTCTATGGGACTTCCTATGACGATATGGCCTCCCGCACCGATGCGGAATGGCAGGACATCGTATCGCAGGATAATTCCGCGTTCTTCGGGCTGTTTGATGGTGATCAGATTATCGGCATCGGCGGCGTCTTTACGCAAGACGCTTCCACCCGAACGGGCATGCTGATTGCCGGCTATATCCGGAAGGAATATCGCGGTCAGGGTTTATCGCGGTTTCTCTATCAGGCGCGGATCGACTGGGCGCGCCAATCCGGCCTGTTTGACCGGCTGTTGATCGGTCACCGCGAAGGCAACGAAGCCTCCCGCCGCGCGAACCAGGCCTTCGGCTTCAAACCGATCGGCGTGGTCGAATACACTTTTGGAAACGGCGATATCGCCAAAGATTACCAGTATGAATTGAGGTTATGATGAACAGGTGTGATAGAAATATAAAATTAATCAATGTCTACACGATGTGTTGCCATGCTGTGTTTCTGCTGCCTGTCATTGTGCCGTATTATGAAACAATCGGTCTGACATTCCGGGATTTTCTTATTTCGGAATCGGTGTTTGCAACTGTGCTGCTGCTCTCAGAAGTGCCCAGTGGCTGGATCGCGGATGTGTGGAAACGCCGCACCGCCCTGATCTTTGGTCTTGTGTTCGGTATAGCGGGTTATGTCGGCATGATGTTGTCGAGCGAACTGTGGCACACCATGCTGGCACAGGGTACGCTTGGCGTTGCGGTGGCCATGAATTCGGGAACTGTGACGGCAGTGTTGTATGACAGCCTTCTGGAAGATGGCAGGGTCGAAGAATACCGCCGGCTTGATGGAAAAAGGCACGCCTGCAGCCTTTATGCTGTCGCTTTCGCGGCATTCATAGGCGCGCTGCTGTTCCAGATCCATCCGAAGCTGCCTATTCTCATGGAGTGTATAGCCCTGTTGATCGGTATGATCGCCATGTCGTTCGTAATGGAGCCCAAGCGGCATACCAAGTCTGTTGAACGGCATGCAATCAATGACCTGAAAGTAACGATGGGTTACGCCCTGCGTGGTCATCCGGAAGTTACAGGCATTATCCTTGTATCGACGGTGATGTTTTGCGCCTCGAAACTCATGCTCTGGATGCAGCAGCCTTATTACCAGCATACCGGCATACCCGTCGAATGGTTCGGTGTTATCATGACAGCCAGCTATATCGTCGCCGGTATGGCGGGTCACTGGAGCCACAAGATAGAGCATCTGGGTTCGAACCGTATGGCACTTACGGCCATGAGTGTCGGCATGGCAGCGGCGTGCCTGATCATGGCAAGTATCCCGAACGGTTTTCTGGCGATGCTGTTGTTTATGAGTGGCACGATCACCTACGCCATGGGACAGCCACGCGTAAACAACGCAATCAACAACCGCGTCGGTTCGGAACGCAGGGCAACGATTTTGTCGACGGCAAATCTAATGCCCAGCCTTCTCTTCATCCCGACATCGCTGATCGTGGGGGCGATTTCGGAGAGCGCAGGTATCCGTGCGGCCATGGTATATCTTGGTGTGCAGATATTTGTGCTTGCCGGTATTGGCCTATGGCTATGGGGACGGAATGGCAGAGCCGCTACGCCGCAAGCTCCAGCATAACCGGCACGTGATCGGACGGTTTGTCCCAGTCGCGCGCCTCGGCCAGTATTTTGTGGCTTTTGAGTTTGGAGGCCAGTGGTTTTGTGACCCAGATATGGTCGAGGCGGCGTCCGCGGTTGGAGATTTTCCAGTCGGCGCTGCGGTAGCTCCACCATGTGTAGCATTTTTCTTCCGGCGGGACGAAAAAGCGGATCGCGTCCTGCCAGTCGAGGGAGGAATACATGCGGATAAACTTCTCCACCTCGATCGGCGTGTGGGAGACGACATTGAGAAGCTGCTTGTGGCTCCAGACATCGTTTTCCAGCGGGGCGATGTTGAAATCGCCCACGGCGATCAGTTTCTGGTCTTTCGAATAGCGGTCGGCGAACCATGTGTTGAGTTCGTCCACGAAATCGAGCTTGTGCGCGAATTTGTCGTTTTCGTCGGGGTCCGGAATATCGCCGCCGGCGGGAATGTAGATATTATGCAGTTCGAAATCCTTGAACTGCGCCGCGATATGGCGGCAATCTTCGCGCCCCACGCGATGATGGATGTCTTTGCCGAGGAACGGAACTTTTGAGAGGATGCAAACCCCGTTGTAGGATTTCATGCCATGGAAATGCTGGTGGACATAGCCTTCATCGGCGAACACTTGCGAAGGGAAATGCTCGTCCGGTGTTTTCGTTTCCTGCAGACAGACAATGTCCGGCTCCAGCATGCGCATCATATCGACGACGATGGGCGCACGCAGTCGGACGGAATTGATATTCCAGGTGACGATTTTCATTCTAAAAAGGCAGACCGCCGCCGAGCGCCCCGGGCGGAAGGCCGAGATCGGACATCATCTTTTGCGTCTCTTCGGCGATTTTGGCCTCGCCCTTGGCGCGGGCATCATTTACGGCGGCCTTGATCAGGTCTTCGGTGATTTCACGCTCGTCCGCCTTCATGAGGGACGGGTCGATGGCGATGGAAACGCAACTGCCTTTACAGGTCATGACGACCTTCACCATGCCACCGCCGGAAGCGCCTTCGACCGTGACGGATTCCATCTTGGTCTGCATCGTGGCCATCTTTTCCTGCATGGCTTTCGCTTGCTGCATCATTTTGGCGATATTCATTACTGTATGTCCTCTTTTTTATGGATGGCCTTCAATTCCGCATCGGGGAAAATATCGAAGACCTGTTTGACGAGTGGGTTGCTGCGCATTTTGTCGAAACGCGCGTCTTTGGCGGCCTTGGCCGATTGCGACATGGTCATTTCACCTGGCGCCGTCGATACCGACACCATCCAGCGTTTTCCGGTGGCGGCCTTCAGCGCGATGGTCAGATCCTGTGCAAGATTCTGCGGCGCTTCGGGTTCGGGGCGGAATTCAAAACGCCCCTCTTCCAGTTTCACCGGATGCACATAGAGATAGATATGGCTGGCCAGCGCGACATGGCCGGATTGCATTAGCACCGCCTGCATATCGGCAATGCTGGCGATTTCAGTGATTGGCGCAGGGGCAACCGCCGTTTCAACCTTGAGCGCGGCGGCGGAGGCCGTGGGGCCGCCACCGGACGCGATATTCACCGTCTGGTAGGAACCGCCGCCGGAGGGCGCGGGCGGTTGTGGCGCGGACGTCATGACGATATTTCCGTCCTTGATGCGTTTGATCAGTTCTGCGGGGTCGGGAAGTTCGGCCGCATAAGCGAGGCGGATCACCACCATCTCCGCCGCCTTTTGCGGCACGGGGGCGTAATTCACTTCATTGAGGCCTTTGAGCAATATTTGCCAGATACGGCCCAGCGCGGGCATAGACAGTTTTACGGCGAGGTTTCCGGCGCGTTCCATTTCTTCCCTCGCCATCACCTGCAGCGTGTCTTTCATCGAAGGCACGGCGCGGATTTTGGTGAGGAGGTGCGAGAGGTCAAGCATATCGCCGATGATCACGGACGGGTCTGCCCCTTTACGGTACAGATCTTCCATCAAAGAAAGCGCCCCTTCGCAATCGCCGCGCACGGCCTTGTCGAGAAGGTCGAGCACGAGGCCACGATCGGCAAGACCGAGCATATCCTTCACCTTTTGTGCCGTAACGTCGCCCTGTGACAGAGCAATCGCCTGATCCAGCATGGAAAGGCCGTCACGCGCGGAACCGTCGGCGGCGCGGGCGATCAAAGAAAGCGCTTCATCGTCCGCCTGCACCCCTTCCCGTTCGACAATCGTCTTGTAGTAATCAGCCAGTGTTCCGGCATCGATGCGGCGCAGGTCGAAACGCTGGCAGCGCGATAGGACTGTGACAGGCACCTTGCGGATTTCCGTCGTCGCGAAAATGAATTTTACGTGCGCGGGCGGTTCTTCCAGAGTCTTCAACAACGCGTTGAACGCATTCTTGGAGAGCATATGCACTTCGTCGATGATGTAGATCTTGTAACGGGCAGAGGTCGGAGCATAACGCACGCCGTCCAGAATCTCGCGGATGTCGTCAACGCCTGTGCGGCTCGCCGCGTCCATTTCAAAAACGTCGGGGTGACGGTCTTCGGTAATCGCCTTGCAGATATCGCAATCGTCCGTCGGCCCTGTCGTGGGGCCGGATTTGCCGTCGGGACCGGTATAGTTCAGCGCCTTCGCGATAATCCGCGCCGTTGTCGTTTTCCCAACCCCGCGAATACCGGTGAGCATGAAGGCATGCGCGATGCGCCCGCTGTCGACAGCGTTTTTCAGCGTGCGGACCAGCGCATCCTGACCGATCAGGTCATCGAAATTTTTCGGACGGTATTTGCGGGCGAGAACGCGGTATTCTTTTTGGGCATCGGACATGCTTTAGACTTAGTGCGATTCCGGGCGGGAGGCAATCCAAAGGCGAAGCGCGATTATGAATAGCGGGGATAAAGACGGTTGAGGGTGGAAGGCCGGACACGACCCGGAGCGAATTCGTTACGGCTGCTGCCTCTCGGCCCTGACCGGATTGGCGAAGCTACCGCCCGCGCCGACCTTCCGAGGATGGTTTAGACCATGCCCGGAAGGTCACGCAAGTTATTTTACGGGCACCAGCCGGCGGCTTGTTCCGGCGTCAGTGGCGGAATATTATATTTTGAAGGCTTCGGCGGGCTAAAAGCGCAAATCTCGCCGTAATCAAAATCCATCGGCTTTGGTATTTCGACATTCACACCTTCAACCGGCGCAGGAACGACCTGTCCGCTTTTCAGCGTGACAAAAGCCGGTACGATTTCGGTTTTAGCCGACGGCGCAGTATCCGGCGTTACAGGCAGATAACCGCGTATAGGTTCCGGACTTTTTGCGATGGCGCCGATAAAGGATGATACCAGCGATTTTATTGAAAACTTCATGACTACCCCCTCAGGTAAATGATTATGTATAATTGATATACCGTCTCTTTTCTTATGTTGCAATCTTTTTCGAAAATAGGTAGTTGATTAACGCGTTTTCGCACATCATTCGTTAACGCACCGCAAAATATTAGCGCCGTTGTAGCTCAGGGGTAGAGCAACGCATTCGTAATGCGTGGGTCGTAGGTTCAATTCCTATCAACGGCACCATTTTCCTTCAAAAGTTAAGATCAGTAATGGGGCGGTTTGTCGCGCAGCGCCTGCTCTGCCACGGTTAATTCCTGACCCTCACCCGCACCGGCGGGGGCATCCATCAATTCGACCAGTTTTTTCTGTGTCCGGTCGAGACGGATTTTAAGGGCGTCGATCTCCTTGCGGTGGAGATTAAGCATATCGCTCAGATCCTGAATCTGGCGTTCCTGATGGGCGATCAACGCCTCCAGCCTGTCTGTTTTCTCGGAAGTCATGGGTATCAACCTATCACCCTCTTTCCAAGCGCGTAAATACTGTTTAATCCATGGACGGAAATGACCATCGACGCACCAAGAACAAAAGGCCTGCACGGGTGGCTGGCGGTTGCCGCCAGCCCCAGAATCGTTTTCTACGCGGTTCCATGGCTGATGATTCTTCTGACCCTTGGCACCGTCGCGCAAAAAGAGCTGGGTCTTTATGTCGCACAGGCGGTTTATTTCTCCTCATGGATTTTGTGGCTCGGCCCCGTCCCTTTGCCGGGCGCATATCTGACGCTCGCCATCATCACCCTTTGCCTGCTGGTCAAATTTCTCTTTTTCAGCGTGTGGCGGTGGGCACAGGCGGGAATTATCCTGACCCATCTCGGCGTTCTGATCCTCCTGATCGGCGGCGGCCTGACGGCGGCATCGCAGAAAGAAGGGTTTATCGCCATCGGCGAGGGCAGTGAAATGCGCACAGTCTCGGATTATCACAGCCGTATATT
>Ga0209792_1001513_pt1 | contig 11088 bp, 15 predicted proteins | sample EBPBio142005_DNA_FD_185860 | JGI IMG/M metagenome (GOLD analysis project Ga0209792, IMG submission 185860) | Wastewater treatment Type I Accumulibacter community from EBPR Bioreactor in Madison, WI, USA - Reactor 1_6/14/2005_ DNA (SPAdes)... | ecosystem: Engineered > Bioreactor > EBPR >...
CGTGGCCGGGAACACCGCGCCCAGCGCCTCTGGCATGCCTTTGAGCCCGTCGGTGACGGCGATCAGGATGTCCTGCACCCCGCGGGTCTTCAGGTCGTTGAACACCTTCATCCAGAATTTGGCGCCCTCGGTGTTCTCGATCCCAGATCAGTCTGGGCATCAGCATCCCCCTGCTCCGCCTTTTTTCGATACTGCTCCGCCGCCTTGCGATACCAGCGCCTTGCTTCGCCATCGTCCTGCCGCACACCACGGCCATCGCTACAGCGATTGCCCAGGTTTCCCTGGGCAACAGCCTCCCCTTGCTCTGCAGCCTTGAGAAACCAGTTTGCCGCTTCGCCGGGATCCTTTTTGACACCCCAACCTTCTTCATACACGCGACCCACCATGTTCTGGGCGCGTGCATGCCCCCCCGCTGGGCGCCCTTGCGATACAGGTTCAGCGCCTCCTGGTAGCTCTGGGCAACGCCAAGGCCATTCCGGTACATATGGCCTAAGTTGACCTGGGCCTCCATGTCACCCAATCCCGTCGCCTTACGGTACCAATCCACGGCCTGAAGGTGATCCTTCTTTACGCCACGGCCATTGGCGTACATTTCGCCCATTTTGTTCAATGCCGATGGATAGTTCTGCTCTGCTGCATTGCGGTACCAGGCGATGGCGTCCGCGTATTCCTGTTTGCGTTCATACAGGTCACCCAGCAGCATGATCGCGCGAAAGTGGTTTTTTTCAGCTGCTTTGCGGTACCAGCCGATCGCTTCGGTGCGACTTTGCAGTACGTCCGTACTGTTGAGGTATATGCCCGCCAAGTTGACTTGTGCGTCCTCCAGGCCCACCTCTGCCGCCTTGCGATACAACGAGGCCGCCTCGCGGTCGTCCTTGGGCACGCCCTGCCCAATGGCATAAGCCAAGCCCGGATTGTTTTGCGCCCTGGCATGGTCCTGGTCTGCAGCTTTGCAGTACCACTGGGCCGCCTCGCGCATATCCTGGGACACCCCATACCCGAATTGGTAAAGGGCTCCCATCAAGTTCTGAGCATCGGAGTTACCTTGATCCGCCGCCTTGCGCCCCCAGGAGGCCTCACGAAAGCCCCTCGCATGTAGCACCAATGTGCTACATTGCCAGGACAGCAGGAGCAGCCATGTCCACCACCACAATCCGCATCGAAGACGAGCTGAAAAGCCGCATCAACGCCGCTGCTGCACGGGCAGGCAAGACGGCCCATGCCTTCATTCTGGAAGCCTTGGCCCAGACGGTGGAGCAAGCGGAGCGGGACAACGCCTTTCATGCACTCGCCGACGAGCGTTGGGCGCGCATCCTGGCCACCGGCGAAACAGTGGCCTGGGGCGACGCGAGGGCCTATCTGAGCGCCCGTGCGCAGAACGCACGGCCGAATAAGCCGGCGACTCGCAGGTTTGGCAAGTAGTCCGACCGCCACGGCATGACGCACATTGAACTGGCACCAGAAGTCCTTGAAGACTTCGACCGCTTCTTCGACCACATTGCCCAGAACGACCCTCACAGCGCGCCCGAGCGCATCGAGGGCATCGTGGACGCCTTGAACCTCCTGGCTCACAGCCCGCAGATCGGACGGCCGGTGCAAGGTGGCAAACGTGAACTGGTGATTGGCCGCGCGTCACGCGGGTATGTGGCGCTGTACCACTATGTGGCGGCCATAGACACCGTGTTTGTCCTGGCCATACGCAGCCAGCGGGAGACGGGATACAAGCGCTGAGCCTCATAACGGGCTGCGCTCGGGCCATTGGCCCGATCATGGCGTGGCCGGTACGATGAAGCCAAGTTAGGCGCACCGCCATCATCAGGACGCACGATCATGAAGCTGCACATTCTGTCCGACCTGCACCTGGGCGTGCAGGGCATGCCCCACCCCGAGACCGATGCCGACCTTGTCATCCTGGCCGGCGACATCGCGCGCCCGCAGGCTGCCATTACCTGGGCGCAGGGCTTTGGCAAACCGGTGCTCTACGTGCCCGGCAACCACGAGTTCTATGGCAGCAGCCTGACGCAGACCGTGCGCACGCTGCAGGACCTGTGCGCGGGCACCAGCGTGCAACTGCTCGACAACCGCAGCCTGGTGCTGCAGGGCGTGCGCTTCGTGGGCAGCACGCTGTGGAGCGACTTTCGCATCGCGGGCGGGGGCCAGGCGCGCATCGACGCCATGGAGCAGGCAAAGCGCTTTGCCTATGACTTCCAGCGCGTGCGCGTCAGCGATAGACCCGACGCCGCGCTGTTCACACCCGAGGATTCGGCCCGGCTGTTCGACGCCAACGTGCGGTGGCTCGCGCAGGAGCTGGCCCAGCCCTTTGACGGGCCCACGGTGGTCATCACCCACCATGCACCATCGCCGCGCAGCATCCACCCGCGCTTTGCGGGCTCGCCACTCAACACCATCTTCGTCTCCGACGCCGAGGCGCTGGTCGCCGCCAGCGGCGCGCGGCTGTGGATACACGGCCACACGCATGACAGCCACGACTACCAGGTCGGCGCCACGCGCGTGCTGTGCAACCCGCGCGGCTATGCCAAGGAGGGCGTGGCCGAGAACGCCGCCTTCGAAGCGCGGCTGATCGTGCAGGTGTAGGAGAGAATCGGCGCCGATACACTGCCGGCATGCAAATCTACATGGTGGGCGGCGCAGTGCGCGACCGGCTGTTGGGCCGCCCCGTCAATGACCGCGACTGGGTCGTCGTCGGCGCCACGCCCGAGGACATGGTGGCGCGCGGCTTCGTGCCCGTGGGGCGCGACTTCCCCGTCTTCCTGCACCCCGAAACGCACGAGGAATATGCGCTGGCGCGCACCGAGAGGAAGAGCGGGCGCGGCTACCGCGGCTTCGTCGTGCAGACATCGCCCGACGTGACGCTGGAGGAGGATCTTTCGCGGCGCGACCTCACTATCAATGCAATAGCTAGCAGCGCAGATGCTACCGGCGCTGGAGCCATTTTTGACCCCCATGGAGGCGTGCGTGACCTGGAGCGGCGCGTGCTGCGCCATGTGACCGACGCCTTCCGCGAAGACCCGGTGCGCATCCTGCGCGTGGCACGCTTTGCGGCGCGCTTTGCCGACTTCTCGGTCGCACCCGAAACCATGGCGCTGATGCGCGAGATGGTGGTGCACGGCGAGGCCGATCACCTGGTGGCCGAGCGCGTGTGGCAGGAGCTGTCGCGCGGCCTGATGGAGCCCGAGCCCACCCGCATGTTCGACGTGCTGCGCGACTGCGGCGCGCTGGCCGTGGTGCTGCCCGAGCTGGATCGCCTGTGGGGCGTGCCCCAGCGTGCCGAATACCACCCCGAGGTGGACACCGGCGTGCACGTGATGATGGTGCTGACCATGGCCGCGCGCCTTGCTGCCCCGCTGGCCGTGCGCTTTGCCTGCCTGGTGCACGACCTGGGAAAAGGTACGACGCCCGCCGACCTGCTGCCGCGCCACATAGGCCACGAGCAGCGCAGCGCCAGGCTGCTCAAGGATGTATGCGAACGCCTGCGCGTGCCCGTGGACTGCCGCGAGCTGGCCGACGTGGTGGCGCGCGAGCACGGCAACATCCACCGCAGCAACGAGCTGGGCGCCGCCGCGCTGGTGCGCCTGCTGGAGCGCTGCGACGCCATCCGCAAACCCGCGCGGCTGGACGACATCCTGCTGGCCTGCGAATGCGACGCGCGCGGGCGGCTGGGGTTTGAAGATGCGCCCTACCCGCAGCGCGCGCGCATCAACGCCGCGCTGGGGGCCGTGCAATCGGTGATCACAAGCAGCATCGCGGCAGACGCCGCGGCGCGGGGCATCGCCGGCCCCCAGGTGGGGGCGATGATCCACGACGCGCGGGTACGCGCCGTGGCCCAGTGGCTGGCTTCAGACTGCTGACTGCACCCAGCGCACGATGTCCGCCGCACCCAGGGCGCCCGAGACGCGCGCCACCTCCTGCCCGCCGCGAAACATGATCATGGTCGGAATGCTGCGAATGCCATAGCGCCCGGCAATGGCGGGGTGCGCCTCGGTGTCGAGTTTGGCGAGGCGCACCTGGGGTTCGAGCTGGCGTGCCGCCTGGGCAAAGGCCGGTGCCATCTGCCGACAGGGGCCGCACCAGGGCGCCCAGAAGTCGACCACCACGGGGATATGGTTGCGCCCCACATGCTTGTCGAAGCTGGCCGCATCCAGCGCCAGGGGCTCGCCCATGAACAGCGGCCGGTGACAGCTGCCGCAGTCGGGCGCGCTGGCCAGCTGCGCGGCCTGCACGCGGTTGGTGGTGTGGCAATGGGGGCAGACGATGTGCGGGGCGGAGGTAGCGGTCATGGCGGCAGGCGGGTCATGTGATGTTGCCTGTCTACCTGCGGCCGGCATGCCGGTATTTCAAGGCTCAAGTAGCGATACCTATTGACCCCGTCATCCCCGCGAAAGCGGGGATCCAGGCGCTACCCAAACAGTTAATTCGCGCTGCTGTGGATCCCCGCTTTCGCGGGGATGACGGTGGGTTTTGCAGGCTTCGCGTGTAATCAACAGGCATCGCTACTTGAGCCTATTTCAAGCTCACAGCCACTTGACGATCAGGCTCAGCAGAAAGCTCAGCAGCAGCGTGCTGGCCAGCGGAATGAACCAGTCGCGCCCGAACAGGCGGAACTGAAAGTCCCCCGGCAGCCGCCCCAGCCCCAGGCGCTTGAGCCAGGGCGTGAGCCCGTTGATCAGCACCAGGGCCAGGAAGACGACGATGAGCCAGCGCAGCATGGGTCAGGCACCGTAGCTGGCGACCTCGATCAGGTTGCCGTCCGGGTCGCGGCAATAGACCGAGGTCATGGGGCCGAGCGCGCCGGTGCGCTCCACCGGCCCAACCTCGGGCACGATGTCCACGGCCTTGAAATGCGCCAGCACTTCATGGGCGGACTGCGCGGTGACGAAGCACAGGTCGTCGCTGCCGGGCGCAGGACTCACGCCGGTGAACCAGGCTACCGTGTCGCTGCCCACGGGGCGCAGGTTGATCTTCTGGCGGCCGAACTTGAGCGCCACGCGCGTGCCGGTGCGCGATGCGAACTCCTCGCGCTCCATGCCTAGCACGCGCACATACCAGGCGGCGCTGGCCTCCACGTCGGCGACGTTGAGGACGATGTGGTCGAAACGGTCGATCTTCAGGGACATGGGGTCAGGCCTTTCTTGATGGTCACAGCCGGTGCGTGCGGTCGCCCAGGGCAAAGCCCATGGGCTGCCACGGCTCGCCCGGGCCCACGGCCAGCACCTTGAATAGCTCGCCCATTTCGTGTTCCAGCATCAATTTGGCCGCTGGCGCTTTCTGTGCAAGCGTGAGCAGCTCCATTTTTTGGAGCAAACCACAGTTCAGCAGAAAGCGCGCCTGGCTGGTGTAGCCCAGCACGCTGAGGCCCGCGTCCTGCGCCGCCAGGGCCATGGCGGTGAAGTTGACGTGGGCGGTGATGTCCTTGGCGCCCACCTGAGCCAGCGGGTCGTCGTCCGCGCGGTGGGCGCGGTGGCACATCACCGTGCCCATGTGGCGCTGGGGGTGGTAGTACTCGTCCTCGCCAAAGCCGTAGTCGATGAACAGGGCCGCGCCGCGCCTGAGGTGGGCGGCCAGCGTGCGCATGAAGGCCTCGCCCTGGGCGTGGATCTCGGTCAGGTAGTCGTGCTCGCCTTCTATGTCCACGGGCGGGCGCAGCTCCGTGGGCCGGTCGCTCCAGGCAAAGCCACCGTCCTGGCCCGAGACCACGCCGCGCTCGTGCCAGACACCGGCCACGCGGTGAAGCAGTTGCACGGGCATGGCGTCCAGCACTTCATTACCGACGACCACGCCTTCTATGGATGCGGGCAGGCTGTCGGCCCAGGCCACGCGCTCGCCAAACGCGGCCAGGCGCTGCTGCTGGCGCGCGCGCAGATCGCCCGACAGATCGACGATGGTGTAGCGGCGCACGCGGTCGCCCAAGGCGCCCAGCAGCTGCGCGGCCAGGGCGCCGCTGCCGGCGCCGAATTCCCAGACCTCGTCGGTCGCCGTGGCGTCCAACGCCTCGCCCACCTGGGCCGCCAGCACCTGGCCGAACACGGGCGAGAGCTCGGGCGCGGTGACGAAGTCGCTGCCGTCCGCGGGCATGCTGCCGAGCTTGCGCAGCCCGCCCGCGTAGTAGCCCAGGCCGGGCGTGTACAGCGCCAGCTGCATGAAGCGGTCAAAGCCTATCCAGCCGCCGGCGGCGGCGATCTGGGCGTGGATATGGGCGACAAGCGCGTCGGTGGGGGTGGTCATAATTCGTGGCTTTGCGCGCCAAAGTGGCGGGCATTGTATTTCTCGGCCATCCGGAGGAGCCACCGCATGCACAACACGGACTGGGTGCTGGTCACCGGCGCGGCCCACCGCCTGGGCCGCGAGATCTGCCTGGCCTTCGCCGCGGCGGGCTGGAACGTGCTGTGCCACTACCGCACGTCCCAGGCCGGCGCACAGGCCACCCAGGCCGAGGTGCAGGCGCTGGGGCGCGACTGCCTGCTGGTGCAGGCCGACCTGGCCCAGCCCGAGGCCGGCACGCAGCTGCTCGCGCAATGCGTGCAGCTGACCGGCGCCGCCCCGCGCTGCATTGTCAACAACGCCTCGATCTTTGAGGCCGACGACGCGCGCACGGCCAGCGCCCCGGCGCTGCTGCGGCATTTTTTGACCAACACCGCCACGCCCCTGCTGCTGGCCAACGCGCTGCACGCCTGGCTCTGTGCCCAGGGCCGGCCGGCCACGGGCGCCTACAGCGTGGTCCATGTGCTGGACCAGAAGGTGCACAACCTGAACCCGGACTACTTCTCGTACACCGTGAGCAAGCTTGCCCTGGAGCGCAGCGTGGCCTTGCAGGCCCAGGCCCTGGCGCCCCATGTGCGTGTGTGCGGGCTGTCGCCGGGGCTGATGTACCTGAGCGGCCCGCAGACCCAGGACAACTTTGACCAGGCCGCCCAGGTCAACCTGCTGCGCCAACCCATTGCGCCGGCCGACGTGGCGCGCTGCGCCGTGTTCATCGCCGGCAACGCCAGCCTGAACGGGTGCACGCTGCAGGCCGACAACGGCCAGCACCTGGTACCCCTGGAGCGCGACGTGATGTTCGCCATCGCGGAAAATCCGCGCCCATGAATTCCATCTTGCTTGCCTTCGGCGCCCTGGACGCGCGCCTGGCCACGCAGTGCCGCGCCCTGAGCCTGCGCCGCCACGAGGTGCGCGTGCGCATAGGCGTGCACGCGCACGAGCGCCAGGCCGCGCAGCGCATGTGGTTTGACGTGGATCTGTGCGTCAAACTAATCCAAGCACCCGCGGCCAGTGACCATATTTCCGAGACGCTGGACTACGACTTTGTGCGCGAAACAATCGCGCGCGAGGTCGGCAGCCAGCACCATGAGCTGCAGGAATCGCTGTGCGACGCCATTGCCGCCGCCCTGCTGCAACGCGCTGCGGTGCACGCCGTGCGCGTGGCCACGCGCAAGCCCGACATCTACCCCGACAGCGCATCCATAGGCGTGGAGCGGGTATGCATCAAGCCCTGGTGAAGCCGTGACCGAAACTTCTTATCATTCGCGCCCCGGCCTGCAGGCGCTCACGCTCACCGGCCTGCGCTTTGACGCCAACCTGGGCATCCTGGCCCACGAAAAGGCCGCCCCCCAGCCCATCCAGGTGGACGCCGAGCTCAACCTCGGCCCCCAGCCCCTGGCGCCGCGCGACGACGACATACGCCATGTGCTGGACTACCGCAAGGTGCGCCAGATCATCATCGACGAGTGCACGGCCGAGCATGTGAACCTGCTGGAGAGCCTGATCGGCAAGCTGGCGCAGCGCCTGCTGCAGCTGCCCGGCGTGCAGGGCGTGCGCGTGAAGATCGCCAAGCTGGAAATTTTTGATGACTGCGAAGTCGCCATTCGCGTCGAAACCGGACAGTGGTAACAACCCTATGAATGCAAACCTGAATACGACCGACTGGGTCGCTGAAGAACCCGCCACCGACACCCGCAAGATCGAGCGCGAGCAGGTCAAGCTGGAAAAACGCCTGTGCCGCGAAGTCGGCCGCGCCATCACCGACTTCAACATGATCGAGGACGGCGACCGCATCATGGTCTGCATGTCCGGCGGCAAGGACAGCTACACCCTGCTGGACATCTTGCGCAAGCTGCAAAAGCGCGCCCCGGTGAAGTTCGATCTCGTCGCCGTGAACCTGGACCAGAAGCAGCCCGGCTTTCCCGAGCATGTGCTGCCCGACTACTTCAAGAGCATTGGTGTCGAATACCACATCGAGAACCAGGACACCTACAGCGTCGTCAAGCGCGTCGTGCCCGAGGGCAAGACCACCTGCAGCCTGTGCTCGCGCCTGCGCCGCGCCATCCTCTACAAGGTGGCCGATGACCTGAAATGCAACAAGCTTGCCCTGGGCCACCACCGCGACGACATCGTCGCCACGCTGATGCTGAACATGTTCTACGGCGGGCGCATGAAGGGCATGCCCCCGAAGCTGGTCAGCGACGACGGCAAGCATATGGTGATACGCCCGCTGTGCTACGTGCCCGAGAAGGACACGGCGCGCTGGGCGCAGTACCAGCAGTTCCCCATCATCCCCTGCAACCTGTGCGGCAGCCAGGAGGGCCTGCAGCGCGTGGTCGTGAACGAGATGCTGCGCGAGTGGGACAAGAAGTTCCCCGGCCGCATCGAAAGCATGCTGCGCGCCATGGGCCATGTGGTCACCACGCACATGATGGATCCCAAGCTGCACGACTTCCAGAACGCCAAGGTCACCGGCGTTGCCGACCCCGAGGGCGACACGGCGTTCGACCATGAGGAATTCCCCATGGCGCCTTCGCTGCCGGGCATGCAGGTGCTGCAGCTGGGCTGAGCGGCGCCGTACCATTGCGGGCATGGGGCCCGTCGCCCCGAAGGAGATCGCCTCATGCCATCAATGCGCCCCATCTGCACCCTGGCCCTGTGCGCCGCGGCCGTGCTGCTCGCGGGTTGCGCCGGCCCGCGCCGGGTGGAGAGCAGCGTCAGCAGCTACTCCACTCTCACCACGCTGCCCAGCCCGCCCACCTACCGCTTTGAACGCCTGCCGTCGCAGCAGGCCCATGCGGCTGCCTACGCCGCCATCGAGTCGCAGGCCGAAGCGGCACTGGCCCGCGTCGGCCTGCGCCGCGACGATGCCAACCCACGCCTGATCGCACTGCTGGGTGCCGAGGGCGGCTACGCCACGCCGCGCAACTGGCCGTACTACGGGCCTGACCCGTTCTATGGCCGCTGGGGCTGGGGCCTGGGCTACGGCGGGCGCTGGGGCATGGGAATGAGCTGGATGATGGACGCCCCACCCACGCTCTACCACCGCAAGGTCAGCCTGATGCTGCGCGACGCGGCCAGTGGACAGGTGGTGTACGAGACATCAGCGGTGTATGAAGATGTGTGGACGCGCGACCCCGCCATCTACGGCGTGCTGTTCGACCAGGCTCTCACCGGCTTTCCGCAGCCACCCCAGGGCCAACGCACCCTGCGCACCGAGATGCGGCCCGCCGCGGCCACCCCTGCTCCTGCGGCAGAGCCGGCACCCGCTGCACCGGCAACGGCGCCAGGCCGGTAGTTTGCAAACCTGAACATTTGCGCGCCCCATGGCGTGACAAGATGACGTCCCGTGCCCGCACCAGGGCAGGGCACAACCCTCTGGAAGGAATCACCATGAAGCACACCACCGTCTCCATCCTGCTGCTGGCCAGCCTCTGCGGACTGGGCCTGAGCGCACAGGCGGCCGGCCTGGGCGACGCCATCGGTGGCAAGTTGGGCGGCGGCGGTAGCGCATCTGCCCTGGGCGGCGCACTGGGCGGGGGTGCCGACACGGCAGCGCTGTCGGCGCTGGGCCTGACCAGCTCGGGCACGGCCAGCAACGCCGCCGGCGTCATCACCTACTGCATGAAGAACAACTACCTGAACGCCAACAAGGCCGCGCAGGTCAAGAACCAGCTGCTGGGCAAGATGGGCCTGGGCCAGAAGGAAGAGCCCAAGGACGAGGGCTATCTGAGCGGCCTGTCGGGCATGGTCACGGGCTCGGGCGGCAAGAGCTTCAGCCTCGACAAGGTCAAGGGCGACTTGAAGGAAAAGGCCTGCGACTACGTGCTGGACAACGCCAAATCCCTGCTCTGACCAACTGCCATGCAAGCCACCCGCATCATCGCCGTGCGCCACGGCGAGACCGCCTGGAACGTGGACACGCGCATCCAGGGCCACCTGGACATACCGCTGAACGACACCGGCCAGTGGCAGGCGCGCCAGCTCGGCCGCGCGCTGGCCGAGGAGCGCGTGGCCGCCATCTACAGCAGCGACCTGCAGCGCGCCTGGGCCACGGCCCGGGCCGTGGCCGACAGCACGGGCGCGCCCTTGAACCCCGAGCGCGGCCTGCGCGAGCGCAGCTTTGGCGACTTCCAGGGCCGCACCTTCCAGCAGATCGAACGCGACTCGCCCGAACAGGCGCTGCGCTGGCGCAAGCGCGACCCGCACTTCGTGCCCGAAGGCGGCGGCGAATCGCTCGTCACGCTGCGCGAGCGCATCGCCTGCACCGTCGATGAGGTCGCCGCGCGCCACCGCGGCCAGCAGATCGTGCTGGTGGCCCATGGCGGCGTGATGGACGTGCTCTACCGCCTGGCCACGCGCCTGGACCTGCAGGCGCCGCGCACCTGGCAGCTGACCAACACCGCCATCAACCGCCTGCTGTGGACCGGCGACAACGGCCTGACGCTCATCGGCTGGGCCGACACCCAGCACCTGGAGCACGGCAGCCGCGATGAACTCCACTCCTGACGCGCTCATCGGCCGGGGCGTGGACTGCATAGACACGCCCGCGGCCGTTATCGACCTGGACGCCATGGAGCGCAACATCGCGCGCATGGCCGGCTTTGCGCGCAAGCACGGCATGCGCTGGCGCCCGCACGCCAAGCTGCACAAGAGCGCCGCCATCGCCCTGCACCTGGAGCAAGCCGGCGCCTGTGGCCACTGCGTGCAAAAACTGTCCGAGGCCGAGGCCCTGGCCGCCGGTGGCGTGCGCGACCTGTTCATCAGCAACGAGGTCATCGCACCGCACAAGCTGCTGCGCGTGGCACGCCT
>Ga0209792_1001514_pt1 | contig 11087 bp, 11 predicted proteins | sample EBPBio142005_DNA_FD_185860 | JGI IMG/M metagenome (GOLD analysis project Ga0209792, IMG submission 185860) | Wastewater treatment Type I Accumulibacter community from EBPR Bioreactor in Madison, WI, USA - Reactor 1_6/14/2005_ DNA (SPAdes)... | ecosystem: Engineered > Bioreactor > EBPR >...
ACCACCAAGAACAAGAAGACGATGCCCGAGAAGATGAGCATCATCAAGTTCGACCCCAAGGCTCGCAAGCATGTCGAGTACAAGGAAGCGAAGCTGAAGTAATTCGGCCCGGCTCTCTTGCAAGAAACCGCCACGGCGCAGGCCCTGGCGGTTTTTTTATTCTCATCCGCTCAAGCCTTGAACCCCGTCATCCCCGCGAACGCGGGGATCCAGCTGCCACCCGGGTCGCTGTTTCATCACTGCAGTGGATCCCCGCGTTCGCGGGGATGACGGCGGGTGTTGCTGGCATCCGGTGCAAGCAACAGATGCGCTACTTGAACCTAATTTATCATAGCTGCCAGCGCTTGCTACACAAGGGCGGCAGCCATATTTCACTTATTTCTTCTGCCAAACGGCGGCAAAGAAGCCGTCGGTCTGGTGCCGGTGCGGCCACAGGCGCAGGTAGCGCTGGCCGTCCTCGCCGCCGCTGCACAGGCTGGCGGCGCCCTCCACCTTGAGCTGGGCGAGCAGTTCGCCGGCCGCGAGCGGCGCAAAGTCCGGGTGGGCCGCGCCAAAGGCCTCGGCGATGGCCTCGTTTTCCTCGGGCAGCACGCTGCAGGTGGCATAGACAAGGCGACCGCCAGACTTCACCAGGCGCGCGGCACTGGCCAGGATGGCCGCCTGCTTGGCCGTCAGCTCCTGCACGGCCTGCGGGCTTTGGCGCCATTTCAGGTCGGGGTTGCGCCTGAGCGTGCCCAGGCCGGAGCATGGCGCGTCGACCAGCACGCGGTCGATCTTGCCCGCCAGGCGCTTCACGCGCTCGTCGCGCTCATGCGCCAGAGCGGCGGGGTGCACGTTGGACAGGCCGGAGCGCGCCAGCCGGGGTTTTAGCGCATCGAGCCGGTGGCCCGAGACGTCAAACGCGTACAGCCGCCCGGTGTTGCGCATCTGCGCGCCAATCGCCAGGGTCTTGCCGCCGGCGCCGGCGCAAAAATCGACCACCATCTCGCCGCGCTTGGCATCGAGCAGCAGGGCCAGCAGCTGCGAGCCCTCGTCCTGCACCTCCAGCGCGCCGCGCGTGAAGGCGTCCAGCTTGTTCAGCGCCGGCTTGCCGTCTATGCGCAGGCCCCAGGGGGAGTACGGTGTCGCTACTGATTGAATAGCTGCCTGCGCAAGCTCCTTCTGGATTTGATCGCGCTTTGCCTGCAGGATGTTGACACGCAGATCGAGTGGCGCCTGCTCCTGCAGGCTCGGCGCCAGGGCCCAGAACTCGGCGCCCAGCTGCGCCTTGAGCGGCTCGGCCAGCCACTGCGGCAGGTTGTGGCGCTGGGGTTCGAGCAGGTCGGCCTCGCGCACGGCGTCGCAGGCATCGACCCAGTCCTTTTCCTGCGGCGTGAGGGCGCTTTTCAGAAAGTCGCGCGGGCCGTAGAAGCCGAGGATGGCCAGGCGCCGCTCCTTCGGGCCGCTGCCTGAGCGCGCCAGCTGCTCGAACAAAGGCTTCTTGCGCAGCACGGCGTAGGCCGTCTCGGCCAGCGTGGCACGCTCGCGCGGGCCAAGGCTGCGGTGCTGACGGAAGTAGCGGGATACCACGGCGTCGGCCGGGTGTTCAAAGGTCAATACCTGCTGCAGCAGATCGGCGCAGGCGTCCAGAAGGGCTTTGGGATGCATGGGCGTGATTGTCCCATCTTGCCGCGCCGCCTCCCGATCCACAGGATTTATACACAAAATGGGCTGTAGCACTTACCTATCAAGCGCTGGCAGCTACTTTTATTGAAGCAAATGTGCCAACACCGCACGCGGGTAGATCACATGCTCCTGCGCCAGCACGCGCGCGGCCAGCGTGTCCGCCGTGTCGCCCGGCAGCAGTGGCACCACGGCCTGATCCAGGATGGGGCCCACGTCCAGCTCAGCCGTCACCAGATGCACCGTGCAGCCCGCGAACCTGCAGCCCGCGGCTATCGCGCGCTGGTGCGTGTGCAGCCCCGTGAAGGCCGGCAGCAGCGAGGGGTGGATGTTGACCAGCCGGCCCGCAAAGTGATCGACAAAGCCGGGCGTGAGGATGCGCATGAAGCCCGCCAGCACCACCAGGGCCGGCTCGTAGGCGTCAATGGCCTGGGCCAGGGCGGCGTCGAAGGCCTCGCGGCTGTCGAATGCCTTATGGTCCAGCACCTGAGTGGCAATGCCCTGCTCGCGCGCCAGGGCCAGGCCCTTGGCGTCCGCCTTGTTGCTCAGCACCGCCGCCACGCGGATGCCGTGGCGCCCGGCCCAGTCCTGCTGCTGGGCGCTGCGTACGATGGCGGCCATGTTGGAGCCGCCGCCAGAGATCAGAATCACGATGTTTTTCATGTGACCCGGATTATCCCGCCATGCCCTTCGACCCACGACAGCGCCCCCTCCCTGCCTCCGAGGCCCGCGTCCTCGCCACGCTGCTGGAAAAGTCCCGCACCGTGCCCGACAGCTACCCGCTGACGCTCAACAGCCTGGTCTCAGGCTGCAACCAGAAAACCAGCCGCGAGCCGGTCATGCAGCTCTCTGACAACGACGTGCTGCAGGCGCTGGACGCGCTGCGCCAGCAGACCCTGGTGGTGGAAATAGGCGGCGCCCGCGTGGCGCGCTGGGAGCACAACTTCGAGCGCGGCATTGGCGTGCCGACCCAGGCCGCCGCGCTGCTGGGCCTGCTGCTGCTGCGCGGCCCGCAGACCGCCGCCGAGCTGCGCCTGAACGCCGAGCGCTGGCACCGCTTTGCCGACACCTCCTCGGTCGAGGCCTTCCTCGAAGAGCTGGCCGAGCGCAGCGATGAAAAAGGCGGCCCGCTGGTCACCCTGCTGCCGCGCGCGCCCGGTGCGCGCGAGCCGCGCTGGGCGCAGCTGCTGTGCGGCCCCGTGGACGTGGAGGCCCTGCAGGCCGCCGCCAGCACCAGTGCTCCGGCTGCGCCCGCACTGCAGGCCCGCGTGGAGGCGCTGGAGGCCGATGTCGCCGCATTGCAAGCCACCGTGCGCCGCCTGTGCGCCGAGCTGGGCCTGGACGCCGCCCTGTCGCCGCCCGGACAGGACTGAAGCCGGCGACCGTGCTACAACCACCGTCGACAAACAAGGAGGCATTGCATGGATCTCGCATTCACCCCCGAAGAACAGGCCTTCCGCCTGGAGGTGCGCGACTGGGTGCGCGCCCACCTGCCGCCAGCGGTGGCGCACAAGGTACACAACGCCCTGCGCCTGACGCGGGACGACATGCAAGGCTGGGCCAAGACCCTGGGCAAGAAGGGCTGGCTGGCCTTTGGCTGGCCCAAGCAGTTCGGCGGCCCCGGCTGGACGGCCGTGCAAAAGCATTTGTTCGAGGAAGAATGCGCCATGGCCGGCGCGCCGCGCATCATTCCCTTCGGGCCGGTGATGGTGGCGCCCGTGATCATGGCCTACGGCACGCCCGAGCAGCAAAGGCGCTTCCTGCCCGGCATCGCTGACGGCTCCGTCTGGTGGAGCCAGGGCTACAGCGAACCGGGCTCGGGCTCGGATCTGGCCAGCGTCAAGACCCGCGCCGAACGCCGGGGCGACAAATACATCGTCAACGGCCAGAAGACCTGGACCACGCTGGGCCAGTACGGCGACTGGATGTTCAACCTGGTGCGCACCAGCAACGAGGGCAAGCCGCAGACGGGCATCAGCTTTCTGCTCTTGGACATGAAGTCGCCCGGCGTCACCGTGCGGCCCATCAAACTGCTGGACGGCGAGTGCGAGGTCAACGAGGTGTTCTTCGACAACGTCGAGGTACCTGCCGACCAGCTCATCGGCGAGGAGAACAAGGGCTGGACTTACGCCAAACATTTGCTATCCCACGAGCGCACCAACATCGCCGACGTGAACCGCGCCAAGCGCGAGCTGGAGCGCCTGAAGCGCATCGCCAGGAACGAAGGCGTTTGGGACGACAGCCGCTTTCGCGACCAGATCGCCCTGCTGGAGGTGGACGTCGTCGCGCTGGAGATGCTGGTGCTGCGCGTGCTGGCCATGGAAAAGAGCGGCAAGAACCCGCTCGACATCGCGGGCCTCTTGAAGATCAAGGGCAGCGAGATCCAGCAGCGCTACGCCGAGCTCATGATGCTGGCCGCCGGCCCCTTCGCCCTGCCCCTGATCCAGGAGGCCATGGACGCGGGCTGGCAAGGGGACTTCCCTGGCGGCGTGGTGGCCAATGCGCCGCTGGCCTCGACCTATTTCAACATGCGCAAGACCACCATCTACGGCGGCAGCAACGAAGTACAGCGCAACATCGTCGCTCAAACCGTGCTCGGCTGACAGGAGATACAACCATGGACTTCAACTTCTCCGACGACCAGCAGCAGCTGCGCGACGCCGTGCGCCGCTGGGTGGACAAGGGCTACAGTTTCGAGCGCCGCCGCGCCATCGTCGCCGCCGGCGGCTTTGACCGTGCGGCCTACGGCGAGCTGGCGGATCTGGGCCTCACAGCCCTGACCGTGCCCGAAGCGCACGGCGGCCTGGGCCAGGGCGCGATAGACGCCATGGTGGCCATGGAAGAGCTCGGCCGCGGCATCGTGCTGGAGCCGCTGGCCCAGGCCTTCATCGCCAGCAGCGTGCTCGGCCAATACGCCACTGCCGATCTGCAGGCCCAATGGCTGCCGCGCATCGCCAGCGGCGAGGCCCTGGTGGTGCTGGCGCAGCAGGAGCGCAAGGCGCGTTACCGGCTCGGTATATGCGAGGCAAAAGCGACTCAAATGCCCACAGGGTATGCGCTGACAGCTAGCAAAAGCATAGTTCCAGCGGGCGACCAGGCCGACGCCTTCCTCGTGCCCACGCAGCTGGACGGCCAGATCGCCCTCTTCCTCGTGGAGCGCAGCGCCAGCGGCGTCGCCACGCGTGGCTACGGCACGCAGGACGGCAGCCGCGCCGCCGAGCTGCAGCTGACGGGCACCCCCGCCACCCTCATCACCACCGACGGCCTGGCCGCACTGGAACTGGCCGCGGACACCGGCATCGCCAGCACCTGCGCCTACGCCGTGGGCGTGATGGAGCAGACCTGCGCCGCCACCTTCGACTACCTGAACCAGCGCAAGCAGTTCGGCGTGGCCATCGCCAGCTTCCAGGCCCTGCGCCACCGCGCGGCCGACATGAAGATGCAGCTGGAACTGGCGCGCTCCATGAGCTATTACGCCAGCCTCAAGCTAGGCGCCCCCGCCGACGAGCGCCGCCGGGCGCTCGCCCGCGCCAAGGTGCAGCTGGGCCAGTCCATGCGCTTCGTCGGCCAGCAGGCCGTGCAGCTCTCCGGCGGCATCGGCGTGACGGATGAATACATCGTCAGCCACTATTTCAAGACGCTGACCCAGCTGGAGATGAGTTGGGGCGACACCCTGCACCACCTGGGTGAGGTGTCGGCACGCATGCAGGAGCAGGCGGGGGTGTTTGCCTGAGGGCTCTCAAGGAAACATTTTAACGAGTACCAACTTCATAACAAAAAGTTCGTTTCCTTCGTGAACGCCTGCCCCGCGCGCGAGGTCGGGAAGCTCTCAAGAAACAAAACTGAAGGCGGCCGTTTTCATGTGTTCCCTTCCAATGGGTTGAGCTGGAAGCCCAGGGCAGCAGCGCGCCGCCTGAGCGCGGCCACGCTGCGCTGGCGCTGCTGCTCTTCATAGCGCTGCGGGAGCTTGTCAGAAACTTTGTGTGCGAGGCATAGCTGGCTCTGTTGCAAAACTCAGCGTCAAACAGGTAGTGCGCGCACATCGCCGCAAAGCGGGCGTTGACCACGCGGCCCTTGCCCTTCTAGACCTTGTCAACGGCCGTCTTCATGTTGTCGTAGATGCCCCTGCGCGCCACGCAGCCCAGCGCCGCAAAGCTGCGTGTGCCCCGATGGCCACCCCAAACTGCTCCACTTTTGGCCAGTCAAACTGCTCCAGGCAGGACGAGGTGATTATGCGGGGTCAGGGTTGATGGTCAGGCGTGCGGCAGCCTCCTTGAGCCTGTAGCTCTTGCCCTCGAACTCCAGCATGGCGCAGCGGTGCATGAGGCGATCGAGGATGGTGGTGGCCATGGTGGCGTCACCGAGGTAGCGCGCCCAGTCCTGCACGACGCGGTTGGAGGTGACGACGATGGATTGGCGCAGCTTGTAGCGCTGGTGCACCAGAGCCTGCAGCAGCTCGGCGGCGTGCTCGCTGATGCGCCGCGCCAGGAACAGGTCATCGAGCACCAGCAGGTCGGCAGCCACCCAGCCCTTGAGCAGCCTGGCGCCCTCGTCGGCATCAGCCAGCGCGTAGCGGGCGAACTCGCTGTCGGCTTCGAGGTAGGCGACGTCATGGCCGAGCAAGGTGGCCTGGTAGGCCACGGCCTTGGCGACGTGGCTCTTGCCCGTGCCGGGCTTGCCCACGATCAGTGCGTTGTCGCCCACGCTGAGGAACTTCAAGGTGTGCAACTCGAAGCAGGCCGCGCGTGGCAGCTTGGGGTTGAAGCGCCAGTCGAAGTCGGCAAGCGTTGGCCGCTCATCCAGACCGGAGAGCTTGAAGCGGCGCGCCATCAGGCGGCTGTGGCGCCGGTCGAGCTCGTCTTGCAGCACGGCCGAGAACGTCTCCAGGAAGGGCTCCTGGGCGGCCTGGGCCTGCATCAGGCGGGTCTGCAAGGTCTCGGCCATGCTCGACAGGCGCAGCTTGCGCAGGGTGGTCTCGATGTCGTGGGTGGTCATGGTGGTCATGTGAAGAGCTCTCCTTGGGGTGCGATCTCGGATGTGGACGCTGCGGCGGCCATGGCAAACAGTTGGCCGTACTCCTGTGGATCGCGGATGAGGTTGTGGGCTTGGGTGGGGGTGGGTTGCTTGAGCTGCGCCGCAGGGGTAGCGACATCGAGCTGGGCCAGGGCCTGTGAACCGCACCGGGATTTGAGGGGGCCTGTTGGCTTGAGTCAGACCGATATGGTCTAGACGGTCTTTGGGTTCAGGATTTTTCTCTTCCAGCCCCCCGCAGGGGCCGCCGGAGGCGCCCCCGGTTGGGCCATGTATTCATGGTTCAACCCTCCTGCGGCGCTGCCGACGAAGCAGGCTTGGTGGTGGACGCCTGGGCCTGCTCGCGCCAGTAGTTTGCCTCGGCTTCGGCCGGCGGGATGTAGCCGATGGGTTCGAGCAGGCGATGGTGGTTGAACCACGAGACCCACTCCAGCGTCGCCAACTCGACCGCCTCGCGCGTCTTCCACGGTCCGCGCCGGTGGATGATCTCGGCCTTGTACAGGCCGTTGATCGTCTCGGCCAGCGCGTTGTCGTAGCTGTCGCCAGTGGAGCCCACCGAGGGCTCGATGCCGGCTTCGGCCAGGCGCTCGCTGTAGCGGATCGAGACGTACTGGCTGCCGCGGTCGCTGTGGTGCACGAGGTCGCCATCACGCTCGGCGCGCCGCGCATACAGCGCCTGCTCCAGCGCATCCAGCACGAAGTCGGTCTGCATGGAACTGCTGACCCGCCAGCCGACGATGCGCCGCGCGAAGACATCGACCACGAAGGCGACGTACACGAACCCCTGCCAGGTCGAGACGTAGGTGAAGTCGGCCACCCACAGCTGGTTCGGCCGCTGGGCCTTGAAGTGCCGATTGACGCGATCCAGCGGGCACGCCGCCTTGGCCTCGGGCACCGTCGTGCGCACACCCTTGCCGCGGCGCACACCCTGCAGCCCGAGTCGGCGCATCAGCCGCTCGACCGTGCAACGCGCCACCGTCACGCCTTCGCGAAGCAGTTGCCGCCAGACCTTGTCGGCGCCGTAGGCCCTCAAGTTCGCGTCGTACACGCGCTGCACCTGTGGAACCAACTCGGCGTCGCGTTGCGCCCGCGCTGGCAGCAGCGCTGGATCGCGCTGCCTGGCCGCGTGACGCCGATACGCCGACGGGGCGAACTGCAGCGCTGTGCAGATCGGCTCGACCCCCAGCCGAGCGCGATGCTCGTCGATGAAGGCGTTCACTTCTTGTGGTGGCGGTCGAGCTCCGCCTGGACGAAATACGCGCTGGCCAGCTTCAGGATCTCGTTGGTCTTGCGCAGTTCGCGCACCTCCCGTTCGAGCTCCTTGATCCGCTGCTGCTCGGCCGTCGTCACGCCTGGCCGTACGCCGCTGTCGCGCTCGCCTTGACGAACCCACTTGCGCAGCGTCTCGGCCGTGCAGCCGATCTTGCCTGCGATCGACTCGATCGCCGCCCACTGCGACGGGTACTGGTCCTTGGCGTCGAAGACCATGCGCACTGCGCGCTCGATTACCTCGGGGGAAAACTTCGGGGACTTCCTCATCTTGGCTCCATTCTCAATCGAAGGAGCCTCCTCGAAAGCCGGGGCGGTTCAAGGCGCAAGTTCTTGCCTTCCTTGACAAAGGTCTGCTTCAGGGCGATGCCCGCACGTTTGGCTGCGGCCACCACCTTGTGGCGCGCGATCTCCAAGATGCGTGAATCCACCGGGTGGGCAATGGCCTTCTCCTGTACCGTGGTGTCCACGATCAGCTGTTCGAACTCGGCCGGCTTGATGGCCTTGGATCGGCGCGCGTCAGCACCTTGGTCGCGACGACGGTGGCAATCGAGTTGGCGGTGTCGTGGAAACCATTGATGTAGGTGAAGCCCAGCGCGAGGGCGATGACCGCGACCAGCAAGCCAATGTCCATGATCGGCCCTCATCGCAATCGACGAGACGGCGCCCGGTTCTCTGGCGAATGGCCAATCCGTATCAATGCTGCCGGTAGTAAACGTTGATGCGCGCCGTGTGCTCGACGTAGTCAAAAGACTTGACCTTGTAATACATCACATCCACGCCAAGGCGCTCGACCAGGCCGGCACGCATGGTGGGCTGGTCGAACAGCACACGAGCTTCGACCTGGTCGAGCGTGAGCTTGATCTTCTTGACCGAGCGCAGGATGCGCGGGTGATCCAGCACATAGGCGCCAAACAGCACGCAGGTAACGATCATGGCCACGAAGCCTATGGTCGTGCCGTGCACCGCGCAGATCACGGCAATGGCGACGCTGCCGAAGAAATAGCTGATTTCGAGCTTGGAGATCTTTTCCGACCGCAACGTGAACAGCGCCAGGATCGCAAACAGACCAAAGCCGGCGGCCACGCTGACCTCCACGCTCGACAGGATCGTCAGCACCGCGAAAACAAAAATATTGAACAGCGCCGCGGTCGTGACCAGCTCTTTGTCGTGGTAACGCCGATAGTAGAGCCCATAGAGCAACAGCAATACGGCGGTGATGTCGATGCCGAACCGCGCCAGCAGTTCCATGGTCTCTGATGGGCTGAACGATGCGTGCAAGGTTGGTACTCCAAGAGAAAGCGGAATCGCACCGCCGATACCTTGACGCAAGCAAGACAGGTGCCAACCACCCTGGTGGCATCTGTACACCCCCCTGGCCCTTCAACTGCTCAAGAGCAGTCCAGATTCTGGAGGTTGTTTCTGGAATCTGGACAAACTGCGAGCACGGAAAAACCTCGAAACGCACGCCGATCCGAGGCTCTTTGGGCGGCTCAGCGGTGCGACATGCGCCGCACGATCCAGTCGCCCAGGCTCTGTATCGCCTGCACGAAGACGATGAGGATCAGCACCACGGCCAGCATAACGTCGGGCAGAAACCGCTGGTAGCCGTAGCGAATGCCCAGGTCGCCCAGGCCGCCGCCGCCCACAGCACCGGCCATGGCCGAGTAGCCCGTAAGGCTCACGAAGCTGATGGTCAGGCCCGCGACGATGCCGGGCATGGCCTCGGGCAGCAGCACCTTCCAGACGATCTGGGAGGTGGTCGCACCCATGGACTGCGCGGCCTCGACCAGACCGCCATCGACCTCGCGCAGCGCCGTCTCGACCAGGCGCGCGATGAAGGGCGCCGCCGCCAGTGTGAGCGGCACCACGGCCGCCCAGGTGCCGATGGATGTGCCCGTGACCAGCCGCGTGAACGGGATGATGGCCACCAGCAGGATGATGAAGGGCGTGGAACGCACGGCATTGACGATGCCGCCGACCACGGTGTTGAGCGGTGCGTTCTGCAGAATGCCACCCTTGTCGGTGAGGCGCAAAAACACCCCCAGCGGTATACCCACCAGGCCGCCGAGGATGCCCGACGCGCCAACCATGATCACCGTCTCCCACAGCGAGGTGGCAAACAGCTCCAGCATCATTTCTGAAAAGTTCTCGAACATCGCCCTGCCCCTGCCTACGCCTGTACTTTCACGGTCTGCACCTGCACGCCCTGGGCGCGCAGGTAGTCAATGGCCGCGCCTATGCGCGCCATGGGGCCGCTGGCATACACGGCCAGCGAGCCGAAGGTCTGTTCCTGAATCTCGTCGATCTGCCCGTGCAGGATGGACAGATCCAGCCCCAGCTCGCGTATCAAGTGCGACAGGATAGGCTCGTAGGCCTGCTCGCCCGCGTAGGACAGGCGCAAGAGCTGACCGCTGGCGCCGCCTTCAAGCCGCGCCGCAAGGCTGCGCACGCGCGAGAGCACGCCGGCGGGCAGCTCCTGCGCCACGATCTCGTCGATCAAGCTCTTGGTGATGGCCTCGCGCGGGCGTGTGAACACGTCGATCACCGGGCCCATCTCCACGATGCGCCCGGCCTCAATCACCGCCACGCGGTCGGCAATCTGCTTGATGACCTGCATCTGGTGCGTGATGAGCACCACCGTCACGCCCAGATCGCGGTTCACCTGGCGCAGCAGATCGAGGATGGAGCGCGTGGTCTCGGGGTCGAGCGCGCTCGTCGCCTCATCGGACAGCAGCACCTTCGGGCGGCTGGCCAGCGCCCGCGCAATGCCCACGCGCTGCTTCTGTCCGCCGCTGATCTGCGCCGGATAGCGGTCGGCCAGATGCGCCAGGCCCACCAGGTCCAACAGCGGCTCGACGCGCGCCTTGATCTCGGCCGCAGGCATGCCCGCCAGCTCCAGCGGCAGCGCGACGTTGTCGTACACGGTGCGCGAGGACAGCAGGTTGAAATGCTGGAACACCATGCCGATCTCGCGCCGCGCGGCGCGCAGCTCGGCGTCGGACAGCTGCGTCATGTCGCGCCCGGCCACCAGCACCTGCCCCTTGGCGGGCCGGCTGAGCAGGTTGATCACGCGCACCAGCGAGCTCTTGCCCGCGCCCGAGCGCCCGATGATGCCGAACACC
>Ga0209792_1001515_pt1 | contig 11086 bp, 7 predicted proteins | sample EBPBio142005_DNA_FD_185860 | JGI IMG/M metagenome (GOLD analysis project Ga0209792, IMG submission 185860) | Wastewater treatment Type I Accumulibacter community from EBPR Bioreactor in Madison, WI, USA - Reactor 1_6/14/2005_ DNA (SPAdes)... | ecosystem: Engineered > Bioreactor > EBPR >...
TGCCTTCTTGGCCACTACGGCCTTCTTGGCCGGTGCTGCGGCTTTCTTGGCCGGCGCAGCAGCCTTCTTCGCCGGTGCGGCTGCCTTCTTGGCCACTACGGCCTTCTTGGCGGGCGCTGCGGCTTTCTTGGCTGGTGCAGCGGCTTTCTTCGCGGGAGCTGCCTTCTTGGCGGCGGGTTTCTTCGCAGTTGCCATCATTTTCTCCTTGGGTCGATTTGCAAAGAGCACTGAGCGCCTGCATTGGGCGCGCAGCGATCCATGGCAACGACACATTGCTCGTCACCACGAATGCGGGGACGCACCGGCGCCGCAACGCTGGAGCGCGCTGGGTGCGAGGAGCGTGATTGAAAAATCATGGCCTGGACAATGGGGTTCAATCCCAGGACAGGGCCCCGCCGGTCTGGTACTCGATGACGCGCGTCTCGAAGAAGTTGCGTTCCTTCTTCAGGTCGATCATCTCGCTCATCCAGGGGAAGGGGTTTTCTTCGTTGGGGAACAGCGCCTCCAGCCCGATCTGTGTGGCGCGGCGGTTGGCGATGTAGCGCAGGTAGCCCTTGAACATGGAGGCATTCATGCCCAGCACGCCGCGCGGCATGGTGTCCTCGGCATAGCGGTATTCCAGATCCACGGCCTTGTGGAACAGGGCGGTGATTTCTTCCTTGAATGCGGCCGTCCACAGCTGCGGGTTCTCGAGCTTGAGCTGGTTGATCAGGTCGATGCCGAAGTTGCAGTGCATGGACTCGTCCCGCAGGATGTACTGGTACTGCTCGGCGGCGCCGGTCATCTTGTTCTGGCGGCCCAGGGCCAGGATCTGCGTGAAACCCACGTAGAAGAACAGGCCCTCCATCAGGCAGGCGAACACGATCAGGCTTTTCAGCAGCGTCTGGTCGTTCTCAGGAGAGCCGGTCTTGAAGCCCGGATCCATGATCGCCTCGATGAAGGGGATCAGGAACTCGTCCTTCTCACGGATGGACTGGATCTCGTTGTAGGCGTTGAAGATCTCGCCCTCGTCCAGGCCCAGCGACTCGACGATGTACTGGTAGGCGTGGGTGTGGATGGCTTCCTCAAAGGCCTGGCGCAGCAGAAACTGGCGGCACTCGGGCGCCGTGATGTGGCGGTAGGTGCCGAGCACGATGTTGTTGGCCGCCAGCGAGTCGGCGGTGACGAAGAAGCCCAGGTTGCGCTTGACGATGCGGCGCTCGTCCTCGGTCAGGCCGTTCGGGTCTTTCCAGAGCGCGATGTCGCGCGTCATGTTGATCTCCTGCGGCATCCAGTGGTTGGCGCAGGTGGCCAGGTATTTCTCCCAGGCCCATTTGTACTTGAACGGCACCAGCTGATTGACATCGGTCTGGCCGTTGATGATGCGCTTGTCCACAGCGGACACGCGGCGGTGCTGTGCCGCGGCGGCAGTGGGCACGTGTGCCATGGTGCCAGTGGCGCGTTGCAGTGTCTGGGCCGCCAAGGCGGTTGGCGACGGCTCTGCGGCGCGGCTGCTTGCGAGAGCGCCGTCGAAGAGGTTTTGCGATGAGGGCTTGACTTCGTCGTCCCAGGTGAGCATAGGATTTCCCGTGTGTGGATTATGAAAGCAGTGCTCCAAAATGAAAAGCACTGAAGCGTTGCTGCGCCGTGTTTTGTTGCTTCACTGCACTCGGAATGCGCCTGCGCGCATCCGCTGGCGGTTGATGTCACTGGCAGGCTTCGCAGCCCGGGTCGTCGATGGCGCAGAACTTCACGTCGGTGGCTGGTATTGCAGCATCCGCATCGAGAGTGCGTGATGGATGATCGGCGCCCGATGAAACCGCATTGAGCTGGCGCGTGTTCACGGTGCTCATCTCCACATGCGTGGCGCTTTGCGTGCGCAGGTAGTAGGTGGTCTTCAGGCCGCGCAGCCAGGCCAACTTATAGGTCTCATCGAGTTTCTTGCCCGATGCGCCCGCCATGTAGATGTTCAGGCTCTGCGCCTGGTCTATCCATTTCTGGCGCCGCGCGGCCGCCTCCACCAGCCAGGTGGGGGCGACCTCGAAGGCTGTCGAATACAAGGCTTTCACGTCTGCAGGTACGCGGTCTATGGCATGCAGCGAGCCCTTGAAATGCTTCAGATCCATGAGCATCACGTCGTCCCACAGGCCCAGTGTTTTCAGATCGCGCACCAGGTATTGGTTGATGACGGTGAACTCGCCCGACAGGTTGGACTTGACCGAGAGGTTGCCGAACGAGGGCTCGATGGAGGCGTCCACGCCCACGATGTTGGAGATGGTGGCCGTGGGCGCTATGGCCACGCAGTTGGAATTGCGCATGCCATCGCGCGCGATCTTCTGGCGCAGGGCATCCCAGTCCAGACGCGTGCTGGTGTCCACCTCAACATGGCCGCCGCGTTCCTGCGCCAGCAGCCCGAGCGAATCCAGCGGCAGCACGCCCCGGTCCCACAGCGAGCCCTGGAAGGTGGAGTAGCTACCGCGCTCGCGCGCCAGCTCGGTCGAGGCCCAGTAGGCGTAGTAACAGATGGCCTCCATGGAAGCGTCGGCAAATTCCATGGCGGCGTCGCTGGCGTAGGGCATGCGCAGCTCATACAGCGCGTCCTGAAAGCCCATCAGCCCCAAGCCCACGGGGCGGTGGCGCAGGTTGGAGTCGCGCGCCTTGTCAACGGCGTAGTAGTTGATGTCGATGACGTTGTCCAGCATGCGCATGGCCGTGGTCACGGTTCTGCGGAGCTTGTCATGATCGATCGCGCCATCCTTGAGGTGCTGCGCCAGGTTCACCGAGCCCAGGTTGCACACGGCCGTCTCGCTGTCGCTGGTGTTGAGCGTGATCTCGGTGCACAGGTTGCTGGAATGCACCACGCCCACATGCTGCTGCGGCGAGCGGATGTTGCATGGGTCCTTGAAGGTGATCCAGGGATGGCCGGTCTCGAACAGCATGGAGAGCATCTTGCGCCACAGATCCACGGCGGGCAGGCGCTTGAAGAGCTTGAGTTCACCGCTCTCGGTTTTGGCCTCGTAGGCGGCATAGGCGCTCTCGAAGGCCTGGCCGTACAGGTCGTGCAGATCGGGTACGTCCGACGGTGAGAACAGCGTCCACTGACCCTTTCCCATGACGCGTTTCATGAACAGGTCGGGAATCCAGTTGGCGGTGTTCATGTCATGCGTGCGCCTGCGGTCGTCGCCGGTGTTCTTGCGCAGTTCCAGGAACTCCTCGATGTCCAGGTGCCAGCTCTCCAGGTAGGTGCAGACCGCGCCCTTGCGCTTGCCGCCCTGGTTCACGGCCACGGCCGTGTCGTTGACTACCTTCAGGAAGGGCACCACCCCCTGCGATTCGCCATTCGTGCCCTTGATGTGCGCGCCCAGGGCGCGCACGCGTGTCCAGTCATTGCCCAGGCCGCCGGCAAACTTGGACAGCAGGGCGTTTTCCTTGATCGACTCGTAGATCCCGCCCAGCTCGTCGGGCACCGTGGTCAGGTAGCAGCTGGACAGCTGTGAGCGCAGCGTGCCGCTGTTGAACAGCGTGGGTGTGCTGCTCATGAAGTCAAAAGACGACAGCAGCTCGTAAAACTCGATGGCGCGCGCGTTGCGGTCATCTTCGCGCAGCGCCAGGCCCATGGCCACGCGCATGAAGAAGCTCTGGGGCAACTCGATGCGTGCCTTGTTCACATGTAGGAAGTAGCGGTCGTACAGCGTTTGCAGGCCCAGATAGTCGAACTGCTGGTCGCGCTCGGCCCGCAAAGCGGCGGCCAGGCGCGGCAGGTCGAAGCTCAGCAGGTCGGGGTTGAGTAGTTCGTTGTCCACCCCTTTTTGGACAAAGGCTGGGAAGTGGTCCATGTATGCGGCCTGCATCTCGCCGGGCTGCACGCCACGCCCCAGCACCTCGCGCACGATGGTGTGCAGCAGCAGGCGCGCCGTGGCGTAGCTGTAGCCAGGGTCTTTTTCGATCAGTGTGCGCGCGGCCAGGATGGAGGCCTTGTAGACCTCCTCCATGGGTACGCCGTCATACAGGTTGCGAAGAGTCTCGGCGGCAATCGGCGCGGCCTCTACATCGGTGCCCAGGTTGGCGCAGGCAGACTCGATCAGAGCCTGTAGGCGCAGCAGATCCAGCTCCACGCGCTGGCCCCGATCCTGCACGTACAGCGCCGGAATCTGAGGGTGCAGCTGCTCCTTCTTGCGCGCGCGCTCCTGGGCGCGGCGCTCGCGGTACAGCACATAGGCGCGCGCGACTTCGTGGTGGCTGCCGCGCATCAGGCCCAGCTCCACCTGATCCTGCACGTCCTCGATATGGAAGGTGCCGCCACTGGGGCGCGAGCGCATCAGGGCGCGCACCACCGTCTGTGTCAGCTCATCCACCACCTGGCGCACGCTGGCCGAGGCCGCGCCCTGCGTGCCGTGCACGGCCAGGAAGGCCTTCATCATGGCGACGGCAATCTTTTGCGGCTCGAAGTGCACTACGGCGCCGTTGCGTCGGATGATCTGGTAATGGCTCAATGTGTCGGCCATGCTGGCCGGGGTGGATGTGTCCGCGGCATCGATTTGGAGCTGCGAAAAGCTGTCGGCGTGAACGGATGTGGTTTGCATGGCTTGCCCTTGGGAGTGATGTTGGGGGAGAAGTTGGGAAGTGAGGTCGGCCCGGAAAAAGCGCTTGCGGGTCGGCATGAAAAATCAGCGGCATATCGATGCCGTGCACTATATATATGGTGTACTTTCAATTCAACACGCTACATATAGTGTATATCCGGACTTTCGGGTGTTGTCGAAAACGCTGTCAGAAAGCGCACGAGCGGTGCCACGCCAGGCGGTTGGGGTTTGCGGGCGTGGGGTGCAGCAGAGATGTGCGCAGGCAGGGCTTCTGGCCTGCAGAGGCCCGTCAGGCTGGCTGTGCCGCAGGCGGAAACAGGATGCCCGACCCCGCAAAGGCCGAGCGCAGGTGGCGCCAGTCAAAGCCCGGTCCGGGATCGTTCTTGCGCCCGGGGGCGATATGTTCGTGGCCGGCGACATAGCCGATGGGGTGGTGCCGCACCAGCGCCGCGCACAGCCGGGTCAAGGCGGCGTACTGTGCCTCTTCGAAGGTGTGGCCCTCCAGCCCCTCGAGCTCAATGCCGATCGAGTCGTCATTGCAGCCATCGCGCCCACGGTAGTGGGATCGGCCCGCATGCCAGGCGCGCCGGTCCGTGGCCACGAACTGCCAGAGCTGGCCCAGGCGGGTGATGAAGAAATGGCTCGACACCTCCAGCCCGTGGATCTGCTGAAAGTAGGGGTGGGCGTCCCAGTCAAGGCGGTTGGTGAACAGTTCCTGCACCTGGTTGCCACCATATTCGCCGGGCGGCAGGCTGATGGAGTGCACCACGATCAGATCCACCACGGCGCCAGCCGGCCGCGCCCCATGGTTGGGCGATGGCAGGCGCCGCGCCGGCAGGTGCCAGCCGGCGCGCCACTGTGGCCTATTGCCCGGCGCCATGGCTGTCGCCAGGGTTGGGTATGGCGATGTTCAGCCGCTCGATGCGGTAGCGCATCTGGCGCTGGCTGACTCCCAGGCGGGCGGCCGTGGCCACCGGGTCGAAGCTCGTTTCGTGCAGGGTTTGCATGAGCAGGCCGCGCTCACGCTGATCCAGCCAGGCCTGCAGGTCGCCGGCTGGTGGGGCCGTGGTGGGTTCAGGCGTTGGCGCTTGGGCGACAAGCTTGGCGGCCGGCGGCGGCGGCGGGGGGGGAGGCGGCGCCGCATCGCCAGCGCTGCTGGCTTGCGTCGGGCCATCGACATGCAGCTCATGCCCGTCGCTCAGGGCCACGGCGCGGTGCAGCAGGTTTTCCAGCTCGCGCACATTGCCCGTCAGCGGGTGCTGGGCAATGCGCTGCAGCGCCGCCTCGCTCAGCTGCGGCACGGGGATGCCGGACTCTTGCTGGATACGCTCCAGCAGCGCGTGGCACAGCGCCGGCAGATCTTCGCGCCGCTCGCGCAGCGGCGGTATCAACAGCTCGATCACGTTCAGGCGGTAGTACAGATCCTGGCGGAAGCGCCCGGCCTGCACATCGGCCGCCAGGTCGCGGTGCGTGGCGCTGACGATGCGCACGTCCACCGTCTCTTCCTGTGTGGAGCCCAGCGGGCGCACGCTGCGCTCCTGTATGGCGCGCAGCAGTTTGGACTGCATGGCCAGCGGCAGATCACCGATCTCGTCGAGGAACAGCGTGCCGCCGCGCGCGGCCTGAAAGTAGCCCTCGCGGTCGCTGGCGGCGCCGGTGTAGGAGCCCTTGCGCGCGCCGAAGAACTCGGCCTCGAGCAGGTTCTCGGGAATGGCGCCGCAGTTCACCGCCACCAGCGGGCCGCCCGCGCGCTGGCTGCTGGCGTGCAGGGCGCGTGCCACCAGCTCCTTGCCCGTGCCCGACTCGCCATGGATCAGCACCGGGGCCATGCTGCGCGCCACCTTGGCAATGCGCTGCTTGACGCCGCGCATGGCTTCGGACTCGCCTATCAGGCGCGCCAGAACCGGGTTGTCATCACCTTTGCCGGGCGCGGTGCTGCGGCCGGGTTTTGCGGATGCCAGCACCCCTGCCGCCCCCTGGATGGCAGAGGCCACGACAGAGCGGAACTGTTTCAGATCCACTGGCTTGGTCAGGTAGTCGAAGGCGCCCGAGCGCAGCGCCTCTACGGCGTTCTCGGCCGAGCCGTAGGCCGTCATCACCACGCAACGCTCGCCGCGCTGCTGCGCACGCAGCTCGTGCAGCAGCTCCATGCCCAGCCCATCGGGCAGGCGCATGTCGGTGATCACGGCATCGAAGGTCTGGTTTTGCAGTTGCTCGCGTGCCTCGCCCACGCTGCCGGCGGTCTGCACGCGATAGCCCTCGCGCAGCAAGGTCAGCTCGTAGAGCGTGCGCAGGTCGGGCTCATCGTCTACGACAAGAATGGTGGCGGCGGTGGCGTTCATGGATGTCGGTCGCTTAGACCACGATGATGTCGAACAGTGAGTCGGTTTCAAAGGGGCGGGTGGCGCTGCGGAAACTGACGGTAAAGGCATTGCCCATCACCGTGCCGCGGTCGAGCATGCGTGTGCTGCGCTGGTAGCTGATGGCCGCGCCATGGCGCTGGCACAGCTGGCGGCAAATGTACAGGCCCAGGCCGCTGGAGCGGCTCTCGGACGAGAAAAACGGCTCGAACAAATGCCGCTCCACCGATTTGTCCAGTGGCGCACCATCGCTCCAGACCTGTATGCCGATCTGCCCGCTGGCTGTGGCGCGTGTGCTCAGTTGCAGTGAGTCGGCGTACGGACCCTTGTAGCGCTGGGCGTTGTCCAGCAGGTTCACCAGCACGCGGCGCAGGTGCTCGGGGTCGAACTCCACCGGTACCTCGCCCGCCCCCAGCAACAGCTGCCCCTGGCGACCCGCGGGGTCATGGGCCTGCCAGTCATGCCAGGTCTGTGCCACCGTGGCATTCAGCGCCAGCGTGGAGGACGGGGTCTGGCCTATCTGGTGCTGTACCCGGGCGATGTCCAGCACATCTTCGGTGATGCGCACCAGGCGATCCGCGTTCTGCCCGATCATGTGGCTCAGGCGCTTCTGCCCGGGTTCTTGCAGATCCTCGGCCAGCAGCTCGTTGGCCTGCACGATGGCCGCCAGCGGGTTGCGTATCTCATGCGCCACCGCGGCCGACATGCGGCCCATCGAGGCCAGCTTCTCGGTGCGCAGGCGGGCCTCCATCTCGCGCAGGTCGTGCAGAAACATCACGCACAGGGGCTCCTCGTCCACTGCCCCCAAGGCGCCGGGTGCGTGCGTCAGCCAGGTGCGTATGCGCAGGCCCATGGGGCTATGCCCCTCGTGTAGGATGTTCACGTCGGCATGCTGGGGCTGTGCCTGCTCGAACGATGCCTGCGCCAGCTCCATCAGCGGACTCCAGGCCTGCGTATGGGTCAGCATGAACGGGGTGCTGGTTCTGGCGTCCGGGCCCAGCAGCAGCAGGGCGGCCGGGTTGGCCAGGCGCACCTGGCCCTGGCGGTTGAGCACCAGCACGCCGTCGGCCACATGCTGCATCACCAGTGCGCTCACGGCCTTTTGCGTGCGCGCATTCATCTGGCTGCGCCGCGCCACCAGTTGCTCGCGGCTCAGGCGGACGGCCAGCTGATGCACCAGATAGGCAATGAAGAAATAGCCCGTGCCAGTCAGCGCCGTTTGCAGGTAGCGCTGCGCGGCGTCGCCCCCGCCCTGGTCGCCCAGCCACCAGGCCCAGGCCAGCAGCAGCAGGGTGGCCCCCGCCGTGGTGCCCAGGGCCAGCGTCAGCGTGCCCAGCACCGCGGCCATGAGGATGGGCAGGCCAAACAGCGGCGTGAAGTTCATGCTGCCCGACTGGTGCAGCATCTGCAGCAAGGCAATGAGGACGAGATCCACGCCAATGGAGGGCAGCCAGTGCAGGCCCGGTCGCGGATCCGGTGGCATGCGTGCGCCAAATACCAGCAGCAATGACGTGGCCAGCAAGTAGCCCAGTGCCACGCCCAGCGGCGCCAGCACACCCGTCTGGTTCAGCGCCATGGCCAGCAGCTGCAGCAACAGCAGCGCCAGCGCCACCATCAGGCGGGCCGTCAGGAACGCCTTCCACAGGCGCTGGAAGGAGGGGTGGCTGGCCTGGAGTGCGGGCATGGGGGATCGCCTCTCACCCTCTTAGGGGGGGCCCAGATCCTGGTGCGCGCGGCTGCAATAGCTGTGCCCGCCCTGGTGCAAGGCCTCACCCTTGGGCAGGTGCACGCCACAATGCGCGCAGCACACCATGTCCTGGGGCTGCGCAGGGTTCTGGCGCGGTGCGCTCCCCCGGTTGGGCGGTACCTGGCGCTGGCTGCGCCACAGGGCGTAGACCACGGCAATCACCGCCAGCACGATGAGGTACTTCATGTCGTGCGCCCCAGCACCACTTCAAGCACGAAGCGCGAGCCCACATAGGCCAGCAGCAGCAGCATGGCGCCCGCATACAGCACGCGCACGGCGTTGCGGCCGCGCCAGCCAAAGCGTGCGCGCCCCAGCAGCAGCACGGCAAAGGTGACCCAGGCCAGCACCGAGAACACCGCCTTGTGATCCCACAGCCAGGCGCGGCCGTAGAGCTGCTCGCTGAACAGCCAGCCCGCCACCAGCGTGGCCGACAGCAGCGCAAAGCCCCAGCGCACGAAGCGAAAGGTCAGGCGCTCCAGCGTGAGCAGCGGCAGGCTGCTGTGCAGTTGGGTGGCCTGGCGCATCTGCCGCTCCGCGCGGCTCATCAGCCAGGCATGGGCCACGGCGGCGGCAAACAGGCCATAGCAGGCAATGCCCAGGGTCAGGTGCAGCGGCATCCAGGGTGATGCCGTGGCCTGCAGTGGCCGGCCCGGAAACAGCGCCGCCAGCAGCACGGCCACGCCGCCCAGCGCGCCCAGCGCCCAGCGCGTGCGCATCTGCGGAAACAGCTCGCGCTCCAGCGCGTAGATGGTCAGCACCAGCCAGGCCGTCATCGACAGCGCGGCGGCAAATCCGAAGTGGGGCGCACCGCCCAGCTGGCTCCAGCCAATGGCGCCGGCATGCAACGCCCAGGCCGGCGCCATCGCCAGGTGGCTGCGGCTGGCCTGGCTGCGCGAGGCCACGGCCGCACCAATCGCATAGGCGGCGGCCGTCACCAGGGCCAGCAGCCATGTTGACGGGGAAGCACTGGGTAAAATCATGGGATTGAAGTTTAGCCCCTTGCCCCTGGTTCCCAGGGCCGGGCCACCGGCAGCCGGCAAGCCCAGCGCCGATCTATCTGGAGCACTTGGCGCAATGGCCTCCGCACTCACCGACAAACTCACCCGTCTCGTCAAGGAGATGCGCGGCCAGGCCCGCATCACCGAATCCAACGTCCAGGACATGCTGCGCGAGGTGCGCATGGCGCTGCTGGAGGCCGACGTGGCCCTGCCCGTGGTGCGCGACTTCATCGCCCGCGTCAAGGACAAGGCCCTGGGTCAGGAGGTGCTGGGCAGCCTCAAGCCCGGCCAGGCGCTGGTGGGCATAGTCAACAAGGAACTGGCCGCCACTATGGGCGACGGCGTGGCCGACATCAATCTGGCCGCCCAGCCCCCCGCCGTCATCCTGATGGCCGGCCTGCAGGGCGCGGGCAAGACCACCACCACGGCAAAACTGGCCAAGCACCTGATAGAGAAGCGCAAGAAGAAGGTGCTCACCGTCTCGGGCGACGTGTACCGCCCGGCGGCCATAGAGCAGCTCAAGACCGTCAGCAAGCAGGCCGGCGCCGAGTGGTTTGCCAGCACGCCCGACCAGAAGCCGCGCGACATCGCCCTGGCCGCGCTGGACTACGCCAAAAAGCATTACTTCGACGTGCTGCTGGTCGATACCGCCGGCCGCCTGGCCATCGATGAACTGTTGATGCAGGAGATCAAGGACCTGCATGCCGTGCTGAACCCGGTCGAGACCCTGTTCGTGGTGGATGCCATGCAGGGCCAGGACGCGGTGAACACCGCCCGCGCCTTCAAGGAGGCGCTGCCGCTCACCGGCATCGTGCTGACAAAACTGGACGGCGACTCGCGCGGCGGCGCGGCGCTGTCGGTGCGCCAGGTGACGGGCGCGCCCATCAAGTTCGCCGGCGTGTCCGAGAAGATCGACGGCCTGGAGGTCTTCGACGCCGAGCGCCACGCCGGCCGCATCCTGGGCATGGGCGACATCGTGGCCCTGGTCGAGCAGGTGACGGCCGGGGTGGACATGGAGGCGGCGCAAAAGCTCGCCGCCAAGGTCAAGAGCGGCGACGGCTTCGACCTGAACGACTTTCTGGCCCAGCTGCAGCAGATGAAGCAGATGGGCGGGCTGTCGAGCCTGATGGACAAGCTGCCCGCCCAGCTGACTGCCAAGGCCGGCCAGGTGGACATGGACAAGGCCGAGCGCGACATCCGCCGCAAGGAGGGCATCATCTGCAGCATGACCGCCCAGGAGCGCCGCAAGCCCGAACTCATCAAGGCCACGCGCAAGAAGCGCATCGCCATGGGCGCCGGCGTGCAGGTGCAGGAGGTCAACCGCCTGCTCAATGAGTTCGATCAGATGCAGGGCATGATGAAGAAGATGAAGGGCGGCGGCCTGATGAAGCTGATGAAGAAGATGGGCGGCATGAAGGG
>Ga0209792_1001516_pt1 | contig 11083 bp, 10 predicted proteins | sample EBPBio142005_DNA_FD_185860 | JGI IMG/M metagenome (GOLD analysis project Ga0209792, IMG submission 185860) | Wastewater treatment Type I Accumulibacter community from EBPR Bioreactor in Madison, WI, USA - Reactor 1_6/14/2005_ DNA (SPAdes)... | ecosystem: Engineered > Bioreactor > EBPR >...
CCGCATGCTTGGCTCGGGCGGGTAGATATAGGTGTTGCGGACCATGAACTCCTTGAGGATGTCGTTCTGGATCGTCCCGTCGAGCTGGGCCTGATCGACCCCCTGCTCTTCCCCCGCGACGATAAAGAAGGCCAGGATCGGGATCACCGCGCCGTTCATGGTCATCGAGACCGACATCTGATCGAGCGGAATTCCGTCGAACAGGATCTTCATGTCCTCAACAGAATCGATCGCCACCCCGGCCTTGCCAACATCACCGACCACGCGCGGGTGATCGGAGTCATACCCCCGGTGGGTGGCGAGATCGAAGGCGACCGACAGCCCCTTTTGCCCCGCAGCGAGGTTTCGGCGGTAGAAGGCGTTCGATTCCTCGGCAGTCGAAAAGCCGGCATATTGGCGGATCGTCCACGGGCGACCGGCGTACATGCTGGCACGCACCCCGCGGGTGAATGGGGCGAAGCCGGGGAGGCCCGGATCGCCCGCATCCTGCGCGGTATAAAGCGGTTTGATCGGAAACCCTTCAGGGGTGTTCCAGGTCAGATCCCTACCCTTGACCTCTTTGGCCGCGGCGGCCTGCCAGTCTTCCAACTCCGCCATCTTACTTGCCCTTGAACTCCGGCTTGCGTTTTTGCAGGAACGCCATGCCGCCTTCCATTGCATCGCTGCTCGCTCCGGCGATGCGCTGCCCTTCTGCTTCGGCGAGGAAGACCTGGTTTACCGTACCGTCGAGCGCGATCTGGATGTTGGCCTTCATGGTTGAATAGGCCACGGTCGGCCCTTCGGACAGGCGGGTAGCGAGCGCCATCGCCTCGTCCATCAGCGCGCTATCCTCGACCGCCTGATAGATCAGGCCCCAGTCCTCTGCCTGCTGCGCGCCAATCTTTTCGCCCAGCATCATCATCCGCGTGGCGCGCGCACGGCCGATTGCGCGCGCGAGCAGCCAGGTTGATCCGCCGTCGGGGACCAGGCCGATGTTGACAAACGCCTGCAGGAAATAGGCGCTCTTCGCCGCCAGTACGAAATCACCCGCCAGCGCGATCGAGCAGCCGACACCTGCCGCCGCGCCGTTAACAGCGGTTACCACCGGCACCGGACAGCGCAGAATCTGCGTGACCAAAGGATTGTAGAAATTCTGCAACGCGCGGTGGCTGCCGCCCTTCTGCTCGATCGGGCTGCGTTCGCCCCGCGCGGCCAGATCCGCGCCAGAACAAAACCCCTTGCCCGCCCCGGTGATCAGCACTGCGCGGGAATCGCCCAGATCATAGAAGGCCGCGCCCAATTCTTCGGCCAGCTGGATCGAGGCTGCGTTAAGCCGTTCGGGACGGTTAAGCGTGATCTTGAGCACATTGCCCACGCGCTCGGTCAGGATCGTTTCGTACTCAGCCATTTCATCTCCCTTTCCCTCTCCCCGGGTCGGGGAGAGGATAGCGCAGCTTGCTCCGCACGGGAGCTAGCGAAGCTTGGAGAGGGGTCCGGCGCCCGAGAGGACAGAGCCCCCTCTCCAACTGCGGCTAGCGAGCGGGCTCGCAAGCCTTCGTATCCTCTCCCCGACACGGGGAGAGTGTTCAATCTCAATGCCCTCCGGCTTTCGGTGTTTCCATGATTTCGGTCAGCACCCCCTGCATGTCGCGCGGGTGCACGAAGAATATGAGCGTGCCGTGCGCACCGATCCGGGGCTCGCCCAACACGCGCTTGCCCATGGCCTCGAACTCGGCCTTGGCTTCATGGATATCCGGCACTTCATAGCACATGTGGTGCTGCCCACCGGCCGGGTTCTTGTCGAGGAAACTCTGGATCGAGGTGTTGCCCGGTAGCGGCTCGATCAGCTCGATCTGCGTTCCGTTCAGTGCTCCGTCCGCTCCAGGCGTGTCGACGAAGCAGACCTTCACGCCCTGATCCGGCAGGTCGAACGGCTCATGAATCTGCGTAGCGCCCATCACTTCGCGGTAGAAGACGATGGAGTCAGCGATCGACGGGGTGGCAACACCAATATGATTGAGACGCCCCAGTTTCATGGCGATAACTCCTGTTCGATTCTGACCTGCGCCGCATCGGCCGCGACGAAAAACGCGCCACCAAACGCCGCAATTTCTATGCCCATAAGCGTGAGCAATACTGTTCCCCGCAGATCGTGAACCTTCTTGCGGATGCCCTGCACCGTCGCACACCCGAGCAACGCCGCGATACCGATCATAACACCACCGAAGATGCGCAGATCGCGCGGCATTTCCGGCGTCGGCGTAACGTAGTTTTTCGAGAAGAAGCTCATCGTATAGGGATCAAACTGGGGCGCTTGCCACCAAGCCAAGGCCACCAGAACCGGCATCATGACACCGACGAAGGCGATCTGCCTTACCTTGGCCACCGCGTTGTCAGGGTCGGAGATGCTCATTGTGCCCATTCCCCCCCCCGTGCGGCTTCTGTGCCCCACCTGGTCCCGACAGGTCGAGGCAAAACCGCCATGGTCAAGGCGTTTCAGGGTCATGTCGTTCCGTCCCCTCAACAGCCGAGCTTTGTTTCGCCTGAAGTGCGCACGAACTTGCCCCCCTTCATCTCGTAGCTTTCCGTGAAATTCTCATCGCCGCTGATCTGGACCTGCAACGATTTGCCCTTGCGGACGTTGACGATCTTGCCGGTGACATCGCGTGCAGGATCGCCGCCCATGGTCAGCCCTGTTTCAGGATCGACCGCTCCGCCGTTATTCATCGACAGGTGGATGACGTCGCTCTCCACCGGCCCCTTGGGGGTCAGTTCAACGATGTTCATGCCGGTGCATGTGTAACCCTGGGCGGTAAAGGCACCTTCGGCGACGATCGCCGGGTTGCTGGTATAGGCTGTCGATATCTTCCAGTCGGGCACCATGCCCCAGGCCCAGCCGGACACTGCTTCGGGCCATTTTCCGGTGACCTTGAACGCGCCGTTCTGTTCCTTGAGGTAATAGACCCCAACAAAACCGGCGCAGCCGTGGCAGTCATCCGGTCGTTCGGTGCTGGTCAGCAGCACAGTGGCAAACGGCAGGTTGAGTACCCGCAGCGGTTTGGTGATGACAACCTGCTCGCCGTCCTTGCTTTTGCGCGTGCCGGTAAAACCGAGCGCAGCCAGCGAGGCGAGCCGTAGCTGTTCAGCCTCAGGCAGGTCTCTAAGCTTGGCAAAGGCTTCGGTTGCAACTGCGGCATCCGCCTCGCTAGCGCTGGCTAAGGGCTGCGGTGCGGGCGCACCATCGCCCGAAAGCATCCAGCCCAGCCCAAGCGCAACCGCCAGTGCCCCCGCGCCCCAGCCAATATAAGGGACCAGATTGCGGCCGGCTTTTGGCCCAGATTCGTATTCAGGCAAAGGCGTATACACAGGCTCAACCGGCTGCGGCGAAGGCGCGGCTATCGGCGGCGCATCGGCATGCGCCAACAGCTTGGCCTTCTGCTCGGCGAATTCCGCCTCGCTCAGCGCACCGGCTTCTTTCAGGCGGTGGAGGCGCTCGATGGCATCAAGATGATTGGTCATGGCTGCGCCGCTCCAGAGACGCGCTGGGCAACTGGCCTCCCCCTGCCGGCAGCGGACGGGCAGTCAGACTTAGCTGCATGCCACCTGGTCGCAGCGGGTTGGGGGGGCGACGATAAGCGCGAAACCCAACGCCTCCCCCCAACGCCAACCTTCGGCCCAAGGCCATCAAGAAACATACGCCTAGTCACAACGGAATGTTATCGTGCTTCTTCCACGGATTCTCGAGCCGCTTGTTCCGCAGCTTCCGTAGCCCCAGCGCAATCCGCCGCCTCGTGCTGTGCGGATGGATCACCTCGTCGATAAAGCCCTTGCTCGCCGCGACGAAGGGGTTGGCGAAGCGGTCTTCGTATTCCTTGGTCCGCTCCGCGATCTTGTCCGGATCGCCGATGTCCTGGCGGAAGATGATCTCAACCGCGCCCTTGGCGCCCATCACCGCGATTTCGGCGGTCGGCCAGGCGTAGTTGAGGTCGCCGCGCAGGTGTTTTGAGGCCATGACGTCGTAGGCCCCGCCATAGGCCTTGCGGGTGATCACAGTGATCTTGGGCACGGTGCATTCGGCATAGGCGAACAGCAGCTTGGCACCGTGTTTGATGATCCCGCCCAGTTCCTGCGCAGTGCCGGGCAGAAAGCCGGGCACGTCAACAAAGGTGAGGATCGGAACCTCAAACGCGTCGCAGAACCGCACGAACCGCGCCGCCTTCTTCGACGAGTTGATATCGAGAACCCCCGCCAGTACCATCGGCTGGTTGGCGACGACGCCCACCGTGCGCCCTTCTACCCGGCCAAAGCCGACGATGATATTGGCGGCGTGACCGGGCTGAATTTCAAAGAACTCGCCCTCGTCCAGCACCTTGCGCACCACTTCGTGCATATCATAGGGCTGGTTGGCATTGGCCGGGATCACGCTGTCCAGGCTTTCCTCGATCCGATCCCAGGGATCGCTGGTCGGCCGTTCTGGGACGCCTGCGCGGTTGTTGAGCGGCAGATAGTCAAACAGGTCGCGTGCGGTGAGCAGCGCCTCGATATCGTTTTCCAGCGCCAGATCGGCAACCGATGTTTTGGTGCTGTGGGTGATCGCCCCGCCCAGTTCTTCCTGGGTTACAACTTCGTTGGTCACGGTCTTGACCACGTCAGGACCGGTGACGAACATATAGGAGCTGTCCTTCACCATGAAGATGAAGTCGGTCATCGCCGGCGAGTAAACTGCCCCGCCCGCACATGGCCCCATGATCAGGCTGAGTTGCGGCACCACGCCGCTGGCAAGCACGTTGCGCTGAAAGATTTCGGCATAGCCGCCCAGCGAAGCAACACCCTCCTGAATCCGGGCGCCGCCGCTGTCGTTCAGCCCGATGACCGGTGCACCGACCTTCATCGCGTTGTCCATCACCTTGCAGATCTTCATCGCGTGGCGTTCGGACACCGCACCGCCGAACACCGTAAAATCCTGCGAATAGACATAGACCAGGCGGCCGTTGATCGTACCGCTGCCGGTCACCACCCCATCGCCCGGGACGACCGTATCGGGCATGCCGAAATCAACGCAGTTGTGCTCAACATACATGTCGGTTTCTTCGAAGCTGCCCTCATCCAGCAGGATCGAAAGTCGCTCGCGCGCCGTCAGCTTGCCCTTGGCGTGCTGCGCATCGATCCGTTTCTGTCCTCCACCCATCCGGGCGGCTGCGCGGCGCTTTTCCATTTCGGCGATATTTGCGGACATTCTGACCCCAACCTTGGAATGCGAAGCCTGCTGGATGGGCCGGCTGCGGGGCAATGTCCAATGTGAATTTGCAAATTTGCGAAGTTGGAGTTTGCAAAGTAGGATCGCATCATGTCCCAACGCCGCATCTTTGCCGGAAGCCGGCTTCGTTCGATCCGCACCGAACGGCGGCTCAAGCAATCCGAACTGGCTGCCGCACTGGCGATCTCGACCAGCTACCTCTCGCAGCTGGAGAACGACGACCGGCCACTGACTGCCTCTTTGATCGAGCGGTTGAGCCGTACCTTTCCGCTGGACTGGCGCGAGATTGGCGCAGGCGATGCCGAAACGCGATTGGCCGCTTTACGCGAGGCAAACGCCGATCCGTTGTTCCCCGACCCGATCGACGCCGCACAGCTTGCCCGCTTCGCCGAACAGCAGCCTGCACTCACGGAACGGTTTATTGCCCTGCACGAGGCTTATCGCCGATCCGGCCAGCGGCTCGCCATGGTGGACGAAGCTTTGTCGACCGAAGCCGGTTCCATCGCGCGTCTGCCATGGGAAGAGGTGCGCGACTGGTTCCATCTGGAGAATAATTACGTCGACAGCCTGGATCGCGCCGCCGAGGCACTGGCGGCGCGGCTGGGTGTGCTCTCGCCCGAAACGGCGGCGATCGAGACATACCTCAAGGATGCGCTGTCGATCTCGTTGATCTATTCGGCGCACACTGGGCTGCGCTCCTATGATGCAGAGATGGGACATCTGACGATCGATCCCGGGCAGCCCGCCGAAAGCCGCCGGTTTCAGCTGGCACACCAGCTTGCCGCGCTGGCGCTCAAGGACGAGATCGCTGCAGTTGTGGAAAATGCCGGTCTGCGCAATGCCGCCAGCCGCCAGCTGCTATTCGTGGGGCTGTGCAATTACGCTGCCGGTGCGCTGCTGATGCCATACCGCCAATTCCGATCCGAGGCCCGCACGGTGCGCCACGATATTGACCGGCTTGCCCAGCGCTTTGGCACCAGTTTCGAGCAAACCTGCCATCGGCTGTCGACCTTGCAGCGCGGCGATGCGCTGGGTGTCCCGTTCTTCTTCTGCCGCGTCGATATGGCGGGTAATATCACCAAGCGCCATTCGGCCACGCGCTTGCAGTTCGCCCGGTTCGGCGGCGCTTGTCCGCTGTGGATCGTGCATGAGGCGGTGGCCATTCCGGATCGGATCCTGGTGCAGCTGGCCGAGACGCCCGACGGTGTACGCTATGTCTCTATGGCCAAGGGCCTGGTCAAGCCAAGCGGTTCGTACCAGCGCGCCCCGCGCCGCTATGCAGTGGCTTTGGGATGCGAGGCCGAACATGCCGGAGAATTCGTCTATGCCGACGGACTGGATCTGACCGCAGAAGCATCCGCCACACGGATCGGCATATCTTGCCGCATCTGCCCGCGGAGTGATTGTGATCAGCGTGCCTTTCCGCCAAGCGACCGACCCATCGCCGTCGACCCGGACCAGCGAGGAGTGGTACCTTACCGGATCGGCTAACCGGCCACCACCCCGCGGGAGATGCGGCGACCCAGCAGCGCACCGGTCAGTGCTGATCCGGCGAGTGCCAGGCCGATGGCTTGACCGGACGGTTTTCCCGTCAGGGCAAGAACGATGCCGATGAGACAGGCAGACCCGGCAGCAATGCCAGCCCAGCGCAGCAGGCCCACTGCGGCCCTCTCTTCGGCGAAAACAATCAGCAGCCCCATTCCGGTGGCCACCGTTCCGGCAAAGAACATCGCGTCGAACACCAGTTTGACCGCAGCGAAGGTTGCCGGTGCGGATTGGGATGCTGCCGAAGGTATCAGTGCAAAGGCCGCTATCCCGTCAACGATCGTGAACAGGATGCCGCAGATGGCGATCATCGCCCACCCCGCCGCGGCGGTGGGGCTGCGTCCACCCCCGGCGCAGCACAACATCGCCGCGCCAGCCGCAAAAAGGACGTCTCCGATGATCCCGACAAGACCGGCAGCCCGGATCGTCACGCTGCCCGGGATGGCCCCGGCAAACGCGGCGGCCATATCGGGATAAGCTTCCGGCAAGGCAGTGGCAGGCGGCGATGCAGCATAAAGCGCACTGGTTATCAGCACCCCGACGAGGCCGATCGCAACCAGCTGCCCCCCGACACGATCTTGGGTGGAAATCGCCAAAACCGGAGAATCCTTTCCGTCTCGGGCAGCTTGCCCTATCCAGACGGGGTTCTGTCATACACAGTTGCTTTATGCAACCACCGGAGTGTCAATGCCCGTCAAGAAAGACCTCAAGGAAATCAATTGTTCGCTGGCGCAAGCGCTGGCAGTGGTCGGGGATTGGTGGTCACTGCTGGTGATGCGCGACGTATTTCTTGGCAACCGGCGCTTTAACGAGATCAAGCGCAGTCTGGGGATCGCCAGCAATATGCTGCATCGCCGACTGGACGATCTGGTTGCAGCGGGCGTTGTTACGCGCGACGATAGTGATGGCCGGCCATCCTATGGCTTGTCAGCGCGCGGCATGGCTCTGGTTCCGCCGCTGATTGGCATCCTGCAGTGGGGGGACGCGGAGTTTGCGCCCGATGGCCCGCCGATCATTTTCGTTGATGGTCGGGGCCGGCGCCTGGCCCGGATCAGGCTTGAGAATGAGGACGGCGAGCCGGTCGATCCGGCCCAGTTGCGCCCAACGGTCGGCCCGGGCGCGAACCAGCAAACCCGTGCCGCCTTCGCAGCCAAAGCCGCCGCGCGGCCCGCGGCGAAAAGCTGACAATCCACCACTGCCAACATTACCGGGAAAGCGGGCTTCAGATTGGAGCGTTACCGCCGATCAGATCCTGACGATGCCCAACCGGATCATGTCGCGCGCGGTGTCCAGAATGCTCTCTGCCGGCGGCCGGGGCACCCAGCCCAGCTTCTCTTGCGCGTGGACGGCGGGGCTTTCGCGGCGATTGCCGAGTTCACCAATGACCTGACGGATCACGGGATCAAACAGCGCGGCGATCCGCAACACGAAATCGGGCAAGCGCCGGGTCGGCACCTTGCGGCCCTGGTGCCCCAGCCCGTCGCGCAGGATCTTGCCGACGTCGGCCATCATCAGGAACGGCCCGGAACAGATGAAACGTTCGCCCGCCATATTAGGCGCGGTCAGGCAACGCACGTGCATATCCGCCACATCGCGCACGTCGACGACGCCGAATCCGAAATCAGGCAGTCCGGGCAGCGATCCGTCGAGCAATTTCTTGATCGCTTCCAGCGAGGTTGAGAAGTCCCCGCTTTGCAGCGGCCCCAGCACCAGCGATGGATTGACGGTCACATACTCCATGCCGTCCCCCTCCGCCGCGACCCAATCGCGCGCAGCACGCTCGGCAATGGTCTTGGACTTGACGTAGGCATAGGCATCCTTGCTGCTCACATCAGTCCAGTCCGCTTCGGTAAAGACGTGCCTCCCCCGGCCATGGCCATAAGCAATCGCAGCCATCGAACTGGTCATGACAAAGCGCCTCACCCCGGCCGCTTTCGCTGCCTTCAGCGCCCGCAGCGCGCCATCGCGTGCCGGGACGATCAGCTCGTCATCATTCTTGGGCGCATTGGCAGGAAGCGGCGAGGCGACGTGCGCGACATGGCTGCACCCGGCCATCGCTTCGGCCCAGCCGGCATCGTGCATCAGATCAGCCGCAAAAAAACGCAGCTTGCTGTCATCCACGTTCAGATGAGCGCGCACTTCGGATTCCTTGGCCAGATTGCGGATCGAGGTGTGAACCATCCATCCTTCGGCCACCAACTGCCGGATCAGGAACCCGGCAATATAGCCACTGCCGCCCGAGACGAATACCGTACGTGTCATTCAGCCTCTCCCTCAAAACCGGATCATAATCGCACGCGCCAGCGCGGGCGAAATAGAGTGTACCAGTTGCAGCATCTTTACCATCCCGACGTTGATCGTTTCCTTGCCGCTTTCCATGCCCGCCACGATCTGGCGCGCGCATTCGCCAGCGCTTATCTTGTTGCTGCCCCGTCCGGCGGTCATCTGAGTATCCACCAGGGGCGGCAGCGCCTCGACCACGATGATCCCCGTGCCTTTCAGCTGCGCGCGGATCGCCATGGTATAGGATCGGAGCGCCGCCTTGCTGGCGCAATAGACGGGGGAGCCTGCATTGGGCGCAAGCGCCAGACCCGACGTGACATTGACCACCATCGCCTCCCCTCGCCCTTTTAATGTAGGCAGCAGCCGCGCGATCAACTGGGTGGGCGCATGCAGGTTCAGGTAGTAGGTCTTTTCGGCACCGGGCAAATCAACATCTCCGGCGCGAAAATCATAGCCCGTGCCCGCCCCGGCATTGTTCACCAGAATGTCGATCGGTCGATTGGCCAATGCAGCGATCAAGGTATCCACGCCTGCCGGGGTGGACAGATCCGCCGCAATCACCTCAAACCCATCGGCTTGAGTGGCGGCCACCCGCCCGGGATTTCGGCCGTGCGCAATCACCTGCGCACCCTTGTCCCGCAATTGCCGGATCAGCTGCGCGCCGATCCCATCGGTCCCGCCGGTGACCAGTACGGTCTTACCCTGAAGGCGCATGGCATTCTCCCCCGCTATCTTTGGCGAGAGAGACACTAATCATTTAGTTGCGGATTGCAACTTAGCGCATCAGGACGAGTTCTTCGGCCATGCTGGGGTGCAGCGCCACCGTGGCATCGAACTGCGCCTTGGTCAGACCGGCCTTTACCGCAATGGCCGCGGCCTGGAGGATTTCAGGCGCTTCCGGGCCAATCATATGCACGCCCAGCACCCGGTCGGTGGACGGATCGACCACCAGCTTGTAGAATCCGCGTTCAGCCCTCTCGGCAAACATGTTCTTCATCGGCCGGAAATCGCTGGTAAAAACTTTCACGTGCCCATGCACTTCGCGGGCCTGGACTTCCGTCAGCCCGACCGAGGCGATCGGCGGCTGGCTGAACACGGCACTGGGAATGTGATCATAGGCGGTCGTACGGGGTAAATTGCCAAATACCGTATCGGCAAAGGCGTGCCCTTCGCGGATCGCCACCGGGGTCAACTGCACCCGGTCAGTGACATCGCCAACGGCATAGATGCTGGGGCAGCTGGTCTGATTGAACTCATCGACCGGCACCTCGCCGTTCGACCCCAATGAAATCCCGGCGCTGTCCAGCCCCAAACCGTCGGTCTTGGGCCGGCGCCCGGTAGCCACCATCACGGCATCCGCTTCATAAAGCTTGCCCCCGGCCGTGCGAACCAGCAGCGCGCCGTCCTCTCGCTTGGTCACCCGTTCGATCGGCTGGTTGAAACCGAATTCGATTCCCCGAGCCTGCATGATCGGCAGCAACCGATCAGTCAGATCGTGATCATAACCGCGCAGGATCTTGTCGCTGCGGTTGACCACCACAACCGAGCTGCCCAGTGCGTTGAAGATCCCGGCAAATTCCAGTGCGATATAGCCTGCACCCTGAATGACGATGCGTTTTGGCAGGGCCGGCAGATGGAACACCTCGTTGGAGGTGATGCAATGCTCGGCTCCTTCGATCTCGGGCATTACCGGCCAGGCACCGACCGCGATCAGGATCACCTTTGCACTGATTTCCCGCCCCGAAGCGAGACGCACCGTGTGCGGACCGGCGACCACGGCGCGCTCGGCAAAGTGTTCGACCTTGTTGTTGTCCAGCGTTGCCGTGTAAGCGCGTTCCAGTCGGTCTACGTCGTTGGCAACGAAATCGCGAAGCGCCGTCCAGTCAAATTTCGCATCGGCAATCGTCCAGCCATACTGCGGTGCATCGTGAAGTTCGTGGGCGAAGTGACTCGCATAGACCAACAGCTTCTTGGGTACGCAGCCACGGATCACACAGGTTCCGCCGATCCGGAATTCCT
>Ga0209792_1001519_pt1 | contig 11052 bp, 7 predicted proteins | sample EBPBio142005_DNA_FD_185860 | JGI IMG/M metagenome (GOLD analysis project Ga0209792, IMG submission 185860) | Wastewater treatment Type I Accumulibacter community from EBPR Bioreactor in Madison, WI, USA - Reactor 1_6/14/2005_ DNA (SPAdes)... | ecosystem: Engineered > Bioreactor > EBPR >...
TAGCCTTCTTACTGCCCACAGGGCCGTACATGCTAAAAGTCGGCATCGAAAGATGCCGACTTTTTCTTTGCCCCTTGCCGACGAAGCCGCGACCGAGCGCCTGGGCGCCGCCCTGGCCGCCCGCCTTCGGCCGCGCGACGTCGTGGCCCTCGAAGGCGGCCTGGGCGCCGGCAAGACGACCCTGGCCCGCGCCATCCTGCGCGCCGCCGCCGGCGATCCCGAGTTGATCGTGCCCAGTCCGACGTTCACGCTGGTCGAGATCTACGAGACGCCCGGCAGCTCGTGGTGGCATTTCGACCTCTATCGTCTGGAGCAACCCGAGCAGGTGTTCGAGCTGGGCTGGGAGGATGCGCGCGCCGAGGGCGTGGCGCTGGTCGAATGGCCGGAGCGGCTGGGGCCGCTGCTGCCGCGCGACCGGCTTACCGTCCGGCTCGCCATCGAAGGCGAAGGCCGGCGCGCCACACTTGAGGGAGAGGCCCGTTTTGGCGACATCTGAACGCAATCGATTGCGTACCGAGTTCGTGCGCGCTGCCGGCTGGGGCAATGCCGGCGAGCGCCTGCTGGCGGGCGACGCCTCGTTCCGCAAGTACTACCGGCTGATCCGGCCGCGCGAATCCGCGGTCGTCATGGACGCCCCGCCGCCGCAGGAGGATGTGCGGCCCTTCGTGCGGGTCGCCCGGTACCTGACCGGCCTCGGTCTCAGTGCACCGCAAATCCTGGCCGAGGACCCCGAACACGGGTTCCTGCTGCTGGAGGATTTCGGCGACGACACCTACGCGCGCGTACTGGCGGCCGGCGGCGACGAGAGCGAACTCTATCGACGCGCCACCGATGTGCTGGTCGAACTCTACCGGGCCGCCCCCCCTGCCGCCCTGACGGACATCGGCGCCTATACGGGCGACGCCCTGATCGAAGCGGCGATGCTGCTGCCGGAATGGTATCTGCCGGCCGCAACCGGCAAGCCGACGCCCCCGGAAGAGACGGCGCGCTACATCGCGGCCTGGCGGGACTGTCTGGCGGCGCTGCCCGCCACCGACGATGCGCTGCTGCTGCGCGACTACCACAAGGACAATCTGCTCTGGCTGCCGGGGCGTCCCGGCGTGAAGGCCTGCGGCCTGCTCGACTTCCAGGATGCCCAACGCGGCCACCCTTCCTACGATCTCGTCTCGCTGATCGAGGATGCGCGCCGCGACGTGGCGCCCGACGTGCAGGCGGCCTGCCTCGATCGCTATATCGGTGGTGCGGGCATTGCCGACGCCGCGGGCTTTCGTACCGGCTTCGCCGTCATGGCCGCGCAGCGTCACGCCCGGATCATCGGCGTGTTCGTGCGATTGCTGAAGCGCGACGGCAAGCCGGACTATCTGCAGTACCTGCCGCGTGTGTGGCGCATGTTCGAGCACGCGCTGCAGCACGAAGCGCTGACCCCCTTGCGGAGCTGGGTCGACCGGATGCTGCCTCCTCCCCTTCGCCACTTCGGTGCGCCATGATTGGAGGTGCACCATGATCCGCACGGCAATGATCCTGGCGGCCGGCCGCGGCGAACGCATGCGGCCGTTGACCGACTCGACACCCAAGCCGCTGATCCCGGTGGCGGGCCGCTCGATGCTCGAACGATCCATGGATCGGCTGCAGCGCCATGGCGTTCAGAACATCGTGGTCAACGTCCATCATCTCGGCGGCCAGATCGCCGACCGCCTGCGCGGCCGCGCCCGTATCGTCCACGAGGATCGGCTGCTGGATACCGGCGGCAGCGTGCGCAATGCGCTGCCCCTTCTGGGCAACGAACCGTTCTTCGTGCTGAACGGCGACGGGCTGTGGCGGGACGGCGAAAACGCGATGCTGGGCCGTCTCGAAGCCGCATGGGATCCGCGCCGCATGGATGCCCTGCTGTTGCTGCACCCGCTGGCGACCGCCATCGGCCACGAGGAGAGCGGCCGCGGCGACTACTATCTCGAACCCGATGGCCGCGCACGGCATCGCGGCGCCGCGGAAACGGCGCCCTATCTTTTTGCCAGCGTGTCGATTTGCGATTCGCGTTTGTTCCACGGCGCGCCGGAAAGTCCCTTCTCGCTTGTGAAGCTGTGGACGCGCGCCGAGCAGGCCGGCCGACTCCATGCACTGGTGCATGACGGCCAGTGGTTCCATATCGGCACGCCGCAGGCGCTGGCCGAAGCGGAACGCGTGCTGGGATGAAGGGCGTCTTCTCGATCGGCATCGACCGGCGCTTTGCCGACGAGCTGGCGCGCGGCGTGCTGGCCGAGCAAGGCGACGATCCGCTGGCTCTGGCCGACATGCTGATCCTCGTGCCGACGCGGCGTTCCGTGCGGGCGCTGCGCGAAGCCTTCCTGCGCGCCGCCGGCGGCAAGCCGACATTGTTGCCGCGCATGGCGCCGCTGGGCGATGTCGACGACGACGACTGGGAGAGCGCCTCCGGCGACAGCACCGCGCTCGCCCTGCCTCCCGCTATCGAGACCGCCAAGCGCGAAGCATTGCTCGCCCAACTGGTCTTGAGATTCAGCAAGGAACAGGACGAGCCCATTGCCCAATCGGCGGCCCAGGCGCTCAAGCTCGCCCGCGAACTCGCCAGCCTGCTCGACGAGCTGGCCATCGACGGCGTGCCGTTCGAGAAACTCGAGACTCTGGTCGACGGCAACTTTGCCAACCACTGGCAGCACACGCTGCGCTTCCTGGCCATCGTCGGCGAGCATTGGCCGGCCATTCTGGCCGACCGTGGGCAGATCGACGCCCTCGACCGCCGCACGCGCTCGATCCGACTGCAGGCCGAGCGGTGGCGCGAAAAGCCGCCCGCGACGCAGATCATCGCCGCGGGGTCGACCGGCTCGCAGCCCGCGACCCGCGAACTCCTGTCGGTCGTTGCCGGCCTGCCGCAGGGCGCCGTCGTGCTGCCCGGCCTCGACCGCGAGATGGACGGCGAGAGCTGGGCCAAGCTCGAACCCAGCCATCCGCAATTCGGCCTGCGCGAACTGTTGGCTGCCCTGAAGCTCGAACGCCATGCCGTCCCCGATTGGCCGGGCGGCCCCGGGGATGCCGCACGCCGTCAGTTGATCAGCGAGCTGATGCGGCCGGCGGAGACCAGCGAGGTCTGGACCCGTCCCAGCGCCGCGGCCCTCGCCCATGTGACGCGCGCCGACTGCGCGACGCCCCATCACGAAGCCCTCGTGATCGCCCTGGCCCTGCGCGAGACGCTCGAAACCAAGGCACGCACGGCAGCCCTCGTGACCCCCGACCGCGACCTCGCCCGCCGCGTCGCCGCCGAGCTGCGGCGCTGGGACATCGAGGTCGACGACTCGGCCGGCCAATCGCTGGCCGACACACCGCCCGTGGCCCTGCTGCGCGCGCTGGCGACGGCCGTCGGCTCAGACTTCGCGCCGGTCGACCTTCTGGCGCTGCTGAAGCATCCGCTCTGTTCGCTCGGTCTGCCGCGCCCTGCCTTGCTCGACGCCACGCGCCGTCTCGACCGCAAGGTCCTGCGCGGGCTGAAGCCGGCACCGGGTCTGAAGGCGCTGCACAAGCTGATCGCGGCGAAGAAATTCGGCGACGACGCGGACCGGCAGCAGGTCATGGACCTGATCGACCGCCTCGACGCCGCCGTGGCCGACCTCGTTGCGGCCATGGCCAACGATGCCACACCGCACGCGCTGATCGAGGCGACTCTTGCCGTAGCCGAAAGGCTCGCCTCCGCCGAAACGCTGTGGACCGGCGACGCCGGGGAAGCGTTGGCCGATGTACTCGCCGGCCTGCGCGACGCGTGGCGCGACCAACCTGCGATCTCCGGTGGCGAATGGCCGGCCCTGCTCGACACCATGCTTGCCACGGCAACGATCCGGCCGCGCTTCGGCAAGCATCCGCGGCTCGCCATCTGGGGACCGCTGGAAGCGCGTTTGCAGCGCGCCGACCTCCTGATCCTCGGTGGGCTGAACGAAGGCACCTGGCCGCCCTCGGTCGAAACCGGCCCCTGGATCAACCGGCCGATGCGCGCCGCCCTCGGCCTGCCACAGCCTGAGCGCCGCATCGGCCTGTCGGCGCACGATTTCGCCTCGGCGCTTGCGGCCGAAGAAGTTCTGCTGACGCGTGCCGAGCGCGAAGGCGGCGCACCGACCGTGCCGTCGCGCTGGCTGGCGCGGCTCGATGCCTTGTTCAGCTACGATCCCGAGAGCGGCGGACCAGCGCCGGAATACATCCAGCGTGGCCGCCACGAGCTTCTCGCCTGGGCCGAGAAGCTGGATTCGTCGGGCCACTACGGGCCGCGGTCGCGCCCTCGACCGACTCCGCCCATCGAAGCAAGGCCGACGCGGCTCACCGTATCGGACATCGAACAATGGCGGCGCGACCCCTACGGGCTCTATGCGCGGCGCATCCTCGGCCTCCGAACGCTCGATCCACTGGAGCAGGAGCTGGGCGCGGCCGAACGCGGATCGAGCCTGCATGCGGCCTTCGACGAATTCCTCAAGACCTATCCGTCGGGCTTGCTGCCATCCGATGCGTTGCGGCTCTTCGAGCAAATGGGCGAAAGGCATCTCGAAACCGTTCTCGCCGCACCGGCCGAAAGGGCGTTCTGGTGGCCGCGCTTCCGGCGATTGGCTCGCTGGTTCATCGCTACCGAGAACGCGCGCCGTGCCGCCGGCACCAGGTTCCTGGAGGGCGAGACCGATGGCTCCATCGAGGTCGGCGGGCTCACCATCAGGGGACGCGCCGACCGTATCGACGAGATCGAGCCCGGCGGCTGGGAGATCATCGATTACAAGACCGGGCGGGTGCCTTCGCTCAAGGAGCTGGAAGGTCTGTTCGCGCCGCAGCTCCTGCTCGAAGCGGCAATGGCCGGGCATGGCGGCTTCAAGAAAATCAAGGGCAAGGCCAGCACCGTGCATCTTTCCTACTGGCAGGCCAACGGCCTCGGCGATGGCGGCGCGGTGAAGGAAATCAAGGCGAGCGACGCGCTGGTGCCGCAGATGATGGCCCTGGTCGCCAGGATGGTGGCGCACTTCGGCAATCCCGCGACGCCTTACGACGCCCTGCCCTGGCCCGAGTTCGTCCCGCATTTCAACGACTACGCCCATCTGGAACGTGCCGCCGAATGGTCGTCGTCGGGCGGAGGCGAGGAATGAGCGACACCGCCGATCCGATTGCCATCGCAAGCGGCGCACAGCGCACGGCCTCCGATCCCCGCCGTTCGGCCTGGGTGGAGGCCAATGCCGGCACCGGCAAGACCAAGGTCCTCACCGAGCGCGTGACACGGCTGCTGCTGGCCGACGTGCGCCCCGAGCGCATCCTCTGTCTCACCTTCACCAAGGCGGCCGCAGCGGAGATGCGCAATCGCCTCGCCAGCCAGCTCGGCCGCTGGGCGATGGCCGACGACGCGGTGCTGACAGAACAGGTCACCAGGCTGATCAATGAGCCGCCACGGGCCGAGCAAAAGGTGCTGGCGCGTCGACTGTTCGCGCGCGTGCTCGATGCACCGGGCGGCATCAATATCCTGACCATTCACGCATTCTGTCAGTCGCTGCTGAAGCGCTTTCCATTGGAAGCAGGCGTGGCGCCGGGCTTCGAGGTGATGGATGAAGCCCGGGCGGCCGGCCTGCTGCAGCAGGCGCGGGACGACCAGATCGAGGCTCTGGCCCGGCCGGACGCGCCACAGGAGTTGAGTACGGCGCTGGCAGCGGTCGCAGGACGAATCTCGATCGCCGAGTATGCCGAGCTGATGGGCAAGCTCCTGACGGAGCGGGCCTGGCTGCTGGCGCGCCTCGCCGGCAACGACGGGCTGGACAGGCTGCGCCGGCGGCTGGCGAAGCAGCTGGGATGCGACCAGCCGTTCGAAACGACGCCGGATGAAGGCTCCCTGCGGGCGGCCGTGACGGCGCTGGCCGGCGGCGGCAAGCAGGATGCAGAGCGAGCCCGTCGGATTGCCGCCTGGCTCGATGCGCCGGACCGGAATGCGGCGCTCGACGACTATGCGTCGGCCTACTTCACCGACAAGGGCGACGTGCGCAAGACGCTGGCCACCAAGGCGGTGGTCAAGCTGATGTCGGATATCGACGCCGTGTTGCGCGACGAAGCGGAGCGGCTTGGCCTCGCCATGAACCATGCCCGCGGCTCGGCCCTGGTCGAGCTGACGATGGCGCTGCTGCGGCTCGGCCTCGATGTCACGCAGCGCTACGGCAAAGCCAAGCAACGGCAGGCAGTCCTCGACTACGACGACCTGATCGTCGCCACCTGCCGGTTGCTCGAAGGCGCCGGCAGCGCCTCCTGGGTGCTCTACAAGCTCGATGGCGGCATCGAACATGTGCTGGTCGACGAGGCGCAGGACACCAATCCGGACCAGTGGGAAGTGATCCGCCAGCTCACCGAGGAGTTCTTCGTCGGCGAAGGCGCAGTCGACCGGCAGCGCACCATCTTCGCCGTCGGCGACACCAAGCAGTCGATCTTCGGTTTCCAGCGCGCCGATCCCCGTAAACTCGACGCGATGCGGCGTCACTTCGCCGACAAGAGCGACATCGCCCAGAAACCCTTCGAAGAAGTCCAGCTTGCCGTCTCGTTCCGTTCGACGCCGGCCGTGCTCGATACCGTCGACTGGGTGTTTAGCCTCGACGAAGCCGCCGATGGCGTCGCCCAGCCGGACCGCGACGTGCGGCATTCCACCAGCCGCGGGACCGAGCCCGGCAAGGTCGAACTGTGGCCGCTGGTTGCCGCCGAACAGGCCGAGATCGATACGACGGACCTGGACGCGTCGCGTGGCTCGGGATCGCCGCCACAGTTGCCGCCACACGACAGGCTCGCCCGCCTGATCGCCGCCCATGCCGGCAGTCTGATCGACAAGGAGCGGCGCGCGCGTAGCGGCGCGCTGCTGCATGCCGGGCACTTCATGGTGCTGGTCCGGCGCCGCAATGCCTTCGTCAACGCATTGGTGCGCGCGCTGAAGCAGGCCAACATCGCGGTCGCCGGCGTCGACCGGCTGAACCTCGGCGAGGAGCTCGCCATCCAGGATCTGCTGGCGATGGCGCGCTTCGTGCTGCTGCCGCAGGACGATCTCAATCTCGCCTGTCTCCTCAAATCGCCGCTGGTCGGCCTCGACGAAGAGCAGCTCTTCACCCTGGCCTACCGCCGTCCGGGCCATCTCTGGCGGTCGTTGCGCACGCATGCGGCGGACCCGGCCTTTGCGCCGGCGTTCGAACGCCTGTCGAAATGGCTGGCGCGCGCCGACCTCACCACGCCCTTCGATTTCTTTGCCCAGGCGCTCGGGCCCGAGGGCGGACGGCGGCGTCTGCTGGAGCGGCTGGGCCACGAGGCTTCCGACCCGATCGACGAACTGCTGGCGCGTGCGCTTCAGTACCAACGTGTCGAGGCCAGTTCGCTGCAGGGTTTCCTGCGCTGGTTCGAAGCGGGCGGCGGCGAGATCAAGCGCGACCTCGACGCCAACCGCCGCCGGGAGGTGCGTATCCTCACCGTGCACGCCTCGAAAGGCCTGCAGGCGCCGATTGTCTATCTGCCCGACACGACGCGCGTGCCGCGCGACTCGGAGCGGCTGCTGGCGGCGGAGGACGGCAACACGCGGCTCTGGCTGCCGCGTACCGACGATGCCAACGAAGCCGCGCGCGAGTGGCGCGCCGAGGTGCGCAAGCGATCGCTGCAGGAGCAGAACCGCCTGCTCTACGTCGCCATGACCCGGGCCGAGGATCGCCTCTATGTCGGCGGCTGGATCGGCACGCGCCGGCAGGATCCCGGTTGCTGGTACGACCGCATCGCCGCCGGCCTGCAGGCCAGCAACGAGTCCGCCGATCACGAGCGCCTGCACGCCGCCCCCCGCGACTTCGACTTCACGACGCTGCTGCCGGGCATCGGTTGGACCGGCGATGGTTACGAGCTTGCCAACGAGGGCCGCATCGCCGAGCCCGATCAGCGCGAGTTGCCGCTCCCACCAACCGCCCCGCTGAAGGACTGGGTCCACCGTCCCGCGCCGGCCGAGCCCGATCCGCCGACGCCACTGGCCCCGTCGCAGCCGTTGCCCGACGAGGCTGCCTCCGAGCCGCGCGCCTTCAGCCCGCTGGCGACCGACGATCCGCGGCGCTGGCAGCGCGGCCTGTTGCTCCATGAGCTGCTGCGCCACCTGCCCGCCCTGCCGGCCGCGGAGCGCGCCGACGCCGCCCGCCGGTTCCTGGCGCAACCGGCGCATGGCCTCGCCGCAGACGATATCGACCGCTGGGCCGCGGAAGTGTTGGCCGTCACCGAGGCGCCGGAACATGCCGCCCTGTTTGCCGAAGGCTCGCGTGCCGAGGTGCCGTTGATCGGCACGGTGAAGACACCGCGCGGCACCTTCACCGTCAGCGGCCAGGTCGACCGCCTTGCCGTTTCTGCGCGCGAGGTGCTGATCGTCGACTTCAAGACCAACCGGCCGCCGCCACAGTCGGCCGACGGCGTGACATTGGCCTATCGACGCCAGCTCGCGCTCTATCGCGCCCTGCTGCAGCAAATTTATCCAGGCCGCACGGTGCGTGCATTCCTGCTTTGGACGGCGACACCGCAGCTCATGGAGGTTTCTGCAGAAACCCTAGACAATTCAATGCCTTACGCCTCGGCATCTTGACTCGCAGCCCCCCGGTTCCTAGCTTGGGAACCAAGGGCGGCGCCGGTCCTCCGACCGGCCGGCAGTGTTTTCGGGAGAAATCCATATGAGTGTCAAAGCAACCGATGCTTCCTTCGAACAGGAAGTGCTGAAATCCGACACGCCCGTCCTGGTCGACTTCTGGGCGGAATGGTGCGGCCCCTGCCGCATGATCGGCCCCTCGCTGGAAGACATCGCCAAGGAGATGGACGGCAAGCTCAAGGTCGTGAAGGTCAACATCGACGAGAACCCGATGGCGCCGACGCGCTACGGCGTGCGCTCGATCCCGACCCTGCTGCTGTTCAAGAACGGCCAGGTCGCCGCGACCAAGATCGGCGCCGAGCCGAAGCAGAAGCTGGTGAGCTGGATCAACACCGTCGTCTGAACATACGGCGTCTGACCGGCGGGCTCGCCTATCCGTTGCGGACCAGGACCTCGCCCGCAAGATAGAGCGAACCGCAGATGAGAATGCGCATCGGCGCGGGCTGGGTGGCCATGAGGTCTTCCAGCGCCGCGCCGATGTCGTTTGCGGGCGTACAATCGAGACCGACATCGGCCGCCTTCGCGCAGGCCTCCTGCGGCGTATAGGCCACATGACCTTCGGGGAACGGCACGGCGCGCGCCGCCGTGGCGTAGCGCGCGAGCGGCCGCAGGAAGCCCGAGGCGTCCTTGGTCGTCTGCATGGCGAAGACGAGGTAGAGCGGCAGGGCTGCCGGCTCCTTTGCCCACTCCGCCGCCATGCGGCCGAGCACGATTCCACAATCCTCGTTGTGGCCGCCGTCGAGCCAGAGCTCGCAGCCTGGTGGCAGCGAGTCCGGCAACGGCCCCTTGGTGAGACGTTGCAGGCGCGCCGGCCATTCGACGGACGCGAGCCCCCTGGCGATCGCGGCATCGCCAATATCGAAGCGCGCCGCCCGTAGACGCTCGACGCAGGCGACGGCGGTCGCGGCATTGTCGATCTGGTGCATCCCGACCAACGCAGGCGCAGGCAGATCGAGCGTCAGGAGATCGCTTTCGTAGCGGAAGCCTTGCTCCTGCGGCGTCACCTGCCACTCGCGGCCCATGCGGAACAGGGGGGCCGCGAGCTTGGCCGCCTCGGTCTCGATGACCTGTGCACTCACCTCGCGCTGGCGGCCGATCACGGCGGGTATCGCGCGCTTGATGATGCCCGCCTTCTCCCAGGCGATGCCTTCGAGCTTGTCGCCCAGAAAGCCCGTGTGGTCGTAGCCGACCGGCGTGATGGCCGACAGAGCCGGCTCGATCACGTTGGTGCTGTCGAAGCGGCCACCCATGCCGACCTCGACGATGCCGAGTTCGGCCGGCACGCGCGAGAATGCCAGGAAGGCGAGCGCCGTCGTGATGTCGAAGAAGGAAATCGGTGTATCGCCGTTGGCCTCTTCGCATTCGGTCAGCAGGTCGTCGAGATCGTCGTCCCCGATGAGCTGGCCGGCAATCCTGATCCGCTCGTTGAAGCGGACCAGATGAGGAGACGTGTAGACATGCACACGATAGCCGGCGGCCTCGGCCATCGCCCGCAAATAGGCGACCAGCGAGCCCTTGCCGTTGGTGCCCGCGACATGAACGAGCGGCGGCAACTTCTTTTCGGGCGAGCCGAGGGCTTTCAACAGACGTTCGATGCGCTCCAGCCCGAGAGTGATCACTCTCGGGTGATGGCTCATCAGACGCTGGACAATGGCGTCGCTCACCGGCGGCTCAGCGGCCGGCGACGGCCAGGCCGCGGCCTTCGGCGATCAGAGGGTCCATGAACAGGGAGACCATGCGGATCAGGGTCTCGCGCAGCTTGTGGCGGTGAACGACGGCATCGACCATGCCGTGCTCGTACAGATATTCGGACCGCTGGAAGCCCTCCGGCAGTTCCTGGCGGATCGTGTCCTGAATGACGCGCGGGCCGGCAAAGCCGATCAGCGCGCCAGGCTCGGCGAGGTGGACGTCGCCCAGCATGGCGAACGAGGCCGAGACGCCGCCGGTCGTCGGATCGGTCAGCACCACGATGTAGGGAAGCCCGGCGCCCTTGACCTTGCGCACGGCGATGGTGGTGCGCGTAAGCTGCATCAGCGAGAGGATGCCCTCCTGCATGCGCGCGCCGCCCGAGGAGGAGAAGACGATCAGCGGCGCCTTGCGGGCGACCGCGAGTTCGGCCGCCATCACCAGCCCCTCGCCCACGGCCGTGCCCATCGAGCCGCCCATGAAGCCGAAATCGAGCAGCGCCACGATGCTCAGTCGGCTGCCCATCAGGCCGCTCGCCACGACCAGCGCGTCGGTCGACCCCTCGGCAGTGGCCTGCGCTTCCTTGAGCTTGGCGTCGTAGCGCTTGGTGTCGCGGAACTTCAACGGATCGACCGGCACCTTCGGCAGCGGATGCAGCTGGTACTTAGCTTCGTCGAAGAGATGCGGCAGGCGCTTCAGCGGCCGCA
>Ga0209792_1001523_pt1 | contig 11034 bp, 7 predicted proteins | sample EBPBio142005_DNA_FD_185860 | JGI IMG/M metagenome (GOLD analysis project Ga0209792, IMG submission 185860) | Wastewater treatment Type I Accumulibacter community from EBPR Bioreactor in Madison, WI, USA - Reactor 1_6/14/2005_ DNA (SPAdes)... | ecosystem: Engineered > Bioreactor > EBPR >...
GCCAAACTCTCCGAAAAAGAAATCGTTCACCTCGATGAAGAACGCAAAGCAGCCATGGTGAGCAATTTGTTGGTCGTTCTTTGCGGCGAAAAATCGGTGAGCCCCGTGGTTAATGCGGGAACGTTGTACAACTAAGCTTTTGTAATATTTGCACTCACGGAATGTTTAGAGATTTGTCTGAACATTCCTTTTTTGCGTTATTTACCATTATCTTTTTATTCAATGGCAACCGAAAAAAAGGCGTTTGTACTCAGAATCAGCCCCGAAATGCTCAAAGAATTGGAACAATGGGCTCAGGAAGAGTTCAGAAGTACCAATGGCCAAATCGAATACGTGCTGAGTGATGCGCTCAAGAAGCGAAAAAGAGCGTCGAAACAACCTAAGAGCCCAGCCTCGCTGGAGTAAGTACCCATGCACTTATACCTTCATATTCCTTTTTGCAAACAAGCCTGCCACTACTGTGATTTTCATTTTAGTACCCAACTGAAGTCAAAAACGGAAATGGTGGCGGCTATTTGCCGAGAAATAGAATTACAACAAGACTATTTGCCAACGCGAACGCTCGAAACCATCTATTTTGGGGGAGGGACACCCTCTATTTTGGCTCCAAACGAATTAGAACAAATCATTGAAACGATTCACCGCTTTTTTAAGGTGGAATCAGGGGCTGAAATTACGCTTGAAGCGAATCCTGATGATATAACTTCTGAAAAACTTCGCGCCTTGAAACCGTTTGTGAATCGTTTAAGCATTGGTTTACAGTCGTTTTATGAACCCTATTTGCGTTTTATGAATCGGGCACACAACGCGCAGGAGTCGGAGCAATGTGTAAAATTGGCCCAAGATCACGGGTTTGATAACCTGACGATTGACCTGATTTATGGCATGAGCCAAGCGCATTTGGGGATGGTTCCAACGGTCAGTGACGAACAGCTCTGGCAACAAGACCTCGACAAAGCCATGGCGCTCGGAACGCCGCATATTTCAGCCTACAACCTGACGATTGAGCCCCAAACAGCTTTGGGAAATTGGCTCAAAAAAGGAAAAATAAAACCCGTTGACGAAGAGCTGTCGGCGCGGCATTTTGAACAGATGGTGCGCTCCTTGAGGCAAGCTGGGTACGAGCAGTACGAAATTTCCAACTTTGCTAAAAATGGCCAATACGCTCGCCACAACAGCAGCTACTGGAAGCGGCGGCCGTACCTGGGGGTTGGGCCGAGTGCGCATTCCTTCAATGGTGTTTCGCGCCAGTACAATGTGTCTAATAATGCCCTGTATCTTCTTGGTATTCAGGTAGAAAAGCCTGTTTTTGAATTGGAACAGTTGTCAGTTTTTGACCAAGTAAATGACTATATTTTGACGAGCCTTAGAACGATTTGGGGCTGTGATTTGGCGGTCATTTGGGACATAGGGAAAGTTGACTTGCTGGAAGAACAAAAAGCGTACGTAGAAAAATTTCTTGAAAAAAATTGGGTAGAAGTAAGGAACAATGTGCTGTATCTCACAGAGAAGGGGAAATTATTTGCCGACCGAATTGCCTCGGATTTGTTTTTAGTTTGAACAATTGGATTCATTTTTCGATTTTTGTTACACCAATAAGTCACACTATTTTGATAACCACTTTTTAGTCCTCTATGGCTGTTAACCGAATTCGTCCCAACACTTCTGCCTCTGCACCCTTGCCCAAAACAAAAAGTTGGAAGTCTATTCTAATGCGTTTTGTGCTAAAGAGCATATTGTATTTTCTGGTTGGTTCGGTGATTTGGGTGACAGTGCTCAAGTTTGTGCCCGTTTGGTTTACGCCATTCATGATAGTGCGAAAAATAGAAGCAATAGCCGACGGGCGAAACAGTAAAATTCACTCAGATTGGACTTCAATAGATGAAATGTCGAAAGAAGCACCTTTGTCGGTGGTAGCGTCGGAGGATCAGCTTTTTCCAGAGCACTGGGGGTTTGATTTTAAGGCGATGGGAAACGCGTTTCAGTATAATTTAAAAGGAAAAAAAATCAGAGGAGCAAGCACCATTTCGCAGCAAGTAGCCAAAAATGTCTTTTTATGGCAAGGCCGTAGTTACCTTCGAAAAGCACTGGAAGTTTATTTTACGCTTTTAATAGAAGTAATTTGGGGAAAAAAACGTATTTTAGAGGTGTATCTTAATGTAGCAGAGACAGGCAATATGACATTTGGGTATGAAGCCGCCGCTCAACGTTTTTTTGGTAAATCGTCGGCAAACTTAACCCGAATGGAAGCAGCGCGTATTGCTGCTGTTCTGCCTAGCCCTTTACGTTTTTCAATCAAAAATCCATCGAATTATACGTTGAGACGTACACAGCAAATAGCTCGCCAAATGCGCATGTTAGGACGAGATTATACCTCGAAACTATAGGAATATCCTTGGTTTTCAGGGGTGTTTTGTTGGAAAAGCACTCATTACGTGATGATTACCACACCAGGATTGGCTGAAAAAAGTATATTCTACTAGATATATCAACTTTTGGCATAATAATTGCCTAAAATAAACATATTACCAAATACCCTACAATAGTCTTAATTATTTGATTATCAGTGACAATACGTCTTGATGAGGTCAAACTATAATTAGTAAGTTAACAAATACAAACGATGTTGTAGGGGCATGATTCAGAATGTTTTACGCATTATTGGATATGCGGTTTTTTGGTCCGCTTGGCTGCTTTTTTATAAAGCACACGGTCAGGCTGTGCCTTGTGGAAGCCCCCATGAACCAGCGTCAGCTATTCAAGAACGTGAACTAAGGGTCATCCAACTCAAGCAAAAATTTGCAGAACAGTACGCTACCGCAGCGATTCAAACGGTTCAGTACATCCCAATAAAAGCCCATATTCTTCGCCGAAGTGATGGTACGGGTGGGTTAAGTATTGCCGATCTCAATACGGCACTCGCTCAAATAAATTTGTATTATATTAATGTTGGAAGTGGACTTCAATTCTACTTCTGTGGCTCTCCTAACTACATCAACAATACGGCTTATTATGACTATGACAACACGGAAGAATTTAGCCTTTGTAGCGCTAATGATGTCAATAATGCTATTAATGTTTACTTCCCCAATACCATTCAATTTGGAAGCCTAGCTGTTTCGGGGTACGCGTATTTTCCAAGTACGCTTGCAAGTACCAATCGCCTATTTGTTCAGGCCAGTAATGCTACAGATACACGAACGTTTACCCACGAATTAGGGCATTATTTTAATTTGCTTCATACTTTTCAGAGTAGTACCGATGTCAATCTGGCTAATCGAGAGCTTGTTACACGAGATACAAATCAAGGGGCTAATTGTAGTACAAAAGGAGATTTGGTTTGCGATACACCTGCGGATCCGTATGGGCGTGACTCTGTGAGTTTGTTGGGGTGCACGTATACTGGTACAGCCCGCGACCCTCAAAACCAATTGTATAGCCCCTCGTTATCGAATATTATGTCGTATTATCCTATTGCCTGTGGCAATACTTTTACCGTAGGACAGATGAACCGGATTAGCGGAGGTGTACTGTTGAGAACAGATGGGGCCAATCAATATGCATTAACCTGTGGATCTACAGTAACTGGAGCAAATGTGCCAAGTAATTTGGCTGGAACGGTTGGGCAATTGGGTATTACATTAACATTTACTGATAACTCAGCAAATGAATCAGGATTTATTATTGAGAGATCGACTACCTCATCTTCAGCAGGGTTTGTGCCGATTGGAGGGCTTGCTCCAAACGTAACAACGTACTTAGATCCTAGTACGACGGCGTTTACTACCTACTACTACCGAGTAAAAGCCTCAAACTCATCTACCGACTATAGCGTAGTCTTTACAATCACAACAGGGCTTAATTACTGTACCCCAACGTATTCGACGTCTTGTACTTCACTTGCCGTTTTGATTGATGATTTCATCCTGAAGCAAGGGGCAACGACAGTTATCAACAATGTGAATTCCAACTGCTCGGCAGGAAACTTTGGGGATTATACATCAACCCCTTACAACGTAACGGCAGGAAGCACTTATACGTTTACTGCAAGAGCAACATCGGGAGGGATAGGTACCTACTTTGATCAGCACGTCACAATTTGGCTTGATTATGACCAAGATGGAGTGTTTGAAGTCGCAGAGAGAGTGTATCAAAGTACCGATGTTTCTTCCACAAGGATGAACCCAACAGCCTCTAATTCCTTCACTATACCTAACACGGCGAGTGGTATGGTTCGAATGAGGGTAAGGTCAAGCTACAACTCAGGTACAGGCAGTGCAGTGGCAGATCCGTGCGTAAACCTAAACTACGGGGAGGCAGAAGATTACATGCTCAATGTCTCAGGTTCTTTACCTGCTTCTATTACTACTGGAAGTGTCATGCCTAGTACGGTTTGTGCAGGGCAAACGATAAGTGTCAGTTTTACTACTTCTAATTTGAGCTCAAGCTCCTACGTAGTTCAATTATCGGATGCGTCGGGAAACAATTTTGTTGATATTCCTACCACAGGTACGAGCAGTCCTTTAGTAGCTACTATTCCTGTAGGAACAGCTAGTGGAACGGGCTATAAAGTGCGGGTAAACTCACTATCACCCAGTATACTAGGCTCTAGTAGCTCTGCTTTTACTATCAATAGCATCCCTACTGCGCCTACAGCCACGACGCCGATTAACTATTGTCAAAATCAAACGGCAGTAGCGTTGAGTGCCAGTGGTAGTAATTTGTTGTGGTACACGGTAGCTACGGGTGGTACAGGTAGCTCAACGGCCCTAACTCCTTCAACGAGTACAGTAGGTACGACGAGTTTCTGGGTATCACAGTCAGTAAATGGTTGCGAAAGTAGCCGTACAAAAATAGACGTAGTCGTGACAGCCACGCCAAGTGCTCCTACGGCCACGACGCCGATTAATTATTGCCAAAACCAAACGGCAGTAGCGTTGAGTGCCAGTGGTAGTAATTTGTTGTGGTACACGGTAGCTACGGGTGGTACAGGTAGTTCAACAGCCCCTACACCCTCGACAAGTACAGCGGGAACAACGAGCTACTGGGTCTCACAAACAGTTAACAGTTGTGAAAGTAGTCGCACAAAAATAGATGTAGTCGTGACAGCCACGCCAAGTGCTCCTACGGCCACGACGCCGATTAATTATTGTCAAAATCAAACGGCAGTAGTGTTGAGTGCTACGGGTAGTAATTTATTGTGGTACACGGTAGCCACGGGTGGTACAGGTAGTTCCACGGCCCCAACTCCTTCGACGGGTACAGTAGGTACGACGAGTTTCTGGGTTTCTCAAACACTCAATAGCTGTCAAAGTAGCCGCACGAAAATAGACGTAGTCGTGACAGCCACGCCAAGTGCTCCTACGGCCACGACGCCAATTAACTATTGTCAAAACCAAACGGCAGTAGCGTTGAGTGCTACGGGTAGTAATTTATTGTGGTACACAGTAGCTACGGGTGGTACAGGTAGTTCCACGGCGCCCACTCCTTCGACAAGTACAGCAGGAACAGTTAGCTTTTGGGTTTCTCAGACTGTCAATAGCTGTGAAAGCACCCGTACAAAAATAGACGTAGTCGTGACAGCCACGCCAAGTGCTCCCACGGCAACGACGCCGATTAACTATTGCCAAAATCAAACGGCAGTAGCGTTGAGTGCCAGTGGTAGTAATTTGTTGTGGTACACCGTAGCTACGGGTGGTACAGGTAGTTCAACAGCTCCTATGCCCTTGACGAGTACAGCAGGAACAACGAGTTTTTGGGTGTCACAGTCAGTGAATGGTTGCGAAAGTAGCCGTACAAAAATAGACGTAGTGGTTAGCTCGATTCCTCCCGCTCCCACGGCAACGACACCCATTAACTATTGCCAAAATCAAACGGCAGTAGCCTTGAGTGCTACGGGCAGTAATTTGTTGTGGTACACGGTAGCCACGGGCGGTACGGGTAGCTCCACCGCACCTACGCCCTCGACGAGTACAGCAGGAACAACGAGTTTTTGGGTATCTCAAACATTAGGGTCATGTGGAAGCAGTAGTCGCACAAAAATAGACGTTGTTGTGACTGGCACACCGAGCGCACCCACGGCTACGACGCCAATCAATTATTGTCAAAACCAAACGGCAGTGGCGTTGAGTGCTACAGGTAGTAATTTGTTGTGGTACACAGTATCTACAGGCGGTACAGGTAGTTCCACGGCACCTACTCCTTCGACAAGTACATCAGGCACAACAAGTTTTTGGGTTTCTCAGATAGCCAACAGCTGTGAAAGCACCCGCACAAAAATAGACGTTATTGTGACGGCTACGCCAAGCGCCCCTACGGCCACGACGCCGATTAATTATTGTCAAAACCAAACGGCAGTGGCGTTGAGTGCTACGGGAAGTAGTTTGTTGTGGTATACGGTAGCCACGGGCGGTACAGGTAGTTCGACGGCTCCCACTCCTTCGACGACTACAGTAAGCACGACGAGTTTTTGGGTATCGCAGTCGGTAAATGGTTGCGAGAGTAGCCGCACAAAAATAGATGTAGTGGTTAGTTCGACTCCTCCTGCTCCTACGGCCACGACCCCCGTTAATTACTGCCAAAATCAAACGGCGGTAGCTTTGAGTGCCACGGGTAGTAGCTTGTTGTGGTACACGGTAGCCACGGGTGGGACGGGTAGCTCAACGGCTCCTACGCCCTCGACGAGCACTGTGGGTACAACGAGTTTTTGGGTATCCCAAACATTAGGGTCATGTGGAAGCAGTAGCCGTACAAAAATAGACGTTATTGTGACGGCCACACCCAGCGCTCCTACGGCCACGACGCCGATTAATTATTGTCAAAACCAAACGGCAGTGGCGCTGAGTGCCACGGGTAGTAGTTTGTTGTGGTATACGGTGGCTACGGGAGGTACAGGTAGTTCGACGGCTCCTACTCCTTCGACAAGCACAGCGGGAATAGTTAGCTTTTGGGTTTCTCAGACCGTCAATAGCTGTGAAAGTACCCGTACGAAAATAGACGTGACGGTAACAGCTACGCCAAGCGCTCCGACGGTCACTTCGCCAGTAAATTATACCCAAGGTCAAATCGCCAGTCCATTGACAGCCACAGGAGTGTCATTGAAATGGTATACTACGCCTACGGGAGGGACATCAACCTCTACTGCTCCTACCCCATCGACGGTAAGTGCTGGAACAACAAACTACTATGTTTCCCAAACAGTAAGCATTTGCGAAAGTAGCCGAGCAGTGATTGTGGTTAATGTGACGTCCACCTCCACCTCAGTCGCTTGCCCAACCGTAAAATTATACCTAGAAGGAGCTTGGAGCGGGACGGAAATGACAACAACCCTCAATCAGCAAGGTTTGTTGCCTGGACAGACTCCCGTCAGTCCGTTTGGAGTAGCAACTCCTGCGGGACAACCTTACAAAACGGCCCCTTGGAATTATCTAGGAACCGAAACGGTCACTACATACGATAGCGATGTAGTGGACTGGGTACTGATTTCACTGCGTACAGATATTACCAACGCTTCTTCTATGGTTTACAAAACCGCAGGATTGCTCCGTAAAGATGGAAATGTGACATTAGTCGAGGCTTGCCCTATGCTTTCCACCAGTCAGTCTTTTTACGTGCTAGTAGAACATCGCACGCACGTAGGGGCGGCTTCACATACGCCTGTAGGAATTGTGAACAATAAAATTACTTACGATTTTACTCAGCAACAATCATATATTCCATCAAATGCACCTGCTTCGGGGCAGCTACAATTGGGAGCAATACACTGCTTTTTTACGGGCGACTGCAACAAATCTTCTTTTGCAGAAATCAACGCCAATGATTCAAGCTCATGGCGAATCGATAACGGGAAGTTTGCCCGCTATTTGTTGACAGATTATAATTTAGATGGTGAAATCAACGCCAATGATGACATTCTTTGGCGTAAAAACAACGGTAAATTTTCGGGAGTAATTTTCTAAACCGGCATATTAATTGCCCAATATAAGTGGCAGGCTTATAGGGGCTTTCACAAAAATCGAACCAATTTTTCGGAAAATATGAAAAAGTTTAACCTTAAATCGTTTTTGTTTATTGCTGCTCTATTGATGGGGGCAGTAGTTGCCAGAGCGCAAGGGCGTTATGAAATACGACTTGTTCCTGGAGTGTATACTTGTGCTAAAGATTCGGTGACCATGTGCGTGGAAATTCGGGCTACTTCGGCCGATAGCGCTTTTGTGATGGGAAATGCCAATATTTTATTGACGTACCCGACAAGTCAATTAAGCAACCCTGTATTTAGAAGCCGTGGGGTGTTTAGTGGAGGCACGTACTCGTTGCTTAATATGACCAAAACTGCTGGAAATCCTACCAGTGCGTTGAGTATTAATATTGTGAATAACGGCGTAAATGGAGAAGGAACAACCGTTGATACCAACTGGAAAACGGTGGCTTGTTTAGCGTTCAGCACGGCAGGAAATACAAGCAAATGCTACAGCCTGACTGTGAGTGCCAGCAACCCGACGACTGTCGTGACAATGGCTTACCCTGATCCTGCCGATCCTCAGAATAATATTTCCTTAACAAAACAAGTATCGCAAGGAACGCTGACTTCTATCAGTAACCAATGCCCTGCGACGCCTATCGTGACGCTATCGGGCGGGGGGACGATTGCCGCGGGAGGAAGTTCAACGTTGACGGTTACTTCACAAAATAGTGTATTGCCCGCGACTGTATTGTTAAGCGGTGGAACGTCGGTCACGTTGACTCAACAATCGCCAACAAAGACGGTAACGGTAACGCCAACAAATACAACTACTTATACCGTACAAAGTGTTTCGGGTGATTGCGGAGCGGGTACAGGGCAAGGTACCGCTACGGTAACGGTCCAAAGTTCAGGAACAGATTGTACCAACGTGAAATGTGTTCCCGTAACGTTCCGAATTATTAACTAAGAGAGTTTTTAAGTGCTAAAGCACAAGTTAATCGTTATTTGTTATCCGTTTAAAACCAATAAATTACACGTATACAAGTACACGAAAACTTTCGCTCTATTGCTTAAATATTGATAATAGATACGTGGCTGCTTTAATAGGCAGCCATTTTTCGTTTTCTACCTCCGATTCTACGTTACTAAGTTGCTGAAGCACTTCAGGATGTTGGTAAAACTGTTCTTCCAAGGCAAACCGAATGAGACTATGCATCCATTCGAGGCTTTGCTGCCGACGGTTTTGCTGGAAAAACCCGCTGAGTTGTACGTGCTGAATAAAACGTTCAATCATCGTCCAAACCTCATCTAATCCCCTGTTTTCTAAGGCTGAACAGGTTTTTACTTGTGGATACCAGCCGTTTTCGGTGGGGGGAAACAAATGGAGCGCATTTTGGTATTCTACAACCGCCTTTTTAGTAGCTAGTTGATTATCACCATCCGCCTTCGTAATCACAACCGCATCGGCCATTTCCATGATTCCTTTTTTGATTCCTTGAAGCTCATCTCCCGCTCCTGCAAGCACCAACAATAGAAAAAAATCGACCATGCCTTTGACCAACGTTTCAGATTGCCCTACTCCTACCGTTTCGATAAATAACACTTCAAAACCAGCAGCTTCGCATAAGAGCATCGTTTCGCGGGTTTTGTTGGCCACTCCTCCCAATGAACCTCCCGAGGGCGAGGGGCGAATGTAGGCAAGCGGGTCGTGCGAAAGTTCTTCCATTCGCGTCTTGTCTCCCATGATACTTCCTTTAGACCGTTGGCTGGTAGGGTCGATGGCCAAGACGGCGAGTTTTTTGCCGAGAGCAGTTATTTTCTTGCCGAAGGCTTCAATAAATGTACTTTTTCCTACCCCAGGAACCCCAGTGATACCAATGCGAATGGAATGCCCCGTATGAGGTAGAATTTGCTCCAAGACCTGCTGTGCCAACTCTTTGTCGGAAGGAAGTTGGCTTTCGATGAGAGTAATAGCACGGCTCAAAATCATTCGGTTGCCCGAAAGAACGCCATCAACGTAAGCTTGGACAGAAAGACGATTTCGCAACGGAGTGATTGGCAGTTAGTGATGAAAAGTAGCGTATCAGCAGGTAAAAATAAGAGGCGCTACACATATCTGCAAATGGAAGCCAATTACTTGTTTGCGGCGGCGGATTGGCTCAAAAATGCCTCTGCCCAAACAATGTCTTCGGGAGTCGTGATTTTGATGTTTTCGTAGGCGCCTTCAATGAGAGCTACTTCGTGTCCTGCAAAGTTGAGTACGCTGGCGCAGTCGGTAAAAGTAGGCTGTTCGGGAGACTCAAATGCTGGACGCATCCAACTGATGCGGAATGTTTGGGGAGTTTGTACTAGGCGATACGAAGCACGTTCTGCTGACTGATTACTGCCATCTTCGGCAACAAACCGAATCGAATCTTTTAAGGGAACACTCGTGACAGCTGCCCCTTTTTCCGCCGCAACTTCAAAGCCCTTGGCGATAATTTGGGGAGTAACAAAAGGCCGTACCCCATCGTGGACGGCAACTAGACCTTCTTTGGCACTTATTCGTTTAAGGCCATTTTTGACCGACTGAAAGCGGGTATTTCCGCCTACGACGGTGACAATGGGAGGGTAAAACTCGTGCTTATCGCACAAAGCGTACCAAGCTTTCATCTCGTTAGCTGGGAGAACCAGAATGATTTGCAAAGAGAAGTCATACGCTAAAAACTGCTCAATGGTATGCATTAAGATAGGTTTTCCTCCGATTTCAATAAATTGCTTCGGAGTTTTTTTTCCCATGCGTGTTCCGCTTCCCCCAGCGACGATGATGGCAAACTTGGTCATTTGCTTAGATAATCAGCATGGCATCGCCGTAGCTGAAAAACTTATATTTTTCTTTAATAGCCACTTCGTAAGCCTCCATCACCAACTCATGACCGCCAAAAGCGCAGGTCATCATCAACAGGATGGATTCTGGTAGGTGGAAGTTGGTCAACAAAGCGTTTGAAATCTTGAAGTCGTAGGGCGGGAAAATAAACTTATCCGTCCAGCCTTCAAAAGGTTTTACGCGGTTATTGGCCGATACAGAAGAT
>Ga0209792_1001524_pt1 | contig 11026 bp, 7 predicted proteins | sample EBPBio142005_DNA_FD_185860 | JGI IMG/M metagenome (GOLD analysis project Ga0209792, IMG submission 185860) | Wastewater treatment Type I Accumulibacter community from EBPR Bioreactor in Madison, WI, USA - Reactor 1_6/14/2005_ DNA (SPAdes)... | ecosystem: Engineered > Bioreactor > EBPR >...
CGGAGCGGAGGCCGGAGCTGCGGCGGGCGGCGCCGCCGAGGCATCCGCCTTGGCGATGAACTTCACGCGCAAGCCCAGCACCTCCACGATCGCGCGCCGCAGCACCTCGCTGACGCCCTCGCCGGCTCCCTGCGGCTGCTTGAAGCTATCCACGTCGGCCTGGCTCACGAAGCTCAGGGTGAGCACGTCGCCCTCGAGAGCGCGAGCCGTCGCGGTGTAGACGACCGCCCAGGCGCTCATCTTGGCCTTCTGCACCGACTCGAGGATCTCGGGCCACGCGTTGCGCAGTTGCTCGAGGGTGACCGGGGCTCCGGGAGCCGGGCGCTCGGCGGTCGAGCTTGTCGAGACCGGCACCTCGGGCGTCGAGCTCGTCGATGAATCAGGGAGCGCTGCCTCGGGAGTCTTCACGGGCGGGGTCTCGATGCGCGGCTCCGGCGCCACGCGGGCCGCGGGCGGCTCGGGCGCGACCCGGGCGGCGGAGGCCGGTGCGGCTCGCGGGGCGGCGGGAGCCGCGGCATCCTGCTCGACACCGATGCGGCGCTCGAGACGCTCGACGCGGGCGAGAGCACCGCGCTCGGTGTCATCGCTGGAGGGCACGAGCATGCGGGCGACCATGAGCTCGAGGTGCAGGCGGGGCGACGTCGCGCCCGTCATCTCGCTCAGCGCCGAGTTGACGACGTCGGCCGCGCGCGACAGCTCGGCGGTGCCGAAGGTGCTCGCCTGCTGCGTCATGCGGTCCAGCTGGTCCTGGGGAACCCCGCGCAGCACCGCCTGGGCATTGCCCGACGTGGCCGCGACGATGATGAGGTCGCGCAGGCGTTCGAGGAGATCCTCGACGAAACGACGAGGGTCCTGGCCGGTCTGGATGACCCGGTCGACGGAGCCGAAGGCGGCCGCGGCATCCCTGGCACCGAGCGCATCGACGACCTCGTCGAGCAGCGCGCCGTGCGTGTAGCCGAGAAGGGCGACAGCACGCTCGTAGTCGACGACGTCACCCTCGGACCCGGCCATCAGTTGGTCGAGCAGCGACAGAGTGTCGCGCACCGAGCCGCCGCCGGCGCGCACGACCAGCGGCAGCACGCCGGGCTCGACGGTGACTTTCTCGCTTTCGCAGAGGCTCTGCACGTAGTCGAGCATCTGGGCGGGCGGCACCAGCCGGAACGGGTAGTGGTGGGTGCGGGAGCGGATCGTGCCGATGACCTTCTCGGGCTCGGTGGTCGCGAAGATGAACTTCACGTGCTCCGGCGGCTCCTCCACGATCTTGAGCAGCGCGTTGAAGCCCTGCGGCGTGACCATGTGCGCCTCGTCGAGGATGAAGATCTTGAAGCGGTCGCGCGCGGGGGCGAACACGGCTCGCTCGCGCAGGTCGCGCGCGTCATCCACACCGTTGTGGCTGGCCGCGTCGATCTCGACGACGTCGAGCGAGCCGCCGCCATCGCGCGACAGCTCGACGCAACTCGGGCACACGCCGCACGGGGTGTCGGTCGGACCCTCGGCGCAGTTGAGGCAGCGGGCCAGGATGCGCGCGCTCGTCGTCTTGCCGCAGCCGCGCGGTCCGCTGAACAGGTACGCGTGGTTGACGCGGTCGGTGCGCAGCGCCGTGCGCAGCGGGTCGGTCACCTGAGTCTGACCGATGAGCTCGGCGAACGTCTCGGGCCGATAACGGCGGTACAGGGCGGCAACCACGTGTCAAGAGTAGCCGCCGCGGGTGACGCTGGGGCCGTGGCATCCGCAGAGCGGTGCAAGGGTGCGGCGATGCACTGGATCGGGATGACACGCCGCAGAGTACGCGCGGCAAGCGGCATGTCGCGGCAGGTCCGTGCATCGGCGCACGTCCTCCACCGTCGGCGAACCCGCCTCTCGGCCACAGACGGCACGCACGCGCGCGCCGAGCCATCCCGACGCGGCATCCTCACCCAATGGATGCGCGCTGGCTCTGCAATCAGGGGCACACCGCGAGAACGGCAGAACTCGTCGCCGTTGGGGCGAGCCGTCGCCAGCTATCACGTGCCGTCACAGCAGGGCGGCTACTCCGCCTGGCTCCCGGCCGCTACGCCTGCACCCACATCGACGAGACTGCTCGCCATGCCGCTACGTCGGGATGCCGCATCGACTGCGTCTCAGCGCTCGCACGCCACGGCGTGTGGTCGGGGATCGCCCCGGCCGGGCTTCACCTTCGGGCGGTCCCGGGACGCCACCTGGTCGGAGTGCCGCCGGACGCGCTCATTCATCGGAACACGCCGCGCACCGCACCTCTGGGCATCGAAGTCTCCCCCGTCGACGCGCTCTTGCGCGCGATGCGGTGCCTCGCGCCGTACGATGCGCTGGCGTCGATCGAGTCGGCGCTTCACACTGGCTATCTGGATGAGAGTGGCCTCAGCACCCTTGTCGACTCAGCGCCCCGATGGATGGCACCGGTGCTCGACCGTCTCGATCGCGGTGCGCAGTCCGGCCTCGAGTCACACGCGCGACTGAGGTTGGAGGACGCGGGCCACACCGTGGTGACTCAGGTGCGGATACCCGGTGCCGGAATCCTGGATCTCCTCGTCGACGACTGCGTCGGGGTCGAGACGGACGGCAGCCTGTGGCACTCGGAGACATTCCTCGGTGACCGGACCAAGGACATCGGGGTCGAGACATGGGGAATCCGAGTGCTCAGGACCGCGCGCCGCACGTGTTCAGGACGTGGACCGACACGATGCACGCCATAGAGCGCATGGTCGCGGATGCTCCCCGAGGTGTCGGGACGCACGGAAACCGCAGGTAGTCCGGCGCGTCGACCGAACTGAGCCGCGTGGCGGGTCAATGTCGTGCATCGCCGCACAGGTGGAAGTGCGGCACAGGACGGCAGGGCGAGCGCGCCGCGCGCCGCGCGCTACTCAACCGGCCAGGGCGGCGAGTGACTGCCGCGCGATCTCCAGCTCCTCGTTCGTGGGCACGACGAGGACGGCGAGCGGCGCGTCATCCGGGCTGATGCGCCGTGGCTCGGCCGAGCGCGCGGAGTTGCGTGTCTCGTCGAGGCGGATGCCCAGCCCCTCGAGTCCGGCCAGCGCGCCCGCACGCACGTCGGGGCTATTCTCGCCGACGCCGGCCGTGAACACGATCGCGTCGGCTCCGCCGAGCTGCGCCAGGTAGGCGCCCAGGTAGTGGCGCACGCGGTGCACGTACACGTCGAAGGCCAGGCGGGACGCGGCATCCCCCGACCGCATCGCCTCGACGAGATCGCGCATGTCGCCGTGTCCGCTGAGCCCGAGGATGCCGCTGCGCCGGTTGAGCAACGTGTCGAGCTCCGGCGTGGTCAGTCCCGCCCGCGCGAGGTGGAACAGCGCGCCCGGGTCGAGGTCGCCGGAACGGGTGCCCATGACGAGACCCTCGAGCGGCGTCATCCCCATCGAGGTGTCGACCGAGCGACCGCCGGCAATGGCGCACGCCGAGGCGCCGTTGCCCAGATGGAAGACGATCATCCGCAGCTCGGCGAGCGGTCGGTCGAGCAGTTCGGCTGCGCGGCGGGAGACGTACTGGTACGACGTGCCGTGGAACCCGTATCGCCGCACCGAGTGCTCGGCCGCCACCTCGGCGTCGATCGCGTAGGTATACGCCTCGGGGGCAAGGCTCTGGTGGAAGGCGGTGTCGAACACGGCGACATTGGGGATGCCGGGAAACGCGGCCTGAGCCGCCCGGATGCCCGCGAGGTTCGGCGGGTTGTGCAGCGGCGCGAGCGCCGACAGCTTCTCGATCGCCGCCTCCACCTCGGGCGTCACGACGGTCGCGGTGGAGAAGAGCTCGCCGCCGTGCACCACGCGGTGACCGATGACGGCGGGATGCTCGCCCCCGAGCATCCCGATGATGGAGGTCATCGCCTCCCGGTGGTCGGCGGCGTCGCCACCGGCTTCGCCGATGCGCTCGACAATCCCGCGGCGCACGGACTGGCCGCTCTCGACCTCCAGGAGCTCCCACTTGATGGACGACGAGCCGGAGTTGACGACGAACGCGAGGGTCACGAGTCGACCGCGGGGGTCTCGACAGGCTCGACCACCGATTGCGCCTCGACCGCGGGGGTCTCGACAGGCTCGACCACCGATTGCGAGTCGACCGCGGGGGTCTCGACAGGCTCGACCACCGATTGCGCCTGGATCGCGGTGATCGCCACGGTATTGACGATGTCGCGCACGAGGGCGCCGCGGGAGAGGTCGTTGACGGGCTTCTTGAGACCCTGGAGCACGGGTCCGATCGCGACCGCGCCGGAGCTGCGCTGCACGGCCTTGTAGGTGTTGTTGCCCGTGTTGAGGTCGGGGAAGATGAACACCGTCGCGCGGCCCGCCACCTGGGAGTCCGGCAGCTTCGCCTTGGCGACGGCGACATCGGCCGCGGCGTCGTACTGGATCGGTCCGTCGAGGGGGAGGTCGGGCATCCGTTCGCGCACTATCGCGGTCGCCTCGCGCACCTTGTCGACGTCGACACCCGAGCCCGACTCGCCGGTGGAGTAGGAGAGCATCGCGACCCGCGGCTCGATGCCGAACTGCCGGGCGGTCTGCGAGGCGGAAACGGCGATGTCGGCGAGCTGCTCGGCGGTGGGATCGGGTACCACAGCGCAGTCGCCGTAGACGAGCACGCGGTCCTCGAGTGCCATGAAGAAGACACTCGAGACGATCGAGACGCCGGGCCTCGTCTTGATGAACTCGAGCGCCGGCTTGATCGTGTGCGCCGTGGTGTGCGCGGCACCGGACACCATGCCGTCGGCCAGCCCGAAGTGCACCATCATGGTGCCGAAGTAGGAGACATCCGTCACGATGTCGCGCGCCGTCTCGAGGGTCACGCCCTTGTGCGCGCGGAGCCTCGCGTACTCGGCCGCGAACTTCTCGTGCAGCTCGGGGTCGAGCGGGCTCAGCACCTGCGCAGCCGACAGGTCCACCCCGAGGCCGCTCGCTCGGGAGCGGATCTCCTGCTCGTCGCCGAGGATCGTCAGGTCGACCACGGAGCGGCTGAGGAGCGTGCCCGCGGCCTGCAGGATGCGGTCGTCACCGCCCTCCGGGAGCACGATCCGGGTGGGTACCGCACGCGCTCTCTCCAGCAGCCCGTACTCGAACATGAGGGGTGTGACCGCGGTCGGCTCCCCCGCACCCAGCTCGCGCAGGAGCAGTTCGGCATCGACATGCTTGTCGAACAGGGCGAGCGCGGTGTCGATCTTGCGCTGCGCCGTGGCCGTGAGCCGACCCCGGGTCTGCACGATGCGCTGCGCCGTCTCGTAGGTGCCGAACCCGGTCGTCACGATCGGCAGTGTCTCGTCGAGGCCGGCGATGAGCCGGTCGATGATCGGCGACAGCTCGAATCCGCCGTTGAGCACGATCCCGGAGAGCGAGGGGAAGGTCCCCGAGGCGTGTGCGGTGAGGGCCGCGAGCAGCATCTCGCTGCGGTCACCCGCGATCACCACGAGGGCGCCCTCCATGATGCGAGGCAGAACGTTCTCCATGGACATGCCCGCGATGACCACGCCGAGCACCTCACGCGCGAGCAGGGCGGGGTCACCCCTGAGCAGCGTGCCGTCCACCGCGCCCATGACCGCGGTCATGGTGGGGGCGACGAGGTACGGATCCTCGGGCATCGCCCACGCCGGCACCCCCGCGACGGATGCCACGGCAGCCGCCACCTCGTCGAGCCGATCGGGATCCACCCTGTTCGCCACTAGGGCGAGGAGGGTCGCATGCGCATCCGCAAGCTCGGGCAGCGCGAGCTCGGTCACCTGCCTGAGCTCGTCGGCCGTGCGGGCCCTGGATTCGTCGGGCTCGCGTCCGGCCAGCACGAGCAGCACTGGCGCGCCGAGGTTGGCCGCCACTCGCGCGTTGAACGCGAGTTCGGTCGGGGTGGCGACATCCGTGTAGTCCGAGCCGATGATGACCACGGCATCGCTCTTGCGCTCGACCGACTTGAAGCGGTCGACGATGCGGGAGAGGGCGGCATCCGGGTTCTCGTGCACCTCTTCGTAGGAGACGCCGACGCACTCGTCGTAGTCGAGGGCGACCCCGTCGCGCGAGAGCAGGAGTTCGAGCACGAAGTCGGGCTCGGCGGTCGAGCGCGTGACGGGTCGGAACACCCCGACCCGGGGTGTGGAACGCAGGAGGGTGTCGAGCACTCCGAGCGCGACTGACGACTTGCCCGAATGTCCCTCGGCCGACGCCAGGTAGATGCTCTTCGCCACGCTCCCACCCTAGGCGTGCGACCCCCACCCCCACGAAGGACTTTGGTCACGCGACGGCGCCGCAGTCGCGAAGCGCGGCGGCGTGCACGTCGCGCGGAAGCGCGTGGCGCCGCAGGGGCGGCGGCGCCACCAAGAACAAAGACCCCTCGCGCACCCGCCAGAGCCCGGTTACCCTTGCTACGTTTCCGTCCTGGGGGAGTTGGCCTGGATGGCGCCACGCGAGGAGCCACATCGATTCTAGCCCGGGATCGGCGGGAGCGCCGAGACGGGCTATGATTCCATGAGGTTATCTGCGCCGGTGCAGAAACCCGCCAGGAGAATTCGCCTAGTGGCCTATGGCGCACGCTTGGAAAGCGTGTTGGGTGAAAGCCCTCGGGGGTTCGAATCCCCCATTCTCCGCTCAGCGCACTACAGATACTGATTGTTGTCTTGTAAACCCGTGGGGGCACAGTGGTCGGAACTGGCCAGGTGGAGGGCACGACCGTTCGGGTTCGTGCGCGCGCTTCAGTGTTCCGCAATGGGGTGTTCGCGGTGGTTGCCGCGGGAATTCCTCTCTTCGCCGTGCTCTACTGGCTGTCGTTTTCGCAAGGCAACTGGCAGCTCGTGCTCCTCGTGCAGATCATCTACATGGGGTTCTTCGCGGTGGTATTCCTGCGTCACTTCGCGGCGTTCGTCGAGGTGACACCGACGACGATCACGAAACAGGCGCTCGTCGTGCGCACGGTGACCGACCGGGCCGACGTGGCATCCGTGTATGTCGTTGACACGCACTCGTCGAGCTCGACCGATTCGCTCCCCCAGCTTCTGGCGCTCGACGCCGAGGATCGTCGGCTGCTGCGGATGCGCGGCACCTTCTGGTCGCGCGAGGACATGCTCACGATCGCCGAAGCCATCGGGGCGCCGCTGACGGTGGAGCGGGAGCCCATGACTCTCGCGGAGTTCTACGCCCTGCGCCCCGGCATCGCCTACTGGTACGAGGGCAAGCTGTGGCTGACGGTTCTGGGGATCGTTCTCGCCTTCGCCGCATCGTACTTCCTGCTCAGCGCCCTCATGGCGGCCATCGGTGTGCCGAGCCTGCTCAGCCTGTGACGTTCTGATGCAACGACTGCGGCCCCTGAGCCACCTCTTCCGGGAGGGGCTGATCGCGGTGATCCTGTTCATGACGCCGGTGTTCATCGTGCTGTACGTCATCACGTTCGCCAACGGTCACTGGGGAGCGGTCTTCGTGCTGCAGGTCGTCGTGACCCTCATGGTGGTCCTCGCCGCCTGGGGCTACTTCGGAGTCGCCATCTGGGTCAGTCCCGACGCCATCGCCGAACGCGGGTTCTTCGGCCACAAGGCGACCTTCCCCCGCGAACGTCTGGGTTCCGTCGTGATCGCCCAGACGCAGTCATCCTCGAGCGCGGATGTCACTGCCCAGCTGTTCGTGTGCGATCACGAGGGCAGGCAGCTGGTGAGGATGCGCGGCCAGTTCTGGAGCCGCGAGAACATGGAACTGGTGCGCAACATCCTGGACCTGCCTGCGACCCAGGTCGACGACACCGTCACGACGAAGGATCTGCGCCGGGACTTCCCGGGGCTGCTCTACTGGTTCGAGCGGCATCCGGTGCTGGCGGCACTCGTGTTCACGGGCGTCGTCATCGTCGCAGCCGGCCTGGTGATGCTGTTCCTCTCCCTCGCCGGAGTGCGCTGACCTACTTGCGTTTGAGGGTCGAGAAGATCCCGCGCAGCACTTCACGCACGACGGTCTGGCCGCCGCGCGAGCCGAGGAAGTCCCCGATGGGGTTGTCGGCCTTTCGGGTGGTCGTGCGAGTCGTGGTCTTCGGTCGGGACGACCGCTCCATGTCGCGCACCGCGCGGTCGTAGTCGGCCTTGACCTTGGCCGCCTCGCGGGCCTGTGCCGCCGCGACCTTGTCGGCCTCCCGTCGCGCGTCAGCCTCGGCTGCCGCGTTCATCTTCACCGCGAGGATCTCGCGCGCGGAGTCCCGATCGACGACCGTGCCATAGGTGCCGGACAGTGGTGACGCGTCGACGGTCGCCTGCATCCGGTCCGCCGGGGTGGGAGCCATCGAACCCTGCGGCGCGCGCAGTCGCGTCCACGCCACCGGTGAGGGTGCCCCCTTCTCGTTCATCACGGTGATGATGGCCTCGCCGATGGCGAGCTCGGTGAGCACCTGCTTCAGGTCGTAGCCCGACGTCGGATAGGTCGACACCGTCGCCTTGAGGGCCTTCGCGTCGTCGGGCGTGTGGGCGCGCAGCTGGTGCTGTACGCGAGACCCGATCTGCGCCAGCACATCGGCGGGGACATCCTTGGGGGTCTGCGTGACGAAGAAGATGCCGACGCCCTTGGATCGGATCAGCCGGATCGTCTGCGTGATCGAGTCGATGAAGTCCTTGGATGCCCCGCTGAAGAGCAGGTGCGCCTCGTCGAAGAAGAACACCAGCTTGGGCTTGTCGATGTCACCGACCTCGGGCAGGTCGTTGAACAGGTCGGCGAGCAGCCACATGAGGAAGGTCGAGAACAACGCCGGCTTGTCCTGCACGCCGGGGATCTCGAGCAGGCTCACGATGCCCCTGCCCTGGTCGTCGGTGCGCAGGAAGAGGGCGGTGTCGATCTCCGGCTCGCCGAAGAACACATCGGCACCCTGGTCGGCGAAGGAGATGAGCTCCCTCAAGATGACCCCGGCCGTCGCCCCGCTCAGCCCGCCGAGGCTCTTCAGCTCGGGTTTGCCCTCATCGCTGACCAGCCATTGCAGTACCGCCCGGAGGTCGCTGAGGTCCACGAGCGGAAGGCCAGCCTGGTCGGCGTAGTGGAACACGAGGCCGAGGCTCGACTCCTGCGTCGGGTTGAGTCCGAGCACCTTGGAGAGCAGCAGGGGCCCGAAGCTCGACACGGTCGCCCGGATCGGCACACCGATGCCCTGGCCGCCGAGGGTGTAGTACTCGGTCGGAGTGGCCGTGGCCTTCCAGTCCTGGCCGATCGACCCCGTGCGCTCGAGGAGCTTCTCGGTGGGCTCGCCGGGGCTGGCGATGCCCGAGAGGTCGCCCTTGATGTCCGCCGCGAAGACGGGCACGCCGTTGGCCGACAGCTGCTCGGCGAGCACCTGAAGGGTCTTCGTCTTGCCGGTTCCGGTCGCGCCGGCCACGAGGCCGTGCCGGTTGACCATGGCGATCGGGATGCGCACCGGCACATCGGGCAGCGGACCTCCGTTGACCAGCGCACCCATCTCCAGCGCGGGACCGTCGAAGGCGTAGCCGGCCCGGATCGAGGCGACCTCGTCGGTCGTGAGGGGCTCCTCGGCACCCGCCGGCGCCTGCTGATCCGGTGGCGTCGTGGCCTTCGCGGCCGCCGCCGTGGCTGCTGCCAGGGCGGCCTCGGCCTCGGCCAGAGCCTTCTTCGCGGCCTCTACCTGCGCTGCGGCATCCGTCATTCAGCCAGTGTGATGCCCAGCGCCCCCGACGGCAACTCGACGAACCCGAGGCGGTCGTAGAACGCGCGCGCGGCGGTGTTGGCGGGGTCCATCGTCAGATGCAGGCCCGGGATGCCGCGGCTCACCAACTCGGCGCGCAGGGTGTCGATCAGCGCGCGTCCCCATCCCTGCCCCTGCAGCTCGGGGAGCAGGTCGATGTGCAGGTGGGCGGGGTACGCGTCGACTTCCGGCACGAGCATCCGCTCGGGGTCGAGGCCCATCGCGACGACCCAGTCGTCGGCGGGCTCGTGCTCGCGGTACTTCTCGGCAAACGCCGGCAGCCACTCCGCGCGCACCCGCCGCACGAAGTCGCGGGTGTCGGCCGCGGCGATCACATAGCCGGCGACGCGATCCCCGGAGTCCACCACGAACGCGAGGTCGGGCTGGAACTCGAGGTACGGTCCCGCGAACACGTCGGGCATGAGGTCATCGGTCGAGTAGACGCCGGTGGCATCCCCTCCGGCCGCCGCCGTGCGCACGCAGACGTCGTACACGTCGGCGCGGTCAAGCGAGCGGTACGGGCGGATCTCGACAGGCTCGATCACCGGCGAACTCACCCCGCGCGCAGACCCCAGGCTTGCCCATAGCCGCCCTCGGCCTCGGGCAGTGCCATGAGGTCGAGGAAGGCCTTCGCATCGAAGGCCTCCGGACCGAGCACACCCGTGCCGCTCCACACCCCGGTCGCGAGCAGTTCGAGCGCGATCACCGGGTTGAGGGCGGTCTGCCAGACCACGCACTGGCTCTCGTACTCGGCCATCGTCCACTCGTTGTCGCTCACGTGGTACAGGTAGACCTCGCGGGGCTTGCCGTCGATGCCGGTGCCGGTCACCCACAGGCCCGCGCAGGTCTTGCCGGTCATCCGGGGACCGAGGGTCGCGGGGTCGGGCAGGCCGGCCGCGACGACGTCTCGGGGCGCCACCATGACGGGGCCGTTCGCAGAGCGCACCTTCAGGGGCTCGGTCTTGTCGAGCCCGAGCTGATGCAGGGTCTTGAGGATGCCGATGAACTCCTCGCCGAGGCCGTACTTGAACGTCACGCGCTTGGCATCCACCCAGCGCGGCATGAGGAGCACCTCCTCGTGCTCCACGTTGACGCACTCGACCGGACCGATGCCCTCGGGAAACTCGAACACCTCGGGCTCGCTGAACGGCGGGGTCGTGTACCAGCCGCGATCCTTCTCCCAGATCACGGGCGGGTTGAGGCACTCCTCGATCGTGGTCCAGATGCTGAAGCTCGGGGCGAAGATCTCGTTTCCCGCCTCGTCGCGCACGACCAGGTTGGCGCCGTCGCGGGTTCCCAGCTCATCGATCTCACTGAACAGGTGGTCGGCGGCGTACCGGGCGAACACGTCGCTGAGTCC
>Ga0209792_1001526_pt1 | contig 11022 bp, 9 predicted proteins | sample EBPBio142005_DNA_FD_185860 | JGI IMG/M metagenome (GOLD analysis project Ga0209792, IMG submission 185860) | Wastewater treatment Type I Accumulibacter community from EBPR Bioreactor in Madison, WI, USA - Reactor 1_6/14/2005_ DNA (SPAdes)... | ecosystem: Engineered > Bioreactor > EBPR >...
AGCGAAGAACACGCCACCGCCGATCTTGCGTCTGCGCCGACGCGCCTGTTCGGCCTGCGGGTCGTTGGCGGAGTCGGTGTTTGCGGGTGTATTCATGGGCGTGCCGGAATCGGATTGGAAGAAGGGGCTGCGGCACGGCGGGCGCGGCGCTTTTGCAGGTAAAGATCGAACAGCAACCAGGCCAGGGTGGCGATGGCCAGCCAGCCGATCAGCAGGAAGACATCGTTATAAGCGAGCACGTTCGCCTCCCGCGTGACGGCCTTGCCGAGCGTCTTCAAGGCCACCGCCTGGCGCTGCGCGGGATCGGCGATGTCGCCCAGGTGCGCGCCGGCATAGGCCTGGATGCGCGCGGCCACCTGCGGATCCAACAGGCTGATGTGTTCGGCCAGCTGACTGGCGTGGAATTTTTCGCGGACCGTCTGGAACGTGCCCAGCAGGGCGCTGCCGACCAGACCGCCCATGGTCTGCGCCATGCCGAACAGCACGATGAAGCTGATCAGGTTCTTCGGCTGGCCGATCACCTTGCCGATGCCGGACACCATGGCCGGCGCGATGAACAACGTACTGCCGAGGCCGATCAGGAACTGGCTCAGATACATCTGTGGCGGCCGGGTCAGACTGGTCGCGCGCGCATCCATGAACGCACCGGCGGCGATCAGGGCCACCGCCACAATCAAGGGCTGCGCCAGATGGGTCGGCTTGAGGGTCAACGCGCTGATCACGATGCCGCTGACGCAGCCGGCCAGCACCATCCACGACATCATGCTCAACTGGTCGTTGTTCAGTCCCAACTGCTGGAAGAACGCCACCGCACCGGTGCTCTGTTCCGACAGGCAGATGCGGATCAACAGCACCGAAGCCGCCAACTTGATCAACTCGCCACTGGCCAGCCAACGCATGTTGATCATCGGGTTGCGGCGGCCGTGCTCGACCGCCACGGCGATGCACAACAGGACGATGGACACCGCCAGCACCATGCCCAGCCACGGCGTCTGCGTCCACCACAGCGTACGCCCGAACGACAGCACTACCGCAAGGCCGCCAGCACCGCCGGTGAACGCGAAGAAGGTGACGAAATCCAGCGGCTCGAACACCTTGGCGCGGTCGCTGGGTGGCAGTTTCACCGCCAGCACACCCGCCAGCGCGACCAGCGCCAGGCCAAGCTCGAACATGTACAGGCCGCGCCACTCGCCCATCTGCAGCAGGTCGGAGGAGAAGATGCGGGCAAGCGGAATCGGCAGCTGGGTCAGGCCCAGCGCGATCGCCAGCGCCTTCATCCGATGCTGCGCGGGGAACGCCTGGATCATGTAGTACATGCCCAGCGAACTGAGCGCCGCACCGCACAGGCCATGCGCCGCACGCACCGCGATAGCCGAGCCCAGCCCGTGCACGAACAGGTGGGCGGCGGCGATCGCCACGTATAGGACCAGGAAGATTTCGGTGAACCGGCGCAGCCCGAACTGTTGGCGGAATTTCACCAGCATCAGGTTGGCCGACATGCTGGTGATGACGAAGGCAGCAGGCAGCCACTGCATTTCCCAGGCATAAGCGCCCAACGAGCCTTGCAGGTATGGCAGGTTGGCAGCGACCAGCGCATTGCTCAGTCCGCCGGTCAGCGCCACCAGCACGCCGATGACGGCATAAATCAGCCTGCGTCGGGTCGGGTGGTGGGGGGTTGCTGGTGAGCCGGGGAAGGTTGGCCGCTCGTGGGGCAGCCACTCGCGGGGGGCGTAGCGTGGATCCATGGCCGAGGCTCAGTGTCCGCCGCTTCCGGTGCCGGCGGCACTGAGGTTGCGGCTCATGCGCTGCAGGTAATCATGCAGGCGCGCGGTGTCTTCGCTGCTGAAGTCCTGCATGGTGCCCTCGCGCGCCTGGTTCAGCACCCGCGCGATGCGCTTGAGTTGGGGGCGCGCCAGCGCGGTTACATGCACGCGCTTGCTGCGACGATCATCGGGATCGGGCTGGCGTTCGACCATGCCGCTGGCCTCCAGACGGTCCAGATGCGCGACCAGTGACATCGGCTCGATCGACAGCGCCGCCGCCAGCTCGTTCTGGCGCAGTGCGCCGTGGCGGTCGGCCATCAGTAGGGTGCGCGCCTCGCCGGGGGTCATGTTGAGGTCTGCCTCGGCCAGCGCGGCCTCGAAACGCTGGCGCAGCAAGCGCGCCACCGTCACCAGCTGGAAGCCGATCGCATCATCCGTCGTCTGATTCTTCATGACCTATATAATAATGGAGGCTTATTAATGGCGCGTGACGCCGGCGCGGGTGGGCCCGGTGCGATAATCCGGCCATGAGCGAACAAGCAGGCAAGCCCGGCGAGACGGCCGGCACCACCCACTTCGGTTTCCGCGATGTGCCGGTGGGCGACAAGCAGAAGCTGGTCGGCGAGGTGTTTTCCTCGGTGGCCGGCAAGTACGACCTGATGAACGATGCGATGAGCCTCGGCATCCATCGGGTGTGGAAGCGCTATTTCGTCGCCACCGCGCAGGTACGCAAGGGCGACCGCGTGCTGGACCTGGCCGGCGGCACCGGCGATATCGCCGCCTTGCTGAAGGAGCGCGTGGGCGATGGCGGTGAGCTGGTGCTCGGCGACATCAATGGCGAGATGCTGCGCGTGGGCCGCGATCGCATGACCGACCGCGGCAACGTGCGCGGTTTCGAATACGTGCAGTGCAACGCGGAAACCCTGCCGTTCCCGGATGCCAGCTTCGACCTGGTCACGATCGCCTTCGGCCTGCGCAACGTCACCGACAAGGACGCCGGCCTGCGCGAGATGTTTCGCGTACTCAAGCCCGGCGGCCAGGCGCGTGTGCTGGAATTTTCCGAAGTCACCGCCGATTGGTTCAAGCCGATCTACGACTTCCACTCGTTCAAGGTGTTGCCGCGGCTGGGCAAGCTGTTCGCCGGTGATGCCGACAGCTACCAGTACCTGGCCGAAAGCATCCGCAAGCATCCGCCGCAGGCGGAACTCAAGGCGATGATGGAAATGGCGGGTTTCGCGCGCTGTGATTACAAGAATTTGAGTGGCGGCATCGTCGCCATCCATACTGGCTACAAGGTCTGAGCCGATGGCTGACGACAAGCCCCTGCGCAGTTTCCGCGAAAGCCCGTGGCGTTATTCGCAGTTCGTCATTCTTGGCTTGATCGTGGCCGGATTGGTGAAGTGGATCAGCCCGTTGGGTTGGCTGCCATCGCTGCTGCTCGGTGCGGCGGTTGGTATTGCGTATCTGTTGTTCGAGAAGAAGCGCGGCGTGATTTGAGTGTCAGCGTCGTCATTCCGGCGTTTGCCGGAACGACGAGCCAATCGCGCATCAGAACTTCGGCTGCCAGCCATAGCTGATCTTCAGGAACGCACTGCGCGTGTTGCCGAACAGGTCCAGGTTTTCGTCGTCCATGAACGCACCATAGGACGCGCCGGCATACAGTACGGTGCGCGGGTTGATCTTGTACGAATACACCGCTTGCGCGGCCCAGTCGCGCGAATGCTGGTTGATGGACGCCACGTACAGCGTCTGGTCGCGCTTCACGTCACTGCCTTGCAGGGTCAGCCGCAGGCGCTGGTGTGGGGTGAACTGCCAACTGCCGCCGGTATTGACCACGGTGGCCTTGAACGCGGTGCCGCCGTCGCGGCGCATGCGTTGGCGGGTCACGTCCCAGTCGATGGCGATGCCGCGGCCGATGTCCGCGTTGCCCCACACTTCGAGCATCGTGCTGCGACCGGTCTTGTCCGCGGCCTGGTCGATCATCGTGCCGCTCTGGACGTAAGTGCCCAGCTGCAGGTTGGCGGTCGGGCGGAAATTGGCGTTGATGTCTGCGTAGTGCTCGTCGAACAGTCGGCCGCGCCAGTAACGCTTGCGGGTCATGCCGTGCAGGCGCAGGTTGCTCTGCTTCGGGCCTTGTACGCTGACTTGGCCTTCGACTTCGCGTTCCAGCAGCTGGCCGTCGTAGCGATGGGTGATGTCGTAATCGGCATAGACATTGAGCCGGTTGAACGCCTTGCCGTCGAAGAACCAGCTGTGGCCGCCGCCCAGCAACGATTTTTCCTGGCCAACCTTGTCGATGAAGCCCAGGTCCGCGCGGAAGCCCGGATCGATGTCGGTATGCCAGGCGTTGAAGTTCCAGTTGCGGTTGCCGAAGGCGTATTCCACGCGCCAGGCGTTGCCGGCGGGTGTGGCATCGTCGCCCAGTTCGCGCTTGTACACGCCGACGATCTCGTCCGGGTATTCCGACTGGCTGTGCAGGAACTGCGCGGTGGCGGTATGCGCGCCCTGCTGCCAGCGCGCATCGATGCCGGCCACGTTGTTGCTGTACTCATCGCCCTTGCGGAAGGTGCCGATCGCGCCGACGCTGAAATGCGTGTTGAGGTCGTAGCGGTAGCGGCCCACGGCCACGTCCGCTTTTTCGCCGAGCGGCATGAAACCCGAGCGCAGCACGCCCGGCACGAGGATCTGCGGCGCCGCATCGCGCGCCACGATCGCGCCATAGGCACCGCTGCCGGTGCGGCCGGTGACGCGTGCGCCATAGTCGGGATCGGCGATCTGCCGCGTGTACAGCACGTCGAACTGGGTGGTGAAGTAATCCGCGCCTTCCAGGAAGAACGGCCGCTTCTCCTGGTAGAACAGGGCGAAGCTGTTGTTGACGTCCAACTGCAGCTGGTCGGTTTCGACCTGCGAAAAATCCGGATTGATGGTGGCGTTGAGGGTCATCGCCGGCGACGGCGTCCAGCTCACGTCCACGCCGGGTTCGATCGAGTTGTCGCCACTGCGCCACGGGGTACCTGCGGCATCGCGGCTCTGCGGCTTGCCCATGGTCAGGGTGGGCACGATCTCCAGATTGTGGCCTTGTTGTGCGCCGGCCATGCCGTCGTACTTGCCCCATTCGCACTGGAAGCAGTTCGACTCGCGCGGCACCTTGTGGCTGGTCAGCTGGTGGCGCTTGTCGCGCGGCCAGTTGCGGAACAGCGAGATGCCCCAGCGCTGGTCGCCGCCGCCAGTGGGGAAACGCAGGGTGGAGAACGGCACGCGGATCTCCACGTCGTAGCCCTCGGCAGTAAGCCGGCCGGCACTTTCCCACAGACCGTCCCAGCTGGGGTCTTCCTGGTTGTTGGTATTGGTCTCGTCGCGGATCAGGTCCGCCTGCACGCCCAGTGGATTGACGATCAGTTCATAGCCGCGACGGTTGTCGTTGAAGGTGTCCATGAACACGCCGACCCAGTCGTCGTTGAAGGCGGTGTCGCGATCGCGCAGGTGGGCGCGGATCGCGGATGGATCCGTGTCCAGCGCGTGGAAGGCGAAGTAGATCGCATCGGCGGTATAGCCGATGCGCACCGTGGTATTCACCGGCGCCGGGGTGTTGTCGCCGGGCTGGATGTCGTAGGCGATCTCCTGCACCAGCGCGCCCTGCCAGGCGGCATCGTCCAGCTTGCCGTCGATGGCGATCTCGCCCTGCAATTGCGGGATGCGGCCGCCCGGGACATGGGCCGTGGCCTGCGTCGGCGTGGGTGGCGATTGCGCGTGGGCGAAGGGCGCGCACAACAGCAATGCAGCGGTGAGTGCGTGCGACTTCAGGTCGGGCGATTTCAAGCGTCTCTCTCCGTGAGGCGTCATCGTTGAGTGATGTGATGCGTGTGTGCAGGAATGGGTTGCCATGACCAATGGCAGGGGCGCGTGTCGCCGCCGCGCAACGATGCGTAAATCCGCGCATGGCGTGGAGTGCCGCAAGTCGGGTTGACGAATGCCGCTGGCGAGGCATTCGGCGGCATGACGCGCTCGGCGTTAAACTCGGTGGTTTCCGCTACGTCAGGTCGAACCGATGCGCCAGCTGCTCTTGTCCGCCTCCATCGCCGCCGCCCTTGGGCTCGTCGCCACCGGTTGCGAGCGCAGCCCCAGCCCGCAGCCGGCCGCCACGCAAGCGGCGCAGCCTGCGGTCGCGGCCGAAAAGATCACCGACGAACATTCCTATGCCGAGCCGGACAAGGTGCGCACCACCGATCTTGCGCTGGATCTCGCGGTCAGCTTCGACAACAAGACGCTCAGCGGCACCGCCACCTACACCCTGGACTGGCTCGACAAGAACGCGACTGCGTTGGTGCTGGATACTCGCGACATCAGCATCCAGCAGGCCGAAGGACTGGATGCCGAAGGCCAGTGGACGCCGCTCAAGTTCGAGCTGGCCGGCAAGGATCCGATCCTCGGCAGCAAGCTGACCATCGAAGCCCCGGAGCATCCCACCCAGATTCGCGTGACCTATGCGACCTCTCCGGAAGCCTCAGGCCTGCAATGGCTGGAACCGTCGATGACCGAGGGCAAGAAGACGCCCTTCATGTTCAGCCAGTCGCAGCAGATCCATGCACGTTCGTGGGTGCCGCTGCAGGACACGCCGCAGATCCGCTTTACCTACAGCGCGCACGTTACCGCGCCGAAGGATGCGATGGTGCTGATGAGCGCGGACAACGATCCGGCCGCCGCACGCGACGGCGACTACAGCTTCAAGATGCCGCAGAAGATTCCGTCCTATCTGCTGGCGATCGCCGCCGGCGACCTGGTGTTCAAGCCGATCTCCGACCGCAGCGGCGTGTGGGCGGAACCGGCGATGGTGGACAAGGCGGTTGCCGAGTTCGATGACACCGAGAAGATGATCGACACCGCCGAGTCGATGTACGGCCCGTACCGCTGGGGCCGCTACGACCTGCTGGTGTTGCCGCCCAGCTTCCCGTACGGCGGCATGGAAAACCCGCGCCTGACCTTTGCCACGCCGACCGTGATCGTCGGCGACAAGTCGTTGGTTTCGCTGGTCGCGCACGAACTCGCGCACAGCTGGTCCGGCAACCTGGTCACCTTCGCCACCGACAAGGATGGCTGGCTCAACGAAGGCTTCACCAGCTACGTGGAGAACCGCTTGGTCGAAGCGCTGTACGGCAAGGAACAGGCCGACATGGAAACCGCGATCGGCCGCGCCGAAGTGGCCGAGGAGTTCAAGACCCTGGATCCCAAGCTGCAGGTGCTGGCGTTGAAGCCCGGCGATCTGGCCGATCCGGACGGCGCGTCCGGCGCCACTGTGTACCAGAAGGGTGCATGGTTCCTGTCGTTCCTGGAAAGCCGTTACGGCCGCGCGGACTTCGATGCATGGTTGAAGGGTTACTTCGATCGCCATGCGTTCCAGAGCATGACCACTGCGAAGATGCTGGACGATCTCAAGCAGAACCTGATGGCCCAGCATCCGGGCAAGGTCACCGATGCCGAGATCGAGGAATGGGTGTATGGCCCGGGCGTCCCGGCCAATGCGCCGAAGGTGGAGTCGCGCAGGTTCAGCACGGTCGATGCCGCGCGCATCGCCTGGAGCGGCAGCGGCATCCTGCCGGACAAGTCGATCACCGATGCCTGGAGCACCCAGGAATGGGTGCGCTTCCTGGAGAACATGCCGGACACCATGAAGCCGGAACAGCTCAAGCAGATCGACGAGGCCTACCACTTCACCGGTACGCCCAATGGCGAAATCGCGCAGCGCTGGTATCCGCTGGCCGAACGCAGCGGTTATACCGATGCGCGCGTGGAGATGGGCAAGTTCCTGCAGCGCGTCGGCCGCCGCAAGCTGATCATGCCCACCTACACCGCACTGGTGGCCACGCCCGATGGCCTGGTGTTCGCCGAAGAGGTGTTTGCAAAGGCGAAGCCGGGCTATCACCCGATCACCACCGGCTCGGTCGAAGGCGTCATCGCCAAGGCCAAGACTGCGATACCTGCATCGGCAACACCGCAGGCAGAAGCGCCGGCTGGTGCGACGACTAAAGCCAAGCCGACAGTGGTCGGGTCCCCGGTTAAACCACCATTGATCGAGGATCCCGCAACGCCGCCGCCCGCCGAGACGAAGTAAACGCCTCATGCGGCTGGGTATCGCCCTGCTGGTATTGCTCGCGATCGCGGCCCTGGCCGCGATCGTCCTGTGGCGCGATCCGTACCTGTTGATCCGCGGCGAGTTCGCGCGCCAGCGCATCGCCGCCGGCTTGTCGCGCGGCACGGTCGAAGTCGCCGGACATCGCTGGGTGTACGCGTATCGCGATGCAGATCGCGCGGATGCGCCCACGGTCGTGATGATCCACGGCTTCACCGGCAGCAAGGAGAACTGGTATCCGCTGGCGAAAGCGCTGAGTGGGCACTACAACCTGCTGATCCCGGACTTGCCGGGTTGGGGCGAGTCACAACGCAAGCCCGGTGCGGTTTACGGATTCCCCGAACAGGCGGCGAACGTGGATGCCTTCATCCGCGCGTTGTCGCCTGGGAAGCCGGTGGTGTTGCTGGGCCATTCGATGGGCGGCGGGATCGCTGCGCTGGCGGCGGCGCGCTATCCGCAGGATATCGCCAAGGTTGGTTTGCTGGACGCGGCCGGCGTGCGCTTCAAGGACAACCAGTTCGGGCTGGACGTGCTGGCCGGCAAGAATCCGTTCGGCGTTGATGACGAAGCCTCGCTGCAGCGCTATATCGACACCGTCTTCCATGATCCCAAGGCCAAGCCGTGGCTGCCGTGGCCGGCATCTGCCGCGTTGATCGGCAAGCGCCGCGCCGATGCCGCATTCGAGCAACGCGTGCTGGATCGCATCGGCCGCAGCAACGAGGCCCTGCTGCCAGGCGAGGAAGCGTCGCGCATCCATCAACCCGCGCTGTTGCTGTGGTGCAGGCAGGATGCGGTGATCGATCCCAGCGCGCTGGAGTTGTACGCGCAACGCATTCCGCAGGCACAGAAAGTACTGCTGGATGGCTGTGGACACATGTCGCTGATGGAACAGCCGCAGCACGTTGCGGCTGCGGTGGTGAAATTTATGGAATCGAAATAATGGATCGCACGATGAAAACCGTATCGCTTGCCATCGCCATCAGTGCGGTGTTGTTGCTGCCGGCCTGCAAGGGCGAAGACCCGCAGGCCGCCGCACAAGCCGCCGCCGCACAAACGGCGGCGGAAGAGCAGGCGGCCGAAGCGATGGCCAGGCAGTTCGAGGATGCGGTCGCCGCGCAGAACTGGCAGCTGGCCAAGGCCCATGGCGACATCCTGCAGATCAAGCATCCCACCAGTGCCGCCGCCGCGCGGATCAAGCCCGCGCTGGACGAGATCAAGGCCAAGGCCGAAGCCGCGCAGCAGGAAAAGCGCCTGGCCGCGCTATGGAGCTACGGCGACGAGCCGGTGACAGGCGGCAGCCAGCTGTCCGCATCGCTGTATTCGCAGGAACCGGTGGACACCGACGGCAGCGGCGCGCGGCCGGTGCGGCTGATCTTCCGCGACCATCCCGAGTGGGGCCGCAGCAGTTATCTGGTGCTGGAAGCCGGCGATTTCGATTGCTATTCGGGGTGCAGGCTGAAAGTGATCGCGGACGGCAAGACGCATACGTTGCCAGGCTCGCGGCCGAACACCGACGAGGCCATCGCGATGTTCATTGACGACCACAAGGCGCTGTGGAAGCTGGCGAAGAACAGCAAGCAGCTGTCGATCGAATTCCCGACCAAGGCGGTGGGCAAGAAGACCGCCGAATTCGAGGTCGGCGGGCTGGATCCGACGAAATTGCCGAAGTGGAATTGAGCGCGGCTTGATCAGCCCATCGCGTAACCGAACTGTTGGCGGAACTGCTCGGAAAATTCGTCGTAGTCGAAGCGCTGGTTCTGGGTGCCGGGGTGTTCGACCTTGAGCGCGCCCATCAGGTTGCCCATGCGGCCGATGGTCATCCAGTCGTAGCCTTTCTCGATGCCGAAGATCAGGCCGGCACGGAAGGCGTCGCCGCAGCCGGTGGGATCGGTGACGCGGCGTTCGTGCGCAGGCGGGATGTCGTAGGTCTTGCCGTCGGCATGGATCACCGCACCGTGCGGGCCTCGGGTGGCGACGTAAGCCTTCACCTTGCCGGCGATTTCCTTCTCGCTCCAGCCGGTGCGTTCGGCCAACAGGTTGGATTCGTAGTCGTTGACGGTGACGTAGTCGGCCTGTTCGATGAAGGCGCGCAGTTCGGCGCCGTTGAACAGCGGCATGGCCTGGCCGGGATCGAAGATGAAGGGGATGCCGAGTTCGGCGAATTCCGCCGCGTTCTGCAACATGCCTTCGCGCCCGTCCGGGCTGACGATGCCGATGCTCACGTTCGGTACGTCGCGCACGTGGTTCTCGTAGCTGCGCATCATCGCGCCCGGGTGGAAGGCGGTGATCTGGTTGTTGTCGTGGTCGGTGGTGATGAAGGCCTGCGGGGTGAACAGCTCGTCGATCACCTTGATGTGGTCCAGGCTGATCTCGTTTTCCTCGAACCAGGCGCGGTACGGGCCGAAATCGGCGCCGACGGTGGCCATCGGGATCGGGTCGCCGCCCAACAGCTTGAGGTTGTAGGCGATGTTGCCGGCACAGCCGCCGAACTCGCGGCGCATCCGCGGCACCAGGAAGGACACGTTCAGGATGTGCACCTTGTCCGGCAGGATGTGGTTCTTGAACTGGTCGGGGAACACCATGATGGTGTCGTAGGCCAGGGAACCGCAGATCAGGGCTGCCATCGGTCGGGTCTCGCAGGTGGTCGGGCACAGGGCCGCACAGGGTAACGGCAGCGTCGCCCGGCGGCCAGCGCCAGCGTGGCCATTTGGCCGCGATTCTCCTTGCCGGGACAGGGGGGCGTTGCTAGGCTAGCGAAACCGGCGCAAGCCGCGTTCTGCCTCGCGTTCCCCCGCGCGCCCATTCACTTTCCGGCATCCCACGCATGTTCAAGTTCCTCGGGCGCTATTTCTCCAGCGACCTCTCCATCGACCTCGGCACCGCCAATACCCTGATCTACGTCCGCGGCCAAGGCATCGTCCTCAACGAGCCTTCGGTGGTCGCCGTGCGCCAGGATCGCGGCGGTGGTCCGCGCGCGGTGGCAGCGGTCGGCAGCGAGGCCAAGCAGATGCTCGGCCGTACGCCCGGTCACATGACCACGGTGCGGCCGATGAAGGACGGCGTGATCGCCGACTTCACCTACACCGAGGAAATGCTCAAGCACTTCATCCGCAAAGTGCACAAGAGCCGCTT
>Ga0209792_1001527_pt1 | contig 11020 bp, 7 predicted proteins | sample EBPBio142005_DNA_FD_185860 | JGI IMG/M metagenome (GOLD analysis project Ga0209792, IMG submission 185860) | Wastewater treatment Type I Accumulibacter community from EBPR Bioreactor in Madison, WI, USA - Reactor 1_6/14/2005_ DNA (SPAdes)... | ecosystem: Engineered > Bioreactor > EBPR >...
GGGATGCTTCCATTACTGGTAACATGAGTATCGGTGCTTATACATGGGTAAACCCTATGACCTTCGTCACGAGTGGAAATATTACGATCAACGGAGATCAGGTTTCCACTGAAACGACAGGTACTTCCCTCGTTTATGCGACAATCAATGGCGCATTTATAAACAATGCGGGTCCTGATGCGCTCAATCCAGGCGGTGGCCGCTACCTTGTATACTCGGTGGACGAGAATAACGATATGCTTGATGGCATTACACGTCCGGGGATTTTGACGAACAAAACTTACTCCGGTTACGGCCCGGGCTCTGTCGTCGAGGCTGGAAGCCAGCACATATATTCCGGTATCGTGAACAAAATTCTTTACCTGACGATTGATGATATCGATAAGGTTTATGGCGACAATCTTCCTGCGTTCACCTACACCTATGTCAGCGGGCTTGTAAATGGCGATATTCTGGGTGACATCATCGCCAGCTACTCCATGAACGCTCTGGGCGCCAGTGTTTTTGACGATGCAGGCGTCACGCGGGTGGTTACAGGAACATTCAATCTGAACAATGGTTATAGCGCAGTCGTAACCAACGGCCTGATGACCGTTGTAAAAGCGGATCTGATCGTTGACGCGGATCCCACAACGCGCGTCTACGGCGATGCGAACCCGACTTTCTCGCTCAGCTACACCGGCTTCAAGAATGGCGAGGATGAGACGGATCTGGACGTTCTTGCGAATGCCGCCACGAGCGCGACGATCCTCTCTGATGTCGGCACTTACACCATCATTACATCGGGCGGAAGCGACAACAATTATAATTATATCTACCAGACCGGTACGCTGACGATCAGCAAGGCGACGCTTATTGCGACCATGCAAAATACCAGCCGTGTTTACGGTGATGCAAGCCCGACTTTTACTGCTAACTACACAGGCTTTAAAAACGGCCAGAATGCAGGCGTGATCGATACGCTGGCTGTGGGATCCAGTGCCGGCCCCACTGCAAATGTCGGAACCTATGCAATAACGGGATCCGGCGCGTTCGACAACAACTACACCTTCAGCTACGTCAACGGGACGATGACGGTCAACAAGGCCACGCTTACAGCCACGGCAAACAACGTATCGCGTGCTTATGGTGATGCAAACCCTGCACTCGGCGTGACTTACACCGGATTCAAGAACGGTGAAACCGCTGCTGTCATTGATTCTGCGGTTACGGCGTCGACGCTTGCGGATGTGAACTCGGATGCCGGAACATACACTATTAACACCTCCGGTGGTTTGGATAACAACTACACCTTCGCCTACGCAAACGGCACGCTTACTGTTAATAAGGCCGTAGTGACAGCAACTGTTGGCAACGGAACGCGTGAATATGGCGATGCCAATCCGGCCTTCTCCGTAACCTACGCGGGCTTCAAAAACGGCCAGAATTCGAGCGTCATAGATACGCTTGCGACATCATCAAGTATCGCAAACGCGACATCGAACGTCGGCACTTATGCCACAACCGCTACCGGCGCTTTTGACAATAATTATACTTTTAGTTACGTCGATGGCACGCTCACCGTTACCAAGGCAACGCTGACCGCCACTGCAAACAATGCCAGCCGCGTTTATGGAGACGCCAATCCTGCCCTCAGTGTGACATACACAGGATTTAAGAACGGTGAGACAGTTTCTGTTATCGATACGCTCGCCACACCATCAAGCGCCGCCAATCTTTTGAGCAATGTCGGCAGTTATGCCATAACGGCTACAGGCGCTGTGGACAACAATTATAACTTCACCTATGTCGACGGCACGCTGACTGTAAATAAGGCTCTGCTTACGGCAACGGCCGGGAATGCCAGCCGTGCCTATGGTGATGCAAACCCTGTAATCGGTGTAACATATACAGGGTTCAAGAATGGACAGAACTCTTCTGTTATCGATACTCAGGCTTCTACGTCCAGCATTGCGAATAACCTCAGCAATGTTGGAACATATGCCACCACGGCTTCCGGCGCGGCTGACAACAACTACGATTTCACTTACGTCGATGGTGTTTTGACGATCAACAAGGCAGCGCTCGTGGCAACGGCAGGCAATGTAAGCCGCGAATACGGAGATGCCAACCCTGTCATTGGAATTAGCTACACGGGGTTCAAAAACGGTGAAGATTCTTCTGTGATCGGGACTCTGGCCACGGCATCCAGCGCGGCGAATGCAACATCCAACGTCGGAACATATGCGACAATCGCTTCCGGCGCGTTCGATGACAATTACAGCTTCAGCTATACAAACGGCACGTTGATGGTAACAAAGGCTATGCTGACCGCGACAGCCGCCAGCGTTAGCCGTTCTTACGGCGATGCCAACCCTGCCATCGGCGTGACCTATACAGGATTCAAAAACGGTGAAAATTCCAGTGTTATTGGAACATTGGCAACGGGCGCGAGCGCCGCCAATCTTCTAAGCGATGTCGGAACCTACACGACAACCGCCTCCGGTGCCGTCGACAACAATTACGATTTCACCTATGTCAACGGCACGCTGAGTGTAGGCAAGGCGATTCTTACAGCGACCGCCGGAAATGTCAGCCGCGTTTATGGTGATGCGAATCCGGCCATCGCCGTTACATACACCGGATTCAAGAATGGCCAGAATGCGTCCGTTATCGATACTCAGGCTTCCGCGTCCAGCCTTGCCGACAATCTCTCGAATGTCGGAACCTATACAACCACAGCGTCTGGTGCCGCCGACAACAACTATGATTTCACGTATGTCGATGGCGTTCTCACCGTCAACAAGGCAACCCTGTTGGTAACGGCGGATAGCGTCAGCCGTGAATATGGTGATAGCAATCCTTCCATCGGTGTAACATATACAGGCTTTAAAAACGGCGAAAACGATTCTGTGATCGGAACTCTTGCGACAGGATCAAGCGCTGCGAATGCTCTGAGCAATGTAGGGTCTTATGCGACAACCGCTTCTGGCGCGTTCGATGATAATTATACATTCAGCTACACAAACGGCACACTGACCGTAACAAAGGCCATGCTGACTGCCACCGCGGACGACAAGACACGAACCTACGGTGCATCGGCTCCGGCCTATACTTTCACATATACAGGCTTTAAAAACGGCCAGAACGCCTCCGTTATCAATGTGGGCGCTGCAGGCTCCACCACGGCTACATCTACCAGCGATGTTGGAAATTACGCGATTACAGGGTCCGGAGCATCGGACAACAATTATGACTTTACCTATGTTGCAGGCAATCTCGCGATAACAAAAGCAACGCTTACGGTTCGCGCCGATGATGTTTCGCGCGATCAGGGCCTTGCAAATCCGCCTTTGACCGTTACCTATTCGGGTTTCCGCAACGGTGAGAACAGTTCGGTTATCAACACCCTCGCAACGGCAAGCACCACCGCGAATGCCGGATCGGCCATCGGCACATATGCGATTACGGCGGCAGGCGCGTTCGATAACAATTATACATTCAGCTACATCGACGGAACGCTGACCGTTCTCGATCCCGGTTACGTTCCGCCGCCGCCAGCACCGGCACCGGCACCTGTTACCCAGCTGCCTTCCACATTCTATGCATCCATGAATGCGCCTTCTCTGGTTAACCAGAGCGCAACTCAGTATTACATGCCTGTCATGCAGGGGCAGGTATTGGTCATGGATCCGCGTCTTGAGAATATCGTTATCATTCCGGAAGAAGACAATTACGATTATATCTGGCAACAAGACCGCTTCCTGATCGCCATGACGGAGGCTGTCCAAAGCTACTATAATCTTATCAGCTGGCAGGATGATCGCCGCCCGTAAAGGCGCTTCCATACTGCTTGGTGGCAACTCTCTAAATTATGCAAATTGCCCCTTGTTTCCCGACATTCCGGGCGGTATAAAGCGCTGGATGAATTTCTTCATGGGCCAGCATTCAGCAAAGGTATTATCGTCATTGTTTTTGATGGCGGTTCTTGTTGCTGTCGTCGTAAATGCGGTTATCCCTGCAGGGTATATGCCCCAAAACAAACGCGGGTTTGTTGAGCTGGTCATATGCAGCGGCATGGGGGAAAAAACAGTTCTGGTGGATGCCGGCGACGTACCGGCGGGCGATCATCAGGATAAAACGGATACCGCCAATTTCTGCGCATACCAGTTTCTGGCCTCTGCCAAAATTCCCGTCGTTCCGCAAATCATCATATTGCCGGTTTTCCATTTCGAAACACTGGCAAAAACGATGTTTTCGGGGACGTTCTTACCCCGGATTTACAGCGCCTCTATCACGGCAAGAGGGCCTCCTTCGGTCTGATTAAACAATTTGTTTTAATCCAGACATAAAAGGACCCCCTATGTGCAAATTCCACAAAGATGTGGCGCGTGAAATCGCCACGAATGAAGCCGGTCAGTTTGATGCCGGAAAATATGCAACCGCTCTCGTTTCTATGGCGTTGTTCCGCGTCGAGCAATATATGCCGTCCATGCATGGTTGTGACGGTTTCAATCCGGCGCTGATGATAACGAAAACTGCCAAAGAAGCCTTGGCTTCCTCCGGTCTTAGAAGATCTCAGGCCGAAATCCAGAGCTACTTAAGCGAGAACATGGCGCAGCTACGTTCCGCGATGGACTGTACGGCGGCATCTATGCCGCTCACGCTCGCCGATTTGAACATTCCAGACCGCATAGTGCAGGGCGGATATAAGGCAACCTGCTGCGCCCAGCCTGATCCGACAGAGAATGGTCCTTTTCTGGATGAAGCGGTTGTTGAATTGTTCGAAGGTTATGACGATGCATCGAAAAAATGGGCGTCCGGCACTTTGTCTCTGGTGCAAACCGCCCATGACCCGAAGTTTGAGGCGATCCGTATGGCGGCCGAGCATTTTGCATCACAGTCCGGAATACGCGATGTCCTGCAGGGCATGTTTGAAAGATCGCTAGCCAGCATCTTCCAGAGTGCCGAGGCGGATTTGGCTGCCGGTCATGTCAGGGACAGCCAGGGATGCGCCATGTGCCGTGGAACGCAGCAAAGCTCGAACCAGACATTCAATCTCGGATAGACCGCCATGTGTAATTTTCATGAATCTGTCGCTGTTCAGGCAGCGACAGACCCCATCACAGGCAGAATGCACGCGGGCCACAAAGCCGTGATCCGCGTTGCTCTCTCCCGCTACTGGGCCTCGCGATATGTCGAAGGGGCGGAGAATGTAGACGGGTATAATTTCTATCCTTTGGCAACAAGGGTTCAGCAGGAAGCTTTTGCTGCATCCGGTTTGAACCGTCCGCTTTCCGAAATTTCCGCCATGGAGCAAGAGCATCTATCGTTTTTGCGCGAGCGGATCTTGGAATTATCCCGCAGGATGGATCTTTCCGAAAACGCGCTGCGCCTTCCATTGAAGCCCGCCCGCGAGGCCTTTATGGATCTCGCAATAGACCAGATTTATGAAGGCGATCCGAAGGGAGATTTCAGGGTTGTCCGCACTGTATCCCGTGATGATCTGGTTCCGCTTCACCACGCTGTGTCGGCGTTACATGCCGATGCGAAAACCAGTTCGGTCCTCGAGAAGCTTGTACAGGGGAGGATCTGCACTCTATATACCGAGGCACCGCAAAAGGTTTATAAACCGCTTGTCGATGCGTATGAGGGATTGCCGGAAAGCGTAAAGACGGCATCTTCCAACATGGCCAAATATGGCGGCAATATTCTTCTTGGTGGATTTTCCGGCATCGTCGGGCACGGGGTTCATTACGGGTCTGTGCTCGGCGCGGGAGTCGCGGCCGGCTCTGCATCATCGCTGAACATGGCTTTGTCTGGTGTGTTTCTGCTGGCCTCATATGGTGGCTGGCGCGAACTTTTCGGCGGCAAGTATCGCGCCGTAAAAGAGAATGTTTCGGCCTTTGCCATTCAGGGGGCCTTGACGCTTGCCGTGGCTGTCGGCGCGCAGCAATTTCTGGAACATGATCATATGAAGAGTGAAAAAGCCCGATGGTATGAATCTCTCACGCCGGAAATGCGGGAAGCGTTTCTTTCGGATGCGAACAGGACATATGCGTCGTTGCCGTCCAATCTCCGGGAACGACTTGACGACGCGGCGCAGGACGAAGGTTTGCCGCCAGCCGTATTCCTGCTCATTTGCAGCGGGGGCGACCCTGTGAGCCGCGATATAAATACTTATCTTTCAGAAACAAAAACAATGACTTATCCAGTTTTTGTGAGCGGTCCATGATCTTGACAATCCAGCCTTGCCATTTATCGTTATGTTATACTATAACATCTCTTATCAAGGGGGTTACAATGACATTTGATATAAGCAAATCCGCGTTGTCGAAGTTGATGGAATTCAAGGCAGCCGAGCGGCAGGATGATCCGGGCAGGATAGAGGATATACGCGGGCCTTACGAAATTATGCATCTGCGCAAATATGGCACCTTGCCGGTCGGCATGTGGAAGCTACGCGAAGAGGAAAGTCGTAGCGGCGTTATATGGCAGGTTCTTTCGGGAATGCTCGATCAACATCCATCCTTTGCCTCGGCCTATCTGTCGCTCGCGCTCGATAAAAGTCTGGGAAGAGACGATTACGCGAAAGAGCTTCGAAACCTCAATAAAAGCTGGGGCGACTATCTGGACCGTGCCGGCCTGCTCACCGACCACAAGCACAGTGTCATGCGCGGAACGTACCACCGCGTTGGCTGCGTTCAATGCAGTATTCTGACCGCCATGGCTTGTCAGGATGCCGAAATGCATGATCTTTTCGTCAAAGACCTTCTTCCTTTGAAAGATCCGAAAGATCGCCATGCCTTTCTCGCCGAAAAAGGCCTGATAGACTGGCTTGATAAAATGATCCCAGACAAAGTCCCGACTTTAAACCCTAGAAAGGAAATAACATGAGAATTGCATTTTGCGGAAAAGGCGGAAGCGGAAAAACCAGCATTGCTTCGCTGTTTATACGCTACCTTGTTGCAACAGGTGAGCAGGTTCTGGCGATTGACGGCGACATCAACCAGCATCTTTCAACAGCGATCGGCCTGAACCCAGAAAAGGTTAGGTCTCTCCCGCGCATCGGACAAGAATCTTCGGTTCTGCGCGATTATGTGCGTGGAACGAATAGCCGCATCAACCCGGCGCATTTTATCGAATCTACTCCGGCGGGGCGCGGATCAAATTTCATCACTCTGGATGGCGGCGATCCTGTAAGCGAAAAATTCATCCTGCGGGAAGGAAATCTTCGTTTTATGGCTGTAGGCGGTCATGGCGATGAAGATATGGGTACAACCTGCTACCATAAATTTACCGGCGCGGAAGGTATCTTCCTCAATCATCTGCTCGATCAGGAAGATGAATTCGTGGTTGGAGATAAATGTGCAGGCGCTGATCCGTTTGCGTCTTCGGGCCTCGCAAGCCGTTATGATGCAATCTATCTTGTGCTGGAACCCACACTGAAGTCTCTGGGCGTTTACGAACAAGCCGTCCAGTATGCAAAACCCTTCGGTATCCGTCTTTTTGTCATCGCCAATAAAATAACGTCGGCAGACGACCTTGCCTTTATCGTAGAGAAGACGGGTCAGAAGGCCCTGTGCGCATTCGGCGATCTTTCCGTTATACGAAATCTTGAAAAGGGCCGCGATTATCAGATGAACGATCTGGACCAGGGCGTGTTTCACAATTTGAAGGTCATGACGGAAACCGCCAAATCACTCGGTTCGCGTGACTGGTCGCATTACATGACTGTCGGAAACCAATTCCACAAGCGGGCAGGGGATGGATGGGCCAGCAGCAAATATGGCTACGATATGCTGGAACAAGTAGACCCTGATTTCCATTACGAACAAGTAATGCCCCGTTCCAGGAAAACCGCGGTTTGATGACCGGTTTATCCTGCATAACTGAACCAGATGAAGATGCGTGGACGCAGCCTAGGTTGCGTCCGCGTATCCATGAATCTGTTCGGGAATGCCTGGAAGATAAGAAACTTATCTTTGATCTGGTGGATCGTTATGGATCGCCCCTAAATCTGGTTTTTCCGCAGAATTTAAAGGGAAATATAGAAGATTTCCAATCTGTCTATAAAAAGCACAGGTTAAGGGGCCGTATTTACTACGTAACAAAGCCTTGCAAATCTATTGCCCTGCTGCGAGAGGCCAAAGGCTACGATGTGGGAGTCGATGTTTCTTCCGCCAGAAGCCTTGCCGTGGCGCTGGAGAATAATTGGGTCGCGGATCGTATCGTTGCCAATGGCCCAAAAAATTCGGATTATCTGAGTTTGTGCATCGAAAATGATGTCTTGATCAATGTCGATAGTTTCGACGAACTTGATCATATTCTGGAGCTGCAAAAAAAGCATGATAAGGCGCCCGTTCGGGTGGGAGTTCGCCTGTGCGGATTTCAATCGACGCATGCCTCCTTTACATCGCATGATGCAACGTTCGGCATTCATATAAAGTATCTGGACCGGATCATCGATTTTCTGGTCACGCATAAAAATGCGATCATTTTTAAAGGCTTTTCGTTTCACATTGCGACCGTTCAGGACGATATGCGTCTTGTTGCCCTCGAAAATGTTCTTTCGGCGACCCTTAAAGCCATGAAGCGCGGACTTCGCCCACGCTCCATCAATATCGGCGGCGGATATCCCATCATGTATGCGGATGATTGCGCGGAATGGAATAATTATACGACAGCCCTGAAGCAATCTGTTCTTGGAAGGATTGAACCGCAAACCTGGAACCGGACCGGACTCGGCTATCGCGCGGAAAACGGCGCTCTTTCCGGGGGACCGATGTTTATCGACCATGCCCCTTTCCGCGCGAAGGGGGAAATGCTGGATTATCTTCTTTCACACCCTATGCCCGATTTCGGGGGCCGCACATTTGCAGATCTTCTCCGCGACTCCCTTCTTGAATTGCACATCGAGCCGGGAAAGGCGTTGATGGATCAGTGTGGAATAACTCTGGGCAAAGTCTCTTTTACCAAGGAATCGGCGTTGGGGGAAACGCTCGTCGGGCTCGACATGAACCGGAGCAATATCCAGTCCGTCGATCAAAAACTCTTGACGGAGCCGGTTGTTCTTTACGGCAATCCAGAGGAAAACAGCCATCACAATGACGGGGTTTTCTACATGGGCAATCTTTGCCTCGCCTATGATATGATCCAGTATAATAAAACCTATCCTGAAAAACTTCCCAAACGCGGCGACGTGGTCGCCTTCGCCAATACGGCGGCATATCTTATGGATTTCGTCGAAAGCGAAAGCCTTATGCAGCCGATTGCGAAGAAAGTGGCTATGGCAAAAATTGACGGAAAATGGGTTGCCACAGAGGACTCAGCCTACAAGGAGGCACAACTATGATAGTGGAAAAAATGACTGATCTGATTGGAAATACGCCAATGATGCGTATTCCGGATCATGTCACAGGCCTTAAAAATATTTCTCTTTATGCCAAGCTGGAGATGATGAATCCTTTCGGCTCTGTGAAGGACCGGACTGTGTGGGGCATGATCAGGGATGATCTTGACAGGATTAGCGCCGGTGGCATGACAATCTACGAAAATTCCAGCGGCAACACGGCAAAGTCTCTGGCGGCTATCGCATCTTCCCATGGCCTTAAATTCAAGCTCGTAAGCGCACTCAAAAAGGTGCGCGAGCAAAAGGAAATTCTTCAGATTCTGGGCGCTGATATCGAGGAAATCGTCAATGCCAGCAATTGTTTTGATCCTTCGGACCCCAACGATCCTCAATATCTGATTGAAAAGACAGTCCGTGATAATCCGGGCAAGGCTTACTTTCCGAGCCAGTTTACGAACGAAAAAAACCCTGCCTATCACGAAGAAACGACGGCGCAGGAAATTTTGAACGACCTTTCGTCGGTTCATTTTTTCTTCGGCGGTCTGGGAACAACGGGGTCAAGCCTTGGCATAGCCAACCGGTTCAGAAAGGATAACCCGTCCTTCAAAGCTATCGGCGTGACGGCGCAGACAGGGCATTTCATTCCGGGCATACGAAACATGGCGCAGATGATGGAAAGCACCATGTTCCAGAAAGATTATTATGACCGCATCTATCCTTTAAGCGAGGTGGATGCACTTGAAGGGATGATGAGGCTTTCAAGGGAATGTGCCATTTTGTGCGGTCCTTCTTCCGGCGCGAATTTTATTGCCGCTATAAGACATTTGCGCGAAATCGATGCGAGCATCACCGAACCTTGCAATGCGGTGTTCATCGTGTGTGATCGTCTGGAATGGTATATTTCCTACGTACAAGAGCGGATGCCCGAAATTTTCGGTCATAAGGAACTTGAATCCCCGCTATACAAGTTCGATAGCAGCCAGATCGATATCGTTCCCAGCGTTAAGTCCATAGATCTGGAAGATTGGATGGCCCAGAACCAACGCGCCCTGATTGTGGATACGCGCGTACCCCAGTCTTTCGATTTGTTCCATATTCCGGGGAGCATGAATATGCCGGAAGAGATATTTGAAAAATGGATTGTTACAGACAATCCTGTCTCGAAAGATACGCCTGTTATGTTTGTCTGTGCGATCGGCGAACGATCACGCCATTTCGCGGCTTATCTCTCTCAACGAGGCTACAAGGCCTACAACCTTGAGGGCGGGATCATGTCGTGGGTGGATCTTGGTATGGCTGCATAGCCTCAAAGCGTTCTCTACGACTTCCTTTTTATTGATAGAAGAACGCTGATCATACAAGAAACCCATGCGGCCATAATTGTCAGTCCGCCAATAGGTGTCAGAATTGTTGCTTTATCTAGACTTGGAAACAGGCTCGCATAAAGGCTGCCGCAGAAAATAGTGCATCCTACGCAAAAGAGATATCCCGCAATTTTGAAAGAGGGGGGCTCTGCTGTTCGAAGGCCATATAGACCCATGGAAAATACCAGAATTGCGTAAAGCTGGTGATACCGAAGGGCGACATCGAAGCGCTGTGCGCTTTCCGCAGTCAGAAGGCCTGCAAAAAGATGGTCGCTCGCCGCTCCCATGATAACGGAGGTAAGGCCTAGAAATGCTGCATATAAGG
>Ga0209792_1001528_pt1 | contig 11011 bp, 12 predicted proteins | sample EBPBio142005_DNA_FD_185860 | JGI IMG/M metagenome (GOLD analysis project Ga0209792, IMG submission 185860) | Wastewater treatment Type I Accumulibacter community from EBPR Bioreactor in Madison, WI, USA - Reactor 1_6/14/2005_ DNA (SPAdes)... | ecosystem: Engineered > Bioreactor > EBPR >...
CCCGGCCCGCAACGCGCGCTCGAGAACCAGCGCGGACTCGGCGATGTAGAGACCGTGCTCGGTGCCCTGTGCCTTCTTGAGCGCGACATCGGTGCGGTGCGAGTAGTCGTCGAGGCGCGGGTCATCGAGCGACTCGATCTCGATGATGGGACTCATCCGATTCCGCTTCCTCCCCGTCGGCGCACCGGCGGCGCGCCCCGTCTAGGATCACACACTCCGGCACGCCGCCTCTCGGCAGGGACTGTTCCGTCGCGACGGCATCCAATATGATTAGATATCTAATCATCTGAGAGGAGACTGCCGCGCGATGGCCGATCTGGAGCAGGTTCGAGCGTTCTGCGACGGTGAGCCAGCGCTCTCCCACCTCGGCCTCCGAGTCGACGCCGTCGATGGCACGTCGGTCACCGCGTCCATGCCGGTGACCACTGCCATGGTGAACGAGCTCGGGGTCGTGCACGGCGGGTACGCATTCCTGCTGGCCGACTCCTGCTTCGCGCTCGTGAACTACGCTGCGGGGCACCCCTCACTCACGCGCCACGCCGAGATCACGTTCGTCGGGCCGGCCGCCCCCGGGCTACTTCACGCCACGGGGCGCCTCCATTCGATCCATGGACGTTCGTGCATCGTGGACGTCAGCGTGACCGGCGACGACGGGTCGCGGGTCGCCGAACTCCGCGTGCACGGTACGGCGCCGCGATAGGGTTCAGCCGCGGGGACGGCCGTGGATGAGCTTGGTGAGCAGGACGATCATCTGGTCGCGCTCTTCCGTAGTCAGGGCCGCGGCCCACTCGCGTTCGCGCGCGTTGTGATCCCGGAAGGAATCCCACCACAGGGTCACTCCTGCATCGCTCAGACGCACCGTCACCAAGCGTCGGTCACTCGACTCCCGGGTACGCACGACGTAACCATCCCGCTCGAGCGTGTTGATCACACTGGAGATGCTCGCCCGGCTGACACTGGCCAGATGCGAGATGGCCCGTGGCTCCAGCGGACCCATGACCCAGATCGCGAACAGCACCCGGAAGCCCGCGTAGCTGACGCCGAACGGTCGCCACACGTGCGAGTCGAGGTCTGCGACAAGCAGGTTGGACGACCTGACGAGCATCGACAGGAGCCGATTCGACTCGATGTCGAATTCTGCGCCCGTCGCTTCGATGCGGGCACGCACGTGCTCCTGAAAACTGGAGTCACGAATGAGGTGTGCCTCATCCTGATCCGATGTCACGTCATCCATGCTCGCTGCACAATACCATTCCCTCGGGCACAGCCGAGTTGACTAGAGCGGCTTCGTCTCGATGTCGAGAACGGCGAGAAGTGCGCGCTTGTCGACTTTGCCCGTCGCTCCCACCGGGAACCCCGACGCCAGGCGTACCACCCGCGGGACCTTGAATCGACCGAGACGCTTCTCGCACGCCGCGATCACTTCGCCCCGATCGACGGATGCGCCCGGAGCCGCGACGACGACGGCGCAGACGGACTCCCCCCACACCTCATCGGGTACTCCCAGAACCACCACGTCGCGCACCGACGCTAGCGGGGCGATCGCGGCTTCGACCTCGGCCGGGTACACATTGAACCCACCGGTGATGATGACGTCCCGGCGGCGACCGACGACGGAGAGCACACCGTCGGGGGAAAAGGCACCGAGATCACCGGTGAGCAACCATCCATCGGCGTCGAACGCCGCCGACGTGGCATCCTCATCACCCAGGTAGCCCGCCATCACCGTCTCGCCGCGCACAGCGATCTCGCCGACCTGATCCGGCGAAGCAGGATGTCCCTCATCGTCGAGAACGACCACTTCGACCAGACCCCACGGCCGACCTGCCGTCATGAGATCGCTCTGGCTCCCCGTGGAGAGGGCACGCTCGTAGTCGAGGGGGATCATCGCCGTAACGGGCAGCCCGCTCTCCGATTGGCCGTAGAGCTGGGTCAGTACCGGACCGAAGGCCTGCAGCACCGACAGCACGACATCGGGGCGCATCGGAGCGCCACCGAAGTAGATCCGCCGGAAGGCGAGCGAGAGTTCGCGCTCGCGAGCCAGCACGGACAGGGGGGCGAGCACCGTGGGCACGGATGCGAGGGCTGTAGCAGAGACTCGGTGAGCGAGATCGAGAAGCTCCTCATTGCCGATTCGATCGATGATGTGCTGCGTGCCACCCGCGAGGAAATAGGCCAGGGAGAACAGACCACCAGCATGACTCAGCGGAAGCGGCAGGAGAAGGATGTCAGAGGAGTGCGCTGCGGTCAGAGCGGACATCCCTCGCGAGATCGCGAGTTGCGCTGAACGCGAGTGAGCAACGCACTTCGGCACCCCAGTGGTTCCCGAGGTGAAGTTGAGGGTCGCGAGCGCTCCCGGTGCGGTCGATCGTGCTGCGTCGAGACGGTCACCGGAGCCCGCAAGCTGCGCGAAGGTCGCTGTCTCGATTCCCCGGGACTCCAGGATGGCGCCGACGTCGGCGGGGAGATCGTCAAGGCAGATGGCGAGGCCCACGCCGGTGTCGGCGAGACCGTGCTCTGTCAGGGAACCCAACCACGCGGCATCCGCGAAGACGGCACGGGCACCTGCCCGGCGCAGTGAGTCGATCGCCTCGGCCGGGTGCAGTCTCTTGTTGAGACCGAGCCGGGCCAGTGCCGACACGATCAGCGATTGATCCGCGATCATGTACTCGGCGCTGTTGGACGAGATGATGCCCACGACGGTGTCGACTTCAAAGCGCGAAGCGAGGGCACCCGCGAGCGAGCTGACGGCGCTGCCCACCGCCGCGAACGTCCACTCGTGGCCGGATGACACGAGTGCGACAGCATCCCCGCGAAGCCTGCATGCCTGAAGAATCGCACTTCCGAGCGGGTTCCAGTGGTAGGTCACAGCTTGTCCTTCATGTTCACTGATGCGTCCAGGCGGGAAGGGCTCGGGCCCCTCCCGCCTGGACGGCGGGTGGCGCTACTCCGACAGCGCCGCAGGATCGACAACCTCGTCGGCCGCGAGAACGGCGTCGAGAGCGTCATACTTCACGAACAGCTTGAGAAGATTCTCAACGCTCTCCGTGGTGAGTACCGTCGAGTAGGTGGGCAGCGTGAGCCCTGCCACGATCTCAGGGTCCTGACCCGTGTAGGTGACGATGAGCTCGTTCACCGCATCGCGGTTCTCCGGGTCGGATACCCAGTCGACACCCTTCTGTATGGCGCGACGCACCGCATCGAATACCTCAGGGTTGGCGTCAACGTAGGGGCGCGACGCGATGACCGAGACGGCGGGCGTGCCTTCCGGTAGGGCACCACTGGCCGAGCCGATCACCTGAATGTCGGGGTTGGCCTCGGCCGCTGCGAGGAACGGGTTCAGCAGAGCACCCCCCTGAACACTGCCATTCATGATCAGTTCCTCGATCGTGGGCGACGGTGCGGCCTGGTACTGGGGAGCGTTGGGGTCCCCACCGGCCTGCGCGATGGCGTTCTTGACGTAGACCATCGTGGGGCTGTTGATCGCGGAGACCGCGATCACGTTGCCGGGCTGCGCGAGCTCCTTCAGGTCGCCGGGACCATCCGCGCGGCTCAGGATCTGCTGGGAGACGTCATCCTTCCCGCCGACGACGCTGGCGCCGGAGACCACGACCAGGTCGAGGCCCTGGGTGGTTCCTTGCGCAATTGTTGCGACCGAACCCATTGCGAGCTGGTACTCGCCGCTGACGAGCAGGGCCGCGGCCTCTGCCGAACTCGCAGCCGCGGTCGGATCGATCGTGACCTCGAGGTTCTCCTCAGTGAAGAAGCCCTGTTCCTGTGCAGCCCAGATCGGGGCGAACTCGGCGAGCGGGACGCCGACGAACTTGATCTGCGTCACCTCCGTGAGCCCGGTCTCCTCCGGCGTCGCGGCCTGCTGTGAGCAGCCCGTCAGCGCAATTGCCGCCACCGCTGCAGCGACGATCACCTTGTGTCGAATCACTTTGTAGTGCCCTCCTCGTTGAGAGTCTCTCCGCCCGATGACGGAGATCGTATGATCTCAAATGATAACAGATCGAATGATCGGGACTGTAACTATTTGCTATCGGTGGACTGCAGCTCCTTCCACGCGAGCAGTCGACGCTCAAGCAACCCGTAGGTCATGGACAGCACATAGCCAATCAGCCCCAGCAGGAGCACCCCCGACCACATCTCGTCGGTGTGGAACGTCTGCTTCGCCTGAAGCACGTAGAAGCCGATGCCTTGGGTTGCCCCGTAGTACTCGCTGCCCACCATGAGCACAAGCGCGATCGACAGACTCAGCCTGATTCCGACGGTGATGCGTGGGAACGCACCCGGGAGAAGCAGTCTCGTCACGATGTCGATGGGGCGCACGCGATAGGACGCGACCGCTTCTCGTTGCTCGCGGGGGATGAGCGCGATCCCGTCGATCGTGTTGAGCAGGATGGGCCAGACCGCGCCGAAGGCGATCAGCACGATCTTCGATGCGTTGTTCGTACCCATCAACATGATGAGCAGCGGCAGCAGTGCGACACCGGGCAGGGCCCTGAGGAACTGGGCATAGGGATTGACCAGCGCATGAGCCAGAGGCAACGCGGAGAGGATCAGACCCAGTCCCACTCCCACGACAAGGGCTATGGCAAAGCCCACGGCGAGGTTGGACAGGCTGGGAAGGACGTGCGTGACGAAGCCCTCGCCGAACCATGTGGTGACGAAGCTCTCGAGCACCGACGGCAGTGGTGGAAAGAACACGGACGGGCTCTGCGTCGTCACGATCCAGATGATCACCAGAGCAACCACCGGCATCCAGGCCGACAGCGCGATGCGCCGCAGGGTCTGAGCCAGGGACGAGGATGAGGACTTCATCGTGCCACCTCGATCCACGACAGCAGTCGACGTTCACCCAGCTTGATGAGCGCGTTGATGGCCACGCCGAGCAGACCGACGACAATGATGACCGCGTACATTCGGGGGATCTGATGCGCCTGCTGGTACCAGCCCACCAGAAATCCGAGCCCATCGGTGCCGGCGAGCAACTCGGTGCCGACCGCGAGCAAGAGGGTCATGGCCGTCGCGAGTCGCAGTGCGGTGGCGAAGGACGGGGCTACGCCGGGGGCGACGACGAACCAGACGGTCCGAGGCATCCCGAGCCGGAAGGACCTCGCCGTCTCGATGAATCGATGATCCAGATGCACGATCCCGTAGTAGACCTGAAGCACGACCGGCCAGACCGCCGATGCCACGATGAGCGTGACCTCCATTCGCAGAGTCGGACCCATCAGAAGCAGTCCGACGGGGATCAGGGCGAGTGGGGGGATGGTTCGCAGGAAGTCGACGAGGAAGCGGAAACTCGCGTAGATCGAAGGGTGGATCGACAGCAGCAGCGCGAACAGCGACCCCGCGACCATGGAGATCGACAGGCCCAGCGCCACGGCGTTACCCGTGGCCCCGACCGCGGACCAGAACTCGGGATCCACCGCGATCTCCCCGAACGCGCCGACTAGCTGAGGCACTGTGGGCAGGAACCGCAGGAGTCCAGGATCGAGCGCCAGCGCCGCGGCATAGGCCGCAAGCACGATGCCGAAGAAGACGAGGTGGAGCGCGGGCATAGGAAGCACGCGCCATCGGCCGCGTCGTCGGCGCACCGTGGTCACGGACGCACTCATGTCAGGCTCTCGTCGCGCATCACGGCCCCCGCAGCATGGATGCTGCGCAGCACATCGGCACGATACTCGGCGAACGTCCGCAAGGACTTCGTCGTGAGCTGGTCGCGCTCCTCGCCCAGGTCGATCGAGTACTCGTGCATGATCGACGCCGGTCGGCCACCCAGCACCAGGATGCGGTCGGAGAGGTAGACGGACTCGTCGATGTCGTGGGTGATGAGCACGACCGCGATCTTGGACTGCCGCTGCAGTCGATGGATCAGATCCTCCAGCTCGGAGCGGGTGAGTGCGTCAACCGATGCGAATGGCTCGTCCATGATGAGGATCTCGGGGTTGTAGGCCAGCGCGCGGGCGATGGACACGCGCTGCTGCATGCCTCCGGAGAGCTGGCCCGGATAGAGGTGGGCTGCATCCTGCAGGCCGACTTCGTCGAGAGCACGTCGGATGCGTTCACGCTGCTCGACCACGGGAATGCCTTTGCCTCGCAGCGGCAGCCGCACGTTATCTGCGACGCGCAGCCATGGCATGAGCGAGCGACTGTAGTCCTGAGCCACGAGCGCGAGACGCTCCGGCGGACCGAGCACGGGCTCGCCATCGAGTCGGACGGTGCCCGAAGTCGGCCGGGTGAGCCCCGAGAGGCATCGCACCAGCGTCGTCTTGCCCGCGCCGGACGGACCGACGATGCAGACGAACTCCGACGAGCCGATGCTGAATGACACGCCGGACAGCACCGTCATCGAGGTCGGCCCCGATCCGAACTGAACTCCGAGCTCCTCGACCTCGAGGACCGTCGTGAGAGCCGCAGGCACTTGGGCGCCCTGGGCTGATGTGGATGACATGATCTCTCCCTTCGAGAGCGAGCGGTGACGATCGGTGCGCTGATGTGACAACTTAGGCGACGACATGGCGGCCGTGCTCCCCCAGCTCGGGCGGCGGCTCGCTCACACGGGGAACGGGAGCGTCGAAGTCCGGCACTGAGCCCTCCTCGACGAAGGTCCACGGCACGTCGCGGTGACCGGAGAATGCGCTCTCGAGACTGGATCGGTCGAAGTGCAGGAGCCGCTCGACGAGATCCGCACGCACCGCTCCTGCGCGATCACCGATCTCGTGCGGAGGGATCGACACCCACTGGTCCAAGCCGAGGCACACCATCAGCTGCGTCCAGAAGTGCGTCTCCGTCACGACGCCGAGCGCGACACGGGAACCGTCGCCCAGGAGGAAGACCCCGTAGGCCGGTGTCACCGCGCCGTCGCCATCGATCGAGGCATCCGCGACAGCACCGAACCGGGCGCACTCGGCGAGGAGGGCCGCGATGGACACCTCGATGACTTGTCCCCGCCCGGTCGAGCGAGCGGCAGCGACCGCCGCAGTGATGCGGAACGCCGCTGCGAAACCCGCAATCGAGTCGCCGATGGGGAGCCGCGGAACCTCGAGCGAGTCGCGGTAGATGCGCGCGTAGGCGCCCGATCCGGCGAGGAAGTTGAGATCGTGGCCGGGTCGGTCTCGCAGGGGAGAGCCGACACCGAATCCCGCGATGGAGCAGTAGACGAGGGAGGGCCTCCTGCTGAGCAGGTCGTCGGCACCCATACCCAGCCGTTCGGCGGTACCGGGACGCCATGAGTTCACCACGGCATCGGCGGTACCGATCATCCGGTAGACCTCCTCGCGCACGCCGGCATCGCGCAGATCGCAGACGATGCTCTCCTTGCCCGCGTTGAAGGCCTGCCACAACCCCGGCACGTCGCGACCGGGATCGCCTGTCGGGGGTTCGAGCTTGATGACCCGCGCTCCGAGGCTGCGCAGCAGTTCGGTCGCATAGGGGCCGGGCCCGAAGGTGGAGTGATCGAGCACGACCATTCCGGCCAGGTCGCCTCCGTCGAGTAGGTGGGTCACGCTTGAGCCGCCTCGAACACGTGGGTGACGCAGACAGCGCCGAGACCGACCATGTGAGCCAGTCCTACCCGCGCCCCCGGCTGCTGGCGATCGCCTGCCTCGCCGCGCAACTGCGTCACGATCTCCACGACCTGCCCAACCCCGGTGGGACCGATGGGGTGCCCCATACCAAGCAGCCCTCCGGAGGGACTCACGGCACACCGACCGCCGATGTCGAAATGGCCGGCCATGGCGTCTCGGGCGACATCGCCGTCCGCGGAGATCCCCATCGCCTCGAGGTAGGCGAGCTCCTCCACGGCGAAGGCATCGTGCAGCTCGATGACATCGACATCGTGGATGCTGCGTCCCGCCTCCTCGAGCGCCTGGACCGCGGAGATCCGCGTGAGCTCCACCTCGGGTATCAGAGTTGACTCGACGAACGGCTCAGAGATCGCGGAAGCACCGAGGATGCGCACCGCCGGGCGCGCGCCGCCTGCGCTGTGGCGCACGGCTTCGGCAGATCCGACGAGCACCGCCGCGGCACCCTCCCCCACCGGGCAGCACTCGTAGCGGCTCAGCATCCCGGCAATCTGGGGCGACTCGAGCACCTCCTCCAGGCTCACCGGACCCGGCGACTGGCTCGCGGGATTGAGTGCGGCGTTGCCGTGGTTCTTCACTGCGACGCGGGCGTAGTCCTCGCGGGTCCAGCCGCGATCCTGACTGTACCGCTCTGCCATGAGCGCGAACCGCAAGATCGGAGCCAACTCCTCCTCGGCCCAGGACCCGCCGGAGATGAGCGACTCCCCTATCGGTCGCTGGGTCGGCTTGTCCACGCCAATCACGGCGACGAGATCGGCTTCGCCCGAGGCCACCTGACGAAACGCCCGCTCGATGGCGGTCGAGCCCGAGGCCGAGGCGTTCTCCACGTGGCAAATTGGCGCGCTGCTCGAACCGAGGTGCGCCAACATCGGCTGCCCGATGGCCACGCCGGTCAGCGCGGAGGCGACGTAGGTGGTCTGCACGTCGGTCCAGGGCACCCCTCCGTCGCGCAGTGCGGCACGCAGCGCCGTCAGACCGAGTTCCGCGTAGGGCGTCGCCGTCGGCTTACTGTACGCAGTCATGCCGACTCCGATCACGAAGACATCACGCATCGACGACCGCCTCCTCGATCTCGAACAGGATCGACTCATCGAGTTCGATGCCGACCACGCGCGTGCCAGCGCTGACCGCTGGTGAGCACAGCGCTCTGACCATCGGGCCCGCGTCGAGTCGGATCTCCCCGAAGCGATAGGGGGCTTCGTGCCCGCCGATGGGTCGATTGACGGTGATGACCGCCTCGGCGAGACCACGGGCATCCACAGTCATCGTCTCCAGGTGCGACGGTTCGTTGCCGCAGCGGCGGCACCCCAGCGTGTCCGCGGGTACGGCGAGCTCACCGTCGTTCGGGCATCTCGACATCGTCACTCGCAGAGTGTGTCGAGGCGTCGTTGCCTCATTCATGGGAAGTACTCCAGCTCTCCTACTGATTGACCGAGTAGCCGCCGTTGACCGGGTAGGTCTGGCCGGTGATCCAACTGGATGCCCCGGAGGACAGGAACAGGACCATGTTGGCGGCGTCCTCGGGCTCACCGAACCGCCGGATGATGTATCGCTTCAGCTGCGCCTGTGCGGCCTCCTGCTGGAGCTCCGACTCGACGAATGGTGTGCGGGTCGCCGCGATCGCGACCGAGTTCGCCGTGATGTTGAATCGGCCGACGCTGCGCGCGACGCTGCGCATGAAGCCCGCGGCACCCGCCTTCGCCGCCGAATAGACCTCGAGACCGGCTTCGCCGACGCGGCCGGCATCCGAGATCACCGTCACCACGCGACCGAACTGCTGCTCGACCATGTACGGCAGCGCGGCCCTGGTGCAGTTGAGCACGCCATGCAGGTTGACTCCGATCCACTTGCCCCAGAGGTCCACCGACTGCACCCAGAATGGCGGGTCGAACTCGGACGTTCCGCCTGCACCGGAGTTGCCCGCGTTGTTGACGAGGATGTCGATTCCCCCGAACTTGGCAGCGCTCTCGGCGAGCATGCGGGTCACATCCACGAAGTCGCTGACATCGGCCTTGATGGGCAACGCGGGAACTCCGAGCGCTTCCACCTCCGCCGCGACGGCTTCAGCACGCTCGAGTTCGACGTCGTTGATGACGACGCCGCGGGCACCGTGCTCGGCGAACCGCAGGGCGATCGTTCGCCCCACTCCGCGTCCCGCACCGGTCACCAGGGCTGCGCGCCCGTCGAGCGCGAGAAGGTCGCTGGTTGTCATGTGTACTCCCGACTACTATTTCACCAAGGGACCGATGATCGGATCTCTAATCATCAGAGGCTAACATAGTTGATGAACACGTCACGGAGGAATGCCCCCATGCCCAAGAACCACCAGTACGACACCATCGAGGTCGAGGACGAAGGACCGATTCGTGTCGTCTCGCTGAATCGCGCGGACCGCCACAACGCCTTGTCTCCGAGAGTCATCGGCGACCTTCGAGACGCTTTGGCGCGCGCCGCCGCCGAGCCCGGTGTCGGTGTCCTCGTTCTCCGCGGTCATGGGCCCAGCTTCTGTGCCGGTGCCGACCTGTCCGACTCTCCCAACGGACCGAGCGCGGCCGACATCATCGACAGCACGGCACTGTTCAACCAGCTCGAGGACTTCCCGCAACCCACGATCGTCGCGGTGCACGGAGTCGCGTGCGCCGGAGGACTCGAGCTAGTGCTGGCCAGCGACCTCGTGGTCGCGGACGCGGACGCGCGCATCGCCGACATCCATGCCAACGTCGGCCTGCTCCCCGGCACTGGCGGTGCCTTCCGGCTGGTTCGCCGGGTGGGGCCCTCCCTCGCGTCGGAGATGATCTTCACAGGAGAGTTCTTCCCGGTCGCCGATCTCAAGACTGCCGGCCTGGTCAATCGCATCGCCGAACCCGGTCACGCCTTCGACGACGCAATGACTCTCGCGCGCACCCTCGCGAGCAAGAGCCCGCTGGCGCTGGCGGGCTCCAAGCGACTGATCCGCCGCGCGCTCGAACTGGACCGTGAGAACGCACTCGCCGAGGCGCTCGGCGCCAACCGCGCTCACATGCAATCGCACGACTATGCGGAGGGCCTCGCTGCAATGCGTGAGAAGCGACGCCCGCAGTTCACAGGGAGGTAGCTCCGAGCGCCCGTACGCGCCCTACTCCACCGGCGGCATCAGGCGAACGGGTTCGGCGTGAGCACGTACTTCGTCTCGAGGTACTCGTGGATGCCCTCGAACCCGCCCTCGCGACCGACGCCGGACTGCTTGACGCCGCCGAACGGAGCAGCCGCGTTCGAGACGACGCCCATGTTCAGTCCCATCATGCCGGTCTGCAGGCTCTCGATCAGGCGCTGGCCGCGGGCGAGGTCCTTGGTGAAGGCATAGCTCACGAGACCGTACTCGGTGTCGTTGGCCTTGGCGACGGCATCCGCCTCGTCGGTGAAGGTCACGATCGACAGCA